>Ga0207703_10003641_pt1 | contig 12846 bp, 7 predicted proteins | sample KBSSwiS12_FD_184304 | JGI IMG/M metagenome (GOLD analysis project Ga0207703, IMG submission 184304) | Switchgrass rhizosphere microbial communities from Kellogg Biological Station, Michigan, USA - KBS Switchgrass S1-2 (SPAdes) (version 2) | ecosystem: Host-associated > Plants > Roots >... | reverse complement strand
GCCATCTTTGGTCGAATGCAGTTTCTCCAAGAAATAGCCCAGCAGGCTCGCATGATACACGTCGATCTTGGCTTTCTTCGCGATTAATTCCGGATCGTTGCGGTGATGCGAAACCGCGTGATGCTGCTCGGGGACGCCGATGTTCGCATAAGTGCGGCCACTCAGCTCGCGCGCGAAGATTACGCTGAAGACGCGCGTGATGTCGGCGCGATAGGCCAGCGTCACTAAGTCGAACATCAACTTGCAGTGCTCGTCAAAAGTGGGCGGCACGTCGGTGGGGCGCGTGGGCAGTTCCATCGCGGTATGGCCCTGCGCTTCCGTGTGCTGAATACGCTTTTCTATCTCTCGAACGGAATCCATGTATTCGTTCAGCTTCTCGTGGTCGCCGGCGCCCAGGGTTTTATCCAGGCGCGCGGTTTCCTGCATCACGGAATCGAGAATGCTGCCGGAGGTTTTGTTCTGCGCCAGGCGCTGCGCGCTGCTGCCGCCGTCGCCGAACAGGCGCTCAAACACGATGCGCGGATGGGCTTCGGTGGGGTTCGGTGTAGTCTCGTTGCGCCAGGAAATGGTGTTGACAAAAAAACAATCACTGGTATCGCAGGCGATCTGCGTGGGATTCTCGAGCACCAGTTCGAGCGAAGGCAGCGCGGTATCCTTGCCGATTTCGCGCGCGGCGATCTGGTCGGCGGTGACGCCCAGACGCACTTCCATGCCGGGACGTGTACGGTCCCAGGCGTGGACTCCAGAGAGCCACACGGCCGAGGCGCGCGGATGGTCGCCGACGCCATCGCCAAAGGTGTTGGCTTGCAGATGGGCCAGATTGCCCATCACGTTGATCTGGTCGCGAAAGGCGGCTAGCGGCTTCAGAATCGCCGGGAGATCGGCGGGCAAGGGGCCGGGAGTCTTCGGGAACCATTGCTCTTGAATAATGCCGTTGGGGACGTAGACGAATCCCAGGCGCGGCGTCGATTTGGGGGCGGCGGAGAGCGCCGGGACCATGGAATCGAGCAGCGGAAGGGCCAGCGTGGCTCCGATGCCGCGCAGAAACGTGCGGCGGGCCAAGGCTTTTTTCGTAATGAACATAACCTACCTTATGTTACCAACCGGCGCGACCGGGAGGTCCCGCGCGGACGTGGACGTCCGCCCTACTTGGGCCGGCGGGGATTTGCGCATTTGGAATTGCGGGGACTTCACTACGTCTAGAACTAAAGACTCAAATGTGTAATTGCTTTTGGCGGCGTCGCGCACGATGGCGCGGACGGCGGGGGCGTCGTAATACTGGACGTTGCGGCTGACGGCGTACATTAGCAACTTTTCAGCTACGGTGTTTACGAACTGTTCGGGGTGCGCCAGCAGCGCTTTTTTCAGCCCGGCCATGCCCTTAAATTTCGTACCGTCGGGGAACACGCCGGAGGTGTCGATGGCCGCGCCGTTATCCAGATCGCGCCAGCGGCCGACGGCGTCGAAGTTTTCCATGGAGAAGCCGATGGGGTCCATGCGCGCGTGGCAACTGGCGCACACCGGACTCGCCCGATGCAGGATCATCGCGTCGCGCATGGTCAGCGGCTTGTTGTCCTTGTTCTCGGTCTTGAGCGGCGGAATATTCGGCGGAGGCGGAGGCGGCGCTGCAGCCAACAAGTTTTCCAATACCCATTTGCCGCGCAGCACCGGCGAGGTGCGATTCGCATAGGCGGTTAGCGTCAAAATACTACCCTGCCCCAGCAATCCACCGCGCGGGTTGTCCGCGGGTAACGTGATTTTGCGGAAGTAGCTGCCCTTCACATTCGGAATCCCGTAGTGCTTCGCCAGACGCTCGTTTAGAAACGTGTAATTGGCCGTGAGCAGTTCCAGCAGGCTCTTGTTCTCACGCAGAACACTGTCGAGGAACAGGCTGGTCTCGCGACGAAACGCCATGCGCAGATTTTCGTCGAAGTCAGGGAAAAGCAATTCATCGGGTTTCTTCGAATCTACGTCGCGCAAGTACAACCACTGTTCGGCGAAGTTCGTCACCATGGTTTCCGAGCGCGGGTCGGCCAGCATGCGGAGGACTTGCTGTTCGAGAACAGCGGGATCTTTCAGCTTGCCCTTCGCCGCGACATCGATCAATTCGTCGTCGGGAATGCTGGACCACAAGAAGAACGAAAGCCGCGACGCCAGTTCGAGATCGCTCACGCGGTACGCGGTATTGGGCGGCTCATTCGCGGGAGTGCGCTCGATGCGGAACAGGAATTGCGGGCTGACGAGCAGACGCTCCAGGGCGCGCTGGATGCCCAGGTCGAAATCGCGCTCGGCGCGGCCAGCGGTGTAGAACGGCAGTAAATCTTGCAAATCCGCATCGGTCACCGGTCTCCGATAGGCGCGCCGCTCGAGGGACGCCAATACTCGCTTGGCGCACGGCAGTTCGTCGGCCGCATTCACGGGACGGCACGCGAAGATATCGCGGCGGGAGGGTGTGTCGCCGCCGCCGGTGCCTTCATAAGGTCCGCCGATCGTCACCTGCGCGAGCGCCGGCAGCGGACCGCGGCCACGTCCGCGCGGGCGCACCGTTTCTTCGTCGCGCGCTTCGTCATGCGCCACGAAAGTGACGCCGATATCGTGCGGCCCGGCCTTCAGCGGCAAGCGCACTTCCAAGTTTTCCTGGCGGCGGAATCCGGGGCGGCGGCCTCCGGTAGCCTCTGGGGATTCCGTGCCGATAGTGGTGATCCAGGCACGCTCGCCATCGACCATGATCTCGATCTGATGCGGCTCGCGCGCCGCGCCGGCGAATTCCATCTTGAAGTTGTACTGGCCGTCGAGCGGCACATCCATGCGCACCAGCAAGCCGCCGCGCGTGCCGTAAGGCAACCCGTCGACGCGCACGTCCTGCGGCCGGTCGTAGGGCAGCGGGAAGATGTTCACCATTTCCGGAATTTTGGGATCGCCCACGGCCAGGCGGCTGATCTTGCGCGCGGCGCCGAGGTAACGCTCCATGCTGGTGGGCGAAACGAACAGCAAGTCGGCCAGACTGTCGAAGCCACTCGAGGCGTTGTCGGGCGGCAGCAGCATGGCGTAATCCATTTCTTTGGGAAGCGCGTCAACGCCCAGCAGATCGCGAACGGCGTTTTGATATTCGGTGCGGCTCAGGCGGTGCAGCAGCGGCAGCTTGCCGGGCTCGGGGTTGGCGACGGAGGCGTGGTCGAGTTCGCTCTCCAGCCACGTCGCCACGGAATCATAAGCCGCTTGCGGGGGGCGCGGTACACCGGTGGGAGGCATGGTCCCAGCGCGTAGTTTGCGGACGACTTTTTCCCAGGTTTCGGCAGTGGCCGGTACGCGGCTGAGGTCCGCAGGGTCCAGCGTCAGGCCCGCAGTTTTGAGCGTGGCGTTATGGCAGCCGATGCAATATTGCGTGACGAAGGCTTGTGGCGTGGAAGTCTGCGCGAAGGCCGACGAGGCCAGTATGAAAACGGTCCAGAGGCGTAGCATGTATGCGGGTGCGGTGACGCCCCTACCTAATTGTAAGATGTAGATGTATGAGGCGCGTAATCCTATTGGCAGTGCTTTCGGCTGGCGCAATTTTCGCGGCCGGCGGGGACCTGCGGTTGATCCAGGCGGCGAAGAAGGCTGACGTCAAGGCAGTGCGCTCGCTTTTATTGGAAAAAGCCAGTGTAATTGCCGTCGAAGCGGACGGCACGACGGCGCTGCACTGGGCGGTGCAGCAGGATCACGCCGAAATCGTCGATCTGCTGCTGCGCGCGGGAGCGGATGTGAAAGCCGCCACACGCTATGGATTGACCCCCCTGTATTTCGCTTGCAACAACGGCAACGCGGCCATTATCGACCGTCTATTAAAGGCTGGCGCGGACCCTAATGGTGCGACTCCGGAAGGCCAGACGATGTTGATGACGGCGGCGCGCAACGGTAAGCCGGAAGCCATCAAGCTGCTGCTGGCGCGCGGCGCGAAAGTGAACGCCGCTGAATCCTGGAAAGGCCAGACCGCGCTGATGTGGGCGGCGTCCGAAGGAAACGCGGAAGCTGCGGCGATGCTAATCGAGTTCGGCGCTGAGGTCAAGGCGAAATCGAAAAAACAATTCACGCCGCTGCTGTTTGCGGTTCGCAACGGGCACATTGACGCCACCAAGGTTTTACTCGATCACGGCGCAAACCCCAACGACGTGGCGCCGGACGGCACTAGCGCGCTGGCGATGGCGGCGATCAACGCGTATTACGAACTTGCGGGCGTGCTAGCGGATCGCGGCGCGGATCCGAACTTGCCTGATCCGCGCGGTTCGGTGCTGCATATTCTGGCGTGGATGCGTAGACCTGGTTCAGACCCGGCGGCGGGGGCGGGCGGCGCACCCAAAGGCCCTCCGATTCCTGAGGGCAAACTCGACAGCCTGGAGCTTGCGAAGAAACTGCTGGCGCATGGCGCGAATCCGAACACGCGGATCGCGTGGAAGGAAATCAAATACAACCGCGACTTCGGGCAGGTGAAATTGCCACTGGATATTCCCATTGGGCGGAAATATATCAGCTACGTGGGAGCGACTCCCTTCTATCTCGCGGCGCAGAGTGGCGACGCGGCCTACATGCGTGTGCTCGCGGCAGGCGGCGCGGATACCAAACTGGGCACGGTGCAAAATATTTCGCCGCTGATGGCCGCGGCCGGCATCGGCTATTGGGATGGCGAGAGTCCCGGGCCCTACGCGGGATGCCCGGAACCGGAGCGTTTGGAAGCGGTGAAGACCGCGATCGAACTTGGCAACGACATCAACTATCACGCGGACTTCGGCGAGTACCCGATGGAAGGCGATGCCGATTTTATCCGCCTGTATTATCCGAAGAATATTTCCAACATGCCCGATAATGCGCTCGGCGACGTCCGCTGGACAGGTAGCACGGCGCTGCACGGGGCGGTGGTTTCCGGGCAGCTTTCCATCGTGCAATATTTGGTGGAGCAGGGCGCACAGATCGATGCGAAGAACAAGGTGGGCTGGACGCCGCTCACGCTGGCGCGCGGCGTTTTCGTGTCGAACACATTGAAAGTGTTTCCGGACATCGCGGCGTATCTCGAGAAGACCTTGATCGCGCGCGGCATGCCGGTCGAAGCGCCGCGTCCTGAGCCCACGGCTCCGTCGGCGGCGCAGTAGATGGCCGTTAGCCCCTTGGCCGGACTGCCGGCAACCTCCGCCCCTCTCATCGACCCCGCGCCTTTGATTGACGCGTACTACTCGATTCATCCCAACTCGAGCGATCCCGCGCAGCGCGTGTCTTTCGGAACTTCGGGACATCGCGGCAGCGCAATAGCGGGTTCGTTCAATGAGCGCCACATCCTGGCGATTTCCCAGGCGATTTGCGCCTATCGTGCGCAAGCGCGCATCAGCGGACCGCTGTTCATCGGCATCGACACGCATGTTCTGTCCGAGCCGGCATTCATGACCGCGCTCGAAGTGCTGGCCGCAAACGGCGTCGAATTGCGCATCTCGCTGCCGCGTGCGGAAGCGGGTTTGACGGACGTCGAATATACGCCGACGCCCGCGATCTCACACGCGATTCTCGCCTACAATCGCGGCGGACCGACGGCACAAGCCGATGGGATCGTGATCACGCCCTCGCACAATCCTCCTGAGGATGGCGGGTTCAAATACAATCCACCGCACGGCGGACCCGCCGATAGCGGCATCACGAAATTCATTCAGGATCTAGCGAACGCGCTGCTCGAAGCGAAACTCGAAGGCGTGAAGCGCGTGCCCTTCGCCGATGCGCTCAAGGCTGCTACCACGCAGCGTCACGATTTCATTGGTGAATATGTTGGCGGTCTCGGAAGCGTCATCGATATGGACGTGATCCGCGCGTCCGGGATCAAGATGGGCGTCGACCCGTTGGGCGGCGCGGGCGTTCACTACTGGGCGCCGATCGCGGAGCGTTACCAACTGAATCTGGAAGTGGTCAACAAGACCGTCGACCCCACGTTCCGCTTCATGACGCTCGATTGGGATGGCAAGATCCGCATGGACCCGTCGTCGCCCTACGCCATGCGCGGACTGATCGCGTTAAAGGATCGCTTCGATATCGCCTTCGCCTGTGACACGGATCATGACCGTCACGGAATCGTCGCGAAAAGCTGCGGGCTGATGCCGCCCAACGAATATCTGGCCGTGTGTATTTCGTATTTATATCCGCAGCGCAGTGCATGGACGGCCGGTGCCGCGGTGGGCAAAACCGTGGTCAGCAGCAGCATGATCGATCGCGTCGCCGCGGGCATCGGGCGCAAAGTGTACGAAGTTCCGGTTGGCTTCAAGTGGTTTGTGGACGGGCTCGTGAACGGCTCGCTGGGATTCGCGGGCGAGGAAAGCGCGGGCGCGTCGTTTTTGGCGCGCGACGGCTCGGCGTGGTCGACCGATAAGGACGGCATGATCGCGGCGCTGCTTTCGGCGGAGATCACGGTGCGCGGCGGCAAAGATCCCGGCGAAGTCTACGCGAGATTGTGTGAGAATTACGGACGCCCGGTGTATGAGCGCATCGACGCTCCGGCCAACGCTGAGCAACGTGACCGCCTGGGAAAGCTATCGCCCAAAGATATTCCGGTTACTGAATTAGGCGGCGAAAAGATCGCCAGCGTGCTGACCAACGCACCCGGCGACGGCAACGCCATCGGCGGCATCAAGGTCATCACGAAAGACGGCTGGTTCGCGGCGCGGCCTTCGGGAACTGAAGACGTGTACAAAATCTACGCTGAAAGCTTCCAGGACCGCGATCATCTCCAGCGCATCCAGAAGGAAGCGCAAGCGATGATCGCACAGGTCCTCGATAGAGCTTAGAAAATATACTTCAGCGCGAACTGCATGATGCGCGGATCGCCGAACACCTGCATTTGTCCGAAATTCCCCGCATTCCGCGCCGTCTGCAGCGTGGTGGTGCTGACGCCGGCGGGCGCGAAACCCGGCCGCCAGTGGTTGGGAATATTGAAGACTTCGTAGCGGACTTCCAGGCGCTGCCGTTCGGTAACTTTGAATTGCCGCGCCAAGCTCGCATCCAATGTGAAGCTGCCGGGTCCGTGGACCGACGCCGCTCCCACGTTCGGCAGTTGCCCTAACGGCATCTGCGCAGACACCTGGAATGCAGCCGGGTTCAGCCAGCAGGAAGGCGTCTGCACGGCACAGTAAGGATCCGCCAGGACTTGGTTCGCGCGTTGACCCGCTATGCCAGTGACGCCGGTATCGATACCAGAAGTCACCGAGTAGTAGCTGCCCGACGAAATTCTCATAATCGGCGAAAGCTTCCAGCCAGAGAACACAGCCTGCATCAGGCGACCGCCGTACTTAGGCGTTTCCATCACGGCCGAGACATTGATGATATGCCGGTGATCGATGCCAACGCAATTGCCGCGATCGAAGCGGCGGCTGGATGGATTGGTCCACTGCGTACCGTCCAACTCTGAGGTAAACGGATCCGTGATGCAATGCGACCAGGTGTAATTTCCCAACACCGTGAAGTTGTTCGCGAGACGATGCTGCGCGGAAAGCAGCATCGCGTTGTAACCGGAGGTGCCACCGGTATCGAGTTGGTGAATGACTCCGTAATACGCTCCCGCGGCGGCGTTCTGCAGAGTCAGCGGCCGCCGGGTCTGCACGGCAGTGGTGGCGCCGGTCACGAGGGGAGCGTTGATCGGAGTGTCGCTCCACAGATGCAGCGTGTTGTTGCCGAGATAGCTGCCCGAGAAAAGCCAGTTGCCGACCTGCCGCTGCAAGGAGACATTCCATTGCTCCAGGTACGTGATTTGCAGATCCAGCGGGTAACTGGTATAGGTTGCGGCGTTGGCCGGGAAGAGAGCGTTCTTACCCGACGATAACGGGAAGGGATTTCCGCCGGTTACGCCGGCCCAGGGGTTGGAAAATGGAATGGGAGCGGCAGCCGTGCCGCTGCGGGTGATGGAAGTTCCCCACGGCGGTTCCTGAGAAAATCCATAGGCAAACAGCGTATGCGGCAGGTCATAGAAAATACCCCAGGATGCGCGGATGCTGGTTTTGCCGCTGCCGGTGGGGTCCCAAGCTATGCCAACACGCGGCGCAAAATCATTCAGTTTTACGTGCGCGGGGCGATTATTGGTATCGAATTGCGAGTCGCCTGCAAACAGATATCCAGGAGGGCCGTTGGGGTAAACGGTGGAACGGGTGCCGGAGGTAAACAGGTTGGGATAGAAATGTCCCACATGGCCGTTCGACATGGTGTTGCCGAAGTACGGCTCCCAGCGGAGTCCCAGATTCACGGTCAGGCGGGGCGTTAGCTTCCAGGTGTCCTGGGCGTAGGCGCCGATGTAGGTGTAGCGCTCATTGGCGAACTGAATGCCGCCCTGCGTGAACGCCGAGGCATCACCAAGCAAGAAATCCGCCATGGAAAGACCAGTGGTTTGGCCGTTGAAGGTGAAATTACCGTCGCCATTCAACGGGCCGTAAACGTTCTGCAGCGAGTGCATCCAATTCACGCCGAATTGCAATTGGTGATTGCCGCGGGTCATGCTGAGGTCGTCGCCCGATTGGAACGCGGTCACGGGGTCGGTGGCTGCGTAGGAAAACACGGTGGAGCTGTAAATAGCGCTCGACGCGGTGGCGACGATGTGGCCCGGCACCAGCGTGGTCATGTTGATTCCGAGGGTATTTGCGTCGAAGGACGGAAGCTGCGTTTTGGTAACGCCGCTGCGGTTGCCGGTGAAGTGGAACGAATTGATGGTGCTCGCGTTGATGATATAGGTGTCGCCGATCACCATCGAATTCACCAGATCGTTGGCGCCGGAAATGGTTTCGGTCAGCGGATTCTTACCGTCGAACGGCGTGCCCACCACGGCGTGCGTGCCGTAGTAGCGGACAAACAAGGACTGTTTGTCGCTCATGTTGTAATCCACTTTCATGACGCCGGATTGTTCGTCGAAATTCTGCTTGGTGCCGAAGAAGACTTTGCCGCAAGGGTCGGTGGACGGCGTGTAGAACGTCATCATCTTCGCGGCTGCCTTGTCGAAGAGAGTGGGCGAGATGCTCGTGCCGCCGGCGAAGGGGCCCGTCAAAACTTTGGCCTTGCCGCCATTGCAAGCCGCACTGGCGACGGCGCTGAAGTCGCCGTTCAACATGGCTTGCGTGGGAACGAACGTGAAGTTGCCGGTGGGATCGGTGCGGATATTGGTTCCCTGATATCCCGCGAAGAAGAACAGTTTGTCCTTCCTGATCGGGCCGCCGATGGTGGCGCCATATTGATTGCGCTTCAGAGAATCGCGTGCCGGTGCGCCGAATTGGCGCGCGTTGAACATGAAGTTGCGGACAAACTCGAAGGCGTCGCCATGGAAAGTGTTGGTGCCGGATTTGGTCACTGCGTTGACGGCGGCGCCGGAGTGCTGGCCGTACATGGCGGGCAACGCGCTGGTTTCCACCTTGAATTCCTGGAGCGCGTCCGGGAACGGCAGGGGCAGCGCGAGGTTGTTCAGCGGATCATTGTGATTGCCGCCGTCCAACATATAAGTGGTGCCCGTGGCCAATCCGCCGGCTACGCTGATGGGGGCTTCGTTGGGATAGTTCTTGGTCGAGACCAGATCGGCGTTCGGCGCTTGCGCGGCGGCGCCGGCCAGATAAATAAGGTCGGTCGGATTGCGGCCGTTGAGCGGGAGATCGACGACGCGCTGCTGGTCGACCACTTGGCCGACGCCGGAGCTGCGGGTCTCGACGGTCAACGCCGACGCTTCCACCTGAACCTGCTGCGAAACGGCGCCGAGCTGCATGGTGATTTCGACGGTGGGGCTGCTGGCAACCTGCAGCACGATGCCGTTCTGCACCGAAGTGCTGAAACCATCCTTACTGATTTCGAGGCGGTACGGACCGATCGGGAGATTCGGAAGAATGTAGGCGCCATCGGCTCCGGTCTCAACGGTGCGCGTTAAAGCCGTATCGGTTTGGGTGGCTTTGACGGTGGCGCCGGGGACGGCGGATCCGGATGGATCGTGAACGGTGCCTGAAATCTGAGCGGTGCCGCCGGATTGCGCAAACGCGCTGGCGCACACTAGCAGCAAGGCTAGAAAAGCCTGAAACATTTTCATACAACCCCTTCTTTCTTGAAGCCCTCCGGCGAATCCAGAGGCAATTGCACCTATTGAAGCACAATCCCGGCGGTGACCTCAAGATAAATATGTAAGGGGCAGTGCGCATTGCGCAGATAGCCGTTTAGGGTGCGATCGCGATACGCTGGAGGGACGCAACCTGCAACCAAGATGTACGCGGAGCTGGCCAAGCCTTTCGAATCGATCGAAAGCGCGCACGAGTTTGTGGCGCTGCTGGAAGAAAGTATTCAAGAGGCGGTTGAGGACGTTCGTGGGCACTTGCGGGATGCCGAGGGGGCGAGCGACGAGCGGCAGGTGCGGGCGCTGAATCTGGCGTTGTATAAGTTGACGCAGCTCGCAACCCAGATGCACAAGAGCCGGCGCGCGTTGAACGACCTGCGCAGCATCCGGCGGCTGCTGTTCACGGAGCGCGGCGAGTAGCGTTGTGTCAAGATCTTTAGAATGGCTTATCCGGCTAAGCTGAGCCGCGCGACGATTATTCAGGCTGCGCTCAAGATGGTGGAGGAAGACGCGGCCGAGCCGCCTTCGCTACGCGCGATTGCGCGGCGGCTACATGTGGCGACGAACGCGCTCTACAATTACTTTCCGGATCGGTCGGAGTTGAATGCGGCGATTGCAGTGGCGGGGTCACGCAAGATGCTGTCGTCGCTGAAGCGGGCGGTGGGGAGCGCGGAGGGGCGCGATGCCCTGGACCGTTTTTCAAAGGCATTTCTGCGCTTTACGCGGACGCATCCACAGCTCTACGACTTCCTGAATGAGAATCATCCGACGGGTCAGGAAGCGGCGGCTCTGTTTCACGAATGGGCGGAGATCATGAACCGGGCGTGGAGTCCGTTCTATTTGCCGGAGCGGATGCCCAAGGTGATTTTCACGCACGCGGCGCTGCTGCATGGGATGACGACGCTGGAGCGGCTGTGGCAGTGGCGTAACGCGCGCGGGCATTTCGATTTCGCGAATCAGATGCTGCTGGATGCGCTGGTGGGGTCGAAGCAGGCTAAGCGCGGTCCGCGGAAGGCGGCTGCGGCGGAAATACCGCTGCCGTGGGCTCCGTAAAGACGGACAGTATCCTCAATCCCCAGAAATGCGTTGGGGATTGAGGATACTGTCCCTCTTTACGGTTGCGGCACTGAACTTAGATCGGTTTGGAAGGCCACGTTGAGGCGGTTCCAGAGGTTGATCATGCCGACGGCGATGGTCAGATTCGTGAGATCGGTGTCGTTGAATTCCTGGCGGGCGCGTTGATATACGTCGTCGGGAACGGGGTGGCCGGCGATTTGCGTCACGGCTTCGGTCCATTCCAGGGCGGCGCGTTCTTTGGGCGAATACAGCTCGGCGTCGCGCCAGGCGGCTACCAGGTAAAGGCGCTGCTCGGTTTCACCGGCGTGGCGGGCGCGTTTGGAATGGAAGTCCAGGCACCAGGCGCAGCCGTTGATCTGCGAGGCGCGCATGAAAACCAATTCGAGGAGTTTGGGGTCGAGTCCGGCGTGATGGACGAACGCGGAGACGGCTTGCAGTTTGGGCAAGGCTTGCGGAGACGCGGCGGCGTAGTTGAGTCGTTGCATAAATCAGGCTTTTTGCAGCAAGGGGCGCAGGTCGTGCACACTCTTTAGATTTTCTAAATCGAAAATGCGTTCGATTAATTTCGCGGTGGGGGCGGCGCCTAGCACGGGCGTCATCAGCTCGCGGGCTTTAGCGGCGACTTCGTCGCGGGTCATGGGATTGTCGGCGGTGCCGCGGACGGCTTCTACGCGATCAGTTAAAACTTTGCCATCGTTGAGAGTCACTTCGACGATCGCGACGCGCTTGGGCATCAGGCGCTCCAGGGCTTCATCGTGAACCAGGTTTACTTTCGCGCGCTGGGCGAGCACGGCGGGATCTTTCATGCGGGCTACGTCGTGGGCGGTCTTAAAGGTTACGTTCTTGTCGACAACCATCACGGCGATTAAATGCTGCAGGCAGATGTCGGGGATGGTGCGGTTATCGACGATGGTGGCTTCGTCGGCGGCTACGCGCACGGTGACTTGTTTCACTTGATCGGCGGCGAAGGGGGTGCGCTTCAGGATGTTTTCCATGGCGTCGAGCGGGGCTTGGATGGGGGCGCCGACGGTCCACTTCTTGAAGTTCGTGCGGGTGACTTCGTAGCGTTCGCCTAGTTTTTCGATCAGCAAATCGGCGCTGTTTTTGGGGACGAAGGCGTCCAGGAAATTGTCGGCTCCAGAGAGGATGTCGTCGACGCCGGTGCCGCCGGCTTGGACGAGCAGCGCGGAGGTGACACCGTTGCGGGCGGGCATGCCGCCGAAGTCGAAGGATTTTTCGATGTGATCGGTGTCGCGCTGCCAGGAGGCCAGGCCGCCCGCTTGTTGGGCGGTGTAGGAAAGCACCCAGCGCATTTGTTGGGCGGTGAGGCCCGCGGCGCACGCGGCGGCTGCGGCGGATCCGAAGGTGCCGGAGAGGGCGTGGGTACTGCGGTGCGTGTCCACCATATATTGCAGCTTGCCTAGCGTAATGGTGACGCGCGGGCCAATGTCGTAGCCTAGCGCTACGGCGCGGAGGAAACGGGGGCCATCATTATTAAATTGTTCGCCGACGGCTAGCGCGGAGGGCACTACGGACGCGCCGGGATGGGATTGCGAAGGGGGGTGGGTGTCGTCGGTTTCGTCGGAGTGGGCCAGCATGCCGTTACACATGGCGGCTTCGATGGCTCCGCACAAGACGTTGGACGCGACTACGGTGGAGACGCGATCGCCTTTATAATTGCGGGCGAATTG
>Ga0207703_10003635_pt1 | contig 12859 bp, 12 predicted proteins | sample KBSSwiS12_FD_184304 | JGI IMG/M metagenome (GOLD analysis project Ga0207703, IMG submission 184304) | Switchgrass rhizosphere microbial communities from Kellogg Biological Station, Michigan, USA - KBS Switchgrass S1-2 (SPAdes) (version 2) | ecosystem: Host-associated > Plants > Roots >... | reverse complement strand
GAGGATCTCGCTGAGTTCGTCCAGGGTGCCGAAGCCGCCCGGGAACACCACCAGCGCCCGCGCCAGGTGGGCGAACCACAGCTTGCGCATGAAGAAATAGTGGAACTCGAAGCACAGGTTGTGGGAAATGTAGGGATTGGGCCGCTGCTCGTGGGGCAGGCCGATGTTGAGCCCGATGGTGCGGCCGCCCGCTTCGGAGGCGCCTCGGTTGGCGGCTTCCATGATGCCGCCACCACCGCCGCTGCACACGATGTAGCGGTGCATGTGGCTGCCCAGGCTCTTGGACCACTCCGTGAGCAGGCGCGCCAGCACGCGCGCCTCTTCGTAGTAGCGCCCGAACGGCCCGTCGGGCGTGATGCGCGCCGAGCCGAAGAACACGATGGTGTCCTGCACGTGCTCGCGGCGGAAAGTCTCCAGCGGATCAAGGTATTCGGACAGGATGCGCACCGGCCGCGCGGCCTCGCTGTCCAGGAAGCGTTCCTTGCGGTAGGCCACGGGGTGGGCGTTGTGCCGCGGCTGTTCCTGGGGCGGGCCCTGCGGATCGGGATTGGAAGTGTCGGCGGGGTCCATGGGATTCTCCGGTAAGGGCGCCCGCACCTCGTTAGCGCTTGCCGAGCCAGCTCCAAACCAGCCGCGCCGCCGAGTAGAGCACGATGCCCCCCAGCGCCGCGCCGATCATTTGAAACAGCAGCGAGGGGCCTTGCGGGATGGGATTGGGCGACTGCACCAGCCCGGCAATGAAAAAGCCGACGCCGATGACCGCGCCGATGGCGGCCTGCTTGAGCGGCGACTGGCGTGCGGGTCCGGTCATGCGTCGGCGCGCCGCGGCAGTGGAGCGCGCGGTGAAGCGCGCTGTGAAGTGCGCGGTGGAGCGATCGGGGAAGGAGATTTGATGGCGAGGTGCATGACGAATACTCAAGCTGCCGCATTCTACCTGCAACGTTTGCGTGCCTGCGGCGCAGCGTTCTACGGCGCATGCAATCCGCTATGATCGTCACACCGCGGTTCCGACCGCGACGCTAAGACGTCATAAGGAGGAGCGATGTCCGACACCATTATCTGGATCACCGGCGCGACCGAAGGCATCGGGCTCGCCCTGGCGCGGAACCAGCCCTTTCCAGGCGCGCGCATCATCAACCTGTCGCGGCGCCGCCATCCCGACTACGAATCGGTGCAGTTCGATCTCACTGACCCTTCCACCTGGGATGGTGTTCGCGCCCACCTGGACAAGGAACTGGCGGCGTTCAAGGGCAAGCGCGCCATTTTCATCCAGAGCGGCTACTGGCCGGCCTCGCACGGCACCATCGACAAGGTGGACCCGGACACTTATCGCAAGGGCCTGTACGCCAACGTGATGGCGCCGCTGGCGATAGGCGAGATGTTCGTCAAGGCCTGCCGGCCGGGCTACGAGTCGGGCCTGGTCATGATGTCGGCGGGCGCCGCCGCCTGCTGCCTGGAGGGGCTGTCCATTTACGCGCCCGGCAAGATTGCCATCGAGCACTGGGCGCAGATCGTGGACAAGGAACTCAACCGCGCGCCGGGCAAACCCTGGGTGGTCGCCGTGCGCCCTGGCGGCGTGCTGACCGCAACGGTGCGGCGGCTGATGGAAGCCAAGACAGATCCCAGCATGCCCAACCAGAACCATATCCGCGACAACGCCCAGCGCCGGCAGTTGCCCGACGGCGCGGCCAAGCACATCTGGGCGCAGTTGCCGCCCGCTCCGGGCATTTCGCTGATCGCTTTCGGCCAACTCCCCGAAGGCCCGGAATACAAGGCCTACGAGTTCGAGGGCGCGCGCATGAAGCTGGTCGACGTGCCGGGTTGGCAGCTCATGTACCGCTAAGCAAAGTCCACAGCTCCCCGTCAACCCGCGCGGTAGCGATGCATTGCCGCACTCGGGGGAACGGGCGCCGCTTGTAGAGAAAGCGCGACAGATAATCCGACAAACGCCGCGGCAATCATCTCTCGTCGCGAATTGCTGCGCCGCAATTTGTAAAAACTCTTCCCTTGACGCGCGCCCCGGGTATAGGCTGCGTACTCCAATCGATTCATGCCCCGCTTCATGTTTTCAGGGGGTATGTGCTCCGGTGGTAACCCACCACCCGCGAAGCAGGTAATGTCTCCGGCTCCCCAAAAAGGTGCGCGGAACTCGAAAGGAGAGGTGCATGGCATACGACCTGATGACTTCCGACGTGGACTGGCTGCGCGAGATTGCCGCGGCGGCCGACGCCAAGCAGGCGCTGGGCGGCGTACCCATCAGCGTTGCGGCGAAGCTCACCGGCTTCGGCCTGGTGAACTGGGTGGGCTCCTACGGCCTGACCCTGTCCAGCGAAGGGCGCGAGGCCCTGTCCCAGCAATCCCGGCTGCGGGTGCAGGAGCGCCGCCAGGTGCAGGGGCCGCGCGCCGGCGTGGAGCGCCGCGCCACCCAGCGCGGCCTGCCGGTGGTGCTGCTGGCTCGGCCGGAGCGCGAGCTTCCGGAGCGCGCTTACTAGGGCCTGTTGACGCTTACCAGTAGTTGAACAGCAAGCCCGTTCCGGCGGGCACCACGGCCCCTTGCGGGCCGTTTCCTTTTTTTGGGCCACCGCTTTCGCGCTGGCGCCTCACTTTGCCGCATCAGCGTTACATGCTAAGGTCCGCGCAGGTCACAATCCCGGCGACAGCCGTTAAGAACTACCTGCCGCATGAAACTTCCCAAGCTGCTCGGCTCGGTGCAGCCCTTCATATCGGGCATCGCGGTGGTGATCACCACCGCGCTGCTGCTGATCGCGATTTATTTCACCAATCTGGACGTGCAGTGGGTGGCCTTCCTGGCGGGGGTGCTCATGGCCGCGGCGCTGGCGGTGGTGAGCCGCGCGGCGCGCGCCGAGGTATCGGCTGCTTCCAGGGGGGAGAAACTGTCAGTCACGCGCGAGCAACTGGCGCAGGAAATGGTGCGGCGCCAGACCCTGGAGGGCCAGTTGGCCGAGGCCCATTCGCAACTGCGCATGGTCGAGAACCTGCCCGTGCTGGTCGCTTTCGTCGACGCCGAGGGGGTGTACCGCTATCACAACGACGCCTTCAGGCGCTGGCTGGACCTGCCGCGCCACCGCATCGACGGCCAGACCATGCGCAACGTGCTGGGCAAGGCCGCCTATGCCGCCGTCGAGGCCGAGGTGGCCAAGGTCGGCAAGGGCCAGATCGTGCGCTACGAGCGCACCCAGAAAATGGCCAACGGCGCGGTGTACCGCATGCACGTGCAGTACATGCCGGTGTTCGGCCAGCGCAGCACGTTCAGCGGCTTTTTCGCGGTCATGAGCGATATCACCGACCGCGGCGACCTGCATGCGGCCGGCCGCGCCGAGGTCCCACAGGTGATGCCCGGCGCGGCTCCCGCGGGATCCGAGCCCACGGCCGGCCCGCAGGAGAGTTTCGGCGACTAGGTGGCGCGGCAGGTCACCGGCTGGTCCGACGCGCGTGAGCGCATCATCGCCGCCATCGAGCGCAACGAGTTCACCCTGTTCTGCCAGCTCATCACCCCGCTGGAGCCGGCTGCCGGCAAGGTGCAGCACTACGAAATCCTCATCCGCCTGCTGGAAGAGGAAGACAACCTCATTCCGCCGGGTGCGTTCTTCCCCCTGGCCGAGGAGCACGGCCTGCTGCCGCGGCTGGACCGCTGGGTGGTGGACAACGTCCTCGCCTGGGCATCGCGGCATGAGTCGCAGGACGCAAAATCATCGCGCACCTTTTTCCTGAACATCGCCACCGACACCATGAGCGATCCGGACTTTCCCGCCCACGTGGCGAACCAGGTCAAAAAGAGCGGGTTGCCGGGTTCCAGCCTGTGCTTCGAGATCGCCCATGGCGACCTGCTCACCAACGGCGGCGACATCGGCGGGTTCATCCGGCAGATCAAACAGGCCGGCTGCCGCATCGCGCTGTCCGGTTTCGGCCGCGACCGCGTGTCGGTGGACCTGCTCAAGACCCTGCCCCTCGACTTTCTCAAGATCGACGGCGCCATCGTGCTGCAAATCGGCAAGGACCCCATGGGGCTGTCCAGGATCGCCGCCATCCACCGCCTCGCCAACGGGCTGGGCATCGCCACCGTGGCCGAGATGGTGGAAAGCGACGAAGTCATGGCCAAGCTGCGCGAACTGAAAGTGGACTACGCGCAGGGCTTCGGAATCTCGCGGCCCAGGCCCCTGGCCGAAATCGCGGCGCCGGGCGAGCAGCCTTCCGGAGCGCAGCCTCCCGACGCCCAGGCCCCAGCCGCCGCTCGATGACGAATCAGCAGAAGGCGCTGTACCTGGTGTTCGTGCAGAACACCATCGTGTTCACGGTTCTCAACGTTGCGCGCATCGCCCTGTCGCTGTACGCCCTGCACATGGGGGCCGGCGCCACCGAGGTCGGCCTGGTGGTGGCGCTGCTGTACATGCCCTCGCTGTTCTTTTCCCTGCCGGCCGGGATCCTCGCCGACCGGCACGGTTCGCGCTGGCTGTTGGTGGTCTCCACGGCCGTCACCGCCGCCGGCATGCTCGTTCCTGCGTTCCTGGACACGGTGCCCGCGCTGTGCATCGGCTCGTTCGCAGTGGGCGTTTCGCTGTCGGTATCCAATGTGCTGGGCCAGAACCTCGTCGGGCAGTTGAGCACGCCGGCGCAGCGCATGCGCAATTTCGGCAATTACGCCCTGGTCGGAGCGGTGAGCAGTTTCGTGGGTCCGCTGATGGTGGGGTTGGTCATCGACCACGCCGGCTTTCCGCCTGCCTGCCTGCTCGCCGTGGTCATGTCCGCGATCGCGGCGCTGCTGGCGCTGACCTGGGGCAGGTGGCTGCCGGGCGGACAGCCCAGCCCCCCTGGCGGCGTGAACATATTCGCCAGCCTGCAGTCTCCGGCCGTGCGCCGCATCCTGATGCTCTCCAGCGTGGCGCAGATCGGCTTTGACTCCTTCAATTCCTTCATGCCGGTGTACGCCCACGGCATCGGCCTGTCCGCCTCCGCCATCGGCGTGGCGCTGTCGGCCTTCGCGCTGGCGTCACTCGCCATGCGCGCCGTCATCAGCCGCCTGGCGAAGGGCTGGCCGGAGGAGGCCATCATGGCGGGCGGGTTCATCTGCGGAGCGCTGGCCTTCTTCCTGCTGCCCGTCTTCAAGCTGGCCGCCGCGATCAGCGTGATTGCCTTCATTTTCGGCATATTCGGCGGCTTGACCCAGCCCATCGCCATGATGATGCTGTACAACGCCTCCGAAGAAGGCCGCGCCGGCGAGGCCATGGGCCTGCGCATCACCATCAACAATTTCATGCGCGTGATCGGGCCAACGGTGTTCGGCGCCACGGCGCGGACGTTCGGCCTGGCGCCGCTGTTTCTCGGTTCGGGTGTGCTGATGCTGTTCGCCGCCTACCGCAGCTTCGGAAACCGCGAAGCGGAAAAATAAGAGCAGTTGGCACACCTTGGCAACGATGCATGCGGTGGCACCACGCCACCAATACGCGCCGCGGAGCGGCGCGCCTCGTGAATAGCTTGACCTTAGAGACACGGTGAACTTGACCCGGTAATCATATGTCGCGAAAGGATTAAATATTCAAAGCCAACATACCCACGCTTTTCATTTGACAAAGACATCTTCGCTCTCTAAAGTCCGCCAATCCGACCGGGAGAGAGCCATACATCAGATGCATTGATGGTTGGCCGCCGAAGGCGCAAGACCCGCAAACTCTCAGGCAAAAGGACCGGCGGACGGAAGCTCGGCTTCCGACACTCTGGAGAGCGTTGCCCGCCTGTATTGAATGGCGAGGCGGCCACCGAAGGGGCGCGCAGGAACGGGAAAATTCCCGGCCTGTAATCTCTCAGGTACCAAGGACAGAGGGGTGATGTTTGAACGAGGACCGGATCCCGGTTCGTCGGCAAACCTCACCCCTTTTTCATTTGGCGCAGGAGAGACGGTGGCTGAATCGCAACAGGGCGTCCTGAAAACCACGCCGCTCAACGCCGTTCATCGAGCGCTTGGCGCGCGCATGGTGGATTTCGGCGGCTGGGACATGCCCGTCAACTACGGTTCGCAGATCGAGGAGCACCACGCCGTGCGCCGCGACGCCGGCATGTTCGACGTGTCGCACATGCTGGTGGTGGACATCACGGGCGCGCGCGTGCGCGAATGCCTGTCGCGTGCCCTGGCCAACAACGTGGCCAAGCTCACCCAGCCCGGCAAGGCGCTGTATTCCTGCATGCTCAACGAACAGGGCGGGGTGATCGACGACCTCATTGTCTATTTCTTCCGCGAGGATTTCTTCCGCCTGGTGGTGAACGCCGGCACGGCCGAGGGCGACCTCGCCTGGCTGAACCATCTGAATACCCGCTTCGGCACCGGCCTCGCCATCCGTCCGAGGCGCGATCTGGCCATGGTCGCGGTGCAGGGACCGAAGGCGCGCGAGCGGGCGTGGCAGGCGCTGCCCGACACGCGCGCGCCGAGCGAAGCCTTGCAGCCCTTCAACGGCGCGCTGCTCGCAGGCGAGCTGGCCGACGGCATGATCGCGCGCACCGGTTATACCGGCGAAGACGGCTTCGAAATCGTGTTCCCCGCTGCCTTGGCCGGCGATGTCTGGAAGCGCCTTATGGACGCCGGCGTGAAACCCTGCGGCCTGGGGGCGCGCGACACGCTGAGGCTGGAAGCCGGCATGAACCTGTACGGCCAGGATATGGACGCATCCATCTCGCCGCTCGACGCCGGCCTGGCCTGGACCGTGGACCTGAAATCCGAACGCGATTTCGTGGGCAAGGCTGCCTTGCTGGCGCAGCCGCAGTCCAAGGTGTTCGTCGGCCTGATACTGCTGGACAAGGGCGGCGTGCTGCGCGCCCACCAGGCCGTGATCACCGGCCAAGGGCAGGGCGAGATCACCAGCGGCACCTTCTCGCCTACGCTCAACCAGTCCATTGCCCTCGCGCGCCTGCCGCTGGGTGTGCAGCCGGGCGCCACGGTGCGCGTGGTCGTGCGCGACAAGCAGCTTGCCGCGAAAGTGGTGAAGCTGCCCTTCGTGCGCAACGGAAAAATTCTCACAGCATAGGAACAACAATGAACAACCCCACCGACCTGAAATACACCGCCTCCCACGAATGGGTGAAGCAGGAGCCCGACGGCTCGCTCAGCATCGGCATCACCGACCACGCGCAGGAGGCGCTGGGCGACGTGGTGTTCATCGAACTGCCCGAGGCCGGGCGCAGCTACAAGGAAGGCGAAGCCTGCGGCGTCATCGAGTCGGTGAAGGCGGCTTCCGACATCTACATGCCGGTGGCGGGCAAGGTGACCGAGATCAACCTGACTTTGCCCGATTCGCCCCAGGACGTGAACGCCGACGCCTACGCGGCGTGGATGTTCCGCATCCGCCCCGACAACCCCGCGGATCTGGGCAAGCTTCTCGATGCCGCCGGCTACGCCGGCGTGGCTGTGTCGTGAAACTGACCAGTGTCCCCGGAATGAGTGTCTCCCGGAATGAACCAGCGCAGCTGCACAGCGAATTGAAACAGGAACGCGCATGAATGCTCCCTTGCCCGCCAACATGACCTCCCATTCCAGCGTCCGGCCCACGCTGGCCGAACTCGAGCAGCACGACGCCTTCATCGAGCGCCACATCGGCCCCGATGCGGCCGAGCAGGCCGAGATGCTGTCCGTGCTGGGCTATGCCACGCGGCAGGCGCTCATGGACGCGGTCATTCCGGCGGCCATCCGCAGCCGCACGCCGCTCGATCTGCCCGGCGCGCGCAGCGAGGCCGAGGCGCTGGCTGAGCTGCGCGCCGTGGCGGACAAGAACCAGGTGTTCCGCTCCTTCATCGGCCAGGGCTATTACGACACGCTCACCCCCGGCGTGATCCTGCGCAACGTGCTGGAGAACCCGGCCTGGTACACGGCCTACACGCCCTACCAGCCCGAGATTTCGCAGGGACGGCTGGAAGCGCTGATCAACTTCCAGACCATGATCACCGACCTCACCGGCATGGCCATCGCCAATGCCTCCATGCTGGACGAGGGCACGGCCGCGGCCGAAGCCATGACGCTGGCGCTGCGCAGCGTGAAGGCGGCCAGCAAGCGCTTCTACGTGGCCGACGACGTGCTGCCGCAGACCCTGGACGTGGTGCGCACCCGCGCCGAGCCGCTCGACATCGAAGTGGTGGTGGGGCCGGCCGCCCAGGCAGGGGCTGGCGATGCTTTCGCCGTGCTGCTGCAATACCCGGGCGTGAACGGCGAGGTGCGCGACTATCGCGCGCTGGCCGAAGCCGTGCATGCCAGGGGCGGCGTGGTCATCGCCGCCGCCGACCTGCTGGCCCTGGCCCTGATCGAGTCGCCCGGGGCCTGGGGCGCCGACGTGGCCGTGGGCTCGGCGCAGCGCTTCGGCGTGCCCATGGGCTACGGCGGCCCGCACGCCGGCTACCTCGCCACGCGCGACGAGTTGAAGCGCAGCATGCCGGGCCGCCTGGTCGGCGCCAGCGTGGACAGCCAGGGCAACCCGGCCTACCGCCTCGCGCTGCAGACCCGCGAGCAGCACATCCGCCGCGAGAAAGCCACCAGCAACATCTGCACCGCGCAGGTGCTGCTGGCCGTGATGGCCAGCATGTACGCCGTGTACCACGGACCACGAGGTCTCGCGCGCATTGCAGAACGCACGCACCGGTTGACGAGTGTTTTGGCCGCCGGGCTGACCCGCATGGGCTTCGCGCCGGTAAACGATACCTGGTTCGACACGCTGACCATCCACACCGGCGCCATCACCGAGGCCATGCATGCCCAAGCCGCGGCTAAGCGTATCAACCTGCGGTGGGTTGACGCCGAGCGCGTCGGCATATCGCTGGACGAAGCGGCGACCCGCGCCGACGTCGCAAGTCTCTGGGATGTCTTCGCGGCGGTCGCGGCTAAAACCGCGCCTGATTTCGCGACCGTGGAGGCTGAGGCGCAGGCGGGCGCAGACGGAATCCCTGCCGCGCAGCGGCGGGCCACGTCCTTCCTGACCCACCCCGTGTTCAACCGCCATCACTCCGAAACGGAAATGCTCCGCTACCTGCGCCGGCTGGCAGACAAGGACGTGGCCCTTGATCGGTCCATGATCCCGCTCGGCTCCTGCACCATGAAGCTGAACGCCACCAGCGAAATGATCCCGGTGACCTGGCCCGAGTTCGGCCGCATGCATCCGTTCGCCCCAGCCTCGCAAACCCAGGGCTACCAGGAATTGATACAAGGCCTGGAAAAGATGCTGTGTGTGGCCACAGGGTACGCCGCCGTGTCGCTGCAGCCCAACGCCGGCTCGCAGGGCGAGTACGCCGGCCTGCTCATCATCCGCGCCTGGCACCGTTCGCGCGGCGAGGGCCATCGCAATGTGTGCCTGATCCCCAGTTCCGCCCACGGCACCAACCCGGCGTCGGCACAAATGGTGGGCATGCGCGTGGTGGTGGTGGCGTGCGACGCCAGCGGCAATGTGGACCTCGCCGACCTGCGCGCCAAGGCGGCGCAGCACAGCGCCAACCTCGCCGCCATCATGGTGACCTATCCGTCCACCCATGGCGTGTTCGAGGCCGGCATCACTGAGCTGTGCGACATCGTGCACCAGCACGGCGGACAGGTGTACGTGGACGGCGCCAACATGAACGCCATGGTGGGCCTGTGCGCGCCCGGCCGCTTCGGCGGCGACGTGTCGCACCTCAATCTGCACAAAACCTTCTGCATTCCGCACGGCGGCGGCGGCCCGGGCGTGGGTCCGGTGGCCGTCGCGGCGCACCTTGCACCCTTCCTGCCCGGGCACGCCAACCTCCCGGAGGGTGGCGCGCAACAACACGTCGGCGCAGTCTCCTCCGCGCCGTACGGCAGCGCCAGCATCCTGCCCATCTCCTGGATGTACGCGCGCATGATGGGCCGCGAGGGTCTCACCCAGGCGAGCGAAGTGGCCATCCTCAGCGCCAACTACCTGGCGCGCCGGCTCGCCGAGCATTACCCCGTGCTGTACAGCGGGCCGGGCAGCCTAGTGGCGCATGAATGCATCCTCGACCTGCGCCCGCTCAAGGATGCGAGCGGCATCGCGGTGGAAGACGTGGCCAAGCGGCTCATGGACTACGGATTTCATGCGCCGACCATGTCCTTCCCCGTCGCCGGAACGCTGATGGTCGAGCCCACGGAAAGCGAGCCGAAGATAGAGCTGGATCGGTTCGTGGACGCCATGATTTCCATCCGGGAGGAAATCCGCGCGGTAGAAGAAGGCAAGCTCGATCGCGAAGACAACCCGTTGAAGAACTCGCCGCACACCGCCGCCATGGTGCTGGCCGACAAATGGGATCACCAGTATGCGCGGGAATTGGCCGCATACCCGGTGGCCAGCCTGCGCGAAAGCAAGTATTGGCCGCCGGTGGGTAGGGCAGACAATGTTTACGGAGACCGAAATTTATTCTGCAGTTGCCTGCCTGTTGATAGCGAATAAGCGGATTTTATTTTCGGCTTTTCACGCGGCCCCTCCCTTCGGGAGGGTAGTAAACGGAGCTCCGAATAACCCCCTCCCGAAGGGAGGGGCCTCGTTACAAAACTTCAAAACAACGAAAAACTAAACCAGAAGCAAAGGCGACATTCGTTAGTTGATGCTTGCCCTGGTTGGTTCTTGCGGGAGCAATTGGGCGCGTATCTCACCATCCGGGTGGGCCGCGCTGTGCACGTTCACGTATAACTGCCCGGCCTTGAAGCTCGAATACTGGCCTTCCGTGAGCTTGGCTCCCGCCGGCACCACCCACTGGTTATCGGCCTTTTGTTGCAGAGGCAGAATCACCGGTCCGCTTTTGCCCACCGCCCCGGTGTGAATGTGCGCCATGGTGGCGGTGATGCCGGTGGTGTCCACGCTGCCGCTGATGGTGCGATCGGCGCCGATCACGAACGTGCCGGTGCCGCGCGCCTGCGTGGCCACGGGCGGGGCCTCCTGCATGCCGGTGAGCGCCACCTTGATATCCTGCGCAACCTGGGTCTCGGCCAGGGCGCAGCCGGCAAACAGCGCCACCGCCAGCGCGGCCGCGCCCAGCGCTCCCCACCGCGTGGCCGGCTTGTGTTTGGATGTTGTGGCTTGCATGCGAACTCCTTTCGGTTGGCTGTCGCTTTTTACCGACAGGGAACCCCCGGGGTCAGGAATTTGTCTCTATAGTCAATGCGGTAAGCAAATTCGAGATTTTGTAACGCGAGGTAAAAGCACGTGACGGCTGTCAGCGGGAGCGGTACTTTAAGCGTTGAATGAGAGTGGTTTGACGCGCGGGTCCCGGTATCCGTACGGTAAGTCCTTAGTTGGACACGTAAGCCGGTCAATGGTGCGCAACGCCGGTCTCGTCCCTGAGATACCGGCATGAGCCATGGAGATTACGATGATGAACATGAAGAAATTGGGGCTGTTTGCCGCGACCGCCGCGTTGGCCGGCGGTGCCCTGCTCGCCAGCGGTTCGGCGTTCGCCCAGTGGCATCACCACCACGGGCCGCGGGTGGTGTTCGGGTTGAACTTCGGTGTGCCCGTGTACAACCCTTATTACTATTCGCCGTACCCGTACTACTACCCGCCCGCGGTGGTCACGGTGCCGGCCCCGCCGCCGCCGGTGTACGTGGAGCGCAGTGATCCGGCGCCCCAGGCGCAGAACGACTGGTTCTACTGCGCGGGTTCGCGGGCCTATTACCCTTATGTGAAGGATTGCCCCGGCGGCTGGCAGCGCGTGCCCGCTCAGCCTGCGCAGTAGCGGTGACGGAGACACAATGAAAGCACGCACTTTGAAAGCAGCCGCGCTGGCCGTGGCCGGTGCGCTGGCGCTCGGCGCCTGCGCCACCCAGCCCACCGGCCCCAGCATCATGGCCATGCCCGGCAGCGGCAAGACCTTCGACCAGTTCCGCGCCGACGACTATGATTGCCGGGGCTATGCGCAAGCCCAGAGCGGGTCCGCCGCGGAAGCCGGCAATGACACCGCGGTGCGCAATGCCGCCATCGGCACGGCCATCGGCGCCCTGGCCGGCGCCGCCATCGGCGGCCGCGGCGGCGCGGGTGTGGGCGCGGCCGGCGGCCTGGTCGTAGGCAGCGCCGCGGGCGCGGGCGCGGGCGAATCGACGGCGCGCGGCGTGCAGCGCCGCTATGACAACGCCTACGTTCAGTGCATGTACGCCAAGGGCGAGCGCGTGCCGGTGTCCGGCCGTATGGAACAGCGCTACGAAGCCGCGCCGCCGCCGCCCGGCTATGCGCCGCCCCCGCCGCCTCCCGGATCGCCCCCGCCTCCTCCTCCCGGTTATCGCTGACCAGCAGCTGGAAAATTTCTGGGGTCGCCGGCTACCCTGCCATAGGGCCGGAACAACGGCTGGCCGGAACAACGGCTGGGAGGACTACATGATGCGTGGGCTGGCATGGGTTGCGCTGGGCGTGCTGCCCTGTATGGCCTTGGCGCAAGGAGCGCTGCCCCAAGCTCAGGGAGCGTTCCTTCTGGACGCGCCCATGGGCCAGACCGTGGCGCGCGACATGCTCGGCCGGTTCGGCTTCGGCGCCACCGTGGCCGACATGCAGCGCGCGGCGCATCTCAGCCCGCGGGCCTATATCGACGAAGGCATACGCGGCGCGACCACGCTGCCTGAGCCCGTAGCGGCGCGCATCGCCGCGCTGCCGGCCGCGGGACCGCTCATGCCGGTGTGGGAGCGGCTGGGTGCGGGCAGCGGCGCGCGCGCCGGCCTGCGCGACGATCCGCAGGCGCTCAAGGCCATCCAACGCGAGGAGCGCCAGTTCGTGCAGGGCGCCGTCCAGGCGCGGCTGCTCGCCATGGCCAACAGCCCCAACCAGGCGCACGAGGCGCTGCTGGCCTTCTGGCTGAATCACTTCTCGATTTTCGGCGCCAAGAATTTCGACCGCCT
>Ga0207703_10003622_pt1 | contig 12890 bp, 10 predicted proteins | sample KBSSwiS12_FD_184304 | JGI IMG/M metagenome (GOLD analysis project Ga0207703, IMG submission 184304) | Switchgrass rhizosphere microbial communities from Kellogg Biological Station, Michigan, USA - KBS Switchgrass S1-2 (SPAdes) (version 2) | ecosystem: Host-associated > Plants > Roots >... | reverse complement strand
AGCTGCGAAACCTCGTCGGCGATCGCGGGGACCAGTTGCGCCGCGCTCGCGCCGGTGCCGATGACAGCGACGCGCTTGCCCTTGAGATCGACCTGCGGATCCCATCCGGCGGTGTGCATCATCGGGCCCTTGAAGCGCTCCAGCCCTGGGATCTTGGGCATGGACCAGCGGTTGAGCACGCCATGGGCGAGCAGCACGGCACTCACCACCTTCTCGCTGGTGGTGCCATCCTTGTGGGCCAGCTTGACGTGCCACTTGGCCGCCTGCTCGTCCCACGCGGCGCCGGTCACCCGGGTGTTGAACAGGACATTGCTGCGCACGCCGTGCCGGTCGGCCACGCCCAGCAGGTAGCGCTGAATCTCCGGCCCCTTGGGATGATAGTGGCTCCACTCGGGATTCAGCTCGAAGGAATAGCTGTAGAAGTGGCTGGGCGTGTCGACGCCGACCCCGGGATACCGGTTTTCCCACCAGGTCCCGCCAAGCTCCTCGTTCTTCTCGACGATCGTATACGAGTAGCCGGCTTCGGACAGCTTGATGCCGGCGGCGATGCCGCTCATGCCGCCACCGATGACCAGCACGTCGAACCCGGCTGGCGGCATCCGGCGCCCGGGCAGATCCTTGCGCGGCACCGGCTGCTCGAAGCCCATCTGGTCATAGAGGACGGGGATCAGGCCGGGGTCGACCGGCTCGCCGACGCTCACCCCCATCATGTGACACAGGAAATCCCGGTCGAGCGGCTGCTCCTGCGGCGGGACCGGCTGGGTGAGGAGCGCGAACAGGCGATCCCGCAGGTCCTGAGCCATGGCGTCCGGCACGTTGGTGGGCGCCTCGGCGGTGTAGGCTGCGGTCAGATATGGGGCGAAGCTGTCGAGGTAGGCCCGATCCTGGGCGTAGGTGGAGTAGACCATGAGCAGGGTCGGAAGATTGGCGTCGGCCAACGCGGCGCGCAGACCGGATTGATCGCGAATGGGCAGGGCTGAGCCAGGAAGTCGTTCAAACGCAGTCATGTTCTCGATCCTCTCGTTGCACACCGAAGTAAGTATACACTTACAACGCTATGGTCAAGGCTCTCGTGCAGACTGGCCGCCCGGCCGTCCGGTCGCTGCGGACCAGATGCGTGGCAAAAAGGTCACGCAGCTACGCAAACAAACGCGATTTGATCGGATTTGACCAAAAAAATGCAAAAATGATCACTCAGAGTTTGACCGCCCTGCGGCCGTTTGTTAGTTAAGACTAACTTCGACGCACCAGAGCTGTGGCGTGATCGATGGGGAGAGGCGAGCGGGCTGGGGGCTGCACAGGGTGCAGTGAGGCGCGCACCTACTCGGCTTGGATGCATCCGAGCCGCTCTCTTTCGCACCCTGCGGCTCTGAACGGCGTCGGGTTTTCACCCGGGGCTCAACCCCCAGAGATGGAACTGTCCGGCCACCGGGCGCCGCGGCGCCACAAGTGACGAAGGGGAGGATATATGAAGTTCGGAACCCACAAGCTTTCGCTGCTCATCGGGGGTAGCATGCTTGCCATGTTCGCGCCGACCGTCGCGAGCGCCGCAGACCAGGCTCCGGCAGCCGAAGCCGCAGTCGGCAATGACATCGTCGTCACCGCCACGCGCCAGCAGCTGCGCCTGCAGGACGTCCCGATGTCGGTCAACGTCGCCACCGGCGAAGAGCTTCAGAAGTTCAAGATCTTCGACGTCAAGGACATCTCGCAGCTCGCTCCGGGCCTCGAACTCACCAACACCACCGGTCGCAACAACACGACGACCCTGCGCGGCGTGACCTTCGATCCCGACCAGGGCACCGGCCCGGCCGTGCGCGTCTATCTGGATGAAACCCCGGTCGATGCGCAGACGGCCTACACCGCCATCTATGACATCCAGCAGATCGAAGTGCTGCGCGGCCCCCAGGGCCTGCTGCGCGGCCTGTCCTCGCCGGCGGGTTCGATCACCATCGCCACCCGCAAGCCGGGCTTCGACAAGGTCGAAGGGGATATCCAGGCAACCGGCACCGATCGCGGCGGCTACAACGTCCAGGGCGGCGTGACGCTGCCCTTCTCCGACCAGCTGTCGATTCGCGTTGCCGGCCTGGTCGATGGCAACCGGCTCAACAACGTGCGTGACTTCAACCGCAATGGCCAGCGCTCGCAAAGCCGCACCGAGAGCGCCCGCATCACCATCGGCTGGCGCCCGACTGACTCGTTCAAGGCCTACCTGACCTACCAGTACCTGACTGCCGACAACCGCCAGTTCCAACAGGTGATCGGCACCGGCGGCACCCCCTACGGCCAGTACAGCACCGTATTCGGCATCCCGTCGCCCTTGCTCCCGGTCGCGTTCGGTGGCGGCCCCTTCGCCCCGGATACCACCATCCGTAGCGGCCCCGCGCTGTCAGTCGCCGATCGTGGTGCGGTGCAGGAAGGCGTGTTCCGTAACCAGAACAACACCCACTTCATCAACCTCCAGGCAGATTACGACTTGGGCCCGGCCACGCTGTCCTTCGTTGGCGCCCATCAGTTCACCAAGCTGACGATCGACCGCGATCTCGACGCGGCGAACTCCATTCCGGGCTATGTCCAGGGCTCGACCGTCATCACGCCCTACAAGGTGGACACCGCCGAACTGCGGCTGACCTCGAACAATGCCGAAGGCCTCGGCTGGGGCCTGGGCGCGTTCTACACCAAGCAATCCGGCATCACCTTCGTGACTCAGGACAACACGCTGTTTCAGTACAACGTGCCCGCAAACACGCTCGTCAATCCGTCGTGCGACCTGATCGGCGCTTCGGCGTTCTGTCCCACCCAGACGTTTGCACCGTTCACAATTCCCAATGCGCTTCCGCTGAGCGTTCTGGTCCGCGTGCCCGTCGACTCGACGACCTACTCGTTCAATGCCAACCTGAGCTACCGGGCCGGACCGCTGAAGATCGAGGCCGGCGTGCGCTATTCGATCATCAAGGGAGTCCAGACGACCCAGCAGCAGCTCAGCGGGGTGTTCAACACGCCGCTGCTGGAGATCATCCCGGCCAACCTGCAGCGGAGCGATAACCGTCCCGTGACGGGCGGGGCGACGATCAGCTACGAGGTCACGCCGAACCTCAACGTCTATGGCTCCTATGGCCATTCGTTCCGCTCCGGCAGCACGAAGGTGGCGGGTCCGGCCGGCGTGTCGGCAGACCTGATCCGCACCAACCCGGAAAAGACCGATTCGTTCGAAATCGGCTTCAAGGGTTCGGCGTTCGATCGCCGCGTCAACTTCAGCGTGGCGGCGTTCTACCAGAAGCTCGACGGCTTCCTCAGCCGCTTCAACTCGATCTACTACTTCTCGCTGACCGATCAGCCGCAGACCGGCGGGTTCGACTTCAACTACAACGGCAACGCCAAGATCAAGGGCATCGAGGGCAGCCTCGACCTGCGGCCGACCCCGAACTGGGATCTCGGCGTCTCCGCGGCCTACACTCACGCCCGCTGGGACAATGCCCGCCTGCCGTGCAACGACTACGCCGGCACCGGCATCCCGAACACCACCGGCGGCGTGCCGAAGGTCACCGGGACTGGCAATGTCAGCTACTGCGTGATCAACGACCGCCTGGCCAACACGCCGGACTTCAGCCTGAATGCCAACACGGAAATCCGCTTCCCGATGGCGACGGTGACCCCGTTCGTGCGGGCGCTGATGACCTACACCCCCAGCTACAACTGGTGGCAGTCGCAGTACCGCTTCCAGGATCGCGAGCTGATCAACCTTTACGTCGGCGCGCGCAGCAACGACGGCAAGTGGGAGCTCGATCTGTTCGCGAAGAACCTGCTCAACCAGCAGCGCATCACGAACATTTCGCTGGGTCAGGTCCGGACCAATGCGGCGGTCGGCGGTACCTTCACTCCCGGTTACTCCCCCGTCAACGTGATGAACCCGCGTGAATTCGGGGCCACGCTGTCCTTCCACTGGTAAGCAGCACCGGGTCTTCGCCGGCCTTCCTCCGGGCCGGATAGGTTGGGCAGCCTGACGCAAGTCAGGCTGCCCGATTTTTTGCCTGGTCCGATCGAGCGCAGGTCAGCCCCGCCGGTACGCACCCGGCAGCCCGGCCGGATCAATCCTGGTCGTCGAGCACTGTAGGCTTGGTGATCTTGGCCATGCCGGCGATGTACTTGATCGTCTTCACCGCGATCGAGGTTTCGACGTGATGCACGCCGTCGATGGCCAGGATCTTGTCCGAGGCGAGTTCGACCAGCGTGTCGAGATCGTCGATCAGGCACATCGCGGTGATGTTGAACTGCCCCATGGTGATCAGCACGGCATTGACGCCGGGGATGTCGGAGATCACCTGGGCGATCTCGCGAACGCGGTCGACGTCGGCCTGGACATTGATGAATGCGAGCCGGGCCTGGTGCTCGAGCTGGAAGCCGGTGATCGCGGTGAAGGCGATCAGCCCGTCCTGCTGGAGCCGCTTGATCCGGCCGCGCACCGTGCCTTCGGTCACGCCGAGTTCGGCCGCGATGCGGCGGTTCGAGACGCGGGCATCGCGGCCCAGCATGTCGATCAGCTGCGTGTCGAGCGCGTCGAGCTGGGGAGCGGCCACGGTTATGCCTTTCCTTCGATCGGGGCGACGTCGAACTGGTACTTGATGATGTCGACCACGATCGCCGGGCTCAGCGTGCGGATGCCGTGAACGCCCGACAGCCGGTCGAGCAGGAACGCCGACAGGTCGTCGAAATCATGCAGCGCGACCAGCATGTCGATGTCGTAGCCACCCGTGACGAGATGCGCGGCGACCACCTCGGGCAGCGCCGCCAGTTCGTGCGCCACATCCGAGGCGGGCCGCCCGTCGACGGACACCGAAATACGCAGGAGCACGTTGAACCCGTGCGCCGAGAAGTCGGAGACCGCCACGACCCGCAGCTGGTCGGCGTCTTCCATCCGCCGGATCCGCGTCGAGACGGTCGTCGCGGTCAGCATCAGCTTCTCGGCGATCTGCTGGTTGTTCGCCCGCCCGTTGGCGCGCAGTTCGCGGATGATCGCCAGATCCGTCGCGTCGAAGTTGAAAATCTGGCTCATTCGATCTCGCGAGGTCCTGAAAGGAATGCCGACGGAAGGCGTTTGCGCAGCGCGCTGCGCCAGTCAATCGCGTTTCGGCCCTTTTTCCGCAGCGTCAATGCGCACGTTTGTACCCGTGCGATCTCCCGCCTGCGAAAGTCAGGCGGAGTGTCGCGGGCCCAAGGGGGGAATGCGCGCAGCTTTGCTGTTCATCATCTGCGTATTCGTGCTATTCAGTGAGTGCAGACGCATATAATGCGCAAAATCACAGTAAGTTGCGTGCGGTGGGTGACGTGCGCGCGGAGAGAGGATCACGGATGACATCCAACAGCGGCCGGCCGCTTCGCTACGCAGTGATCGGCGCGGGAATGGCCGGCATCCTTGCCGCCATCAAGCTCAAGCAACGTGGCGAGCACTTCGTTGTCTACGAGAAGGCGGCGAAGATCGGGGGCACCTGGCGCGAAAACCGCTATCCCGGCCTGACCTGCGACGTGCCCGCACATGCCTATACCTACAGTTTCGAGCCCTATCCGGACTGGCAGGCCTACTACGCCACCGGCGCCGAAGTGCAGGGCTATTTCGAGCACGTCGTGGCCAAGTACGGGGTGGCCGCAAAGATCCGCTTCAACAGCGAAGTCATTGCGCTGGACTGGGACGCCTCTGCCAATCAGTGGACGCTGACCCTGGCGGACGGGTCGGCCGAGGTGTTCGACGTGGTGATCGCCGCATCGGGCGTGCTGCACCACCCACGCCTGCCCGAGATCGCTGGGCTGGACACGTTCGCGGGCCCGGCCTTCCACACCGCGCGGTGGGACGAGCAGGCGCCGATCGAAGGGGCGAGGGTGGGGCTGATCGGCTCCGGCTCCACCGGGATCCAGATCGTGACGGCGATCAACCGGAAGGTCGGGCGGCTGGTCCATTTCCAGCGGTCCCCGCAATGGGTAATGCCGGTACCGCAGTTCCGCTATTCCGACGAGGAGCGGGAGGCATTCCGCCGCGATCCGGCGCTGATCGACGCCATTCGCTTCGCCGACGAATACCTCGGCAACATCAGGCGCTTCACCGATGCCATCACGGATATCGACGGGCCACAAATGCTCGAGATCGAGCGAATTTGCCGCGATCACTTCGAGGCATCGATCCGGGACCCCGCGCTGAAGGAGAAACTGCGCCCCACCTATCGCGCCGCCTGCAAGCGGCTGATCTATTCGTGGTGCTACTTCGACGAGGTGCAGCACCCGGCGGTCTTCGTGGAGACCGGCACGATCGCCCAAGTCGAGCCGCAGGGCGTCCGCATGGCGGACGGCACGTTGCACGAGCTTGACACCCTGATCCTCGCCACCGGCTTTCACGCCGACCGGTTCATCCGTCCGGCTGGCGTGACCGGCGTGGGCGGAATGACGCTCGACCGGTTCTGGGCAACGCGACCGACCGCGCATTACGCGGTGACGCTGCCGCACTTCCCCAACCTGTTCATGCTCAACGGCCCCACCGGCCCGGTCGGCAACTTCTCGCTGATCGATATTGCCGAGCGCCAGTGGGACTATATCGACCAGCTGGTCGATCTCCTGCGCACGGGGGAAGCCGTTTCCATCGTGCCCACGGTTGAGGCGCACGAGGCCTATGAGGAGCGGCGCGTCGCGGCCGCGAAGACCACCATCTTCGGCTCGGGGTGCACCAGCTGGTATCTCGATGCGACCGGTGTGCCGTCGAGCTGGCCGTGGTCCTACGACGCCTTCGCCGAAGCCATGGCCAAGCCGATCCTGAGCGAATATGCGATCAGGCCGAGCGCCGGCTGATCGCGGCGTGCCAACTGGCGGATCAGTCCTGGGTGGCGAAATAATCCGCGATCGCCGCGTCGGGCATGCCGATGCCGCGCAGGCAGAACCAGGTCGCTTGCCGGACGAGTTCGTCGCCCTCGATCCCGTAGGGACGCGCCGCTGCCGGCAAGCCGCCGATGGCCGCGATCATGGTGCCCACGTGCTCGATGAACATGGCGGCGGCGGGAACGGTCAGTGGCTCTCCCGCCAGCCCGCCATCGGCCCGGGCGGACGCATAGGCGGCCTCCATGGTCGCCGCGTTCCTGCGCTGCGACCGGCGATAGATCAGGCTGGCGTAGGATCCGTCGCCGGCCAGACTGGCCAGGGTCATGCGGTGCGTATCGTGCCGTGCCGGGTCGCTCGCGTCCGCGGCGCTGGCGGCAATGAAGGTGTGGATCGCATGGGCAAGCCCGAGCGATCCTTCGCCTTGGATGCCCTGTTCACGCCAGCGCTCGTCCTGCTCGACGAACACCTGCCGCAGCACCGCGCGATAGAGCGCGAGCTTGCTCGGGAAATGGCGATAGACGAGCGCCTCGGAAACTTTGGCTTCCCTGGCGATCTGGAGCGTCTTGGCGCCGTCGTAGCCGTGGCGCGAGAACACCCGCCGCGCCGCTGTGACGATCTGGTTGCGGCGCTCAGTGCCTGGGATCCGGGTCCTTGCCATGATTACTCACTTACTTTCCGGCAAGGCCAAGTCAATGCGGCGATTCCGAGGCTCCGAGGCCTATCGCCGATCGAGCAGACACTAACCTCGGGGCACGGGCCCGTGATTGCCGAACCGGAAGGAGACTGTGGATGAGCATGCGATTTGATGGCCGGGTGGCCGTCGTGACCGGCGCCGGCGGCGGGCTCGGCAAGGAATACGCCCGACTGCTGGCCGCGCGCGGCGCGAAGGTGCTGGTGAACGATCTGGGCGGTGACTACGCCGGCAACGGGGCCGATCGCAGCTATGCGGCGCTGGCCGCCGAGGAAATCCGCGCGGAGGGCGGCGTGGCGGAAGCCAACGGCGACAGCGTCGCCACGCACGAAGGTGCGGCGGCGATCGTGGCCGACGCGATGAGCCGGTGGGGCCGGGTCGACATCCTGGTCAACAACGCCGGGATCGTCAGCGGCTCGGGGCCGCTGGAGACAATCACGGACGAGCAATGGGCCAACGACCTCGCGGTGTCGGCCTTCGGCACGTTCTACCTCTGCCGCGAGGTATGGAGCGGCATGAAGGATCGAGACTACGGACGCATCGTCAATGTCTGCTCGGGCTCGTGGTTCGGGATGGGCTCCGGGGTGCCGTATCCGGCCGCCAAGGGCGCAGTCTGGGCGCTCAGCCGCGCGCTCGGGTCCGCATCTACCGCCAAAGGGTGGAACCTGCGCACGAATTGCGTGATGCCGATTGCCGGCAGCCGGATGACCCAGCTCATGGGCGAGGACATTCACGGGCTGATGCAGCGCGATTTCCCGGCCCGGGCCGTCGCCCCCGTGGTCGCTATGCTCGCTCACGAGGATGCGCCGTGCAACGGCGAGATGTTCACGGTGGGTGGCGGCGGTTATGCGCGGGTCTTCCCCGGCGTCACCGCGGGCTATCGCGGCGTGGACAAGGACTGGACCGTGGAGGATGCCTTCTCGCGCTTCGACGAGGCGTTCAGCACGGAATCGTTCTTCATCCCGGCAGATTCCATGGCCGAGGCCGAGGCCTATGCCTCCGACGTGCCCTGGGTTGTCTTCCGCCAGTTCATCGCCTGACCGCAGAGACGGCGCACCGGGACGAAGGCTGGCCCGGTGCGCCGTGCAAGGCCGGTCAGGCCGCCAGTTGTTCTTCGGGCTCGGGCGGGAAGATGGTCGGCTGGCCCGGATCGTAGACGCGGGTCAACAGGCTGATGAAGGCGGTGTCCGTCATCGGGTCGGTCGGCGTCTGGAAAGCCTCGCCGCGCTTGCGCAGGTCCGAGATCATCATGTCGAAGATCATCTCGTGGTTGAGGTCGTCGGTATGGTCCAGCGCCCGCTTGAGCTCGGCCATGTCCATGTAGATATCCGCGCCCCAATGCACGAGGAACCGAAACTCGGATGCCGGGATTTTCTGAATGACCCGGCCGTCCGTGGTGATCTGCCAGCCGGTCGGATCCTCGGGATCGGCAGACATCATGGAGTTGATCGCCAGACCTTCGGGGCGGCGCAGGGCGGCCGGTCCGTTGGACTCCGCGGTGTGGAACATCTTCTCGTTCTCGACGACGACGGCGCGACCCCACATCGGCGCGTGGATCTGCTGGGGCGCCTCGCGCGGGCCATTTGGCCAATAGGTGAACCCGCCGCCCGTCTTGCCCTGGTAGTACCAGGTGATGACCTGAGCCTTCTTCGCGCGCCAACGCTCGAACAGGTTGGACTTAACCATGATGTTCATCAGCCAGATCGGCGTGTTGCCCATCGAAGCCCCGCGGAATCGCGTGGCGTCCACGTGCGGATTGCTGCCGCCCGAGCACGGCCCCTGGATATTGAACAGCATGTTTTCGGCGGACGCATACTTCGCCCCCCAGTAGTCGCGCACGAGGCCGAGGAACCGGCTGTTGAGGAAGCAGTCCTCGATCTCCGGGTAGAAGGGCGTTGCTCCCGTGCCGAAATACCCCCGGAACACGGGCGAAAGGAACATGTCCCACGTGGGCTTGAAACCCTCCGGGATCGCGCCCGAGGTGGTGGCGATGACTTCCTCGGGCGACTTGAAATGCTGCGCGAGAATAAGGGACCACGGGCCGTTGCGGCGCACGACGTCGAGCATCCGGGCATGCTGGTCGGGCGTGTAGGCGTCCTCGATGATGCGGGGCGGTGCGACGGGGGAAAACACGGAAGCGGATGTCATGCTGGCTCTCCGGAGGACCGGGCCGCTGGTCACGGCCCATGGTTGGCAGGAGTCGGGCGGATGACCCTGCAAGTGGGTGTTTGCTTACTAACAGGCGAACTGGTCGTCAATGCGGACCAGCGCTGCCGACCCTCGCCGTCGATTGACAAACGAGCACTTCGATGTGAACGCTTACTTTTGCGGCCGAACGGGCTGCATTCCAAGGATTTGGCATCGGGCCATCGGGTCTTCCCGCGTGGCAGCATCCGGTCTGGACGGACCGGATAATCCCATCGCCCGTCACAAGAAACACTGGAGAGGTATGGTCACGATGTTCGAAGGCAAACGGGTTCTCATCACGGGCGCGGCGTCGGGAATCGGCCGGGCGACGGCGGTCCGGTTCGCGGCCGAAGGCGCACGGCTGACCATCGGTGACCGTAACCTCGAAGGCCTGGAAGAGACCGCCGCGATGATGGCGACAAGCCCGGTCGTGCAGGGCTACGACGCCAGGGACTATGCTTCCTGCCGCAAGCTGGTGGACATTGCCGCGAGCGACGGGCTCGACGTCGTGTGCAACATCGCGGGCATGCTCAAGTGGGGCCCCTCGGCCGACTTCTCCGTCGAGGATTTCGACTTGCTCATGCAGGTCAACGCCTCGAGCGTATTCGCGATCTGCCAGGCGGCGCTACCGCATCTCGTCAAGTCGAAGGGCGTGATCGTCAACACCGCCTCCACCGCTGCGCTGCAGGGCCAGGCCTACAACGTCGCCTATTCGGCATCGAAACATGCCGTGGTCGGCATCACCAAGGGGCTGGCGATCGAATATGCCGCCGCCGGAGTGCGGGTGAACGCAATTTGCCCGGGTCACGTGGAAACACCCATGACCCAGAACACCGCGCCGCCCGAAGGCGTCGACTGGAGCCTGATGATGCGCAATGCGCCCAAGCTTCTCGACGGTTCGTGCGCGCCCGACGACATCGCGGAGATGTTCCTGTTCCTCGCCGGCGACAAGGCACGCAAGGCAACCGGCGCATTGTTTACCGTGGATGGCGGGCAACTGGCGGGTTAAGCGGCCGGTCGCCGCGCCCATCCCCGGTGCGCGAGTAAACGCACGATAGTTTCAGGAACCCTCATGGCCGAAACATCCGAGAATCTCGAACACGTCTGGCGCGCCTTCTGCGCCCGGCTGGCCGATGCGGGAGAGGTCCTCTCCCGCCCGCAGGCGCCGCTCGGCCCGCTCGACCAGGCGGAGGGGCTACGTTACCTCAGCCGCCTCGCGCGCACCGCGCTCAACATGCTGGTGGACAGCGCCGATCCCGATTTCCCGCGGCTGTTCATGCTGTCGGACGACAAGATCAAGATCGGCGCCGACAATCCCGACAACATCTACCAGCAGTGCGTCGTACGCGGCGACCGGGAATACCGCATCACCGGCAAGCGCAACACGGTCCCCTACTTCTCGATCGGCAGCAAGGCGAACCGCTACGCGATCGACGGGACGATGGCCTCGACCGGGGAGATCGAGTTCGAGACCATGGAGTTCGGCCCCGACGGCGCGTTCGAGATCCACGTCAGCAAGGAGAAGAAGCCGGGCAACTGGCTGCCGCTGGCAGACGATTCCACATTGCTGATCGTCCGCCAGACTTTCGACGACAAGCGCACGCAAGTTCCTGCCGATATTGCGATCGAGCGGGTGGGCGAAGGCGCCACCGTCCCTGCTCTGCTCACACCGGAGGTGATCGAGCAGCAGCTCATGGGCGCGGCCGCCTGGACTCGCGGCACCGCCAACACCTTTGCCGACTGGTCCGAGTGGTTCAAGGCCACCCCCAACCGGTTCCACGACAAGCCGCAGGAGTTCTTCTGGAAGGCCGGTGGCGATCCCAACATCTGGTATGGCCACTTCTACTTCGACCTGAAGCCCGGCGAGGCGCTGGTGATCGAGACCCCTGTTCCGGAATGCCGGATGTGGAACCTGCAGATCGACAACTGGTGGATGGAATCGCTCGATCACGTTCACCAGAAGGTGTGGATCAACAATTCGCAGGCGCGTTACGAGCCGGACGGCAGCGTGCAGATTGTCTGTGCAGACTCCGATCCCGGCTTTGGCAACTGGGTCGATCTTGCCGGCCACCGTTCGGGCACGGGGCTGTGGCGCTGGTTCAATGCGGCTGAGCAGCTTGTGCCGCAGATGCGCGTGATCCGACTGTGAAAAATGCTGCACCGGGGCGGATCGTCCCGGTGCAGCATGAAGTGCAGCATACGGGGCGAATCGCCCCTATTCTTCCCAGCTGATAAGGTGGCTGATGTCGGTGCGCTCGTGCGGCTGGCGCCCCGTCGCGGCGAGGCGCTGCACGGTCAGGCGGCCGCCGGTCTCGCTGAACGTGCTGAGCACCTCGATCACCCGCTCGTAGGCGGTGCTCTCGATCCGCCATATTCCGCCTTCGCGGCGATAGCGATCGGTGTAGATCGCCGTGCCGAACGTGTGGCTGTCGGCCTCGGTGTTGATGAACACGTCCTGCAGGTACCAGATGCCGGTGGCGCTGTTGTCCCCGGTCATCGCGATCTCGGGCATGATCCCGATGTGCATCGCCGCCGCGCCCGAGTGGAACGAATTGGCGAGGAACTCCAGCATCGCGGCGCGCCCATCCAGCTTCACGCGATAGGTGCCGCCGTTGTAGGCGCAGGCCACATCCTCGCAGAACAGGCCGGAAAGCAGGGCCATGTCGGCCGTGTCGATCCCGCGGAAGTAGCGGTGCTTGAGGACCTTGATTTCCTCGATGTCGGACAATTGCTGCACGGTGAAAGGCATCGGCTCAGGCTTTCGCTTCGGTGGCGTAGAGTTCCTCGGCTCGGGCTTTCAACGCCCGGCCGGAATCGTCGAACGCCCGCTTCACCCAGGGGCCGGCAAAGCGGAACACGTGAATGCCGTTCGCGCCGAGGAAGGCGTCGGTGCTGAAGTACCGGCAGGAGTTCGCGCCGGTCGGCTCGATCACCTGGTCGCGGCGCGCCGGATAGGGCCAGGCATCGCTGTGCGGCAGGGCCCACGAGATCAGCCGCTCGGGTTCCAGCGCGCAGATGAATTCGCAATTCGGGACGATGCTGCCCGGCACGGCATAGTTCATCAGCTTCATGTTGACCGCCGCGCCCATCTCGAGGGTGGATTCCGCTTTCACGCAGAACGGGTTCCACTCGTTGTAGCGCGGCATGTCGGTCAGCA
>Ga0207703_10003619_pt1 | contig 12893 bp, 8 predicted proteins | sample KBSSwiS12_FD_184304 | JGI IMG/M metagenome (GOLD analysis project Ga0207703, IMG submission 184304) | Switchgrass rhizosphere microbial communities from Kellogg Biological Station, Michigan, USA - KBS Switchgrass S1-2 (SPAdes) (version 2) | ecosystem: Host-associated > Plants > Roots >... | reverse complement strand
CGCTGACCTGCTCGACCATTATCTCTCGCTCTACGCGCGCAAATATGAGCGCCCCGCCCGCACCATGCCGAAGGGCGTCCTCGAGGCCCTGCTCGGTCACAGCTGGCCGGGCAACGTCCGTGCGCTGCGCCATGCGGCCGAGCGCGCCGTCATCATGGCCGATGGGAACGAGTATAGCCTCGCTGACTTCCCGCTTCCGAACAGCGGACAGTCGCCAGTTGTCCCCGTCATCGGAGAGAGCCTGAATCTCGACCAATTCGAGCGGCAGATGATCGAGCGGGCACTGCGGATGCATCACTTCAACATCTCGCTGGCGGCTACCGAACTGGGTCTCAGCCGCGGCGCGCTCTACCGCCGAATGGAGAAATATGGGCTTTAGGCGCAAGTTCGAATTCGGGCTTGCATGGAGGACGGCGCTCTTCGTCGGCTGCGTCTGGCTCTTCATCCTGGCGCTCGACGCCCCGGGCCTTCGTGCTGGCCGGATCATCGCCGCACTCGTTGCGTTCGGCGCGCTCGCCTCGCTGTGGGACTTCATCCGCCGCACCAATTTCCAGGTTTCTCGCTTCGTCGAGTCCGTGCGTTTCGAGGATTATTCGCAGCGCTTTTCAGATCCGAGCGGCGGTGGCTTCGATGTCCTCGGGGATACGCTCGACGTGGCGCTGAAAGCCCTTCAGGCGCGGCACATGAAGGAGAGCGCCGAAGCGCGATATCTCTCAGCCATTCTCGACGATTCACCGAGTGCCCTGCTGACGATCGATCAGGATGGCCGCGTCGAGATGCTCAACAAGGCCGCGCGCCAGCTGCTTGCGCACGAGCCTGTTCACTCGATCGGCGATTTCGATGCGCTGGGGCCGGAGCTTTCCGCCGCCATCCGCTTGCCGCCGGGGACCCGCAAGATCACCCGGCTGATGCTCGACGGCGTTCCGCACAAAGCCATCTTCGCTTCCGCCCAGGTCGCGCGTCTGGATCAGCCTGTGACCGTGCTTTCAATCTTGCCCGTCCAGAGCGAGCTTGGCGCATTGGAAGTCGCCGCTCAGAATGACCTCGTGCGGGTGCTCACCCACGAAATAATGAACTCGCTTACACCCGTCACCTCTCTCGCCCGTTCCGGCGCCGACATGGTCGCGGCGGCCGAGGGCCCGAACCTAGCGGAAGCCAAAATCGCGACCGAGACGGTCGCTCGCCGCGCCGAGGGCATCCTTCGCTTCGTCGAAAGCTATCGCGAATTCGCTCAGGCGCCGGACGTTCATCGCCGCTTGTTCAAGGCGCAGCCCTGGGCGGAGGAAATCATGCGCCTTGCGATCGCGGGTGCCGGCGGCCGAGCCATCGAGGCCAGTACCGAGATCCATCCGAAATCCCTGTCACTGAATGCCGATCCGGAATTGCTTGCGCATGCGCTTTTAAATTTGCTGCGCAACGCGGTTCGGGCAACCGAAGAGGCCAAGGCACCCAAAGTGTTGCTGCGGGTGCAGCGAGAGGCGACCGGGCGCTGCAGGATTGATGTGGAGGATAATGGCCCCGGCATCCCCGAAGAGCGCAGGGATGACATCTTTCTGCCGTTCTACACGACGCACAAGGGCGGGAGCGGCGTCGGATTGAGCTTTGCGCGGCAGGTCGCGCTGGCGCACGGCGGGTCGATTTCAGCGCTGGAATCGCGCTTGGGCGGGGCGAATATCCGGGTCCTTATCTAGGAGCGGAGCGCCGCGGCTGCTTTGGCCCGCAAGCCGATGGCTTCGAAGTCCAGCTTGCCATCTTGTATGAACCAGGTTCCGCCGACGCACAGGACCGATTGAACAGCGAGCCAGTCGGCGGCGGTTTCGGGGCGAATTCCGCCGGTCGGACAGAAACGCGCCTCGCCAAAGGGCGCAGAAAGCGCCTTCAAAGCGGGAATTCCGCCCGACGCTTCGGCTGGAAAGAACTTGAATCGCCTCAAACCGAGGTCAAAACCGCGCATCAAATCGCCCGCGGACGAAATCCCGGGAAGGAATGCGGTGCCTGAAGCTATCGCGGCCTTGCCAAGCGTTTCGGTCAAGCCCGGCGAGACGATGAACTGGCTTCCGGCATCGAGTGCCTGATCCAGCTGCTGCTCATTAAGCACCGTTCCCGCGCCGACGATCGCGCCTTCGACCTCAGACATCGCCTTGATCGCGCCCAAAGCGGCTGGCGTCCGCAAGGTTACCTCGAGCACCGGCAGGCCGGCGCCGACGAACGTTTGAGCGAGCGCGGCCCAGTCGCCATCGCCGTCGAGAACCAGCACCGGGATTACCGGGGCCGAGCGCATGACATCATCGATGATCATCCATGCTCCTTCGCGAAGGCAGCGGCAGCGCCGAACAGGCCGGGCTGCGGGTGAGTGATGAGACGAACCGGGATTTCATCCATGCGCCGCTCGAACCGCCCCTTGGCGATGAAGCGATCGCGAAAGCCCGACTGCGGGAGATAGGCGGCGAGGCGGAGACCGACGCCGCCCGCAATCACGACCGCCGAGGCGCCCTGCGCCAGCGCGATGTCGCCTGAGACTGCGCCGAGCGTCAGACACAGCCGGTCGAGCGCCGCATTGGCGAGACTGTCGCCGCCCGCCAGCGCCGCGGTCCACAATTCCTTTTCGTCGTGAAACTTGAGGTCGAGCCCTTCGATCGCGCCGAGCGCCTCATACAAGTTCCAAAGGCCCTGCCCCGCTGCAACACGCTCCACCGAGATGCGGCGGAAGTGACGCCGGAGCTGAACGACGATCTTGTCCTCGAGGCTGTCGAGCGGCGCGAAATCGATGTGGCCGCCCTCGGTCTCGATTACCTCATAGCGGCCGGCACGGCGCAGGACTGCGGCAACGCCAAGGCCGGTACCGGGCCCGACAATCGAAATGACGCCCTCCTCGGGCAGCGGCCGGTCGGGACCGCAGAGATGGGTAAAATGCTCTTCGGGGAGCGTCGCCACCGCATAGCCGACCGCGCCGAAGTCGTTGACGATGGTATAAAGATCGACGCCGAGCCGCTCCTTGATCAGGGCGGGCCGGATCACCCACGGATTGTTGGTGAGCTTGAGCACTTCGCCGCCGACAGGGCCGGCGAAGGCTATCGCCAATTGTTTCGGGCTGATCCCGGCCTGCCTGCCGAACTCCTCCCACGCAAGCTGGAAGCTGCCGTGCTCGGCGGTCTTAAGAGTAACGGGCTCGCCAAGCGAGACGACGCGGCCGCCTTCGACTTCGGCCACCGCGAAGCGGGCGTGGGTGCCACCGACGTCAGCGACCGCGACTTCACTCATGCCTGCTCCGCCTCCATCGCATCGAGCATCGCCGAGCCGCCTAGCTCAGCAGCGTTGGCGTGGAGCCGCATCAACGCGAACAACTCGCGCCCGGTGCCGGCAGGCGAAGGCGGCGAGTTCGCGGCGGGCCGCGAGGCAATGTCGACCCCGAGGGCTTCCAATTGACCGTTGCGGGCGTCAACGCGGATGATGTCGCCATCGCGAACGCGGGCCAGCGGACCGTCGGGCAAGGCTTCGGGCGAAACGTGGATGGCGGCCGGCACCTTCCCGCTCGCGCCCGACATGCGCCCGTCGGTTACCAACGCGACCTTGTGCCCGCGATCCTGGAGAACGCCGAGCGTCGGCGTCAGCTTGTGAAGCTCGGGCATGCCGTTGGCGCGCGGGCCCTGGAAGCGCACGACCACGACCACATCCTTGTCGAGTTCGCCCGCCTTGAAGGCTTCGAGCACTTCGTTCTGCTCAGAGAAGCAGCGCGCCGGAGCTTCGACCAGCCAGCGCTCCTCCTCGACAGCGCTGGTCTTGAAGACGGCGCGGCCAAGATTGCCCTTCACCAGCTTCATCCCGCCGTCGGCGCGGAATGGATCGCTGACGGGGCGAAGCATGTCGATGTCGGCGCTTTCCTCGGCCGGCTTCCAAATTAGCTCGTCGCCGTGAAGCTCGGGATTGCCGATCCACGCTTCCATCGAATCCGCGCCTGAGGTGAGGTTATCGGTGTGGATCAGGCCTTCGCTCGCAAGGGTGTAGGTGACGAACGCCATCCCGCCCGCGTCGTGGAAGTCGTTCACGTCCTTCGAGCCATTGGGATAAACCCGGGCGAGCATCGGCACGGCGCCCGAAAGCTCCTCAAAATCATGCCAGTCGATCTGGATTCCGGCGGCGCGGGCAATCGCGGGCAAATGGATCGTGTGATTGGTCGAGCCGCCCGTCGCCAGGAGGCCGACCATCGCGTTCACGATGGCGCGCTCGTCGACGACCTCGCCCAGCGGCCGCTCCTTGTTCTTCGCGAGATCAACCAACCGATGCACCGCGGCGCGGGTCAACGCCTGCCGGAGCGGCGTACCGGGATTGATGAAGGCGGAATTGGGGATGTGAAGCCCCATCAGCTCCATCATCATCTGGTTCGAATTGGCCGTGCCATAGAAGGTGCAGGTTCCCGGCCCGTGGTAGGAGGCACTCTCCGCCCTCAGGAGCTCGTCCTTGCCGACTTTCCCTTCGGCATAGAGCTGGCGGATGCGCTGCTTTTCCTTGTTGGGAAGGCCAGACGGCATTGGCCCGCCGGGAATGAGCAAGGCCGGCAAATGGCCAAACCGCAAGGCGCCCATCAGCAGCCCCGGAACGATCTTGTCGCAAATGCCGAGCATCGCCACCGCATCGAACATGCCGTGGCTCAGCGAGACGACGGTCGCCATCGCGATCGCGTCGCGGCTGAACAGCGACAGGTCCATCCCCGGCTGGCCTTGGGTAACGCCGTCGCACATCGCGGGAACGCCGCCCGCGACCTGCGCGGTTGCACCCACTTCGCGGGCGAAAATCTTCATCTGGTCGGGGTAGCGAGCATAGGGCTGATGCGCCGACAGCATGTCGTTGTAGGACGTGACGATCCCGATGTTGGGACCGCGGAAGTTGCTGATCGCGTCCTTGTCCTCGCCCGCGGCGGCGAAGCCGTGAGCAAAATTGCCGCAGCTAAGGCGCGGGCGGTTGATCCCCCGCTCCTTCTCGCTCGCCATCAAATCGAGGTAGCGCCGGCGTGTCGGTTTCGACCGCTCGATGATCCGGTCGGTAACCGAAGCAATCGTCGAGTTCAGCGCCATCCTACTCGTGCCAGCTGACGCCGTCGCGCTCGGTCAGCGCAATCGCCGCTGATGGCCCCCAGGTGCCCGCTGGATAGGTCCGCGGCGTCATGCTTTGCTTTGCCCAGGAATCGCGAATGCGGTCGATCCAGATCCACTGCGCTTCGACTTCGTCGCGGCGGACGAACAGGGTCGGATTGCCCTCGATCAAGTCGAGCAGCAGCCGTTCGTAGGCGATGCGCCGCCGGCCTTCACTGAATGCATTGGCAAGGCCGAGATCGAGCGAAACCTCGCGTAACCGGACCCCGTCGCGGTCGAGGCCAGGAGTCTTCGACATCAGTCGAAGCTCGATCGTCTCGCTGGGCTGAAGGCTGATGAGCAACTTGTTCGGCCGCGTCGTCGCCCCGCGCGAGGCGAAGATCGAGAACGGCACGTCCTTGAACTGGATGAAGATCTCGGTGTCGCGCTGAGGCATGCGCTTGCCGGTGCGGAGGTAGAAGGGAACGCCCTTCCACCGCCAGTTGTCGATGAAGGCCTTGATGGCGACGAAGGTCTCGGTGCCGCTCTCCTTGCCGAGCTCATCGGCATAGCCGGGCACCGGCTGACCCTCGATGGCGCCTTTCACATATTGGCCGGTGACGGTGGTCGCCTCGACATCAGCCGGAGTAATTGGGCGAAGCGCACGGAGCACCTTCACCTTCTCATCGCGGACGGCGGTCGCGTTGAAATCGCCCGGCGGCTCCATGGCGACCAGCGCAAGCAGCTGCAGCATATGGTTCTGGACCATGTCCCGAAGCGCGCCTTCGCTTTCGTAATAGTCGCCGCGGCCTTCGAGACCGACTGTTTCCGCGATCGTGATCTGGACATGCTCGATGTGCGCGCTGTTCCACAGCGGCTCGAACATCACGTTTGCGAACCTCAAGGCGAGGAGGTTCTGGACCGTCTCCTTGCCGAGATAATGGTCGATGCGGAACGTGCGGTCTTCCGGGAAGGCAGCAGCAACCGCGTCATTGATCTCGCGGCTGGTTTCAAGGTTCGTCCCGAGCGGTTTTTCGAGCGCCAGCCGGATCGTCGGGCAGGCAAGCCCCGCCGCTTCCAGGCCGTCGATGGTAGGCTTGAACAAGGATGGCGCGGTCGAGAGAAAAATTGCGACGCCGTCGCACGGGTCGCCGATGGCGGTCGCGAGCTTCGTGAACCCGTGTTCGTCATTGATGTCGAGCGGAACGTAGCTGAGGCGCTTGAGGAAACGGTCGGCGACATCCTCGGCAAAGAAGCCCTCCGGCAGATGCTCCTTCAGCGCTTCGAGCGCCTTGTCGCGAAAGCCCGCGTCGTCGAGCACGGTACGCGCCGTGCCGATGATCCGAAGGTGGTCTGGCAGGAGCCCATCGGAATCGAGGCCGTAGAGCGATGGCAGGAGCATGCGCCGGGCAAGATCACCGGTCGCCCCGAACAGCAGCAGAGTGGAGGCTTTGACGTGCACGGCTGCGTCGTTAGCCGCTGAACGCCACAGAGGTAAATGCGTGTTTGCTGCCGTTCATACGTATGCGCCCATGGTTGAACCCATGGTGTCCGCGGCCGCACCTATGCCGTAAGCGTCCGCAGCGCTATGAAGTTGCGGGGGCAAGAGAGGGCAAGACTGATGCAAGCTTTCCGATTCTTCTGTCTCAGCAGTGCGGTGGCGATTGCCGCCAGCTGCGCGCCCGGTCCCGAAACCGCCGTGCCAGAGGTCATCCCTCAAATTGCCGGCCGGGTCGCGGGCCCGCCGCAGAGCTGCGTGCCCATCCAGTCCAGCTCCAACATGCTGCTCGAGAACCGGCATGCCTTCGTCTACAGCACCGGGCCAGTGGTCTATGTGAGCGCGACCAACTGTCCGGCCGGCGCGGACGATATCCCCGTCCTTCACCCGACGGGATCGGAGCATTGCCGCGGCGACATCGTCCGGATGGTTGACCGCCTAACCCAAATGCCGGGGCCGTCCTGCGTCCTCGGCGACTTCGTACCCTACCGCCGACCCTAGATCTCATTACGCTCTAAGAACGATTTTTCGCTCGTCGGGCACTGTGGGCCCGTTCGTCGAAACAGCCATCTGCGCTGTCACCGCGGCGTCACACTCCGGTTGCAAATCCAAACGAAATGCTCAAATGCGCCCCCCGGCCGTCGGGGGCGAGCCTTGGAAAACTTGTAACAACGGAGCAGACGCCCCTCTTGCGCCAGTTCAAGCCACACTTCGCACTGTTTGTTAGCGCCGGCCTGCTCGCGTCATGCAGCAGCGGCGGCAAGGATGGCTCGGGTGGCGGACGCGGTGGGCAGAAGGGGCCGACTACGGTCGGATTCGTCATCGTCCAGCAGGGCAGCGCGCCGATTGAGCAGGAGCTTCCCGGCCGCGTCGCCGCCTTCCAGGTATCCGAGGTCCGGCCGCAGGTCTCGGGTGTGATCCTCCACCGTTTGTTCAAGGAAGGCTCTGTCGTCCAGCAGGGCCAGACGCTCTATCAGATCGATCCCAGCATCTATTCGGCTCAGGCCGCGCAGGCCGCCGCCAATGTCCAGAGCGCCCGCGCCAGCGCTTCGGCCGCCCGCACCCGGGCATCGCGTTACGCGCCGCTGGCGAAGATGGAGGCGATCTCCAAGCAGGATTACACCGATGCCGTCGCGCAGGCGCGGGCCGCTGACGCTGCGGTGGCGCAGAATAGCGCGGCGCTGCGGGTTGCGCAGGTCAACGTCCGCTTCACCCGTGTCCCCGCCCCCATCACCGGGCGCATTGGCCTGTCGAACGTCACCGAGGGCGCGCTGGTCACCGCGAACCAGACGGATTCGCTGACGACCATCACCAGGCTCGACCCGGTCTATGTCGATATCCAGGAATCGGCCTCCGACCTCCTCGCACTCAGAAAGGCGCTGAGCCAGGGCGGAGCGACGCCGACTACGGCTCAGGTGCGGTTGAAGCTCCCGGACGGAAGCTATTACGATTATTCAGGAACCGTCGAGTTCAGCCAGGTGCTGGTCGATGAGAATACAGGCACGGTGACGCTCCGCGCACGGTTCGCGAACCCACAGTCGATCCTGCTGCCCGGAATGTTCGTGACCGCCGAATTCGCCCAGGCCGTGGACACCAGCGCATTCCTGGTGCCGCAATCGGCGATCACCCGCGATCCCAAGGGCAATGCTACACTGTTCGTCGTCGGCCCGGGCAACCGCGCGGTGCAGCGAGTGGTCGTCGCCGAGCGCACGCGAGGCACCTATTGGGTGGTGACGCAGGGCCTCGCAGCGGGTGAGAAGGTCATCACTCAAGGCACTGCGAACGTTAAGGATGGGGCTGAGATAAAGCCCGTCCCGGCCGGCTCGCCGCAGCGGGTCAAGGCCCCGTCGCCCGAGCAACTCAAGAAGATGGGCGCGAACAAGCGTAGCGGCGGCTAGCGGATGTCGAAGATCTTCATCGATCGCCCGATCTTCGCCTGGGTGATCGCGATTATCATCATGCTGATGGGCATCGGCGCGATCATATCCCTGCCCGTCGCCCAATATCCCGACGTCGCCCCCACCCAGATCAACGTCCGCGCCAGCTATCCCGGCGCGTCCGCGGCAACGCTCGAAAGCAGCGTCACGCAGGTGTTGGAGCAACAGCTGACCGGCATCGATGGCATGCTCTATTTCCAGTCGTCGTCGACGGCGCGCGGTCAGGTGTCGATCAGCGTCATCCTGCAGAAGGGCATCGACCCCGACATCGCGCAGGTGCAGGTTCAGAATGCAATCCAGAGTGCGATCTCCCGCCTCCCGCAGCAGGTCCAACAGCAGGGTGTCCGGGTCACCAAGGGCGCACCTGACTTGCTGCTCATCGTCGGCATCTTCGACACCACCGACAAGAGCACCAACTTCGACGTTTCCGACTGGCTGACGACCAACATGCAGGACGAGCTGTCGCGAATTCCGGGCGTCGGCGACGTGAACGTATTCGGATCGTCCTATGCAATGCGGATCTGGCTCGATCCGCAGAAGCTGGCGAGTTTCCACCTGATGCCAGGCGACGTGATCACCGCGATTTCGAACCAGAATACCGAAGTTGCCGCAGGCGAGATTGGTGGTCTTCCCCAACCGCAGGGGCAGTTGCTCAACGCGACCGTGACAGCGCAGTCGAAACTGCAGACGCCCGAAGAATTCAGGAACATCATTCTCAAGTCGGATCCGAGCGGCGCCCAAGTGCTATTGAGCGACGTCGCGCGGGTCGAGCTCGGCGCCGACAATTATTCGGCGACCATTCGCGCCAACGGCCACCCTGGCGCGGGCATCGGCATTTCGCTCGAGCCCGGAGCGAATGCGCTTCGCACCGCGAACCTCGTGAAAGCGAAGGTCGCTGAGATCGCGCCGCGCATGCCGGCGGGCTTCTCCTACGCCTATGCCAACGACACGACCGACTTCATCAAGCTATCGATCTGGGAAGTGGTGAAGACGCTGATGGAGGCGATCGTCCTCGTCGTCCTCGTCATCTTCATCTTCCTGCAAAGCTGGCGAGCGACGCTCATCCCGTTCATCGCGGTGCCGGTCGTGCTGCTGGGCACGTTCGCGATCCTCTACGCGCTCGGATTTTCCATCAATACCATGACCTTATTCGGGCTGGTGCTGGCCACCGGCCTGCTGGTCGACGACGCCATCGTCGTGGTCGAGAATGTCGAGCGCCTGCTCCACGAGCATCCTGACATGACGCCCTACGAGGCGACCGTGACCTCGATGGGCCAGATCCAAATGGCGCTCGTCGGGATCGCGCTGGTGCTGTCGGCGGTGTTCCTGCCGATGGTCTTCTTCGGCGGATCGACCGGCGTCATCTATCGCCAGTTCTCGGCAACGATCGTCTCGGCAATGGTGCTGTCGATCTTCATCGCGCTGACCTTGAGCCCGGCGATCGCTGCTAATTTGCTGCAGCGAAAGCATGCAACGGTCGAAGAAACCTGGGTCGGACGACGCGCGCCAAGGCTCGCCCATCGTGTCGAGCTCGCACGCCTGAAGTTCAACGACGGCTTCGACCGGATGGTCAATTGGTACGTCGGCACCGTGCATCGCGTAGTAGACCGCAAATGGCTGTTCCTCGGCATTTACGCCGGCGTGATCGTGATCCTGATGCTGCTGTTCCTCCGGCTGCCGACGGGCTTCCTGCCCACCGAGGACCAGGGTGCCGCTTTGGTGCAGTTCCGGCTTCCCGCCGGCGCGACCATGACCCGGACCCGCCAGGTCCAGCAGCAGGTCGAGGATTATTTCCTCAAGGGCGACGAGAAGAAGAACGTCAAAACCTACTTCACCGTCGCCGGCGGCGGCCAGGGCGCGGCAGGCCAGAACACCGGTCAGGCGTTCCTCAACCTCGCCGACTATGACAAGCGCTCCGGCAGCGCGAACAGCGCAGACAGCATCGTCCAGCGCGCATCCGGCGCCTTCCGCGGCCTTCGCGACGCGCAGGTGTTCGCGCTCGTCCCCGGCGCGATCCGTGGGCTTGGCCAGTCGAGTGGCTTCACAATGGAAATCCAGAACACCGGCGGCATGTCCGACGAGGATTTCGCAGCCGCTCGCGACAGGCTCCTCGCCGCGGCCAATGCCGATTCCAAGCTGACATCGGTGCGCCTCAGCGAGCTTCCCGACGTTGCCAGCCTGAAGGTCGACATCAACCAGCAGCGCGTTGCGGCACTGGGCCTGTCGTCGAACGACGTGAACAGCACGATTTCGACCGCGTGGGGTGGCCGCTACGTCAACGACTTCATCGATCGCGGCAGGGTGAAGCGGGTCTATGTTCAGGGCGATGCGCCCTATCGCTCGGAGCCCAGCGACATCGGCCAATGGTTCGTGCGCAACAGCGGCGGCGACATGGTACCGTTCAGCTCGTTCGCGCAGACGAGTTGGATGACGACGCCGACGAGCCTGTCGCGCTTCCTTGGTTACCCGTCATATGAGATTTCGGGCCAGGGATCGCCCGGCGTGAGCTCGGGCGATGCCATGAACATCATGGAGAAGCTCGCCAGCAACATGCCCGGTATCAGCGTCGCCTGGGCTGGCCAGTCTTACCAGGAACGCATTTCCTCGGGCCAGGCGCCAATCCTCTATGGAGTGGCACTGATCGTCGTCTTCCTGTGCCTTGCTGCCTTGTACGAGAGCTGGTCGATCCCGGTCGCGGTGCTGCTGGTGATCCCGCTCGGACTCGTCGGGTCGATCCTGTTCGTGACGCTGCGCGGGATGCAAAACGACGTCTACCTGCAGGTCGGCCTGATCACGACCATGGGATTGTCGGCGAAGAATGCGATTCTGATGGTCGAATTCGCCGAGCGGGCCGAGAAGGAAGGCAAACGCGTGATCGATGCCGCCATCGAGGCGGCGCGGATCCGGCTTCGCCCAATCCTGATGACGAGCTTCGCCTTCATCTTCGGCGTGCTGCCGCTGGCGCTGGCAACTGGAGCGGGCGCCAACAGCCGCGCGGCGATCGGCACGGCAGTGATCGGCGGGATGCTGACCGCGACCATCCTCGCCGTTTTCTACATCCCGATGTTCTTCGTGATCGTCCGCCGCAGCGTCCGCGACGGGCTCGCCAGGCTCAAGGCCCGCATGGCCCAGCGTAGGGAGGCGCAAGCGTGAGGCGGTTTGCCCTGGCGCTGGCGCTGCTGTCGACTGGCTGTACGACGCTCGAGCCGGCCTATGTCCGCCCGACACCTGCAATCCCGGCGTCGTGGCCTGTGGGTGATGCGTATCTGAGGCAAAGCGAGGCCACCCTACCCGCGGTTACCTATCAGCAGATCTTCCGGGACGCGCGGCTGCAGACCCTGATCGGCCAGGCGCTGGTCAACAACCAGGATCTCGCGACCGCTGCGGCCAATATCGCCGCCGCGCACGAGCAATATCGAATCCAGCGCGCCAACCAGCTGCCCACGGTCAATGCAAGCGGCGGCGTAACCGTCACCGGTGACAAGTCTTCCGACGTCGCTGCCCAATACACAGCCGGAGTTGGCGTACCGTCGTTCGAACTGGACCTGTTCGGGCGGCTGCGCTCCCTCAGTCATGCCGAGCTGCAACGCTATTTCGCGACCGAAGCGGCGGCGCGGACAACGCGGCTGACGCTCGTATCCGACATTGCGCGCGCCTGGCTCACCTATGCCGCGGATTCGAGCCAGTTGCTCATTTCCAGCGAGACGGCCGCCAACGCGGAAAAGAGCGTTCGCCTGACACGGGCCCGGCTCGAGGGCGGGATCTCCCCGCGAACCGACCTGAGGCAGGCCGAGGAAGTCCTAACCGGCGCACAGGCCAATCTCGCCCAGCAGAAGACGGCGCTCGCGCAGGATGTGAACCTGCTTCAATTGCTGGTCGGAACGCCGATCGATGCCAAGCTGCTCCCCCTGTCGATCGACCAGGCAGCGCCGACCGTCGCCGAGCTTCCCGCCGGGCTGGACTCCTATGTGCTGCTGCGCCGTCCCGATGTTCTTCAGGCCGAATATGAGTTGCGCGCCGCCAATGCACAGATCGGTGCGGCTCGGGCGGCGCTCTTCCCCAAAATCTCTCTGACGGGACTGCTCGGCTTCGCCAGCAGCAGCCTCCTCAAATTGTTCACTGGCGGTGCTTTCGGCTGGAGCGCCGGCGCGGACGCGACCTACACGATCTTCAACGCAGGTGCCGGAAAGGCCAACGTACGCCTGACCGAGGCCCAGCGTGCCGCAGCGCTATCGACCTACCAAAAGGCGATCCAGACCGCATTTCGCGAAGTCTCCGACGCTCTCGCCCGCCGCGGCACGATGGATGAGGAGCTGTCCGCCCGTCAGCGCCAGCAGGCCGCCGCCGCTGATGTCTATCTGTTGACCGAAGCGCGCTATCGAAACGGGA
>Ga0207703_10003615_pt1 | contig 12902 bp, 14 predicted proteins | sample KBSSwiS12_FD_184304 | JGI IMG/M metagenome (GOLD analysis project Ga0207703, IMG submission 184304) | Switchgrass rhizosphere microbial communities from Kellogg Biological Station, Michigan, USA - KBS Switchgrass S1-2 (SPAdes) (version 2) | ecosystem: Host-associated > Plants > Roots >... | reverse complement strand
CAGCTCGCGCCGGTGCGCCCCGACGATCCGTCGGCGCTCGTCGCATGGCAGCCCGGCCGCGGCTGGACGCTGCTCGTGCCGCCCGATCATCCACAGCACGCGTTCGTGGACCTCTACCTGCCGATCTGCGGCGCCACCAGCACGAGCCCGATCACTGTCGGCCACCTGGGGCAGAGTCTCGACGGATTCATCGCCACGCGCGCCGGCGACTCGCAGTTCGTCACCGGCCCGGAGAACATCGTCCATCTGCACCGCATGCGCGCGCTGTCAGACGCCGTGATCGTGGGCGCGGGCACGGTCGCCGCCGACGATCCGCTGCTCACCACGCGGCAGGTGTCGGGACCCAACCCGCTTCGCGTGGTCTTCGACCCGAGCCACCGGCTCGACGATCACTACCGCATCTTCTCGGACGCCGAAACGCCGACGCTCTACGCCTGCGACGAGACGTATCTTCGCGGCGAGACGCGCTTTGGCGCCGCCGATATCCTGCCGCTGGCGTGCGTGGGCGACACGTCGCCGGTGGCGCAGCTGCTCGCCGCGCTACGCGCCCGCGGCTGCGCGCGCGTGTTCGTCGAAGGCGGCGGCGTCACGGTGTCGGCGTTCCTCGAAGCCGGGCTGCTGGATCGCCTGCAGATGGCGGTCGCACCGCTCATCGTCGGCAGCGGCAAGCCCGCGATCCGCCTCGAACCGAAGGACGTGCTGAGCGATTGCCACCGCCCCGCCTACCGTGTGTTCCGCATGGGCGGCGACGTGCTGTTCGATTGCGATCTCACCGGCACCTCACGCGCCGAGCCCGACAGCGGCATCGAGCGGATCATCTAGGCGGACCTGTACGTAGAGGCGGACCTTCAGGTCCGCCTGACAGGGCGGTCTGAAGACCGCCCTCTACATCACCCTCCGGGGAGCCAAACCGCGAGATCCTCGTGGCCCACGACCAGCCGCGAATGTCCTTCGAGCACGTGCGCGAGGCGGCGGTCGGTCCACTCGCGGATGAACGCCGCGCGGCCGGGGTCCATCTGCACGGCGGCGCGAGACCATCCTTCGATCAACTGACGCTGCAGCTCGCCGGCGTCGGGCTCGAGGTGCCAGTCGCTCGCTTCCCGCTCCACTGAATAGCCGAGCGCGCCGAAGCACTCGGCCGCCACCGTGCACGCAGTGGGGCCGAGCGCGGGGCCGAAGCCCTTGTCGCCGCGCTGGTGTTCGTTCACCAGCTGCCGCACCTCGTCGTCGCCAGGCTCCTCGGGCGAGCAGTGAATGCGCCCGTCGTAGGTGAGCGCGAACAAGGCAGTCGCGCCGGCCTGGCGGCACGCGCTCGCGAGCGATTCGAGCCAGGGGGCCGACACGAGATCGAGCAGCGCCGACGCGGTGACCAGGCGGCGATCGAGGAACAGCTCGGACGACGACGACATGTCGGCCAGATCGGCGAGCCTGGTGGCAAACGTCACCGCCAGCCCTTCGCCCTCCACGCGCCAGGCGCCTTCGTCGCGCGACACGCTCAGCCCGCGGGCCTCGCCCCACGCGCGCAGACGCTGCGAGGCCTCGATGAGCAGCGACGGATCGTGATCGACGAGCAGCCACTGCTGCTGCGGGTGCAGGCGCTCGGCCAGATAGCGGGCGTTCGACCCGGTGCCGGCGCCGACGTCGAGCACCGTGAGGTTGGTCTCGAGCGCGAAGCGCGCGGCGACGGTCTGGAGCAGGCGCTCGGAACGCGCGGCGGCGTCGGCCGGCTCGCGCAGCGCCAGCCACTCGGCTGAGAACTCACTCATCGACGCCCTCGATGGTACGCGCCATCAGCCCTGCGGCGTCATCCCAGCTGGGCAATCGGGTGCGGGTTCGCCGTGCCCCTTCAGCCAGGCGCGCGCGCAGCGCGGAATCGGACACGATGGCGCGCAGCGCCCGCGACAGCGCGGCGTCGTCGCCGGGCGGCACCAGGATTCCGGCGCTCTCGCCCACCAGATCGGCAATGGCACCGGTGGCCGTGCTCACGACCGGCAGCCCGCGCGCGAGCGCTTCGGCCACGGCCATGCCGTAGCCCTCGTACCACGTCGGCAGCACGAAGACGTCCGCGGCATCGTAACGGGCATCGAGCGGCTCGCGATCGAGCTCGCCGGCAAACACGATGCGGGGCGCAAGACCCGACGCAGAGATCTGCGCCGTGAGATCTGCCATCCACGCGTCGTCGCGGTCGAGACCGCCAACGCAGGTGAGACGCCACGGCGCATCGGCGATCGGCGCCAGCGCCCGCACCAGCACGTCGTGCCCTTTGCGCGGCACGACTGTGGCAACGCACAGCAGCTCGACGACTCCAGAGGTCGAACCGCGGGCCTGCGGCGCCGGATCCGTTCCAGGCTCGATGACGGTGATCGACGACGGCGCCACCCCGAAGCGATCGAGCGCCGCTGCCGTGCGCGCGCTGGTGACCACGACGTGGCGGACCGACGCCAGCGCGCGGCGCTCGCTCGCGTCGAGCGCGGCACGTGCCTCGGCCGAGAGCCCGGTCTCGTCGGCGAGCGGATGGTGCACCAACGCGATCAGCCGCAGCCGCGACGCCTCGCGCGCGGCTTCGACCGGCAACGCGCCCAGCGCGAGCCCGTCGACGATGACGGGCGACCCGCTGGGGATCGACCCCAACGTGGCGGCCGCCGCGTCTCGCGATCCGGCGGATGGAAAAGGAAACGCCCCGGGAATCTCGTGCACGCGCACCGTCCAGCCGCGCCGCTCGAGGCCGGCCACGATCTCACGGTCGTAGCCGTAGCCGCCGGTCCGCGTCTCGATCGACCCCGGCACGACGAAATCGAGCTGCGGGCCGCGAGCGGCCGCGTGCATCAGCGCACCGGACCCTCGTAGGCCGCCCACGCCACGTGCGACTCGTGCAGCGCCACGCGCGCCGACTCGATCCCCGACGCGTTCGGCCCGAGCTCGCCGCGCGCAATCGCCTGCACCATGCGGTCGAAGATCACCTTCGCCAGGAACTCGGTGGTGGTGTTGTGCCCCTTGAACGCCAGGTTCTCGTCGAGGTTCTGGAAGGTGAGCCCGCCGAGCACCGCCTTGAGCGTGTCACCGGCCTTGCCGATGTCCACGACGATGCCGTCCGGGTCCAGCTCGCCGCGCCGGAACTCCACGTCCACCACGTAGGTGGCGCCGTGAAGCCGCTGCGCGGGACCGAAGACCTCTCCCCGGAAGCTGTGCGCGATCATGAAATGGTCTCGAACGCAGACGCTGTACATGTGAGTCCTATCGATAGCGGACGCGATGACAGATCGCGTCGCCGGGCGTACGCGACAGGTGCTCCATCACCTCCGGCAGTTCCTCGAAATCGCTTTCGCTGGTGATCAGCGCATCGAGCGCGGGGGTCTCGAGCAGCTTCAGCGCCAGCTGCATGCGCCGCCGTGTGTCCCAGCGGGCGCGCTGCGAGGTGGCGACGTTGCCCACCTGCGACGATGTGATCGTCAGCCGCCGCGCGTGAAACGCCCGGCCCAACCCGACCGGCACGTCCAGATCGCCGTACCAGCTCAACTCGGCCACTGTCGCCTCGAACGCCGCCACCTGCAGCGCCAGCGCCAACCCCTCGGGCGCGCCGCTCGCGTGAAACACCACGTCGGCTTCACCGGTGGCCTGCGACGGCATTGCGAACTTCACGCCGAGCGCACGCGCCACCGACGCCTTGGCGGGATTGACGTCCACGAGCTCGGCTTCGCAGCCGGGGATGCGCGACACGAGCCACGCGACCATGCAGCCCACGGCGCCCGCGCCCACAATCGACACGCGATCGCCCACGAGCGGCCGCGCGTCCCACACGCCGTTGATGGCGGTTTCGAGGTTGGCCGCCAACACCGCCCGGCTGGGGGGCGTGGTCACCGGCAGCAGATGCACGGCCGTCGCGGGCACGACGTAGCGGGTCTGATGCGGATACAGCGTGAAGACTTTGCGCCCTTTCAGATCCGCCGGCCCGTCCTCGATCTCGCCGACGCTGGCGTAGCCGTATTTGACCGGCGCAGGAAAGCGTCCGCCCTGAAACGGCGCCCGCATGCGCTCGAACTCGCTCGGGGGCACGCGGCCGCGGAACACCAGCGATTCGGTGCCGCGGCTGACGCCGCTGAAGAGCGTGCGGACCAGCACCTCGCCGCTCGCGGGAGGCCCCAGCGGTTCCGTGCGAATCTCACCGCGTCCGGGCGCGGCCACCCAGAACGCGCGCGCGTCGTCAGGCACCGGCGTCCATTCTAGTGCGGGCTACAATTCCCGCACGCTTCCTCATCATCCGCATCCCCGATTCGGCCCCGCCAACATGGTCACCAGCCTGCGGCTCGCGCTCGTGGCGCTGATCGCGGTCGCGCTGGGCGAGCCGCACACGGCCCCGCTGGCCTGGGGCGTCACCGCAATCGCGATCGTGATCACCGTACTCGACGGCGTGGATGGCTGGCTGGCGCGCTACACGGCGCTCGAAAGCGCCTTCGGCGCCCGCTTCGACATGGAAACCGATGCGCTGCTGATCCTGGTGCTGTCGGCGCTCGCGTGGCGGTGGGAGCGCGCCGGCGTGTGGGTGCTGGCGTGCGGGCTGATGCGTTACGCCTTCGTGGCCGCCGCCGGGGTGTGGCCGTGGTTGTCCCGTCCGCTGCCGCCGAGCCAGCGTCGCAAGGCGGTGTGCGTGGTGCAGATCGTGGGGCTGGCGATCATCGTGACCCCGGTGGTGACGGCACCGCTCAGCGCATGGCTGGCGGCGGGCACGCTGGTGATGCTGACCTGGTCGTTTGCCGTCGACGTCGTCTGGCTGGGATCCGTGCGAAGATCCGCGCCATGAACATCCTGCGAATCGGCCCCGAAGGGCTGCTGCTCGTCGAAGCGGCCGCGATCTCGATCCTCGTGGCGATCGCGACGTGGCGGCATTTCGGTTTCCGCGCCGCGGCTCTCGTCACCATGACGCTCGCCCTCGCGGTCGCGCTGTGGAACAGCACGCTTGCGACGCCAGACCTGCCACATCGCGTGCTCGTGGCGTTGTTCGTGGTGGTGCCCTCGGTGCTTCTGCTCGGAGCCTCGCGGCTCCGATGGATCGCGGCCCACCCGTGGGCGCTCATCATCGCCGGCCCGTTCGCGTTCGTCGGCTGCTACGTGGGCCTGTGTGCCTGTGCGGTGAAGGTGGGCGCGATCTAGCGCAGCGCCTTTCGCACCACCAGCTTCAGCCCCGACCACACCTCGTCGACCGCGCACACCTTCACGTCTACGAGGCCGGTCGGAAGCGCGACGGCGCGGATGACGTCTTCGGTGACGTCCGTCGGCACCTTGGCCGCCTTCTTCGGCCACGACACCCATACCATCGCGTCCGCGCGCATCTGCGCGCGCAGGCGCGGCAGCGTCTTCGTCAGCGCGGAGGCGGAGGTGGTGAAGACGTGGATGACGGCCACCGCATGGGACACGCGCGGCACGAACGTCACGTCGTCCGGCAGCGGCGCGAGCAGCGTGCGATAGCCGGCCGGCGCATCGATGGCGTGGATCGCCATGCCGGGTCTGATGCCGAGCTTCTTGGAGAGTGGAGTTCCGGAATAGCCAGCCACAAGGAGTGGATCCTAAGGCCTTGGGCCTTAGGGCCTACGCTGCTGCGCGAGTCGCGAGACGCCGCCGGCGCGACTTGCGCACCTCGCGCCACGTCATCACGATGCCGACCGCGGCCAGGAGGCTGAGGAAGGGCACGTACACGAACGCCCAGAAGACGTTTCCCGTCGCGCTGTCGGCCGGCCACGCCGCGATGAACATGACGGCGGGCACGAGCCGCGCGACCTGCGTCACGTCCAGCAGGATCGCCACGGCCCACCATCCCGGCGCCGCGCGGCGCATCGTGGAGGCCAGGAAGATCAACCCGAGCGTGACGACGCTGACCGCGCCGACGCTCAGCACGAGCGTATCGATGAAATCGATCGAGGTGGTGGGAAACGGGTTGAACGGAAGAAGGCAGAGACCTGCCAGCAGATTCCCCGCCATCAGGGCGGAGAGCAGCTGCGAGGTAATGCTGTGAGCCGAATCACGCGATTCGAACTGGAAGCTCACTGTGCTGCTCAGCTTGTGGCTTAAGCTCGACCGTTGTCAACAGGCGAGTGCCAGCATACGCAGCCGCGTGCCGCGGCCCCTTAGACCGACGTCAGCTCGTGTCCGAGCTTGTCCTTCTTGGTTTTGAGATACCGGCGGGAGTGGTCCGAGGCCGGGATTTCGATCGGAATCCGTTCGCTGACCGACAGGCCGTCGCCCGTCACGCCCGCGAGCTTGCGAGGGTTGTTGCTGAGGAGCCGTACGGAGTGGACACCCAGGTCCGTCAGGATGCGGACGCTCACACCGTATTCGCGCTTGTCGGCGGGAAATCCAAGCCGTTCGTTGGCCTCGACGGTGTCGAACCCTTCGTCCTGCAGCGAATACGCGCGGATCTTGTTGGCCAGGCCGATGCCACGCCCTTCCTGATTGAGATACAGCAGGATGCCCCGGCCCTCTTCCACGATGCTTCGCATCGCCGTATCGAGCTGGGGCCCGCAGTCGCAGCGCGCGCTGTGAAAGATGTCGCCGGTGACACACGACGAGTGCACGCGTACGAGCACGTTCTCGCCGCTTCCGAGATCGCCGTGGACGAGCGCCACGTGCGTCTTGCGGTCGACCGAATCCTCGTAGGCGACGATGTCGAACTCGCCGTACTCGGTCGGCAACTTTGCCACCGCAGCGCGCGTGACGAAAGGCTTCCCTTGTACGCGCCGCCATGCCAGCAGCGCGCGATGTGTGAACCAGTCCAGCATTTAAAGGTGAGAAACCGTGAAAGGGCTACGGGCCTCAAGCTATCGTAGGGTCTGGGGTCAGGGGTGTCAAACCAGGAACCACGCTTCAGCTGGGCCGCCGCGGCGGCCGGACTCGTCGTTCTCGACGTGTCGCTGTCCTTTTCCTCGCTCTGGCCCACCCCCGGAATCAAGTGGACCGGCCAGCTTTCGGTGGAATGTGCGCTGCTCCTGGCCGGCCTGGCGCTGCTCTGGCACCTTCGCGGCCAGCCGCCCGCGTGGGTGCTGAGGCTGCTGGCGGCCGTGTGGACCGTGCTGGCGCTGGGGCGCTACGCCGCGGTGACGTCCACGGCGCTCTTCGGACGTGACATCAACTTGTACTGGGACTCCCGCCACTTCGGGGCGGTGGCGGCCATGCTGGCGCGCGTCGCCTCGCCGCTCGCGCTGGCCGGCGTGGTGCTGGCCGCGGTCGCCGTCCCGTTGGCGGTCTACGCGCTCCTGCGGTGGGCGCTGGGGGGCGTGAACCAGGCGCTGGCGCGCGAGGGTGCGAGGCGCGCGCTGGCCGGTGCGTGCCTCGTGGTCGTGGCGCTCTTCGCCGCCGAGCGGCTGACGATGCAGCCCGACGCGACGCCGATCATGCCGTCGCCGATCGCGTCGACCTATCTCCGCCAAGCCGGCATGGTGGCCGACATCCTGCTCGGGCGCGGCGGGCAGTCGCTGGGAGACGGCCCCGCGCTGCCGAGCGATCTCTCGGCGATCGGCGGCGCCGACGTGCTGCTGGTGTTCGTCGAATCGTACGGCGCCATCACCTACGACCGGCCGGCGTTTGCCACCGCGCTCGAGAGCCGGCGCGCCCGCTTCGAGGAGCAGGCGCACGCCACCGGGCTCGACGTCGTGTCCGGGTTCGTGGTGTCGCCCACCTTCGGCGGCTCGTCGTGGCTGGCGCACGTGTCGTTCCTCACCGGCGTCGAGGTGAAGGACGAGAGCACCAACGTGCGGCTGATGGCGCAGAAACGGCGCACGCTCGTCACCGCGCTCGATGCCCGTGGCTACCGCACCGTGGCGGTGATGCCGGGACTGCAGGAATACTGGCCCGAAGGTGCGTTCTACGGCTTCGATCACATCTACGACACGCAGCAGCTCGCCTACAAGGGGCCGAGCTTCGGCTGGTGGCCGATCCCGGACCAGTTCGCACTCGCGCAGCTCGATCACCTGGAGCTCGCCAGCACGGATCGGGCGCCGGTGTTTGCCTTTCTACCGACGACGAGCACGCACACGCCATTCAGCCCGACGCCGCCCTATCAACCGTCGTGGCCGCGGATGCTGACGGCGAAGCCGTACGACGACGCCGAGTACCAGAGGGCGTGGGCCCAACCGCCGGACTGGCTCAATCTGGGCCCGAGCTACGTGCACTCGATCGACTACGCGCTGGCGACGTTCGGCGGGTTTCTCGGGCTGCCGCGCTCGCGCGACGTGGTGCTCGTCCTCATCGGCGACCACCAGCCGCCGGCGGTGGTGAGCGGCCAGGGCGCGCCGTGGGATGTGCCGGTGCACGTGGTGTCGAGCCGCGGCGCGTTTCTCGACGCGCTCGTCGCGCAGGGATTCACGCGCGGGATGCACCCGAAGCGCGAGCCGCTGATGAAGATGAACGAATTGATGCCGGCGCTCACGACGGCTATGGGCACGCGCCCAGGCTCCTGACCTTCTTCGTGGGGGCGCCCGGGATCGTAGAGGCGGACCTTCACGTCCGCCTGCCGGTGAACCTAAAGGTTCACCTCTACTCCCGTCGATACGTGGCTTCGATCACCACGTCGGCGGGATTCATCGGCGCGAAGCGGCGGCCCGCCGTGATGGCCTCGGCGTGGAACGACGCCGCGTCCGCCGGACACATCCGCAAGAACAGCTTCACCGACAGGATGAGGATGCCGATGTCGTCCAGCTGCCCGAGCACGGGCAGGACATCTGGAATGAAGTCCAACGGCGACAGCACGTAGAGCACCGCCAGCGCCGGCAGCGCCTTGGCGAGCACAGGCACCCGCGGCTCGCGCAGCAGACGCCATGCGAGCCGCAGCTCGGCGAAGACCGTGCTCATCAAGCTCGGCCGCATGAACCACGACGAGAGCCGCACTGCCATAGCTCCATATTTCCCGAATCGGCACTGGGGTTCAAGCACGTCCCCGGCGGCGCCGATTTCCCGGGCGTAATACGGGGAGAAATTCAGCCGCCATGAAAAAAGTCGCACGCGTCGCGCTCGCCCTGGCTGTCGTGCTGGCGCTTGCCGGCCCCCACGCCGTCGCCGCACCGGAGATCGACGCACTGACCGGCCATGCCGTGGCTGGAGGCAAGCCGATGGCCGACGTGGTGGTCTGGCTCGACGCCCCGTCGGCGCCGCGTCCGCGCGAGCGTCGCTTCGTCGTGCATCAGCGCAACATGGAGTTCTCGCCGCGCGTGCTCGCCGCACCTGTCGGCTCGACGGTCGACCTGCCGAACAACGACCGCGTCTTCCACAACGTCTTCTCGTTCACCAACGGGAAGCCGTTCGATCTGGGGCTCTATCCCACCGGCGCGAGCAAGCACATCACGCTCGACCGCGCCGCGATCAACCGCCTCTACTGCAACATCCATCCGCACATGGCCGCGTACATCGTGGCGGTGGACAGCCCCTACTACGCGACCAGCGATCGCACCGGCAGCTTCTCCATTGCCGACGTGCCCGCCGGCCGCTACACCTATCACGCCTGGCGTTCCGGCGCCGAGACGCTGAGCGCCACCGTGCTCGTGGGCGACGGCCAGCCGCTGGAGATCTCGTGGTGAGTGCGCGCACGGGCCGCGTGCTGCTGCTCTTCCTCGCGCTGACGGCGCCGTGCGTGGCAGCCGCGCAGGACGTCGCCGTCACCACCGAAGCGGATATCACCGTGGGCCGCTCCACCGCGGACGACGTTCGCGCCGCGGGCACACAGCTGCGCGCGTTCGGCACGTTGCCTCGCGAATGGCGTTTCTACGCCGAGGCGTCGTGGGCCGACCAGTGGGGCGAGAAGTCGGACGCCTTCGGTTCGGCGTACCCCTACAACCACCGCGTGCGCCCGGTGGAGATCTACGTCGAGCGCACCTCCACGTCGCCGCACTCGCTGTGGGGCACGCGTGTGGGCCGCTACCGCGCACCGTTCGGGCTCTACAACCGCAGCGATCACGCCTACACCGGCTTTCTCCGCGCGCCACTCATCCGGTACGGCGGCTACTGGGCGCTGTCGAACAACTTCCTCGAGACCGGCGCCAGCGTCGTGGCCGGCACGCCGCGGCTGTACGGCGAGGTCAGCCTGGGTATCCCCCAGGACGAAGACGACCTGCACCGCGCCCGCGGCTTCGATCGCGTGGGGCGCGTGCAGGCCAGCGTCGGCGACGTGATCGTGGGCGCCAGCTACATCCACACGCAGCCGTTCAAGGAGCAGTTCTGGGCGCACGGCGACACCGAGTTCTCCGGCGTCGACGCGCGCTGGATGCGCGGCGGCGTCCAACTGCGCGGCGAGTGGATCGACGGCCACCCGTTTGCCGGCACGAAGACCTTCGGCGGCTACGCCGATCTGATGGTGCACCGCCAGTTCATGGGGCCGGTCACCGCCGTGCTCCGCGCCGAACGGCTCGACTACGAAGCCGGTCCCTTTTCCAGCTATCCGCGGCGCTACACCGCGGGCGCCAAGGTGCGCCTCTCCAGCATGCTGGTCGCGCACGTCAATGTCCTGCACGAGCCGCCCTACGATCATGACGCCGCGGAAACGGCGCTCGACGTGGCGCTCACGTTTTCCCTGCGGCGCTGACCTTTTCCCGCGTGGCCACCCCGCTCTCAACGCCCTGGCATGCGCGGCTCGAGACGCGGCTGCTGCTGTTCGTCACCCTGGTGACCGGAGCCGCGGTGGTGGCGATGCTCGTGGCCGCCAATCGCGTCATCACGGCCGGCGCGGTGGAACGCACGCACGAAGATCAGGACGCGGCCAAACAGGCCTTCGACCAGCTGCTCGAGCGCCGCGGTGAGTTCGCCACCAGCCAGAGCCGCCTGATCACGGAGCTGCCCGTCTTCCGCGCGCACCTGTCGGATCCGCGGGTGGCCGCGGACCAGGCCACCATGCAGGCGCTCGCCGATCAGTATCGAGTCAGCGTGGCAGCCGACTTCCTGCTGGTGTCCTCGGCCGACGGCACATGGCTGGGCCTCTCCCACTGGCCCGGCACGAGCGCGCCCGACTGGCGCATCTTGACAGGCGCGCCGAAGCCGTCGGGATTCGACGGACGCCGCGGCCTGGTATCGCTGCCCGACGGCATCTATCTCGTGGTGCTCGAGCCCGCGCGCTTCGTGGACGAGGTCCTGGGCTGGATGACCATCGGCTACCGGCTCGACGATCGCCTGGCGCTGGAACTGGCCGGCCTCACCCGCGCCGACGTCACCATCGTGAGCGGCGGCCGCCTGTGGAGCAGCAGCCTGGCCGACGGCGCCCGGAGCGCGATGGCCGCTTCCGTCGCGGCGGGATCCGTCGCGGGCGATTGGACCGAGCTGGGATCCACGCGCTACTCGAGCCGTCACTATCCACTCGACACCGCGAGCGCCACCGCTGGCGCGTCGCTGATCCTGCTCATCGACTGGACACCCACGCAGCAGCTGATCGACGACCTCCAGGCGCGATTGATCTGGATCGGCATGGCCGCGTTCCTGCTCGCGGTGGCGGGCGCCACCGTGTTCAGCCGGCGCGCCGCGCGGCCACTGCGCGACGTGGTCGACGCGGCCCACGAGATCACGCGCGGCGACTGGACCCGGAGGGTGCCGGTGCGCGGCAGCTCGGAGGCCGCCGCGATGGCGGTGGCGTTCAACGAGATGACCGGCGCGCTCACCACGCTCAACACCGAGCTCATGACGGCCAAAGAGCGCGCCGAGCGGGCGAGCAAGGCCAAGGACCAGTTCCTGGCCAACATGAGCCACGAGCTGCGCACGCCGCTCAACGGCATCATGGGCATGACCGCCGTGGTGCTCGACACGCCGCTGTCCGACGAGCAGCGCGAGTACATGTCGATCATCGACACCAGCGCGCAGGGGCTCCTGTCGATCGTCAACGACGTGCTCGACTTCGCGAAGATCGACGCCGAGGCGCTGAAGCTCGAACCGGCGCCCTTCGATCCCAAGGCCTGCCTCGAGCACACGCGGATGCTGCTGAGGCCACTGGCCAACGCGCGGTCGCTGGAGCTGACCTACGACATCGACGCGGCGCTGCCCGCGCAGCTCGTCGGCGACGAGACGCGCCTGCGGCAGATCGTGCTCAACCTCGTCGGCAACGCCATCAAGTTCACGTCCACCGGCGGCGTGCAGGTGCGCGTGCGCGCCTCGGCGGGCACCGTGCCGCCGTCGGACGACGTCACGCTGCACGTCGACGTGATCGACACCGGCATCGGCATCCCGAGAGACCGGCAGGGGGCCATCTTCGATCCGTTCGTGCAGGCAGACGGGTCGACGACGCGGCGCTACGGCGGCACCGGGCTGGGGCTCACCATCTGCGCCCGGCTGGTGGCGATGATGGGTGGCACGATCTCGGTGGCCAGCGAGCCGGGGGCCGGATCGACGTTCGCGTTCTCCGTGCGACTCGCGAGGGTCGACTCAGTCGGCGGCGGGCCGGGTGGCGCGATCGATCACCAGGACGGAGATCGGCGCCCGGCCGGGCTCGAGCTTCAGCCCGAGCTGCTCCTGCATCGCGGTAAAGAGTGAGGCGCCGCCCGGATCCGGCGCGGGTGCCGCGGGCGCGCCCGCTGACGGTGGGCCGTCTGCGGCAAAAGTCACGTTGATGTCGTAGTAGCCGGCCAGCCCCGTCTTGTCCACGACGATCCGGCCGACGCCGCCCACCAGGTTGCGCGCCAGCTGCTCCATCGCCACGCCGTTCCCGGTCACGACGCCCTGCCCCTGATTGAGGCGCACGCTGATGCCGCACGGCAGGTTGCCGTTCGGCAGGCGCTCCGGCATCTTCCCGCCGGCCGCTACCGACGCGAAGAGCGCGGCGCAATCGACGTCGGCCTTCTTCATCTGCGGGCCGAGGGCGCCGTCCTTGCGCGCCAGCACGAGGAGGTAGACGGGGAGCTCGCGTGTTTCGTTGTGCGTCGCGAGCCCGAAACGGTCGGCCAGCA
>Ga0207703_10003613_pt1 | contig 12910 bp, 7 predicted proteins | sample KBSSwiS12_FD_184304 | JGI IMG/M metagenome (GOLD analysis project Ga0207703, IMG submission 184304) | Switchgrass rhizosphere microbial communities from Kellogg Biological Station, Michigan, USA - KBS Switchgrass S1-2 (SPAdes) (version 2) | ecosystem: Host-associated > Plants > Roots >... | reverse complement strand
TTCGCGCAGGCGCAGGACTCGGCGCTGCACCTTGCCCGTGGTCGTCATCGGCAGGGCGTCGATGAATTCGATCTCCTTCGGGTACTCGTAAGGCGCGAGCTTGCCGCGCACGTGCGCCTGCAGGTCGGCGACGAGCTCGGCCGAGTCGACGAAGCCCGGTGCCAGGACGACGAACGCCTTGACCAGCGCGCCGCGCTCGGCGTCGGGCTTGGGCACCACCGCGGCATTGGCCACCGCGGCGTGCTTGACGAGGCAGTTCTCGATCTCGCTCGGGCCGATGCGGTAGCCGGCGGCCTTGAAGACATCGTCGCTGCGGCCCTGGTACCAGAGGTAGCCGTCGCCATCCATGGTCGCGGTGTCGCCGGTGCGGCACCAGCTGACGTCGGGGTCGCCGGTGAACTTGTCGCGGGTCGCGTCGTCGCGCTTCCAGTAGCCGAGAAAGAAGATCGGGTCGCGATCGCCATGCACGTCCCTCCGGTGCAGGGCGACGTCGCCCGGCACGCCGCGCGGGCACTCGTTGCCGTCGTCGTCGATCACGGCGACGCGGTGGCCGGGATACGGCCGCCCCATGCTGCCCGCGCGCGCCGGCCAGCGCAGCGCGCAGTTGCCGACGATGTAGTTGATCTCGGTCTGGCCGAACATCTCGTTCGGGACGACGCCGAGCGCGTCGCGGCACCACGCGAAGACCGCGTCGCCGACCGCTTCGCCGGCGCTCATGATCGCGCGCAACGAGAGCGCGAAGCGCTCGCGCGGCGCCGGCACCGCCTTCATCATCGCCTTCAGCGCGGTCGGGAAGAGGAAGGTGTGCGTGACGCGATGGCGCGCCATTACCTCGAACGCGAGCTCGGGTGCGAAGCGGCGCTGCAGCGCGACGATCTCGCGGCCGAAGTAGAGCGTTGGCAGCAGCGCATCCATCAGCCCGCCGGTCCACGCCCAGTCTGCGGGTGACCAGAACACTGCCGTGTTCCGGTCACTCGCAAACCGGGCAAGCCCGACAGGACTCCCACCCTCTCCCCGGCCCTCTCCCTCGAGGGAGAGGGAGGAATCAAAGCCGAACCAGTTCTGGCTGCAGACGAAGCCGGGCAGGTTGCCGATCAGGGCGCGGTGCGGGATCAGCGTTCCCTTCGGTGGGCCGGTCGTCCCGCTGGTGTAGATCAGCACCGCGGCATCGTCGGCGGTCGTCTTCTCGGCGACGAGCCCGGGCCGCTCGGCGGCGACGATCCGGCTCCAGTCGAGATCGCCCTGCCCTTCGGCGGCGCCGACCGCGACGATCGTGGCGAGCCGCGGACACGCCGGTCGCGCCTCGCGCACGTTGGCGATGCCGCTCTCGTCGACGATCGCGAGAAGCGCCTCGCTGTCGTTGATGCGGTACTCGAGCGCGTCGGGGCCGAACAGCATCGACAGCGGCATCGCGACCGCGCCGAGGCGGTAGAGCGCGATGTGCGCGACCGCGGTCTCGAAGCGCTGCGGCAGGACCAGCGCGACGCGGTCGCCGCGGCCGACGCCTCGCTTGCGCAGCGCCGCGGCGAGCCGGTCGGCGTCGCGATCGAGCTCGCCGTAGGTGAAGTCGGTGCGCCTGCCGTCATCGGCCTCGAAGCGGATCGCGACCGCACCCGGCCGCTCGCGCGCCCAGCGCGTGCAGCAGACCTCGGCGATGTTGAACTCGGCCGGCACGTGCCAGCGAAAGCCGGCGTGCAGCTCGGCGTAGCGATCGACGTCGTCAGCCACGCGGCGTTTCGGCGAACGCGGCCAGCGCCGGACCGGCGATGCGGCAGATGCGCCAGTCCGGCATGACGGTCGCGCCCATGCGCTGGTAGAAGCGAATCGCGCCTTCGTTCCAGTCGAGGACGCTCCATTCGAAGCGACCGCAACCGCGCGCCGCGGCGAGGCGGGCGAGCTGCTCGAGCAGCGCCTGGCCGATGCCCTGGCCGCGCGCCTCCGGCTCGACGAACAGGTCCTCGAGGTAGAGGCCGGGACGCGCGAGGAAGGTCGAGAAGTTGGTGAAGAAGAGCGCGAACGCGACGACGCGGCCGGCGCGCTCGGCGACCAGCGCCTCGGCGACCGGGCGATCGCCGAAGAGATGCGGCGCGAGCGACTCGGGCGTGACCTGGACGAGATGCGTCAGCTTCTCGAACTCGGCCAGACCGTGGATCAGGCGGACGATGGACGCGACGTCTCCGCGCAGCGCCGGCCGGATCGCGAAGCCATTGCTCGCGGACGAGGGTGAAGTGTCTGCAGGCATGCGTGGATTCTGTCACCGGGCCTCGCAGGGCCGCCTTCCCTGCTCGCGGCCGCCCTCGCTTGTCACCGCGCCGACAGCCGATCCGCCACCTGCCGCTTACAGTGACGCGATGAGCACCCCGCCCTATCGCCCGCGCCGCCCCGCACGCAGCGTCTTTTTGACGGCGCGCGGGCTGCGCCAGCACCTGCTCGAATGGGGCGACCCGTCGCTGACGCGCGACGACCGGCCGACCCTCGTCATGCTGCACGGCTGGATGGACGTCGCCGCGTCGTTCCAGTTCGTCGTCGACGCCTTCGCCGAGGACCGCCACGTGCTCGCGCTCGACTGGCGCGGCTTCGGCGCCAGCGACACGCCCGCCGCCGACACCTACTTCTTCCCGGAGTACCTCGGCGACCTCGAGCTCGTCCTCGACGAGCAGTTCGGCCGGGCGCGCGCGCCGGTCGACCTGCTCGGCCACAGCATGGGCGGCAACGTCGCGATGCTCTACGCCGGCACCCGGCCCGACAAGGTGCGTCGCCTGGTCAACCTCGAGGGCTTCGGCATGCCGCGTTCGAAGCCGACGCACGCGCCGGGCCGGATGGCCAAGTGGCTCGACGAGCTGAAGACGCCGATGCAGCTGCGCCGGTACGCGAACGTCGGCGCGGTCGCCGATCGGCTGACCAAGACCAATCCGCTCCTTCGCGCCGACCGCGCCGCCTGGCTCGCCGGCCAGTGGTCGGGACCGACCGGCAACGGCGACGAGCGCGCCCTGCTCGCCGACGCCAACCACAAGAGGATGAGCCCGCTCAACGCCCAGGTCGACGACTGGCTCGAGTTCTACAAGCGGATCACGGCGCCGCTGCTCTGGATCGAGGGCGACCGCAGCGACGTCAGCGTCTGGTGGGGCAACCGCTACACCAAGGCCGAGTTCCACGAGCGGCTGAACGTCGTCGCCGACGCGCAGCGTCACGTCGTCGGCCCGGCCGGCCACATGCTCCACCACGACCGCCCCGAGGACATCGCCCGGCTGCTGGAGGCGTTCCTGTCAGAATCGCGCCCTCCACGAATCGAGCCGAGCTAGAGCCCACCATGGACGTCGAACACATCAATGCCATCGGCAACCGCCTGGCCGACCTGACGAAGCGCACGGTCGACCTCCGGGGGTATCTTTGACTACGATCGCAAAGCGCTGCGCCTGAACGAGGTCAACGCCGCCCTCGAGAACCCGAACGTCTGGAACGAGCCGAAGCGCGCCCAGGAGCTCGGCCGCGAGAAGCGCACGCTCGACACGGTGGTCACGACGATCGACCACCTCACCTCGAACCTCGCCGACAACAGCGAGCTGTACGAGATGTCGAAGGAGGAAGGCGACATCGACGGCCTGGTCGGCATCGAGGCCGACGCCGCCAAGCTCGAGGCGACCATCGCCGAGCTCGAGTTCCGGCGCATGTTCAACAACCCGCTCGACCCGAGCAACTGCTTCATCGACATCCAGGCCGGCGCCGGCGGCACCGAAGCGTGCGACTGGGCGGCGATGCTGCTGCGCCAGTACCTCAAGTACTGCGAGCGAAAGGGCTTCAAGACCGAGGTGATGGAGGAGACCGCCGGCGACGTCGCCGGCATCCGCAGCGCGACGATCAAGGTCGAGGGCGAGTACGCGTTCGGCCTCTTGCGCACCGAGACCGGCGTGCACCGGCTGGTGCGCAAGAGCCCGTTCGATTCCGCCGGCGGCCGCCATACCAGCTTCGCGAGCCTGTTCGTCTATCCCGAGGTCGACGACTCGATCGAGATCGAGATCAACCCCGCCGACGTGCGCACCGACACCTTCCGCGCCTCGGGCGCCGGCGGCCAGCACATCAACAAGACGGACTCGGCGGTGCGCCTCACGCACATTCCGACCGGCATCGTCGTCCAGTGCCAGAACGATCGCTCGCAGCACCGGAATCGCGACGAAGCCTGGCAGATGTTGCGCTCGCGCCTGTACGAGCACGAGATGCGCAAGCGCATGGCCGAGCAGCAGAAGCTCGAGGACACCAAGACCGACGTCGGCTGGGGCCACCAGATCCGCAGCTACGTGCTCGACCAGAGCCGGATCAAGGACCTGCGCACCAACCTCGAGATCAGCAACACCCAGAAGGTGCTCGACGGGGACCTCGATCCCTTCATCGAGGCGAGCCTGAAGCAAGGCGTGTGAGTCGGCGGCGCCGACATGACGACAAGAACAGACATCCGGAGACACCCTCATGCGTGAAGGCACCGCCCCCCTGATCCGCCGCGAAGACTACGCGGCTCCGCCGTTCTGGATCAGGAAGGTCGACCTGACGTTCGATCTCGACCCGGCCAAGACGATGGTCATCAACCGGATGCAGGTCGAGAGGAACGGCGACGTCGCCGCCGGGCCGCTCAAGCTGCACGGCGAGGACATCACGCTGACGCGCTGCCTGGTCAACGGCGAGTCGGTGTCGTTCCGCCACGAGGATGGCTTCCTGGTCATCGACAACCTGCCCCAGGCCGGCTTTTCGCTCGAGATCAGGAACACCTGCGCGCCCGAGAAGAACACGCGCCTGTCGGGCCTGTACACCTCGGGCGGGGGCTTCTTCACCCAGTGCGAGGCCGAGGGCTTCCGCCGCATCACCTTCTTCCTCGACCGGCCCGACGTGATGGCCGAGTACAGCGTCCTGATCCGCGCCCACAAGGCAGCCTACCCCGTCCTGCTCTCGAACGGCAACCTGATCGAGCACGGCGACCTCGACAACGGCCGCCACTTCGCGCGCTGGCACGATCCCTTCCCCAAGCCCAGCTACCTGTTCGCGCTCGTCGCCGCCGACCTGGTCGCGCGCGAGCAGCACATCCGCTCGCGCTCGGGCAAGGACCACGTGCTCCAGGTCTACGTGCGCCGCGGCGACCTCGACAAGACCGAGCATGCGATGAACTCGCTGGTCGCCTCGGTCGTCTGGGACGAGGCGCGCTTCGGCCTGCCCCTCGACCTCGAGCGCTTCATGATCGTCGCCGTCCATGACTACAACATGGGCGCGATGGAGAACAAGGGCCTCAACATCTTCAACACCAAGTACGTGCTGGCGAGCGCGGCGACGGCGACCGACCACGACTTCTCGGCGATCGAATCGGTCGTCGGCCACGAGTACTTTCACAACTGGACCGGCAACCGGATCACCTGCCGCGACTGGTTCCAGCTGAGCCTCAAGGAAGGCCTGACGGTCTTTCGCGACCAGGAGTTCAGCATGGACATGGTCGCGAGCGCGAGCGCGCGCGCGACCGTGCGGATCGCCAACGTGAGGAGCCTGCGCCAGGCGCAGTTCCCGGAAGACGCCGGACCGATGGCGCATCCGGTCCGGCCCGACAGCTATGTCGAGATCAACAACTTCTACACCTCGACCGTCTACGAGAAGGGCGCCGAGGTCGTCCGCATGATGCAGACGCTGGTCGGCCGCGACGGCTTCGCGCGCGGCATGACGCTGTATTTCGATCGCCACGACGGACACGCCGTCACGTGCGACGAGTTCGCGCAGGCGATCGCCGATGCCAATCCGCGCAGCGACCTGGCCAGCCTGCTGCCGCAGTTCAAGCGCTGGTACTCGCAGGCGGGAACGCCGAAGGTGACTGCCCGCGGCCGCTACGACGCGCCGTCGCGAACCTACACGCTCGGCCTCGAGCAATCGTCGAACGCCCAGGCCAACGAGCCGTTCGTGATCCCGCTGGCGATGGGCCTGGTCGGCCGCGACGGGCGGGCGCTGCCGTTGCGCCTCGAGGACGAAGCCGAGGGCGCTGCGGCGACCTCGCGCGTGCTCGTGCTGAGCGAAACGCGGTCGTTCTTCACCTTCGTCGGCGTCGACCAGCCGCCCGTCCTGTCGCTGCTGCGCGGCTTCTCGGCGCCGGTCGTGCTCGTCGACGGCCTGAATGACGCGGATCTCCTGGTCCTTCTGCGCCACGACAGCGACCCGTTCAATCGCTGGGAGGCCGGCCAGCGCATCGCCCTGCATCGCCTCCTCGCGGCGGTGCGCAGCGGCGAGCCGGCGCTCGTCGACGCCGATTTCATCGACGCGATGCGCGACGTGCTGCGCCACCCGACGCTCGACCCCGCCTTCAAGGAGCTCGTCCTGACGCTGCCGAGCGAGGGCTACGTCGCCGAGCAGCTCGACGTCGTCGATCCCCAGAGGATCCACGCCGCGCGCGAGGCGATGAAGCGAAGCCTGGCGCGCGAGCTGCGCGCCGATTGGGAGTGGGCGTTCGAGGCGCACCAGGTGATCGGCGGCTACTCGCCCGATCCGGTCTCCTCGGGCCGGCGTGCGCTCGCCAATCTCAGCCTGCTCATGCTCTGCCTGGACGCCGTCGAGCGCGACGATCCGGTCTGGCCGGGTCGCGCCTACCAGTGCTTCAAGGACGCCTCGAACATGACCGAGCGCCAGGGCGCGCTCGTCGCCCTGTTGCTGTCGGGAGCGAGCCTCGCCGACGCCGCCCTCGAGCGCTTCTACGCGATGTTCGAAGGCGACGCGCTCGTCGTCGACAAGTGGTTCTCGCTGCAGGCGACTGCGCCCGAGAACGGCGACCGGGTGTTCGAGCGCGTCCAGCGGCTGATGCGGCATCCGGCATTCAGCATCGCCAACCCGAACCGCGCGCGCAGCGTCATCGGTGCCTTCTGCCTCGCCAACCCGGGCGGATTCCACCGCGCCGATGGCACCGGCTATGCACTCTGGGCCGACCGCGTCCTCGAGCTCGACGCCCTCAACCCGCAGCTGGCGTCGAAGATCGCGCGCGCGCTCGACCGCTGGACCCAGCTCGCCGAGCCCTATCGGCAGGCCGCCCGCGCTGCCATCGCGCGGGTCGCTGCAGCGCCGAAACTCTCCACCGACGTGGGCGAGATCGTCTCGCGCGCGCTTTCCGCCGGCTGAGGAACGCCATGGCATCGTCGAAGACCAGGAAGAACGCGTTCTACGCGCAGTCGGGCGGTGTCACCGCCGTGATCAACGCGTCGGCGTGCGGCGTGATCGAGACGGCGCGCGCGCACCGCGACGTCATCGCCAACGTCTACGCGGGCAGGAACGGAATCATCGGCGCGCTCACCGAGGAGCTGATCGACACCGGCAAGGAGTCGGCGGCGGCGATCCGCGCCCTGCGCACGACGCCCGCGGGCGCGTTCGGCTCGTGCCGCTACAAGCTGAAGTCGCTCGACAAGAACCGACGCGAGTACGAGAGGCTGATCGAGGTCTTCCGCGCCCACGACATCGCCTGGTTCTTCTACAACGGCGGCGGCGACTCGGCCGACACCTGCTTCAAGGTCAGCCAGCTGTCGCAGTCGATGGGCTATCCGCTGCAGGCGATCCACGTGCCGAAGACGGTCGACAACGACCTGCCGATCACCGACTGCTGCCCGGGCTTCGGTTCGGTCGCCAAATACGTCGCCGTGTCGGCGCTCGAGGCGTCGTTCGACGTTCGCTCGATGGCGCGCACCTCGACGAAGGTGTTCGTCCTCGAGGTGATGGGGCGGCACGCCGGCTGGATCGCCGCCGCCGGCGGCCTGATCGAGGAGCACGGCATCCCGGTCGTGATCCTCTTTCCCGAGATCGAGTTCGACGAAGCGAAGTTCATCGCCCGCGTCGATGCCCTGGTCAAGAAGCACGGCTATTGCACGGTCGTCGTTTCCGAGGGCGCGCACCGTGCCGACGGCACCTTCCTCGCCGAGCAGGGAACGCGCGACGCGTTCGGCCACGCCCAGCTCGGCGGCGCCGCGCCGGTGGTCGCGAACATGGTCAAGACCGCCCTCGGCCACAAGTTCCACTGGGCGGTCGCCGACTACCTGCAGCGCGCGGCGCGCCACGTCGCGTCGAAGACCGACGTGCGCCAGGCCTACGAGCTCGGCAAGCGTGCCGTCGAGCTGGCGCTGAAGGGGCAGAACGCGGTGATGCCGACGATCGAGCGCACCTCGGACGTCCCGTACCGGTACCGGATCGGCGTCGCCGACCTCGCCGATGTCGCCAACGTCGAGAAGTTCATGCCGCGCGACTTCATCAGCGCCGACGGTTTCTCGATCACCGAGAAGTGCCGTCGCTACCTGCGTCCGCTGATCGCCGGCGAGGACTATCCGGCGTATCGCGGCGGCCTGCCCGTCTACGCGACGCTGAAGAATGTTCCGGTCGCGCCGCGCCTCGCCCCGTTCGCGCTGCAGTGAAGCGGCTCCGCGAGCAGATCGAGGAGGCCGCCGCCGCCGTGCTGCAACGCCCTAGGGGCTCGTCCAGGCCTCGATCTCGGCGAAGCGGCTGAAGACGTCGGAAGCGCGGCGGACGACGACGCGGACGCTCGTCGTCGAGACGGCGGGGAACGTGAACTTGCGCCAGACCTTGTCGTTGCCGTTGACGCTGCCGCCGGGAACGGTGACCCACGCCGAGCCGTTCCAGGTCTGGACTTCGAAGTCGACGATGCCGTAGAGGCTGAACGTCATCTCCGGCGTCGGATCCTGCGGGTTGAGGTACCCATCCTGGATCGCGAAGACATCGATCTCGGCGATGCTTCGCGCAGCGGCGAAGTCGACCTGCACGACGTCGGGCCACTGTCCCGGCGTGCCGTCGGCCCAGCCGCCGCCCGCGTGCCAGCCGATGCCGCGGCGGTCGCCGTTGTTGACGGCGCTCGGCGGGTAGTTCACGGACGCACTGCTCGAGGCGGAGGCGATGCCGCCGTTCGCCTGCAACGCGACGTTGGTCTGAGTCGCCGGTGCCGGCGCCGTGTCGGCGACCTCGTAGGCCTCGATCTCGGCGAAGCGACTGAAGGTGTCAGGCACCCTCGTCACGACGACGCGGATGCTCGACGTCAAGACCGGCGCGAACGCGAACTTGCGCCACACCTTGTTGTTGCCGGTGACGCTTCCACCCGGAACCGTCTGCCAGACCGAGCCGGTCCAGTACTGCACCTCGAAATCGTTCACGCCGTACAGGCTGAACGTCATCGTTTCGGTCGGCTCCTGCGGGCTCATGTAGTTGTCCTGGATCGAGAAGACGTCGATCTCCGCGACGGTGCGCGTCGCGCCGAAGTCGATCTGCACCCAGTCCGGCCAGACTCCCGGCGTGCCGTCCGCCCATCCGCCGCCGGCGTGCCAGCCGATCCCGCGACGGTCGCCGTTGTTGACGGCGGTCGGCGGATAGTTCGCGGACGCGCTGCTCGACGCGGTGGCGACACCGCCGTTGGCAGCGAGGGCGAGGTCGACACGGCCGTTGACCGGTGGCGGCGTGACCGGCGGCGTGCCGCCGATCGCGGCGGCGGCGTCGACGATGCCGGCGCCGCACACTCCCCTGCTGCAGTCGGCGCCGGTTCCAGTCGGAAACGCGCGCGCCGACGTTTGCAGCTTCGCCAGCACTTGCGCTGGCGTCAACGACGGCTGCAACGAGAGCATCAATGACACGACTCCGCTCACGTGCGGCGCGGCCATGCTCGTGCCCTGGTACCAGGCGTAGTTGTCGGCGACGGGCGTCGTCGTTCCCGAGTTGAGCGTGGAGAGGATGCCGTCGCCGCCGCCGCCGCCCGGGGCAGCGATCGCGACGGTTGCGCCGAAGTTGCTGTAGCTCGCCCTGCCGCCGTTGCGCGTCGTCGCCGCGACTGCAATGACGCCACTGCAATTGGCGGGCGTCGTACCCGACGCGTCGGCGTTGCTGTTGCCTGCGGCGACAACGACGACCGTGCCGCGGGCGACGACGTCGTTGACGGCGTTCTGGAAGGCCGTGCCGCACGCGCCGGTGCCGCCCAGGCTCAGGTTCAGGACGCGCGCAGGCGTCGCATTCGCGGGCACGCCGACGACCGGTATTCCCGCGGCCCAGCGCATCGCGTCGACGATGTCGGACGTGTAGCCGCCGCAGCGGCCGAGCGCGCGTGCCGACAAGATGCGGGCCTGCCAGTTGACGCCGGCGACGCCGCCGCCGTTGTTCCCCGCAGCGCCAAGGATGCCGGCGACGTGCGTGCCATGCCATGAGCTGGCGCTGCCGTTGCAGCCGTAGTCGCCCGGGTCGCGCGCGTCGGCGTCGCGGCCGTTGCCGTCGTTGGCTGTCGTGACGTCGGCAACGAAGTCGTAGCCGCCGACCAACTTGGCAGCGAGGTCGGCATGCGGCAGGACGCCGGTGTCGATCACGCCCACCGTGATGTTGCTCGTACCGACGGTGACGTCCCACGCGGCAGGCAGATTGATCCCGCCGGCCGGCTCGAACAGGTTCCACTGGTACGGGTAGTAGACGTCGTTGGGCACGAACAGGGGATACATGCGCAAGTCCGGCTCGACGAATGCGACGGCCGGATCGAGCGAAAGCCGTTGCGCGAGCGCGCGCGCCTCGGCGCGCGAGAGCGCGCGCGACAGCCGGACGACGTGCGATCCGCCCGACATTGCTCGCCAGCGGGAAAGGCGTTCGCCCGCGCGTCCGCCGAGCTCGCCGATGCGCCGGTCGGGGTCGCGCTCGCCGGGGTCGCGCAGCTTGACGATCAGGCGGTCGGTGGAATCACCGGCGCCGGCTGCCGGCGCAGAAGACGACGAGACGCCGACTCGTTCGCCGGCCTGGGCCGGAACGAACGGCACGAGCGCGAGCGACAGGGAGAGAGCCGTCGCGGGCGCAGTTCGAAATGGAAGGTGCATGGGGATTCACGAGATGAGGGTTCGAAGCGACGTTCGCTGGACGCCACTGTTTTATACAAGGCGCTTCGCCGCGTACAGACGATTCGTACATCTGGTCACAGATCGCCGTGCAGCATGCGGATGCGCTCTGGCAGTTGACCGTCAAATCGCTCGTCGGCGGCCCAACGCGGAAAGCGCGCCGGTCACACCGCGCCTCGCCCCTTCAGGCTGTGCTGATAGCGGCTCCGCTAGAATGCGCCCCTCGCGCGCGGCGGCAACGCCCGCAGCGACGCCGGCGTAGCTCAGTTGGTAGAGCAGCGCATTCGTAATGCGAAGGTCGGGAGTTCGACTCTTCTCGCCGGCACCATAGGTAAAGCGGGGCCTGCAGACATGCGGGCCCTTGTGATTTCTGAGGCTCATGTAGCCACCATGTCGCCGCCGGTACACCGCTTTGGCGCCCCGCACTATTGCGGCAGTTCGCGCTACAAAGCCGGGCCGGGCTTCGAGGTATGCACCGCCGGGGTCCTTTGCGAATCTGGGCGATTCGGCGAGTCGACGGCGCTAAGGCGGCCAAGCGTCACCGTCGTTATAGGCCCTCTGCGACTCCTGCCCGGATGACGACGTACCTGCCAGATTCGGTCGGGGTCCTAGTTCTCGCTCAGGCTGTATGTTTGTACAGTACCGGCATGGACGGCGTGGAACTGGATCTCGTGTGCCCTGGCGGCTACGAGAACTTCGAGCGCATCGTTGTCCAGCGCAAGCCCCATCCCGCTGTCGTAACCGACTTCGTCGCGTGCGTCGGCTGCAAGGCGATGTACTTCGCTCCTGTGCGTCGACCCGACCCGCCTGAGAGCCGGCCTGGCAACGAGATGCGCGGAATTGGCGGCCCCGAGCCGAGACCCGACAGCAGTGCAGCCTTGAAACGCGACGCCGCGGACGCCGCCATGGACTACCGCAAGCCCGCAGATCGTCTGTGCGCCAGCACACGGAAATGTCGAATGACGCTCGAGCCATCCCTTAAAGCAAAAGGGGCAACTGAAGTAGGGAGTGGGCCCCCAGCCGCCCGGGGATGCTCTTCGCGAGTAGAGCGTTCCCAGGCCTTGGGGGGCGCCGCCGGGCATGGCTGATGCCGGGCGCGCGCATGAACCAGCCGCGCAAGCCAGAGACCGACCTAGAGCGGTCCAGGCGCCTTCGTGAGGAGGCCACCGAGGCCAGTCAGCGTCTCGGCAGGGTCGCGCATGAGCTACTCGAGCAGCGAGCGGCCAGGCTACGCAAGCTGGCAGCCGAGGAGTTTGCGCGCCGTCATCCGGGCGCACTCGCCGGCGCCGCCACGACAAGCCGCCGATCCGCCGATCCCGCGGCCGCCATGGACAGGTGTCGGCCTTGCCTCTGACGTTGAGCGTGATGGCCGTGGAGTTGAGCGTCGTCGGATCGAACTCTAGACCGCCCAGCTTAAGCGTCTGTGTACTGAGGGCAGAAGTTGCCCATCGGGTAGACGCGCTCGACTTCCCGATCCCCAGCATCATAGATACAGACCAAGACCTGACCCCCGCTCGGCGTCGTTCGAATCTCCTGCCGTACAAGTTTCGCTAAGACGGCCCAGCTCGAAGGGGCGAAAGACATGCAAAGGATCAACGCAACGAGCCAAGTCTTGTTCATAGACAGGACCTAAGCCGAGATTCATGCCTCCCGGCTATCGCAAATTCTGCGCCGGTTTGCGTCGGTCAGCGCCAAAGCGCGCTCGAGGTTGCATCAGCTAGGGCCATCTTGCATCGCCTCTAGCTTCGGGGTCGGAGCGGACCGGCGGTGACGGATTGGACCTCGAGCTTCGACAGAGTCAGCCGCAATAGCCGCATACCAAGCCGCAGCCATCTTTGCCTGGCCACGAGGACCTGCGGCACTGTGCGAACCCACGGCGGCGCGTACACAAGAGCCAAATGGCTGGATGTGGAAGTGCCGCAGGAGCAGTGGATTCGGGGCCGGCCCGTCCAGCCCGATTACGAAGCAATGATTCGAGATGTGCTGGCCAGACGGCTCCTCAGTCTGCGCATGAGTACGACCGCAAGGACTAGTCGCTTGGTGAC
>Ga0207703_10003607_pt1 | contig 12918 bp, 9 predicted proteins | sample KBSSwiS12_FD_184304 | JGI IMG/M metagenome (GOLD analysis project Ga0207703, IMG submission 184304) | Switchgrass rhizosphere microbial communities from Kellogg Biological Station, Michigan, USA - KBS Switchgrass S1-2 (SPAdes) (version 2) | ecosystem: Host-associated > Plants > Roots >... | reverse complement strand
GGAGACACCTCAGCCGAGAATCCCGCAACGACGATCCTGCCGCCAGGATCCAGCATCGGCTGAGGTGTCTCCGTGGCGAAGTCGCCATACTCCGCATTGGCACCGAGATGCCCCACCGCGGGCAGAAGCAACATCACGATGCCGATCACGACGATGAACGCGGCACCCGAAAGCATTGTCGCCGAGTACATTCCGAACTTCGGCTCCAACCGCCTGCCAAGCCATACCGCCCCAACGAGTGCGAGCACGGAGGCGACCACCATCACGAGGTAGAGCACCGTCCGTATGCCGATCGTCTCTTCGTGGCCCACAGACGGTGGGTTCGCCGGGTACTTCAGGAACGGCACCACGTACACCGAGAAGAACATCGCGCCTGCCAGCAGCAGTGCGAGCGTCGCGGGCGGCAAGCTGCTGAATCGTCCGTAGACGACGCAGTAGGCCACCGCGAACAACGCACCCATGGCGATGCCGAAGGCGATCATCCCAAGCCCGATGCCGACGTTCGCCTGGATCGTCCTGGTGAAGATCTCGCCATGCTCTTCATGGACGTCGATGCCCGCAGCACGGTCCAGCATGTGCTGAGCAGCATCACGTTCGCCCTCGTAGTCGATCGCTCGCTGAATGATTGGCTCGGCGAAGATTCGCGCGAAGATGAACGACAACAGCCCACCGATGCCGCCCCATAGGGCACCCCGGAGAATTATTTTCTTTTCCATTTCGGCCCCCGCTCTAGTGGCAGGGGAATCCGAGGAAGTGTCGAGCGTCGTGTACGAATTCGTGAATGTGGGTGTCGCTACCGAAGACCGAAGTGGCACCCTGGTCGATGCCGACGAAGTAGTACACGAGCAGCGCCAAGACGACGGTGCCGCTGAGCCATAGCGCAGCCCTTGCGGCAGAAAGATCGATCGCGCGTGGCACGCTCGTAGATGAAGTGGTCATCGGTTGCTCCTCTCGGGATTTCGCGTCCCGTAATCAAGGTGGTGACGGGCTCGAGGTCTGACTTTCACAGTGGCGCGACCGTTCTGGATTCTCACCAGATTCCTTTGCCCGTCGATTACATCAGCATCATAGATCGCTAGTCCAGGATTCGGCGCTGCGACCCAAAGCAGAGACCCAAAGCAAGAGACCCCCGACCGTAGTCGGGGGTCTCTGCGCGTACTAACGCTAGTCGGCGGTTGCCGCCGCAGCGGTGCCGGAAGCTGCCGCGCCAGCCAGGTCCGGCTCCGCGGTGGGCTTCGGCACACCGGTGAAGGTGAACACCGCGTCCTCGACGTTGTTGCTCTCGCCGTCCCAGTTGTCGACGTCGACCTTGACCAGCTGGCCAGGTCCGACCTCTTCGAACAGGATCTTCTCGCTCAACGCGTCCTCGATCTCGCGCTGGATCGTGCGCCGCAGCGGGCGGGCACCCAGCACCGGATCGAAGCCGCGCTTGGCCAGCAGCGCCTTCGCCTTGTCGGTGAGGTCCATCTCCATGTCCTTGGCCTTGAGCTGCTTGGACACCCGGCCGATCATGAGGTCGACCATGGTGATGATCTCCTCGCGCGTCAGCTGGTGGAAGACGATGATGTCGTCGATGCGGTTGAGGAACTCCGGGCGGAAGTGTTTCTTCAGCTCGTCGTTGACCTTCTGCTTCATCCGCTCGTAGTTGTTCTCGCCGCCACCCTGGGTGAAGCCAAGCCCGACTGCCTTGGAGATGTCGGACGTGCCGAGGTTCGAGGTGAAGATCAGCACGGTGTTCTTGAAGTCGACCGTGCGTCCCTGGCCGTCGGTGAGACGACCGTCCTCCAACACCTGCAACAGGCTGTTGTAGATCTCCTGGTGTGCCTTCTCGATCTCGTCGAACAGGACGACGGAGAACGGCTTGCGCCGGACCTTCTCGGTGAGCTGGCCGCCCTCCTCGTAGCCGACGTAGCCCGGAGGGGCGCCGAACAGCCGCGATGCGGTGAAGCGGTCGTGGAACTCGCCCATGTCGATCTGGATGAGCGCGTCGTCGTCGCCGAACAGGAATTCGGCAAGCGCCTTGGAGAGCTCGGTCTTACCGACACCTGACGGGCCCGCGAAGATGAACGAGCCCGACGGACGCTTCGGATCCTTCAGGCCTGCGCGGGTGCGACGGATGGCCTTCGACACCGCCTTGACGGCATCGACCTGCCCGATGATCCGCTTGTGCAGCTCATCTTCCATGCGCAGCAGACGCGTGGTCTCCGCCTCGGTGAGCTTGAACACGGGGATGCCGGTCCAGTTTCCGAGAACCTCGGCGATCTGCTCATCGTCGACCTCAGCGACGACGTCGAGATCACCTGAGCGCCACTGCTTCTCACGCTCAGTGCGCTGCGCGACGAGAGTCTTCTCCTTGTCGCGCAGGCTGGCCGCCTTTTCGAAGTCCTGCGCATCGATCGCGGACTCCTTCTCCCGGCGGGCGTCGGCGATCTTCTCGTCGAACTCGCGCAGGTCTGGCGGAGCGGTCATCCGGCGGATCCGCATCCTGGCACCGGCTTCGTCGATCAGGTCGATCGCCTTGTCGGGCAAGAACCGATCGTTGATGTAGCGGTCGGCCAGCGTGGCCGCCGCGACGATGGCGCCGTCGGTGATCGAGACGCGGTGGTGCGCCTCGTAGCGGTCCCGCAGACCCTTGAGGATCTCGATGGTGTGCTCGACCGTCGGTTCGCCGACCTGCACCGGCTGGAAGCGTCGCTCGAGTGCGGCGTCCTTCTCGATGTACTTGCGGTACTCGTCGAGCGTCGTGGCGCCGATGGTCTGCAGCTCGCCGCGGGCCAGCTTCGGCTTCAGGATCGACGCGGCGTCGATCGCACCCTCGGCGGCACCGGCGCCGACGAGCGTGTGCAGCTCGTCGATGAACAGGATGATGTCGCCGCGGGTGTTGATCTCCTTGAGCACCTTCTTCAGGCGTTCTTCGAAGTCGCCGCGATACCGGCTGCCTGCCACCAGAGACCCGAGGTCCAGGGTGTAGAGCTGCTTGTCCTTCAGCGTCTCGGGCACGTCGCCGTGAACGATCGCCTGCGCCAAGCCCTCGACGACGGCGGTCTTGCCGACGCCGGGCTCACCGATGAGGACGGGATTGTTCTTGGTGCGACGGCTCAGGACCTGCATGACCCGCTCGATTTCCTTCTCGCGCCCGATGACGGGGTCTAACTTGCCCTCCATCGCGGCAGCGGTCAGGTTGCGGCCGAACTGGTCGAGGACGAGCGACGTGGAAGGGTTGCCGGATTCTCCGCCCCGCCCGCCGGTGCCCGCCTCGGCAGTCTCCTTGCCCTGGTAGCCGGACAGCAGCTGAATGACCTGCTGACGCACCCGCGTCAGCTCTGCACCCAACTTGACCAGCACCTGGGCCGCAACACCCTCGCCCTCGCGGATCAGGCCGAGCAGGATGTGCTCGGTGCCGATGTAGTTGTGGCCGAGTTGTAGCGCCTCGCGCAACGACAGCTCGAGGACCTTCTTGGCGCGCGGGGTGAACGGGATGTGCCCGGAGGGTGCCTGCTGGCCCTGGCCGATGATCTCTTCGACCTGGCTTCGCACCCCTTCGAGCGAGATGCCCAACGACTCCAGCGACTTTGCCGCTACGCCCTCGCCCTCGTGGATGAGGCCGAGAAGAATGTGCTCGGTGCCGATGTAGTTGTGATTGAGCATCCTGGCCTCTTCTTGGGCCAAGACGACGACGCGCCGTGCGCGGTCGGTGAATCTCTCGAACATCGGATACCTGCTCTCCGTCTAGTTGGCGCAGTTCGCGAATCAACAGCACGGCACGCCGTACTCTGCACCTGTCGTCCCACTCTAATGGGCGGGGGCACGAGTTGCCCCGCCTGTCTGGGGCTACCCGTGCTGCAAAGGAGCAACGCGCACTGCGCCGAGAACGTTTCCGCACGCCGCGCTGGCGCGTTCGCCGCTAGCGAACCTGCGCTTTCGACCAGCCACCGGAGACTTCGGCAGCCGTACGCCGGCAAAAACCGCCTACGTTGCCGCGTGGAACGCGTCGATGACGTCGGCAGGGATGCGCCCGCGCGTGGAGACGTTGTGTCCGTTGCGGCGAGCCCATTCGCGGATGGCAGCGCTTTGCTCACGATCGATCGTGGCGCGACCACGGCCGAGGCCCGTCGACCTACCCCGACGACGGCCACCGACGCGACGACCGGCATCGACCCACTGCTTGAGGTCCTTGCGGAGTTTGACGGCATTCTTCGTCGAAAGGTCTATCTCGTAGCTCACCCCGTCAAGAGCAAATTCCACGGTCTCATCGGCAGCACCTTCACCATCGAAATCATCGACCAGGGTGATGGTCACTTTCTTTGCCATTGCCTCACACTAACCCTTCGACATGGGCCCGCCATCGTATTCACGGCCTTCGCAGCAATGCTGGCATAAATAATGAAAGCGTTCAACAACGGAACGTGCAAGTGTGATCAACTGCCATGTCTACGGACAATCGGGAACAAAACGGTCTCCCTAATCGACAGTCCCGTCAATGCCATCAGCAAGCGGTCGATACCCATTCCGGTACCCGTCGTCGGAGGCATCGCATACTCCAACGCCGCGAGGAAATCCTCGTCCAGAAGCATGGCCTCGTCGTCGCCTGCGGCCGCTGCAAGCGCTTGCGCCTGGAACCTCTCCCGCTGAATCACGGGGTCGATGAGCTCCGAGTAGCCGGTCGCCAACTCGAACCGTCGGACGTAGAGATCCCACTTCTCCGTGACGCCCTCGATGCTGCGGTGCTCGCGCGTGAGAGGCGTCGTCTCAACGGGAAAGTCGCGGACGAACGTCGGAGCCCAAAGGTTCTCGCCCACCGTGTGTTCCCAGAGTTCTTCCACCAACTTCCCATGTCCGAAACCGCGGTCGCGAGGGATCTCGAGGCCAAGCCGATCGGCGATCTTCCAGAGGTGATCGGCGCTCACCGCCGGCGTGATGTCCTCGCCGAGGGCCTCCGACAGCGACGGGTACATTCGCACCGTCGCCCATTCCCCGTCGAGATCGTAGGTAGTGCCGTCGGGTAGCGTGACGTTTCTGGTTCCAATCGCCTCGTCGGCGACCTCTTGAATGACTTCGCGAGTCATCGTCGCGGAATCGTCGTATGTGCCGTAGGCCTGATATGTCTCCAGCATGGCAAATTCTGGTGAATGGGTTGAATCGGCACCTTCGTTTCGAAAGTTCCGATTCAGCTCGAAGACTCGCTCGAAACCACCGACGATGCAGCGCTTCAGGAACAGCTCGGGCGCGATGCGAAGGTAGAGGTCGGCGTCGAGTGCATTGGAGTGGGTCACGAACGGCCGTGCGGCGGCTCCGCCAGGAATCGTCTGCAACATGGGCGTCTCGACCTCGAGGAATCCCCTTCGCTCCAGCGCAGAACGCACAGCTCGAACGACCGATATCCGCTGGCGGGCGATGCTGCGCGCTTCCGGTCGCACGATCAGGTCGACGTAGCGCTGCCGGACTCGCGCCTCCTCGCTCATCTCCTTGTGGGCGACGGGAAGGGGCCGAAGGGCCTTGGAAATGATTTGCCAAAAACTGGCAAGCACAGACAGTTCGCCGCGACGCGAGCTAATTACCTCACCTTTGACGAAAACGATGTCGCCAAGATCGACGTCCGCCTTCCACTGCTCCAGCGACTCGGCGCCAACCTTGTCCAGGCTGAGCATCGCCTGCAGTTGTGTGCCATCACCGTCCTGCAGGGTCGCAAAACACAGCTTGCCGGAATTACGGGCAAAGACTACGCGACCCGCGACGCCGACGACCTGTCCGGTTTCGGCGGACGCCTCCAGATCGGGATGGGCAGCACGGACCTCGGCAAGCGTGTGGGTGCGGGCCACCTCGACCGGATAGGGGTCGCGGCCCTCGGCAATCAGACGCTCTCGCTTGGCCTGACGAATCCGGAACTGCTCGGGGATGTCGGGGTCTGGTGTCGCGGCGGCGGGCGTATCTGCGGAGCTCACGACGTGCCAGCTTAGTTGGCTGCCCGCGTCGCTCCACTCTGCGCTCTCGGCCGGAGGGCGCTAAGGCGTTTCGACCCAACCCAATCGCCTGCTGATGACCTCTGCGGCGGCGATGGTGCGTTTGGCGATGTCGTCGAACTGCTCGTCGCCGAGACGATAGGACGGACCCGAAACACTAAGCGCTGCAACGACTTCGGAATCGGCGTCATAGACGGGCGCCGCGACGGCGTTCAATCCGACCTCGAGTTCCTCGCGGACGCCTGCCCATCCTCGCTGCCGAACCAGCTGGAGTTCGGCTTCCAAGTCGGCCCGCGTGGCGACCGTGTCATCGGTGAAGGTTTCCAACCTCGAGGCCAGCCGCCGGCAAAGCTCGTCGGCAGGCAAGGCTGCCAACAGCACCTTTCCACTTGACGTTGCGTGGGCGGGACAGCTCTGCCCAACCCAGGTGCGCAAGGCAATCCCAGCAGTGCCAACGGCCTCGGCGACGTTGATGATGCGGTCGCCGTCGAGGATCGCCACGTTCGTGGTTTCGCCAGAATCGGCCGCGAGTGCGTCGCAGGCGGCCTGGCTCTGCTTCACCAGGTCGAGTCGCGCGTTCGTCGACCTAGCGAGCCGGACGATCGCGAAGCCCAGTCGGTACTTTCCTCGCTCGGAGACCTGTTCGACGAAGCCTCTCGACTCCAGCACGGAGATGAGCCGTGAGGCCGTCGACTTGTGCACCCCGAGCTTGGCAGCGATCTCGGTGACGCCTGCCTGCCCGAGCGTGGCGAGGATCTCCATCACCAGCAGTGCCCGATCCACCGACTGCACCGCAACGGATCGACCCGCGTCGTCGGTGTCCGCCTTCATCGCACCCGACCCTACAGCGCCGGAAGACCGAAGTTGCCGACTCGCCTTTGCACGGCGGCGATCTCGCGTAGCCCGTCGTTGAGGAGGCTTCGGTTCAGCGGTGAGAGCTCGGACATGGTGATGACGTCGCCCGGTCGCTGGTCGGCCATGAGCTGCTCGACCTGATGGGTCATCCGCAGTCGTTGGAGCATCACGAAGACCTCGCCGAGCGTGGCCGCGTCGCGTTCGGAGAGTGCACCATTCGCTGCGGCGGCAGCCAGGCGCGCGGGTGTCGAAGCCGACGCAACGTCACCAGCGAGTCCACCCCACCTCGCCAGGTTGACGATCGGCGTCACCGCATGGCTCTTGAGGTCGAACGTGCCGCCCCGACGCGCGAGCACGTCGCGCAGCGAGCGCGCGCGGACCCTGTCGGACAGCGCGCTGAGCAGTTGCAGCCGAAGCGCATTCGGGTGTTCGGTACGCATCCTGCGATACGCCGCGGGCACCGCGTGGAGCGCGGGATCGCCCCAGACCACTCGGCCGTCAAGCAGCAACGACGAGAAGATGATGCCCTTGTCGACGAGCGGGTCGTCGAGCCAACCCTTGGCGGCCTTCGCCCAATCACTTTGGGAGCGAGCGAAGTTGGGGCTCGCAGCGATGGCGCCATTGGTGTCGGACGGTAATCCGCAACCGTCGAGGATCTCATGGGTGCGCAGTGCCATCGCCCGCAACTGTTGGCTCTCCGATGCCAAGTCGTCGCGCCAGGACAGTGCGCTGTCGACGTCGGACGATGGCATGGCCTCGCGCCGCGCGATGCTACCGAGCGTGAGCCAGGCGAACCCTGACGTCGGCATGCCTGGCTCGGCCGCCGCTTCGGCGAGTGCGAGTTCGAGTGCCCGGCGCACCACGCTGTCGATGACGACGGAGAGGATCGCGCTCGTCGCGGCGGCCTTGGTACCGCTGCGGAAGAGTGCGCTGGCGGTGTGCGTGACGCGCTGCGCGGCGGCCTGCAGTTCGGTCGCGTCGGCGGCGAGCCCGATCGAACGCCGCAACGTGAAGCTCTGCCTGGCCGAGGCGGCGAGCAGATCGGCGTCTTCGAGCACGCCGAGCACCTCGCCACGCGTCGACGTGACCGGCATGTGCTTGAGCCCGCTTTCGAGCATGTCCATGAGCACGGTCTCGGCGGTGAGGTCGGCCGTGACCCGGCGGGCGGGCATGCTCATCACTTGCGATATCGGCACGTCCACCGAGAGCCCTGTGGCAACCACCCGTCGCCTGAGGTCGCGGTCGGTGAAGATGCCGAGTTCTCCGTCGGGCAATCGAATCAGGGCATAGGACACGTGATGATCGGTCATCTGGATGACGGCATCCCGGACCGAGTCGTCGGGGGCCACCAACAGCACGTCGCCGTGGACGAGTTCACCGACCGGTCTGGTGTCGGCGACCGGAACCAACGCGGGCTGGTTGCCCGGCGTCGTGCTCCACGCCGACGAGGCCAGGAACGCCAACCCCGCCGGTTTGGCGAACTGCGCCCGTACCTGTTCGCCGGGCAGCCGAATCAGCGTGCTCGGCTCTGTGGCGCGCGCGACGAACTCCATGCCGCCACCGATGAGCAGTGGCGTGTAGCCGAAGATGCCGCCTGGTCCGATGCCGTCGATCACCGAACCGTCGGCGCTGGCCTGCAAAGCGACGTGCCCCCGGCAGACCATCCACACGTCGCCGGGCACGTGCACCGAATAGTCGGCGATCACCGCATCGGCGGGAAATTCCACTCGGACGGAGCCAGCCGCCAACTCGGCGAGCTCGTCGGACGACATCGCCTGAAAGGGCGTGTGCGCACCGAGGAATGACGCCAGGTCGACCTTTGCGCAGGCGGCCTGAGTCAGCCCGTCCGAATCAGATCCGCGCACTTCTCGGCCATTGTCATCACCGTGATGTTCGGGTTCACCGCTGGCAACTTCGGCATCGCCGACGCGTCGACCACCCGCAGCCGCGAAACGCCCTTCACCCGCAGCTGCGGGTCGAGCACGGCCATCGGATCCTTCGCCGAGCCCATCCTGGCGGTGGCCGCGGGGTGGTACACGGTGTTGTGCGTCTGATGGACGTAGTCGAGGAGCTCGTCGTCCGTCGTGGCGTCGGGACCAGGAGCCAGTTCGGATGCCACCCAACCCTTCAAGGGCGCTTGCTCGGCGATGGTTCGAGCCAACCGCACGCCGGTGAGCATGATGCGTTCGTCGTAGCCCTCCGGGTCCGTGAAGTAACGCGGGTCCACCCTGGGGCGGTCGCGGAAGTCCAGGCTCCGCAGTCGGACCGTGCCCCGCGAGCGACCCTGAGTCACGTTGGGAGTCAAACAGAATCCGTTGTCCGTCGTGGGATAGCCGCGCCGAAGCGTATTCATGTCGAACGGCACGCTGCCGTAGTGCATCATCAGATCCGGCTGCGCGCTGCCTTCGTCGACCGTGGTGAACAGGCCGATCTCCCACCACTGCGTCGACGTGGTGACCATCGGCCGCGACGCCTCCCAGAACACCAACCCCTCGACGTGGTCATCGAGGTTCGAGCCGACGCCAGGTGAGTCGACGCGTACCGGCACGCCGATCTCCCGTAGGTGAGCCGTCGGCCCAATCCCGGACAGCATCAACAGCTTCGGGGTGTCGATCGAGCCGGCGGTGACGATGACCTCACGCCGAGCCGACACCGTGTCGTAGCCCGTCAGGTCCGGGCGCTGGTACCGCACACCGGTCGCATTGTTCGCCTCGTCGAAGAGGATCTCCGACACCCAGCAGTTGGTGCGCACCTCGAGGTTGCGGCGGGTGTCGAGGATGGGGTGCAGGTAGGCATGCGACGTCGACATGCGAGTGCCATCCTCGCCGACGTTGATCTGAAACCAGCCCGCGCCGTTGCGCACCGTCTTGCCACGGTTGAACTGAACCGTCGGAAGTCCGGCAAGCGCAGCGGCTTCGAGCACCGCGACGCCGCACGGGTCGTTCGGCGGGACGTCCTGCAGACGGACAGGGCCGTCGTGTCCATGATCGCCAGGAGCGTCATTGTTCTCCAGACGCTTTACCAGCGGCAGGATTTCGGCGGCACTCCATCCGGTCGCCCCCATCTCGACCCACTCGTCGAGACACTCTGCGGGTGGCCAGAACGCGATGCACGAATTGTGCGACGAACAGCCGCCGAGCACCTTCGCGCGGGCGTGGCGCATGAAGCTGTTGCCCTTCTCCTGCGGTTCGACGGGGTAGTCCCAGTCGTAGCCGGAGTCGAGAAGGTGCATCCACTCGGACAGCGGAAGGATGTTCGTGTCCCCGACGTCAGAGGGTCCGGCCTCGACGAGGCAGACCGTCACGTTCGGATCCTCCGAAAGGCGGGCGGCCAACACGCAGCCCGCCGTCCCCCCGCCTGCGATGACGTAGTCGAATGCGGTGTCTCCCACCTCAGAGCCCGACCGGACCGGGTTCGACGTTTCCCAGCTCTGCCTTGGTGGCGACCGCATGCGACTCGAGCGTGCCGATGTGGTGCCTACCCTTGACTCCGTACCACAGCAGGCCGAAGCCGAGAATGATTCCGATGTAGATGAAGGCGCCCCACTCGTAGTACCAGCCCTCGCCGTACACCGCCGCGCGCGGCCACGCCAGGTTGAGCGCCATGGCGGCACCCCAGACCACCGCGAAGAGGTTCACGGGCATGCCCCACTTGCCCATGGTGAAGTAGCCGCCCTCCTTGAGATCCTTTGGCGGCCACTGGCCTTGGAACCGTTTCTTCAGCATCGGGCCGGTCACCATGAGGTAAGCGAGGTAGATCATGATGATCGCGATCGAAGTCAGCACGGTGAAGATCTTGGGCTGTGCGATGTTGATGACCAAGATGAACGCGGCGATGACGCCGATCGTGACGGCTGGCACGATCGGGGTCTGAGTCTTCGGGTTGACCGTCGCGAGCGTCTCGCCAAAGGGCAGCGCGTTGTCGCGGGCCATCGCGAAGGTAAGTCGGATCGCTGCCGTGTGCACAGCGAGGGTGCAGACCGTCACGGCGACGACGATGCAGACGAGGAAGATCTTGCCGAGCGGCCCCCACATCACCTGCTCGACGATGTACTGAAGGCCGCCGCTGCTCTCGCCGATCTTCGGGTCGCTGAGGTCCGGTGCGGCCATCACCGCGAACACCAAAATGCCGCCGCCGATCACGAAGGACGCCAGGATCGCGCGGAAGATGGCCTTGGGCGCGGTCTTCCGCGGTTCGACGGTCTCCTCCCCGAGCGAGCTCGCGGTGTCGAAGCCGTACATGACGTAGAGAGAGGCCAGCGAGGCGATGAGGAAGGCACCGAGGTAGCCGGCGCTCTCACCCGCGCCGTAGCCCTGGGTGGAGAAGAAGATGTCTGGGCCGCGCTTGACGTTGAGCGCCAGGATGATGACGATCAGGATGGCGGCAATCAGCTCGATGAAGACACCCGCGCTGTTGATCATCGACATCAGCTTGACGCCGAGCGCATTGATCACCGTGGTGAACACGATCAGGACGCTGCCGAGAAGGACTGCGTTGGCAGCGAAGTCGTACTCGCCGGTGCCGTCGCCGATGATCTGGAAACCACTCCACAGCCGTGGCAGGTTCAGCTGATAGGCCAGCACGACGGCGGAGATCGTGACGATCGACGCGGTGAGCATCAGCCATCCCGAGGTCCACCCGACGATTCGACTGCCGAGCTTCTTGCTCCAGTTGTATACCGACCCGGCAACCGGATACTTCGCCGCGAGTTCCATGAAGCAGAGCGCAACTGCCATCTGGCCCACGAACACCATCGGCCACGACCAGAGGTACGCGGGGCCACCGGTGCCGAAGCCGAAGTAGAACAGCTGGAAGGTTCCGGTGAGGATCGAGATGTAGCTGACCCCTGCCGCGAAACTCGCGAACTTGCCGATGCTGCGGTCAAGGGATTCCTTGTACCCGAAGTCGTCCAAGCCGCCGCTGTCGGCTCCCGATGGTCCTGCTTCAACAGCCATTGACGCGTCCTCTCTGAGTCATCCCTTGAACCAACCAGCTGGTTTTGGCGCGGTGTTGTGCCAGATGTGTTTGAGCTCTTGGTATTCCGCGAGACCAGTGGGGCCGAGCTCGCGGCCGTTGCCAGACTTTCCGAACCCGCCCCACTCCGCTGCCGCGGTGTAGTAGCCGAAGTCGTTGAGCCACACCGTGCCGTGCCGTAACGCCCGCACCACACGTTCGCCTCGCGCTGTATCCGATGTCCGCACACCAGCCGCGAGACCGTACTCCGTGTCGTTGCCGAGGGCGATCGCCTCGGCCTCCGTGGTGAACCGCTCGACGGTGAGGATCGGACCGAAGGTCTCCTCCCGAACGATTCGCATCGACCGGTCGCAGCGGTCGAAGATCGTGGGCAGATAGAAGCTGCCCTTGGCGAGCGCCGGGTCGGCGGGCCGGGCGCCGCCGGTGATCAGCTTGGCGCCCTCTGAGATGCCCAGCTCCACGTAGGCCTCCACCTTGTCCCGGTGCTGCTCGGAGACCAGCGGCCCGGTCTCGCTTGCCGGGTCCATGCCATCGCCCATCCGGATCTTCTCGGCACGCGCCGCCAGCGCGGCGACGAAATCGTCGGCAATGGACTCCTCGACGATCAGCCGGGTGCCCGCGGAGCACACCTGGCCCGAATGCAGGAACACCCCGGTCAGCACGTGGTCGACGGCTGCGGCCCAACTGTCCCATCGTCAGTGTCACGGACATCGGCGAACACGATGTGCGGGTTCTTGCCGCCGAGCTCCACTGCCACCTTGGTGACGTTGTCCGCAGCCGTCTTCGAGATGGTCGTCCCGGTGGCCAGACCGCCGGTGAACGAGATGAAGTCGACGTCCGCGGTGGCGGTCAGCGCCTCGCCGAGCACGGCGCCGCTGCCCTGCACAAGGTTCACCACCGACGGCGGCACCCCCGCCTCCTCCAGCAGATGGACGAAGGCGATCGTGGACAGCGGGGTGACCTCGCTGGGTTTGGCGACCATCGTGCAGCCCGCGCCGAGCGCCGGCGCAATCTTCCACGACATCTGCAGCAGCGGATAGTTCCACGGCGCGATCAACACGCAGACGCCGATCGGTTCGCGGACCACCCGGCTGATCACCGCCGCGTCGCCGACGTCGACGAGGCGGTC
>Ga0207703_10003603_pt1 | contig 12926 bp, 9 predicted proteins | sample KBSSwiS12_FD_184304 | JGI IMG/M metagenome (GOLD analysis project Ga0207703, IMG submission 184304) | Switchgrass rhizosphere microbial communities from Kellogg Biological Station, Michigan, USA - KBS Switchgrass S1-2 (SPAdes) (version 2) | ecosystem: Host-associated > Plants > Roots >... | reverse complement strand
ACGCCCCCGTCGACCGCGCCGTTCGAGAACGCGGCGGCGCGCCTCGGCGTCGATCTCGGCGTCGTCCGCCACGCCGACGTTGCGCTCGCCGCGCTCTACGAGGCGCCGCTCGCGCTCATCCGGCCCGACCAAATCGTCGCCTGGCGCGGCGGCTCGAGCGACGATGCCGGCGCCGTCCTCGCCCGCGCCAGCGGCCACGCCGCGTCACGAGGTTGAAGCCTCCTCGGTCAGCCACGCCGAGCCCTCGATCAGCGAGTCGGTCGGCAGCGCGCTCGGCGCGAGCGCCTCCGGCGTCGCCGTCACCAGCCTGGGCACGCGGGCGCGACGGCGCGCCTCGAGGATGCGCGTCAGCGTCGCCGCGTTGCGCTGCCCCTGGTCCTCGTTGTTGTTGTTCATGACGACGTGGGTCGTGAACGTCTCGGGGGCGAGCCGCTCGACGCGCGCCGCGATGTCGTCGAGCTCGGCGTCCGGATAGTCGTAGTCGAAGCGCTCGGAGGCGACCGTCGCGCCCTTGATGTTCCACGTCTCGTGGTTGCGGCCGTGCAGGCGCACCAGCGAGTAGTTCATGTGCGTCGACTCCCACACCGGCGGCACCGTGTTGTGGAAGCCCTGCGGGCCGTCGACGACCGTGTGGACGACGTTGAGCGCGCGCTCGAACGCGAGCGTCTGGCCGAGATGCGCGTCGTCGAACCAGGTCTTGTTGCGGAACTCGACGCTCACGGTGTAGCCCTGCATCGCCTCGACGCACAGCTCGACGTGCGCCAGCCCGCTCTTGTTGCGCAGCAGCCAGGGCGCGAACTGGAAGTGCACCATGCCGAGCTTGCCGGAGGCGCGCAGCGGCTCGAGCGCTTCCTTGAAGCGGTCCCAGAGCGCGCGCCGCAGCGCGGGCGGGACGTCGCGAAAGTAGAAGTTCGCCTTCTTCACGTCCGGCAGCTCGGCGCGCAGGTCCGGCGGCAGGACGCGCGGCGACGTCGCGTGGCCGGTGAAGAGGCGAAACGCCTTCATGTTGAACGCGAAGTGCGCCGGCGTGCGGTCGGCCCACGCCTGCGCCGTCTGCGCGAGCGGGATCGCGTAGTACGAGGTGTCGATCTCGACGAGCGGGAACCTGGTCGCGTAGAAGCGCAGCCGCGTCTCCGGCGTGCTCGCCTCCTTCGGATAGAACTTCTTCGAGGCGACGAGCGACTTGTCGCTCCAGGAGGCAGTGCCGACGAGGACTTTCATGCGGGCGGCGGGAACGCGGACAGGGGCAATCGCATCCGATATTCTCAACCCGGATGCCGTGGGGGGCTTCAGGCGTCTTCCGCGGCGCGCATCGTCACCAACCACCGCTCGCCATGACCGATTCTTCCTTTCCCGATCTGAAGGCCGGCGTTGCGCTCGCGGCCCTCGCCGACGGCGCGATGCTGCGCGGCCAGGTCGACGGCGAAGACGCGATCCTGCTGCGCCAGGGCGATGCGCTGTACGCGATCGGCGCGCAGTGCACGCACTACCACGCCGAGCTCCGCGATGGCCTGCTCGACGGCAACGTGTTGCACTGCCCGATGCACCACGCGCAGTTCGACGTCCGCAGCGGCGAGGCGCTGTGCGCACCGGCGCTCGATCCGCTGCCGTGCTGGCGCGTCGACCGTGCCGGCGGGCAGGCGTTCGTGCGCGAGCGCATCGTCGCCCCGCCGCGATCGCGGCGGGATCCGCCGCCGGCCGACGTCGTCATCGTCGGCGGTGGTGCCGCCGGCCTGGCTGCCGCCGACATGCTGCGCCGCGAGGGCTACGCCGGCCGCCTGGCGTTGCTCAGCGCCGACGTGGACGCGCCGGTCGATCGCCCGAACCTGTCGAAGGACTTCCTCGCGGGCACGGCGCCTGCGGACTGGATGCCGCTGCGCGGCGACGACTGGTACGCCGAGCGCAACATCGAACTGCTCCTGAACACGCGGGTCGCGGCGATCGACGTGGCGCGGCGCGAGGTTCGCCTCGAAGGCGGCGCGACGCGGCGTTTCGACGCGTTGCTGCTCGCCACCGGCGCCGACCCGGTCCAGCTCGCCGTGCCCGGCGCAGCGCCCGGCCAGGTGCAGACGCTGCGGACGTTCGCGGACGGCCGCGCGATCGCGGCGCGCGCCGCGTCGGCACGGTCGGCGCTGGTGATCGGAGCGAGCTTCATCGGCCTCGAGGTCGCGGCGTCGCTGCGCAGCCGCGGCCTCGAGGTGCACGTCGTCGCGCCCGAGAAAGTGCCGATGGAGCGCGTCCTCGGCGAGGCGCTCGGCCGCTTCGTCCACGACCTGCACGTCGGGCACGGCGTCGAGTTCCATCTCGGCGCGACCGTCGCGAAGCTCGACGGCGCGAACGCGACGTTGACCGACGGCAGCACGATCGCTGCCGATCTGATCGTCTCGGGCGTCGGCGTGCGCCCGACGGTGTCGCTGGCCGAGCAGGCCGGGCTCGCGATCGATCGCGGCGTCAGCGTCGATGGGTACCTGCAGACGAGCGCGCCCGGCATCTTCGCTGCCGGCGACATCGCGCGCTGGCCCGACGTCCACTCGGGCGAGCGCATCCGCGTCGAGCACTGGACGCTCGCCGAGCGGCAGGGCCAGGTCGCCGCGCTCAACATCCTCGGCCGCCGCCAGCGGTTCGACGTGACGCCGTTCTTCTGGAGCCAGCACTACGACGTCGCGATCCAGTACGTCGGCCATGCCGAAGCGTGGGACCGGATCGACATCGACGGCTCGCCCGCGGCGCGCGATTGCGCGGCTCGCTACGTCAAGGGCGGCCGCACGCTCGCCGTGGTGACGATCTCGCGCGACCTCGAAAGCCTGCGCGCCGAGCGCGAGCTCGAGAGAAGCGTCGCGCCCGGGATCGGAGATCGTCCGCCGCGCACCGCGTAGGAACGCTGCGCTCGGCGATCCGCCTGCAGCGAAACCAGCTGCGCGGCTTCTACATCGTCGCGCTCGTCGACGCGACGCTGCAGGTGATCGTCTCGTACCTGTTCGTCTTCGGCTCGATCCCGGAGACCGGGCCGTGGCGCTGATCCGCCAGAATCGCCCGCGGAGGTGCGACGATGGACCTGAAGGTGCTGCGCAAGGAGCTGACGGCGAGGAGCACGATCGGCGAGCTGCACGTCGACGGCGCGTTCGAGTGCTACACGCTCGAGGATGCCGTTCGCCCGGTCAAGATCAAGGGCGTGACCGCGATCCCGGCCGGCGTCTACGAGGTCGTCGTCAACTTCTCGCAGCGCTTCCAGCGACCGCTGCCGCTCTTGCTCCACGTGCCGAACTTCGACGGCGTGCGCATCCACGCCGGCAACACCGACGCCGACACCGAAGGCTGCCTGCTCGTCGGCAGGACGAAGAGCGCCGACTTCATCGGGGCGAGCCGCGCCGCGTTCGAAGCGCTGTTCGCGAAGATCCAGCGTGCCGCGGCGCGCGAGAAGATCTTCATCGAGATCGCGCAGCCCGGCGACGCCGTGCAGCCGGAGACACCGCGGACGCGCAGCGCCGGATCGGCGCGGCGTGAGCTGACGTCGGTGCGGCGCGAGCTGACGTCGGGACGTGGCCGGACGAAGCCTGCCGTCGCCGCAGCGCGCAAGCGTCCGCCGGCGCGCAAGAAGGCGACCAAGCAGCGATAGCGATCGCCGGCGCGGGTGCGCGCCGTCCCTCGACGAGACCGTCGCCTGTCGCGATTCGGCCGCCGGACGCTCGCGACGCAACGTTAGCCGTTTCGTTCAAGCCCGCGGCGCGTCGCCTCCGGAGAATCGTTTCTCACGAACCCGCCGGGTTCGACGCCATCTGAAAGGAATGCCATGAACTCCATCGATACGACCCGCTGCGGCTGCACTGCCTGTCCGGGCAGCGGCTGCACCTGCGGCTGCCAGGGCGCCGCGGCGCAACCCGCGAAGGCGCCCGCCTGCGCGTGTGGCAGTGCTTGCCGCTGCCGCGAAGCGGGCGGTGTCTGCGCTTGCGCTGCCGGCCGCTCGAACGCGTGATCGCCCGACCGTGAAAGTGAAAAGGCCGGCATCCCTGCCGGCCTTTGCGCGAATCCCTGGTGCCGGCGAGAAGAGTCGAACTCCCGACCTTCGCATTACGAATGCGCTGCTCTACCAACTGAGCTACGCCGGCGTCGCGTCGCCGGCGCGAGGACCGGCTGGCGAGCCGCGCATTCTAGCCGAGCGGCTTCACTGCAGCGCGAACGCCGGCAGCTTCGTCGGCACGGCGACGTTCTTCAGCGTCGCGTACACCGGCAATCCTCCGCGGTACTCGGGGTAATCCTCGCCGGCGATCAGCGGCCGCAGGTAGCGGCGGCACTTGTCGGTGATCGAGAAGCCATCCTCGCTGATGAAGTCGCGCGGCATGAACTTCTCGACGTTGGCGACGTCGGCGAGGTCGGCGACGCCGATCCGGTACGCGTACGGCTCGTCGGACGTGCGCTCGATCGTCGGCATCACCGCGTTCCTGCCCTCGAGCGCGAGCTCGACGGCGCGCTGGCCGAGCTCGTACGCCTGGCGGACGTCGGTCGCGCTCGCGATGTGGCGGGCGGAGCGCTGCAGGTAGTCGGCGACCGCCCAGTGGAACTTGAGGCCGAGCGCCTTCTTGATCATCGCTGCGACGACCGGCGCCGCGCCGCCGAGCTGGGCATGGCCGAACGCGTCCTTGGTTCCCTGCTCGGCGAGAAAGGTGCCGTCGGGACGGTGCGCACCTTCGGAGACGACGACCGTGCAGTAGCCGTGCTTCTTCACCAGCGCGTCGACCCTGGCGATGAACTTCGCCTCGTCGAATTCGATCTCGGGAAAGAGGATCGCGACCGGGATGCCGTGGTCCTCGATCAGCCCGCCGGCGGCCGCGATCCAGCCGGCGTGCCGCCCCATGACCTCGAGGATGAACACCTTGGTCGACGTCTTGGCCATCGAGCGGACGTCGAACGACGCCTCGAGCGCGGAGACCGCGACGTACTTCGCGACCGAGCCGAAGCCGGGGCAGCAGTCGGTGACCGGCAGATCGTTGTCGACCGTCTTCGGGACGTGGATCGCCTGCAGCGGGTAGCCGAGCGACTGCGAGAGCTGGCTGACCTTGAAGCACGTGTCGGCCGAGTCGCCGCCGCCGTTGTAGAAGAACCAGGCGATGTCGTGGGCGCGGAAGACCTCGATCAGCCGCTCGTATTCGCGCCGGTTCTTGTCGAGCGACTTCAACTTGTAGCGGCACGAGCCGAAGGCGCCCGACGGCGTCGAGCGCAGCGCCCGGATCGCCTCGGCCGATTCGGCCGAGGTGTCGATCAGCTCCTCGGTGAGCGCGCCGATGATGCCGTTCCGGCCGGCGTAGACGGTGCCGATCGCATCGTCGCGCGCGCGCGCCGCCTCGATGACGCCGCACGCCGACGCGTTGATGACCGCGGTGACGCCGCCCGACTGCGCGTAGAACGCGTTCTTTCTCCTGCTGCTGCCTGTCGTTGCCATGGTGCTCCTCACCCCGCGGCGAGCGCGCGCGAGACGATCTCGGTGGTGTCGGTCGAAAGCTTCACCGACGCGGCGACGCGCGCGATCGCGGCGCGCGCGGCGCTGCGGTACGGCTCGGCGAGCTGCGTCCAGCGGTCGAGCGCGCGCGCGATCCGCGACGCGAGCTGCGGGTTGAACGCGTCGAGCTCGAGGACGCGGTCGGCCCAGAACGCGTAGCCGGCGGCGTCGCTGCGGTGGAAGCCCCCCGGATTGCCCATGCAGAACGCGCCGATCAGGCTGCGCGCACGGTTCGGATTGGCGAGGCTGAAATCGCGATGGCGCAGCAGCGACTGCACGCGCTCGAAGACCCTGCCGCCGCGCTCGGGCGCCATCGCCTGCAGCGAGAACCACTTGTCGACGACGAGCGGGTCGTCCTCGAAGGTCGTGAGGAAGCGCTCGAGCGCAGCGTCGGCGAGGTCGGCGCCGGAAAAGAGGAGGGCGGTGAGCGCGCCCTGGCGCACCGTCATGTTCGTCGCGTCCTTGAAGCGCTGGTAGGCGCGGCCCGGCCAGACCGCGTCGCCGCGGTCGACGGCGTCGAGGCAGAGCATCGTGAGCGCCATGTTGGCGAGCGCGCGCCGGCCCGAGGACACCGGGTCCGGCGAATAGCCGCCGTTGACCTGGTGCGTCTCGAACGCCCACTCCCAGTCGGCGCGCAACGCCCGCGCCAGCGCGAGCCTCATCGCCTCGCGCGCAGCGTGGATGCGCTGCGGGTCGACCAAATCGAGCTGCTCGGCGACGTACGCCTCGCTCGGCAGCGTCAGCACGAGCTCCTTGAACGCGGCGTCGAGATCGGGGTGGCGCAGCACCTCGCGCATCGCCGCGACGAAGCCGGCGTCGAGCGCGCCGGCCTCGGCGTCGCCGCGGACGACCGCGAGCAGGCGCTGGATCGCGAGCCGCTGGCCGGCTTCCCAGCGGTTGTAGGCATCGCTGTCGTGGCGCAGCAGCACGAGCAGGTCGGCGTCGGCGAGGCCGTCGGCGAGGACGATCGGCGCCGAGAAGCCGCGCAGCAGCGAGTGCACCGGCGGGCGGTCGACGTCGACGAAGGTGAAGAACGAGCGCGGCTCGTCGACGACGAGGATCCGCGACGTCGTCGCCGTGCCGGCAGGCTCGTCTTCGAGGCGGAGCGGCAGCGCGCAACCATCGCGGCCGACCAGCCCCATCGCCACCGGAATCACGAACGGCTCCTGCGCGGTCCCCGATGCCGACGTCTGGGCCTGCTCGATGCCGAGCGTGTAGGTGCGCGTCGGCGCGTCGTAGCGGCCGCGTGCCGTGACCTTGGGCGTTCCCGCCTGCGAATACCAGCGCTTGAACTGCGGCAGCGAGCGCGCCAGCGCGCTGCCCGGGTTGGCGTCGGCGATCGCCTGCGCGAAGTCGTCGCACGTCACCGCCTGGCCGTCGTGGCGCTCGAAGTAGAGCTTCATGCCGCGCGCGAAGCCGTCGCGGCCGACCAGCGCCTGCATCATGCGCACGACCTCGGCGCCCTTCTCGTAGACGGTCGACGTGTAGAAGTTGTTGATCTCGACGTAGCGGTCGGGGCGCACGGGGTGCGCCATCGGGCCGGCGTCCTCGGGGTACTGGAGCGTGCGCAGGTTCCTCACCTCGCCGATCCGGATCACCGCGCGCGCGGTCGCCGCGGCGACCATGTCCATGCTGAACTCCTGGTCGCGAAAGACCGTCAGGCCCTCCTTCAGGCTCAGCTGGAACCAGTCGCGGCAGGTGATGCGGTTGCCGGTCCAGTTGTGGAAGTACTCGTGGGCGACGACCGACTCGATCGCCGCGTAGTCGGCGTCGGTCGCGGTCGCGGCGTTGGCGAGCACGTAGCGCGTGTTGAAGATGTTGAGGCCCTTGTTCTCCATCGCGCCCATGTTGAAGTCGCCGACCGCGACGATCATGAAGCGCTCGAGGTCGAGCTCGAGGCCGAAGCGCGCCTCGTCCCAGACGACCGAGGCGATCAGCGAGTTCATCGCGTGATCGGTCTTGTCGAGATCGCCGCGGCGGACGTAGACCTGCAGCAGGTGCTCGCGCCCGGAGCGCGAGCGGATGCGCTGCTCGCGCGCGACGAGGTCGGCGGCAACGAGCGCGAACAGGTAGCTCGGCTTCGGGAACGGGTCGTGCCAGCGCGCGAAGTGGCGGCCGCCATCGAGCTCGCCCTGCTCGAGCAGGTTGCCGTTCGAGAGCAGCACCGGATAAGCCGCCTTGTTCGCGCGCAGCAGCACCGAGTACTCGGCCATCACGTCGGGCCGGTCGAGGAAGTAGGTGATGCGGCGAAAGCCCTCGGCCTCGCACTGCGTGAAAAAGCCCCCGCCCGACGTGTAGAGGCCCGACAGCTGGGTGTTCTTCTCGGGCGCGCAGGTGTTGCGGATCTCGAGCGTGAAGCTGCCTTCGGGGACGTTGTCGATGACCAGCAGCCCGTCCTCGTGCCGGAACGAGACCGGCTCGCCGTTGGCGAGGCAGCGCGTCAGCGTGATGTCCCGGCCGTGCAGCTTCAGCGGCACCGCGGCGACGTCGCCGTTGCGCTCGATCTGCATCCGGTTCGTGACGAGCGTCTTCGCCGGGTCGAGATCGAACGTCAGGTCGACCTTGCGGATGCGGAACGGCGGCGGTGCGTAGTCTTCGCGCCGGACGAGGGCAGCGGTGCCTTCGCGCATGTTCTTGTCTCCGTCTCTTGTGGCTCGTTCGGTCCGGTTGCGGTGCTCAGACGCCCTGCTTGAGGCTCGCCTCGATGAAGACGTCGAGGTCGCCGTCGAGCACCTTCTGCGTGTTGCTGACCTCGACGTTGGTGCGCAGATCCTTGATCCGGCTCTGGTCGAGCACGTAGCTGCGGATCTGGTGGCCCCAGCCGACGTCCGTCTTCGTGTCCTCGAGCTTCTGCTGCTCGGCCATGCGCTTTCGCATCTCGTGCTCGTAGAGACGCGAGCGCAGCATCTGCCACGCCTCGTCGCGGTTGCGGTGCTGCGAGCGGTCGTTCTGGCACTGCACGACGATCCCGGTCGGGACGTGCGTCAGGCGCACCGCCGAGTCGGTCTTGTTGATGTGCTGGCCGCCGGCGCCGGAGGCGCGGAAGGTGTCGGTGCGGACGTCGGCCGGGTTGATCTCGATCTCGATCGAGTCGTCGACCTCGGGATAGACGAACAGGCTCGCGAAGCTCGTGTGGCGGCCGCCGCTCGAGTCGAACGGGCTCTTGCGGACGAGCCGGTGCACGCCGGTCTCGGTGCGCAGCAGGCCGAACGCGTACTCGCCCTCGACCTTGACCGTCGCGCTGCGGATGCCGGCGACGTCGCCCTCGGTCTCTTCGAGCACCTCGGTCGTGAAGCCCTTCTTCTCGCAGTACTTGAGGTACTGGCGCAGCAGCATCGCCGCCCAGTCGCACGCCTCGGTGCCGCCGGCGCCGGCCTGGATGTCGATGAAGCAGTTGCTCGGGTCGGCCGGGTTGTTGAACATCCGGCGGAACTCGAGCTCGGCGATCGTCGCCTCGAGCTTGGCGGCGTCGGCCTCGATCGAGAGCAGGCTGCCGTCGTCGCCCTCGGCCTTCGACATCTCGTAGAGCTCGCTGTTGTCGGCGAGGTTCGAGCTCAGGTGGTCGATCCTCGACACGACGGTGTCGAGCAGTCGCTTCTCGCGGCCGAGCTCCTGCGCGCGCTTCGGCTCGTTCCAGACGTTCGGGTTCTCGAGGGCGGCGTTGACCTCGTTCAGGCGGAGCGCCTTGCGGTCGTAGTCAAAGATACCCCCGAAGGTCTTCGGTCCGCTTCGTCAGGTCGGCGAGGCGGTTGCCGATGGCATTGATGTGTTCGACGTCCATGGTGTCTTCTCAACGGGGCGGGGCGCAGCGAGGGCGCGATTCTGACAGGAACGCCTCGATCAGCGCGGCGATGTCCTCGGGGCGGTCGTGGTGCAGCATGTGCCCCGCCGGGGCGACGACGTGGCGCTCGACGTCGGCGACGAGGTTCAGGCGCTCGTGGAACTCGGCCTTGCTGTAGCGGTTGCCCCACCAGACCGAGACGTCGGTGCGGTCGCCCTCGATCCACAGCACCGGCGCGGTGATGCGCTTCCAGCACTCGAGCCACTCGTCGACGTGCGCGATGATCGGGCTCGATCGCTTGTGGTTCGGATCGGCGAGCAGCTCGCGCGCGCCCGACGGGTCGCCCGAGATCGGTCGCGACCATTGCGCCGCCAGCCAGAGCGCGCGGTCGGGACGCAGCAGCGGATTCGTCTTCGTCAGTCGCCTGGCGACCGCGTCGAGGTCCGCATACGGTCGCAGCTGCTCGGGCTCCTTCAGCGCGTCGAGCCACTTCGCGATCCGCGCCGGCGCGTGCTCGGCCTTCGTGCGCGGCATGCCGAAGCCCTCGAGGTTGACGAGCCGGCGGACGCGGTCGGGGCGGACGCCGGAGTAGAGCATCGCGACGTTGCCGCCCATGCTGTGGCCGGCGAGGTCGATCGGCGGGCGTTCGCTGCCGAACAGCGCGTCGAGGACGATCTCGAGGTCGCCCAGGTATTCGGCGAAGAAGTAGGTGTCTGCCTGCGGCGTTTCGCTGGCGCCGAAGCCGCGCCAGTCGAGCGCGACGACGTGGCGTTCCTCGGCGAAGGCGTCGACGACGAACTGGAACGACGCCGCGACGTCCATCCAGCCGTGCAGCAGGACGAGCGGCGGTCGCCCCGGGCGGTCGAGGCTGGAGTCGCCCCAGACGAGGACGTGCTGGCGCAGACCGCGCGCGCTGAGGAAGCGGCTGCGCGCCGCGCGCCGCGGAAGGTAGGGAGTGGCTCCGCTCACGCCTCGCACTGTAGGCGAGGCGTTCGGCGAGCGCGCGGCTGCCTCAGACGGTGCGGCGGCGACGGCGCGCGACGAAGCAGAGCAGCCCGAGCCCGCCCGCCATCAAGGCGTACGTCTCCGGCTCCGGCACTGCCGCTGCCAGGCCGTACTGCACGTGATCGATCTCGATTCCGCCGCTCGCGTTGCTGATCTTGATCGCCGAGATGCCGAGCGGATCGATCGCGCCGAAGAAGCGATCCTCGGCCGTCTGGCCGCTCACCGCTGCGCCCGCGATGTTCACGGTGACGACGCCGAGCGACGCACCGAGGTGGTCGAACGCCTCGAACGTCGTCGCGCCCTCGCCGTCGGTCCAGACGAGACCGGCGTGGGTCGGCAATGCGCCGAGGACCGCGGCGCTGAACGTGAACGTGATGCCGGCGTTGCCGTTGCTCGCGAAGTAGTCGTCGCCGTTGAGCCCGCTGCCGTCGAGGACGCCGTCGTCGGTGTCGACCGAGTCGTGGATCAAAGGACCGAAGACGACGCTCGTGACGCCGCCGGCGCTGCCGGTCACGCCGGGGGTGTTGAACAGGTGGTCCTCGAAGTCCTCGAGATGGAAATACGAGAACGACGTCGCCGCGAACGGGCTGTCGGACGCGCGGGCGTACTCGCCGCTGAGTCCGGTGCCTCCGGTCGGGCCGAGCAGTTGCGCGTGGGCGCTGCCCGCGACGGCGAGCAAGGCGGCGAAGAGGGCGGTTCGAAGCTTGTTCATGTCGGTTCTCCTCAGGGCCGGCGGGCGGGGCCGGTGGCGTGCGCCTCGTCGGAGCCTTGGACTCTATGACCGTCACGCGCCACCGTCTTCCCTCGGACAGGGGGCGGGCGAAAGGCAGAATCGCGCCATGGCGATCGAAGCCGATTTCTCGCTGCGCGCCGCCGAGCGGCGCGACGTCGACGCCATCGTCGCGCTGATCCGCGGCCTCGCCGAGTTCGAGAAGCTCACCCATCTGCTCGAGGTCACGCCCGCCAAGCTCGCGGTCCATCTGTTCGGGCCGAAGCCGGTGATCGAGGCGATCGTCGCCGAGCGATCGGGACGCGTCGTCGGCTTCGCGCTCTTCTTCACCAGCTACTCCACGTTCCTCGCCAGGCCGGGGCTCTGGCTCGAGGATCTCTTCGTCGAGCCCGACCAGCGCGGCCACGGCATCGGCCAGGCGCTGCTCGAACACCTGGCGCGGCTCGCCGCGGCGCGCGGCTACGGCCGCTTCGAGTGGAGCGTGCTCGACTGGAACGCCGGCGCGATCCGCTTCTACGAGCGGATGGGCGCGACCGTGATGCCGGACTGGCGGATCTGTCGCATCGCCGGTCCCGCGCTCGACGCCTACCGGGCGGACCGCGCGTGATCGCTGCGGTCGACGACTACGCGGCGCTGCACGCCGGCTTTCGCTGGCACGTCCCGCGCGACTTCAACATCGCCGAGGCGTGCTGCACGCGCTGGGCGCGGACCAGGCCCGACGCGGTCGCGATCCGCTTCGAGGACGAGCGCGGCTCGCGCACCGACTTCACGTATGGCGAGATCGACCGCGAAGCCGACCGCCTCGCGGCGGCGCTGCGCGCGCGCGGCGTCGCGCGCGGCGACCGCGTCGCGCTGGTGCTGCCGCAGCGCTTCGAGACGGCCGTCGCGCACGTCGCGCTCTACCGGCTCGGCGCGGTCGCGATGCCGCTCTCGATGCTGTTCGGCCCCGACGCGCTCGAGTACCGGATCCGCGACAGCGAGGCCCGGCTCGCGATCGTCGACGAAAGCGGCATCGCCAACGTGCGCGCGGCGCGGCCCCTCTGTCCGGGATTCGCGACGGTGGTCGCCGTCGGCGCGGCGGCGGGGCAGGGCGACGTCGACTGGCCGGAGCTGGTGCGCGGCGCGCCATCGTCGTTCGTCGCCGAGCCCACCAGCGCCGACGATCCCGCGGTGCTGATCTACACGAGCGGCACGACCGGGCCGCCGAAGGGAACGCTCGTCCCGCATCGCGCGCTGATCGGCAATCTCCCGGGATTCGTCTGCAGCCAGAACTGGTTCCCGCAGGACGATGCCGTCTTCTGGTCGCCCGCGGACTGGGCGTGGACCGGCGGCCTGATGGATGCGCTGCTGCCGACGCTCTACTTCGGCCGCGAGATCGTCGCGCTGCAGCGGCGCTTCGCCCCCGAGCTCGCGTTCGAGGTGCTCGAGCGCCATCGCGTCACGCACACGTTCCTCTTTCCGACCGCGCTGAAGGCGATGATGAAGGCGGTGCCGGCGCCGCGCCAGCGCTACGCGCTGCAGCTGCGCGCGATCATGAGCGCGGGCGAGGCGGTCGGCGATGCCGTCTTCGCGTGGTGCCGCGACGCGCTCGGCGTCGTCCCCAACGAGATGTTCGGCCAGACCGAGATCAACTACATCGTCGGCAACTGCGCGGTCCGCTGGCCGGCGCGACCGGGCAGCATGGGCAGGCCGTACCCGGGCCACCGCGTCGCCGTCGTCGACGACGCGGGCAACGAGTGCCCGCGCGGCACACCGGGCGACGTCGCGCTGCACCGGCGCGACGTCCATGGCGAGCGCGATCCGATCTTCTTTCTCGGCTACTGGAAGCGCGACGATGCGACGCGAGCCAAGTTCACCGGCGACGTCGACGACAGCTGGTGTCGCACCGGCGACACCGCGGTCATGGACGACGACGG
>Ga0207703_10003602_pt1 | contig 12932 bp, 10 predicted proteins | sample KBSSwiS12_FD_184304 | JGI IMG/M metagenome (GOLD analysis project Ga0207703, IMG submission 184304) | Switchgrass rhizosphere microbial communities from Kellogg Biological Station, Michigan, USA - KBS Switchgrass S1-2 (SPAdes) (version 2) | ecosystem: Host-associated > Plants > Roots >... | reverse complement strand
CAGTTTCGCTGTCGTGGCGTCAATGCGCTTGTTAACCTCCGCCAAATCATACTTGGTCGAACTCACTTCTTCCTGAAGCTCGGGCGTCATCGTTTCATTGATGAAGTGATACGTTATGGTGGAAGGCTTTCCCGCCAGGATCGGCGAGGCCACCAGGAAAAAGGTCAGCACCTGTGCTCCAAAAATGATGACGTAGAAGATCACAGATGTGCCGATATTCATCCGAAAAACATAGGCCAGCCAGCCTACCTGCAGGACTACCGTCACGAGCCCCAAAATGATGGCCACGCAAAGAATGATGATCCCGGCATGGAGAAATTTTGTACTTATCAGGACCGTCAGCGCGAACAAACCCAATACCGCCGAGTTCAGGATCAATCGACCGGTCGAATAAAACACGGCGCGTGGCAACTTCGTATACGCCGGGGCGAAGAACGGCGTGAAACCACGTGCTAAAAGAACATCCACCACCCAGCCCGCGATGACCGCGAACATCGACACCCAAGCCAGCAAGCCGAGCAGTGTCGGCATGGCCTTCCGCACCAAGTCCTCCAGGTTCTTATGAAAAAACGGCGCCAGGTCATCCTGGTGATCCACCAAATATTGGCCAAAATCCTCCGTGGCCGGGCTCGGCGACGGAGCCGGTGCCACATTTGCCGGGGCCGCCAGCAGGATCGATCCCGCCGAAAGCAGGAGCAAGAGCAGCGTCCACAATACCATCTTCCGAGCGGTTTTTATCCCGGGAATACGGCACGAAAAGTGCGAGGCCATTGTCATGGTACTTGGGTTATCGTTAACTGCATTGAATTGGATATTTGCAGTTAAGACAGATTCTCCTGCTTGCCGTCAATAGCGTAAGCAAGTATTTTGCCATCGTGAAGAACAGGTTTCTGCTTATTAAATGTATTAGCTTGGGTGCTTTTAGCTTCCCAACACCGTTCTTTATTTTCTTTTTCCTGACAAATGTCGATCCGAACCAGCTCACTTACAAAAGCCGCTTTCTACTCATCAGTATGCTTTTTCTCGGTGGAGCGCTGATCGGGATGGCTTCCTATTACAAGGATTCTGCCGTGGCCGTTCTCAAGGATTGGTATCCATCCGACAAGCCTTAAATTTAAGGCCGGATGAATTGAGCGGCAAAAGTATCCCAGATTTTGTCCCGCTCCGCCTGCAGCGTTGCCTCGTCTTTATTTCCCGGAGGCAGCATCAAAGGTTCGCCGGTGGCGTTACCCATTGAATCGAGAAGGAACTCTTTGCGCTGCGCATCATCATCTTTTTCCATTTCACCCAATTGCTTCCAAGCATAACCGGGAAGCGTATAGCTGGCCGTCCAACCTGACGTCAGGGCCACGCGACCAAAGGTATTTTCGCTCATGGGCATCGAGGGTGTGCTACGCGCCAAGGCAACCAGGAAATCGGTCAGGTTTTCCTTCTTCAACTGCGATGAAGCCGGTACGTGAATCACAATGACGTTGGTTTGAACACAGGCTCCCAAGTGGGCGTAAGCTGTCACCGATGAAAATTTGGTCTGGCTCAGATCAGAGACCAAGGGACGATCAACGAGAAGATAATTGAGCCCAATCACGATCAAAAGAAGTGCTCCCAAGCCGATCGATATCCACTTCATGGGATGCGATCCGGCGTTGTCGTCCTTAACTACGTAGCTTTTTGATCCCTTCACCTGTGCAACGGCGACATGCGGAGAGGCCGTGGCAGCCGGGGCTACAGCGACCGCTGGATTTCCCGCCACACGCGGAACCGGCCCTGTCTGCCCGGTGGCAATCTTGGGTATCGGCCCCGTGGCAATTTTAGGAATGGGTCCGGTCGCCACCCGGGGAACCGGAGCGGGCGCCAATTTCTGGCTGGGTAAAAGATGCGGCATTTCGCGCACCTGCTTCCACGCGTTATCCGGCGGACTCCAGATCAATTGCGAATGAGTGATCTGCCCTTGGGAGATGGCGGCACGCACAGCCTGTTTAGGAAGCGTGGTCGTTTCCTGTTCAGTACCTTTTACGTGCAAAATCAAACTGGTGTTCGAGTTCTTATCCATGGTCCTTGAAAATTATAGCATAATTCGCTGTGGCCTGAGATCAGGAATCAGGCCATGTTTTCATTTTAATGTAACATTCTGTCTATCAAAGACAAAAACTTTCTGCAGCCTCCTAAAATGTCCGTTGTAGAGACAGGAGTGCGTTTCAGGCCCCGACATTCCTGTCTTTACCTTGTCAGTCAAAAGAAGCATTGGTGTCTATCATTTAATTTAACATGGCAACTGCCATCGAGTTGCGATAAGGTTCTCGAGCCAGGAGTAGCAAAGCGCCAGCAGGCCAACCCCGCCAGGTCCGAAAGGAAGCAACGGTAACTTGACTGTCGTTGTTGTTGCTTCTGGTTTTTTATTTCCCGGCCCGTTTAAGCAAACTCGATTTCTGTTGGTCGGTCAGCGAGGACTTTTGCACGACTGGCATGGCGGAGGCGGGATCGCTCTCCATCCACTGGCTGAGAACGCTCATCACCATTGATTGCCGGCGCGACTGATCACTGATTGACTCGGTCCACTGATAAGCATCCTGTGGATCGTCCGAAGCCAGACGACCACTGAACGATGAGATCGCAGCATCCTTCGCCGGTCCTGCTGGAAGCTCCATCAACCAGTCGGAAGCTCCCGAGGGATCATTGTTCGCCCAATTGCTCGCAATATTGCTATAAGCATTCTGTTTAGCATTGCCCTCGGGAAACGTGGCTACCCATTTGGCTGCGGCCGCAGGATCGGTCGATGCCCAGTTACCCGCCACAGAATCCATGGCCATGTCCCGCGATGTGCCTTGGGCCATTGTCTGCACATAGCGGGAGGCTGCAGCGGGATCATTCGAAGCCCATTGACTCATGATTTGGCTCAGTGCCTGGGACTTGCTGTTTCCTTCGGGCAACTGATTGACCCAAGTGATCGCTTTCTCCGGATCGTCCTGCGCCACCTGATTGGTCACCGCATTAATCAAGTTACCTTGGGAACGCCCCGCAGGCATGGAGGCCAGATACGCCATCGCGGACGGAAGATCGTTCTGCGCCCATTGATAGGAGACGCTGTCGAGAATCTGGACTTTAGCCGGATCATCCGGAAGTTTCTTGAACCAGTCCTCTGCGGTCGACGGGTCATTATTGAACCATTGCACCGCAACCGAGCGCAGAAAATTCGTCCGCACCGAGCTGCCGGGCATGGCTTGGCCATAGGCCAGGGCCGCCTGGGGATCGGTCTGCGCCCATTGCGAGGCGATCGATTGCAGGGCGTTTTGCTGCATCTGTCCCGGGGAACATTTACTGACCAAATCCAACGCCGCGTGCATGTCGGTGGAGGCCAGATTCGCAACCACATTGCTGATAATTTGGTTCTTCATGCTGCCATCGGGAAGACTCATGACAAAAGTCGCGGCCCCTTGGGGATCGTTTTGCGCCCAGCTCGATGTCACCTGTTGCAGGGCAGTTTTTTTCGCCTGAGGTGAACTCAATCCCTGTGCCCAGGCCAGCGCACCCGGCGTATCATTTTGGGCCCACTGGTACACGACGTTCTGGATCATGCTGTTCTTGTCCCTGCCATCCGGAAGACTGGAAAGATAGGCCGCGGCCGCCGCTGGATCGCTTTGAGCCCAGACTGCCGCCACTTGCTGCAAGGCAAACGTTTTCATCTGAGAGGATGGGAGAGCCTTGGCCCATGCCAACGCCGCCGGAGCGTCGGTCTGTGCCCACTGCATGGCCACGCTTTGGATCATGCTGTTTTTTGTCTGTCCATTCGGAATGCTCGCAAGATACGTCACCGCCGCTGACGGGTCCGTGGACGCCAAATTGCCAATCAACGATTGCTCCGCCTGGTTGCGCATTTTTCCCGCAGGAAGTTGCCTCATCCATGCCATGGCTGAATCACGATCTTTCTGCAGCAAACTGCTCATGATGGCCTGTAATGCATTCGTGCGCTGCTGTTCACTCGGTAGTCCCTGCATGGCACGCGTGGCTTCGCTGAGATCCTTTTTCGCCCACTGGGAGAAAATCGGATAGATACTGTTACGTCCCGTTTCATTCTTCATCGCCTGCGCATAGGCCAGCGTCTGAGCCGGATCCTGGCTCGCCATCTCCCCGATCACCGATGAGATCGCGGCCATGCGCTTTTGCCCCGCAGGAAGTTGTTGCGCCAACGTCATGGCTTGGGCGGGGTCCATGGCTGCCAGCGACGAAAACACCGCCGAGACAATTTCATTATCCATCATTCCGGTGGAAGGTTTCTGCGTCTCGGCGAGAGCCCCTTCGGGGTCAACCTCCACCCAATGCCCGACCAGAAGCCCCACGGCCTCGTAACCATTCGTGGCCTTCTTCACTTTTTCCAGCACCTGAGGAATATCCGCTGCCGGAATATGGTCGATATAGGCCATCAAATTGCGGGTCCGGCGATATGAATTGGTATCAACCAGAATCGACGTCAAGTCACCGCCACCGTTCGAGGTCCCGGAAATAGTGCCGGTTTTGGTCGCCACAGGGGATGCCGTCATGTCGGACGACGTCTGCGGTGAAAATTTTCCAGAGGGGAAAGGAATCGCTGACGTACCACCCGCCAGCAACCTGGGCTTAAAATACCCCCCCGCGGCAAAACCAATTCCCATGGCGATGGCGAGAGCCACGATAATAATCGAAAGCCTCATAAGGTTGTCCAGCGAGCAAATGAAGGCTCGCAGGTAACTCCTCCCGGATCAAATCAAAGTACGCCCGGTATCCAGTACAAATTGGTAATCTTGCTCTTCAATGAGCCAATCGAAGCAATACTCAACCTAGTCCGAAAGAAACCAGCTTGTTGTTGCTTCTGTTTTTTTATGAAATCTTGTTTGGACACCATCATTCGGTTAACAGATGAAAGGAAATGACCGCTAAAACCTTTCCTACACAATTCGCAGGAGGCGCCCGTTATACCTTTAATATCTGGTCATTCCTCCTGCAAAGACCCAAGGGGTTCGTTGTTTACCTGAACTTTCACGAGCCGGTACAGCCGGTCGGAACTCATGTTTGCCGCGGAAGCATGGATGTACAACTCTGGATACGGGGCATGGCGTATGGCTGCATAGGAACGATCAAGGCGGATTTCGATCAAAAAACCTTCACTTTTGAATCCGACACCGACTACGTCTCCTTTTCCGGCGTCATCGATGCCGCCAGTCTAAGAATCAGCGGCACCGTCATCATCAAGGATGTTCGCAATCCTCACAAAATCACTTTCGAGCCCTTCGATCCATTTGAACCGGCTTAGGGTCGGTGAGAATCACCATCGATTTTCAGCCATCCAGACTTGCCGCCTTCCGCGATAGCGTTACGATTCTCTTCCCATGGCTTATCAGGTTTTCGCGCGCAAATACCGCCCCCAGACATTCGGCGAGATTGTCGGACAAGAGCCGGTCGTCCGCACCCTCACGAATGCGCTCCGACTCGGCCGTATCGCGCAGGCCTATCTCTTCGTTGGACCTCGCGGAACGGGTAAGACCTCCACCGCCCGCATCCTGGCCAAGGCGCTCGAGGCCGGCAAAGCCCCCAGCGCCGATTTCGATCCCAACGAGGAAATTTGTCGCGAAATCGCCGAGGGCAACTGCCTCGACGTTCTCGAGATCGACGGAGCCTCCAACAACGGCGTCGAGAACGTCCGCGATCTCCGCGACAACGTCCGCTACACCCCAGCCAAGGGCCGTTACAAGATCTACATCATCGACGAGGTCCATATGCTTTCGGGAGCCGCGTTCAATGCGCTGCTGAAAACACTCGAAGAGCCCCCCGCGCACGTGAAGTTCATCTTCGCCACGACCGAAGTCCACAAGCTCCCCACCACGATCCTCTCCCGCTGCCAGCGCTTCGATCTCCATCGCATCCCCGAGCCACTCATCCGCGCGCACCTCGCCCACATCTGCGATCTCGAGAAAGTCACCGCCGAGCCCGCCGCGCTCGACGCCATCGCCCGTTACGCCGAGGGCGGCCTGCGCGACGCCGAGTCGGCGCTCGACCAGGCCATCAGCTTCTACGGCGACAAGGTTTCCGAGGCCGACGTCCTTACCCTCTTCGGCCTGACCGGCTTCACCCCCGTCGCCGCGCTCGGCCGCGCCCTCGCCCAAGGTGATGTCGCCTCCGTCCTCAAGTCGGCCCGCGAACTCGCCGCCGCCGGCAAGGACCTCGGCAAGCTCAGCCAGGATCTCCTCGGCTTCTTCCGCAACCTCGTCATTTATCAGGTCTCCCCCACCGCGCTGGAAGGCGACATCTCCACCCAGGAAAAGCATGTCCTCGCCGAAGTGTCAGGTCAAATTTCCCGCAGCGCCGCCCTCGGCATTCTCGAGGAACTCAGCCGACTCGAAAGTCGCCTTCGCTACGCGCTCGCCAAGGATGTCGTCTTCGAAGTCGCCCTGATCCAGATGAGCCAACTCAAGGAAAAGGTCTCCCTCGAAAGCATCCTCGAATCCCTCGGTGGCGCACCCACCACTCCAATCAAGGTCCCCGTCGCCGAAAGCCGCCCCGCGCCCGTTACCACGGCGCCAGTCGCAACACCGACTCCGCCGCCTTCCCCCGTCACGACTCCCACCAAGCCTGCTCCGATCGCCGCCGAGCCCGTCAAGGCAACCCCTCCCCCCGCAACAACACCCGTGCCTTCTGCTTCGCCAACCATCACAACGACCGCCGCTCAAAAAGCCTGGACCGCCGCCGCCGAGAAATTCGTGCAGGAACGTCCTCTCGAGGCCGATACCATCCGCGCCATTCAATTCCACGCCTGCCGCGCCGACCAGATCGAGGTCATGCTCCCGACCGCGCTCGAGAAAAAAATTCATTTCCTGCGCAGCCCGCGCAATCTCGAACTGCTCGAAAATTCCCTCGCCGAACAACTCGGCGCCAGGATCAAGATCGCCTTCCTCCTCGGTGATCCCCGTAACGGCACCGCCACCGTCGCTCCCACACCGACACCTGCCGCCACCACCGGTGTTCCCGGCAAGCCCACCCCTCCCCCGCCGAACATGACGCAGGAGGCTTTCCTTAACGACCCCGTTATCCAGAACGCCCTGAAAATTTTCGAAGCTAAAATCGTCACGCCTGCCAACAGGTAAAACCTCAACCGGAATATTTCTATGAACATGATGAAAATGATGAAGCAGGCGCAGGAACTCCAGGCCAAGGCCGCCAAACTCCAGGCCGAACTCGCCCAGCGCCAGTACGAAGCCGAAGCCGCTGGCGGCCAGATCAAAGCCGTCGCCACTGGCGAAGGTCAGCTCGTCAGCCTCAAGATCGATCCCGCCCTCCTCAAGGACGACGTCGAAATGCTCGAGGACCTCATCGTCACCGCCGTCCGCGAAGCCATCGACAAGGGCAAATCCGACGCCGCCAAGGAACTCGGCAAGCTCATGCCCGCCGGCCTCGGTGGTCTGCCCGGGTTCTAAGGCATCCGCCTATCCCCGTGACCGGTTTCCTTCATCATTTTGCGACTGGTCTGCGCATATCCTTTGGCGCGAAGCAGGTTTGGGCCAAGGTCGAAAGTCTCACCCCTGCACAAGGTGCCCGCCTCACCCTGATGGCCTCCTTGTTCCGGATGAAGATGCTCTACGATAATGTTCCGGGAAGTTTCGCCACTATCAATGAGGTCGTGCAGCGTCCCCATGCCTATCGCCCGGAAATCTGTTACACGGCTTACCATCAGCTCTACGCCATTCGCGAAGAGAGCCGGGAAAAAATCCGCTCCTATGCCTCCTTCAAGATTTTGCCGAGCCCCGAGTTCAGCAACCACATTGAGATTTGCGATCTGGCCCTGAGTCTCCTGATGTGCACGATCGCCGTCGGTTACAAGCCCTCCACGCTGGATGCCGTCCGTTGCGCGTGGGAACGCATGGCTTCCTTCGCTCCCCTCGCCTCGGACGTCGCGTTAATCATGAACATGCCCGAAGACGTCGTCGCCGAGTTGATTACCACACCACTCGAGACGGAAGTCTGGCTCGAAGCAGCACGCCAGTCCCCCGACTTTTTGCACAAAGTGGAACCGTCCTTGTAACAAGAAGCAGATCCTTACTTCACCTGTTTCTGCAATTGCCGGATCCTGTCAAAAACCTGTCGTGCGTCCGGCACTAAATAGAAACCAGGAATCATATTTCTTCCCGTCCCAGGCCAGCCACTGCCTGCAAATTGAGTGGTGAAATTTGGCGAACCGAAAAGAATATCCCCACTTCCATCCCCCCGCTCTGTCAGGTTTAGATTTGCCAAACCGGCATACGGGAATGAGGCGATATTTCGTCCAAAAAGTTGCTTAAGTATGACAACTCTTTGGTCGGTTACGGCGTAATATGTTTCCTTCCGCATAGCAGCATCAAAAAAGAATCGACCAAAAATGATATAAAGGCCCACGGCCACGAATGGAATTCCCCAAAGCGGAAATATCCATGCAATCAATCCTGCTTCTTTGGGTCCTACGGATTGATGTGATCCGCCAAAAATGCCTAATGCCATTATTTCCCAAAAAATGGCAAATCCGCCCCACATCAAGCTGAAAGGAATCATAAATATATCTCTCGACTGCAGACGTAGACCTTGTTTGGGTTGACCACTCCACAACAATCTCTCACCACTGTCCAAAATGTTATCGAGTGGAGAGGACATATCTACCACTTCAGCAGGTAAGCAAAAATCAGCGGTGCCACGATGGAGGCATCCGATTCGATGATGTACTTCGGCGTATCGATGCCCAGCTTGCCCCAGGTGATCTTCTCGTTCGGCACCGCGCCGGAGTAGGAACCGTAGCTCGTCGTCGAGTCGCTGATCTGGCAGAAGTAGCCCCAGAGCGGAACTTCGGGCCGTTGCAAATCCTGATGCAACATCGGCACCACGCAGATGGGGAAATCACCCGCAATACCGCCGCCGATCTGGAAGAACCCGATCGAGCTCGTCTTGCTCGTCTCCGTATACCACTGGGCCAATTCCATCATGTACTCGATGCCGGTCTTCACCGTGTGCACCTTCTTCACGTCGCCGGAAATCACATGCCCGGCGTACATGTTACCTAGCGTCGCATCTTCCCAGCCCGGCACAAACATCGGCAGATTCTTCTCCATCGCGGCCAATAGCCACGAGTTTTTTGGATCGATCTGGTACTCCTTCTTCAGCACGCCCGACTTCAAAATCTTGTACATGAACTGGTGCGGGAAAAAGCGCTCGCCCGCCGTGTCCGCCTTCACCCACTCCTCCAGTACCGCCGTCTCGATCCGGCGCATCGCTTCCATTTCGGGGATGCAGGTATCGGTCACGCGATTCATGTGACGCTCCAGCAGCGCCTCTTCATCGGCGGGCGTCAGGTCACGATAATTCGGCACCCGCTCGTAATAGTCGTGCGCCACGAGATTAAAGACATCCTCCTCAAGGTTCGCGCCCGTACAGCAGATCGCGGCCACTTTGTCCTGTCGGATCATTTCGGCCAAAGAAAGACCGAGTTCCGCCGTGCTCATCGCGCCCGCCAGGGTCACGAACATCTTCCCGCCAGAAGCCAGATGAGCCTCGTAGCCCTTGGCCGCATCAACCAGTGCGGCGGAGTTAAAGTGACGGTAGTGATGCGTGATAAAGTCGCGGACAGGAGAACTCATAATCGCCGAGCTTAATCGCCTGCCGCCGCGATGCAAAACGTTTTGCCCCACCTCATGTCACTTTTTTGTGTCTGTCATCCTGAGCCTGTCGAAGGATCAGCCCCCGGTGACGTCGTAATCACCTTTGATTTGCCCGAGGAAAGATGCCTTCGATTCCACCCCAGCACAAACGCCACAAAAATAATCTCAAAAGCCGCAAAGCCTCCCGCGTACCCCAGCCCACCCGTGCTCAGGCCGTAGCTATGCAGACTCTTCCCGTTCTGCCCCAAAATAAAATTCACGCCGTACCACGACATCATCACAGAAAGAAAACAAATCACCGAGCCCACCGCCAGACCATACCCGCTCCACCAACCGGCCAACCGTCCGTGCAGCAGCGCGATATAACAGAGCAGTGTGATGAGCGCCCATGTCTCCTTCGGGTCCCAGCCCCAGAACCTCCCCCACGAATAATTTGCCCACACTCCACCGAGAATCGTCCCGATGGCAATCAGCAGCACACCGATTTGCATCGCACGATAAATAAAGAACTGAACCTCCGCCTGCGCGCCCGCGTATTTGCGTCCCCACAGGCTCATCACCAGCGCGATGTGCCCCAGCGCCGCGGTCAGCGCAAACGCCGCGTAGCTGGAAACGATGGTCAGCACATGGATCGTCAGCCACATATTGTTGCGCAACACTGCCGTTAGCGGATTGATCGAAGCATCCAAAATCGTCGAATCTGAATCCGCGATAATCAGCGTCAGAATCGCCGCCGGAATTCCCGCATAGAAAAAGTACCGCTTGCGATAAACCGCTTCGAGAATGACCGCAAAAACCATCCCGATGAACGAGACCCAGATCACCGTCTCATAAAGATCGGTCACCGGCGGACGTCCCGAAATCGCGATCCGGCAATAGAAGCCCCAAATCTCAAATCCCAGCGCCACCAAAACCAGTGCCCACGTCAGCTTGTAGCCAATATCCTTCATCCACAGTGCCGTCATCAAAAGCACGATCAGCGCGACCAGGTAAATCACCCACGCCCACAGGAACGGTTCCAGCGTCATGTAGTTGTGCTCGAATCGGAGCGAGGCTGCCGAGGGGTAGAACGTCGGCGCGAGTGCGCGCAAGGATTCGACTTCCTTCGGCGTCAGCTCATTAAAAGTAACGATGTCGCCCGAGCTATAGGCCTTATGCCAATCGGCTAAAGGCCCCGATTCTTTCGGATACACTCTGAGTTGACCTTCGGTCACGTACATGAATGGGAACCATCGCGCGTCCATCGACTTGGCATTCGGGACCACCGTTTCCTTGTCACCACTCACCAAATCTTGGAATAGCTTTAATCGCTCACTGAGGTGCTCGGCTTCCTTCTGTAATGCTGTCAGCTTGTCCTCGCCTCCGGCCTGACGCTGCTTTTGCGCTTCATCCAACAAATCCAGAAGCGCCTGCTTGCCGATCAGCTCATTGTAAGAAAAAAGCTTCTGGTCCTCCGCCAATCCCAGTTTCTTCTTCAACTCAAGAAAGTTGAGCATAATGATGGGCCGTTGATCCCAACCCTCCGGCTTGAACCAAAGGTCGAGGATCACTTCCTCGGCCTGTAATGGCTTTCCGCCGGACACGGCCAACATCGGCTTCCCGCTCAATGTCAGCAACATCTCATGCGCAAAGGTCGTGAACGGCTTCTTGCGACCATGATCCTGCACCGCCAGCGTCGCCAGTGCGTTCGTATCCAACGGCACCTCATCGGCCCGCAAGACAACCTCGCCGCTCACCAGCAAAGTCATTATCAAAACTCCAATTATACATCGCATTATCTTGCTCCCTCGTTCCCAAACTCCATTTGGGAACGCAATTGTCGGCGCAATTCTATTGCTGCTGGGTCGGCAATGGAATTGCCTCAGCAAATACGTTCCCAAATGGAATTTGGGAACGAGGAGAAAAATCAAAATCTTCTTCATTTTAACCTTTGTTCTCTTTGCGTTCTTTCGCGGCCAATTCTTCCGGCTCATCCCGCCCACCACGCTCACTCGCCGACCGCTTCGGCATAAAATAAAACATCAACGCAATCCCCGCGCAGATTCCCAGCGACCCAACCCACTTGAACGGCCAACCCGGATCATACAGTACCTGCAACGTCGTTTGGTTTAAATCATTCGGATTCCAGTTCGCCTGCGAAAACTTATAATTCCAGCCCAAGAACGATCGCCACCAATCCCCTGGAAACATCGCGGGCGAGTTCATCTCCGCCGTTCCCCTCACCGAGCGTCCGGTCGAAGGCTGATCAAATCGCAGCGTGCTGATATAGTTCGCAGGCGTCTCCGTCCCCTCATCGCGGGGCACCTCGAAATTCTCAAGCATGATCGAGTAATCGAGCGGAATCACCCGCTGCCCGTAGCCGACGCGTGCCATCTCGCTATTCAAATTCATCGACGTGAAAAGCTCTCGCGAAGTGCCCGCCGGAATCCACACCACCGGTCCCGACTGCCCATTCGCCCCAACCAGATGCGCGCGAATTCCCGGCCGCATCGTCGCCGCCATCATCGGCGTTACCGTGCCTTCAAACTCCTTCATGTCGCGCAGCATCTGCGCATGCGCAAAAACCTGGTCCACCTTCGCCTCCCACTTGGACCACCCCAAATGAATCACATCCCCCTGCGCCGCCACACCACGCTGGTCGATCTTTCCCTCACGCTCCGTTTCATAAACGATCTTCCCCGGCTCCTTCGCCAGAGCCACACGCATAACGAGCCCCTTCGGCATCGGTAGTGCGACTACTTGGGTTGTAGCTGCCTTCGCTGCCGGAGGTGGCAGTAACTTCGTCGGCCCGGTGATCTGCATTAGCACCGCCGGATTCTTCGGCTCATCGCTCAGAGAAACAGGCGCACCATCCTTCATCGCAAAGTCAGGCCAGACCTTCGCGATGCGAAACAGGATCGGATCGCCATCGCCCTGCAGGCTCTTCCATTTATTCTCGAGATCATGCAGCGGCCAGGTCTTGCTCGTTCCGTTGAGCGACGTCACCGTCACGGTAAATTCTTTCGGCTTACCCGCCGTCGGCGCCAAAGTAACCGAGTACCCTGTGGCAATATCGCTGTCCGTATCGATCACCGGAGGTCCACCCGAAAAAACCAGCTGCGTTTCGCGAAACGGCGTATCATTACGCACTGGCGCTGCGGAAACGGCAGGTGTCACCGGTTTCGCAGGTGCAATCAGATGCGCCTCATCCAGCGAATCCACCAGGATTACCTGCGCCATTCCAAAGAAATCAAACGTTGCCGCATCAGGCGTCGACATCAGCATCGCCGGAACATTCTGTCCCAT
>Ga0207703_10003599_pt1 | contig 12939 bp, 10 predicted proteins | sample KBSSwiS12_FD_184304 | JGI IMG/M metagenome (GOLD analysis project Ga0207703, IMG submission 184304) | Switchgrass rhizosphere microbial communities from Kellogg Biological Station, Michigan, USA - KBS Switchgrass S1-2 (SPAdes) (version 2) | ecosystem: Host-associated > Plants > Roots >... | reverse complement strand
TGAGAAGTGGCGCGCGAAATCTCCGGCGGCCGCTCTACGGCCGGTGAAACAGCCGGAACAATATCAATCAGCAGGAGAGACGAAGATTCATTTTGCAGTGTTACTGGCGGCGGCCGCGCAGATCGCATCAGGATCATTACAAGGGCGACATGGATGGCAACGACTGCCGCGAGCGCGACGCCGCGACGACATGTCCTATGCAAGACGGTCCCATCACCGACCGTGCCCGGCAACGCTCCTCCCTTTTTCGCTCAGACAAAGCGGGCCCCAGACCGCGGAGCAATCCAACAGTCGAGACACGCAAGCTGAATCGAAGATCTTTGCCGCTTTCGACGATCAAAACGAAGCCAAAGTTCCCCAGCGCACCCAGGAATCCCGCCTGTATCGTTGAGATGAATGTATTGTAATTCTGGGCAGCAGAGCGCAAGTACAATACGTTGGTGTCAAGTATGTTGCGGGCGTTCTTATAATGATTCCCAACGTACAGGGAATCAGAGCGTCGGTCGGATCGATGACCACACGCAGGCATCGGGCCCTGAGGCAGAGCCCGATGCCGTCAGAGCAAGACAATCAGCGAATCAGATTCCATTGCACAGACTGAGTGAAGGCACTGCCATCTGACAGTGTCACCAGCCAGTCGATCTGGGTGATGCCCTGGAATGAAGCCAGTGCCGCATCAGCTCCGGGGCACACGAGCGCGGCACGTCCCGAGCTGGTCGGCGCGGCGAGTTGGCAGGTCCCGGGATAGCTCAGAGGCAGTGGGTTTCCGTTGATGTTGGCCTGCATGGTGGCCACCGGCGCACCGCCGAGCGGCAGCAGAACTGCGGCATCGAAGTGCTGTTGAGGTACGAAGCTCCCCGTCGCGGGTGACACCTCAATCTGCGGCGGCAGGAGTTGGGCCGAGTCAATCTGCATGATGATCTGAAAGAAGGCGTTCCCGGGACCGGTACCCGATATCTGCATTTGAGAATCGGTGAAGTCCGTCATGTTCGGAGCACCGGTCGGCAGGAAGCCAGACGTAGGCCATTGGGAGGTGGGGTCCAGGAAGGTGATCCCGACGAAGCTGACGTTGACACCGTTCGGTAGCGGAGGGTTCTGGAACCCCTGGAATGTTACTTCACCCCAGTTGCCGCCCGGCACGCCCTGGTTGATCCGGGCTTGCAGGGTCGATCCCGGGCCCGTTTGAAACGTAAACGGCCCTGCATTTATCACGATGCTGGCAGAGCTCGGGGACAGGGAATATTGATTGGCACTGATCGGAATCGCCGGTCCGCTCGGATCGTAAGTGTAGGTTGCAGTGACGGGGAGCAGCGGCGGCAGGTAGGGACCCAGCAGGCCCGAGTTGTCCTGCCATCCGGTGAGATGCCCGTTGACTTGCACAGTGATCGGTTGCGCGGCCAAAGTCCCGGTGCCCAGGCCTGTCAGCAATGCGCAGCCGGCCATCCATGACAAAAGTTTCATGTGTTCTGCCTCCCTGGCGTGTGTTTGAGTTCCGACCGTCACTTTGTAGCAGGAAATTGTGATCGGAAAAAGACTCCGTCAGCGCGCCGAGCTGACTTTCAAACAGAACCGGCATCACGGTCGCCTTGGCTGGCTACGGCTCACGCCTGCCTATTCGGTCCGCCTGGCTCGCGCGAGCCAAGGCGAAGTCCTACGCCAAAGCAGCACTCGTATCGTTCGAACACTCCGTGCGACTGGCCGCCAAATGTGCAGCCAATCGCAGAAGACCCGCGGGGGAAGCGACCGACGTTGAACGGCTTTATGTGGAAGGGCGATTCGGAGATTCGGCCTCGTCAGCGCCAGGCGTACAAATTTCGACTTGATCGAACGGTCAGTGTCCGAGTCAACCCATTGCCACGCGAGCGGCGACGACATTGTCATGCTGACCAACAGCGACATGGCTGGCGGTTTATCATGCGCGTCCTAGAATGCACCGGCAGCGACCCGAAACGAATCGCCTCCTGCACGGCCATATGAACTTATACGGATCACGAATATGATGACCGCCATCGCCTTTGCCGCTGCGTTGCTCGCGGAACCCACTCAGCTACCCGCCGACCCGCTGACGAAAGAGATTGGCGCGCTCGATGCGAAGGTGTTCGACGCCTACAATCGCTGTGACCTTCCGGCGTTTTCGAGCTACTTCGACCCCAAAGTCGCTTTCTATCACGACACCGGAGGTGCGACGTTTGAGCGCGACTCGATGGTCGACGGAGTTCGCAAATACATCTGCGGTAAGGTGAAACGCGAACTGATTCCCGCCACCTTCCGGGTCTATCCGATCAAGGATTACGGTGCGATCGAAGAAGGCGAGCACCGTTTCTGCCAATTGGCCACGGGACGCTGCGAAGGTATCGCCAAATTCGTGATGGTCTGGACGAAGCAGGGCGGCGCTTGGCGCATAACCAACGTGCTGAGCTATGGTCATCGCGCGGCGACGCCGGACGAGGAGCGAGAAGCTACCGGCAAATAACGCCTGGAGCGTTGTGCGACCTGCCCCGATTGGGCATCCTGAGCGGTTGAAGCACGTGAGAGTCAGTGCCAGGTGGTGGCGGCGCAATGCCTTTCCTTTGATGTGGGTATCGCGCGGACCCGGCCATGTTGATGATCACGATGGCCGTGGAGCTCGCACCTGCGGTGTCCGTCACCTAGGAAGCAACGTTAGTTGATGGGTCCCTTATTTGCCGATGCAGAAGATGAGAATCTGTGCCAAGTAGTCCCGGCTCAATGGCATTCCTCGATGTGCGCAAGCTACATGGCCCAGCCATGGACCCAACATCACCGCATAGGAGGCAGGCGCGCCATTCTGAAACGTAAAACGAGCCGACGCATTCTGCGAGATCACCACCCAGATGAGCTTCCGAAAATAAAACGCTAGTTCAGTCAGATTCAATCTGAGCCGAACAGCGCTGAAGTATCCGGGCCTCCGACACGCCGAGGGCGACCTATTCGGGGACGACGTTGAGCGGGCGTTGGATCTGCGGGCTTCGAAGATCGGGGATGTGAAGAAAGTTACGCCGTAGGCGGAGGGCAGCGGGCTGGGGCGTTTCGTGCGCGACAGTGGCTGTGTCATTCCACTTCCGCTGTGCGACTACCGCGATCTGACAGTTTCCTTGCAGCACTTGGGTGGACGTGCGGGCTGTGAGTTGCCTTGCCCGCTACGGGCACTCAGCTGAGAGACTTCGACATACGCATGCATGCCATACGGTTTCCTGATGGCATGGGGTGTTCGCCAGGCCCCAGTGAGATGAACCCGTTTGCCGTGTAGAAGGGAACAGCGTTCATCGATGCGTCCATGCTCAGCTCGTTCACGCCGGCATCTCGCGCCAACGTTTCGAGTTGGCGAAGAATGGCACGGCCGACCCCTCGCCTCCCATATTCGGCGGCGACATACACTGCCCGCAACTCCGAGTTGCTCGGAACAATCGAGCCAAAGCCGATAACGTGACCGGTGGAGACCACGGCGACGACGATGACTTCTTCGCCACGCTCGATCTGTCGCTCGAAGTTGGTTATGCGTTCGGGAGCTATGTCTACAGCCCCCCACTCGTCAATAATTGCTTGGCTGTAGTATGCGCTGGCGGTTCCGCGAACTGCTGAGCGATGTGCTTCCAGGATTGCGCGCGCATCAACAGGCACTCCGCGGCGGAGAGAAAAGGCGACGTCGGTGTGTCCGCTGGCCATGACAACCGTCTATATCTTTTCTCGAAAGACCGGGAAAGGGGAGCCCGTCGGCGTCCTGGCATCAATATGCCGGCTCCGGGTCTCGGTCCGACACGCACAGCTTCTTTCGTTCAAGACGTCGCCTTTGCAGGGGGACTGACGTGGCTTCGGGTGTTGGATACCGGCCCCCTGGTTGGGGCGATGACTTGGGGACTCTCCCTATGGAAGCTGCTTCGACATATCGATTACCAGCTCACCAGCGGCGCAAGGCGCGAACAAGGGAGTTGGATCGCAAATCCTGAGCTGGACGGGGCTAGGCGTGAATTTCCAATCGCTTCCATGTTTTCGCGTCGGCGTCGCCGTCGAGCTCAATGCGCGCCCGATCGAATCGGAAGAGTAGTTGCGACCCTAATCGAAATGGCGCGGGCGTATCGTCGGACGCCAGTTCGTGCGGCAATAGTGAACCTCTGCGCGTGGGGTCAACAACTCGGTTGATCAGCGACCACGCGTCATCGTCCGTGAAGCTCGCCCCCTCGCGTGGATAAAGAACAGTGACGAGGCGGGCATGCGGGTCCTCTCGCACGTGAAGTTTGAATGCAATTGCGCGGGTATCCCAATTGAGCAACCGCGTAACGTGGAACTCCGCCGCACGCGCATGCAAAACGTAGTAATACATGGCGAGGTGTCGAATTGCGCGCACCGCAACATTCGGATCGGAGTCATCACCGAAGCGCACGAGAATGGGGTGCATGCCGGGAACGACGTCGAGTTGCTCCAAGGCGGTTTCCAACGCCAGCCTTTTGTGACCGAGGCGCAGCATGAATTCGACAGTTTCCGGCGAAGAATCGCAAAGCTCATGTAAGTGAAAATCGATGTCATTGAATGGCAGATTCGCGGGCTGGGATTTCACACGCTTCGCGAGTATGTCCAACATCCATTCGGACGGATCGGGTGTACCACAATGCCTGTTTTCATGGCCAGACCAGAAGGGCCCTGCAACGCCAGGCCGCTGTATGTCCTTGGCGCCTACCAAATCAAACAAGAATGTCGCCGTAGGCGTTGTTGTCTCATCACACCAATCGCCGAGCCTCTTGGCTGCGCAGGCGCGCACGTAGTCGGATTCATCGTCCAGCAGATTAATCCACGCTTGCGCAGCCGCGACCGTATGCCGTTCATGCAGGATCAAAGCACCGCGAATCATCTCGCGCAGGCGCGGATCGGCCGCGGTGGCAAGCCATTCGCCAAGCCATGCGCATAGCGGAATGACAAAAGGCTCGTCGTCGCCGTGGAAAAGCATGTGGTCGAGAAAAGTGCGGCTTACGTCGGGATAGTGCGTCGAGGCGTTTTCCAATACGTTGCGAAGCCACCCCACGCGGGCGATGGAATACTCGCCATTCAACCTGCGCACGTTCATGGGCTCGGCCCTGAAAACCGCCATGCAGATACGCTCTATCGCGCTATCGCGCTATCGCGAATGGAGACGTCGGCGCTCGCGATGAATGGCGCTATTCGAGCGTAATAGCCGTCCCATGCGGTGACGCCCATCTTCAAATGCAAGGGCTCCTCGCGAAGATCAGCGAAGGCGACCGTGTCGGGATCAGGGGTTCTGTCCATAGTGAGAGTATGTGGCGGTCAATGTGACGCTCGGGCCCAGGACATGGACCCAAACCGCTCGGGAGGCAAACCTTACCGCATCAGTTGTATAGGCTGGAGTCGATCTAACAGTCCGTGTCTCAGTTCGATCCAGAGTGGTCTTTGCATAGCCGGTTGTCCCGAGCTGGCCAGCTCATACGAAGCGCGACGAGGTGCGGCATGGACCCGCGGATTCCCCTCGTTGGCGGCTGTACTCAGCGGTCGTCGCGGTAGACGTACCTCAAATCAGATGAACGAAGCTGGTCACCCCGGTCCGGGACGAAGGTCGGGACTTGCAGAGCCCGCTCGAACTCAGCGGGTCATTGCACCTTTGAGGTCCCATCCTTGCGCGCCGCCCCGCTCGAGCATAGGGTAGCGGGTTGGTAGCGCTATCAGCCGAGCTCGATTCTCAGAGCCGCGTACTGCGAATCACTGAACCAACGGAAGAGGGGTTAAGGTGGTGATCACGACGATCCAAAGAACGAGGTTGTTGGCGGCGGGCGTCCTTTGCATGACCGCCGTGCTCGCGACTGGCTGCGGTGGTGGGGGAGGAGGGGGCCAGCCCCCTGTGACCACCTACGCTGTCACTGCCACCGCCGGCACCGGAGGCACGATTTCGCCTACGAGCGCGACAGTGAACGCCGGCACTACAACAGCCTTCACCGTGACCCCCAACAGCGGCTACACGATCAGCGGTGTTACAGGATGCGGCGGCACTCTGACCGGCAACACCTACACAACGGGAGCGACCAGCGCGAATTGCACGGTCTCGGCGAGCTTCGTGGCCCAGTACAACGTAACGGCGTCGACCGCAGGGCCTGGCGGAGCTATTTCGCCTTCGAGTGCGGCGGTGATCGCAGGCGCCACAACCACCTTCACCGTCACGCCCAACAGCGGCTACACCATCAACAGCGTCACAGGGTGCGGCGGCAGTCTGTCCGGCAACACCTACACAATCGCCTCGGCGAATGCGAGTTGTGCCGTGACAGCGAGCTTCTCAGCTGCGTTCACCTGGGTGACCGGTTCCAGCACACCTGACGTAATGGGAGTGTATGGCACGCAAGGTGTTGCCGACGCCGGCAACGCGCCAGGGGCGCGACACGGTCCCATCACTTGGACCGATGCCTCCGGCAATCTCTGGACCTATGGGGGCTACGGCGTGGGCGACCCCATCTTCAGCGACATGTGGAAGTATTCTCCCAAAACGGGTCTGTGGACTTGGGTCGCCGGATCCAACACACCCAATAACGCGGCGGTCTACGGCACCCTCGGCGTCGCCGCAGCGGCGAACAATCCAGGATCAAACGCCGCCTCCGCCTATTCCTGGACAGATTCAAACGGCAATCTGTGGGTGTTCGGAGGATATGGATATGACTCAACAGGGACACGCGGCTGGCTGAATGCTTTGTGGGAGTATTCTCCAACAACAGGCATGTGGACATGGCAGGCCGGTTCCACAACGGTCAACGCCCGAGGAGTCTATGGCACACAGGGTGTTGCAGCTGCGACGAACTACCCGGGCGCCCGCGCCGGCGGCGGCTTCACAGATGCTGACGGTAACGCATGGCTGTACGGCGGAGCCGGCTACGATTCCAACGGTACCCTCGGAGGTTTGAGCGATCTTTGGAGATACTCCGCCGCGAGTCACCAGTGGACCTGGATCAACGGCTCCAACATTGTGAACCAAAAGGGTGTTTACGGCACCCAGGGTGTTGCCTCTGCCACAAACTCACCCGGTGCCGGGCCCGGCCCCTCCTGGATGGATGCAAATGGGAACTTCTGGCTCTTCGCAGGCACCGGCTACGATACCAACGGCAACTTGGGCCAATTGAATGCCCTGTGGAAGTACTCGCCATCAACCAATCAATGGACCTGGGTTAGCGGCTCCAACACGGTGAACGCCAAAGGCGTGTACGGCACTCAGGGCGTCGCATCGGACACCAACGTGCCCGGCGCAAGACACTACACAACCACCTGGACCGACTCCGCCGGTAACTTCTGGTTGTTCGGAGGCACCGGATTCGACTCCACAGGTGCCTACAACGAGCTCAACGATCTCTGGAAGTACTCCCCGTCCACCAATCAATGGACCTGGGTAGCCGGTTCTAACACCGTGAATGCCCCAGCAAACTACGGCACTCGAGGCGTCGCTGCCGCTGCAAACGTTCCCGGTGCCCGGGATGACTTTTCGACCTGGAACGACGGCACCTTCGTATGGCTGTTCGGCGGAGAAGGCCTCAACGCCAGCGGCGCCGATCCCAACGCCCCCGCGTGGAATGATCTCTGGAAATACCCCGTCAAGTGAGCTCGATCACTGCGCTCCGAGTACGGCGCCCCGTAGGGCGCCATCTCACGCCGCATTCGACGACTCGAGCCGATAGCGAGCATCCAGCAGCACTATCAGGAGCGCGGGATATCCGTTGTGTCTCCAGGCGACCCATGCCAGTTGACGGGTCGAACAGCGAGCGGCACACGAGCCCGTCATTTGCCGATGCAGAAGCTGGAGAAGATGCGGCCTAACAGGTCATCGGTGGTGAATTCGCCGGTGATTTCGTTCAGGGCTTGTTGGGCGCCGCGGAGCTCTTCGGCGACCAGCTCGCCGGCGCGGCGTTCCTGGAGTTGGCGATAGGCTTCGTCAACGTTGCGGCGGGCGCGGGCGAGAGAGTCGAGGTGACGTTGGCGGGCGGAGACCGTGCCGGCGTCGAGTGACTGGTAGCCCATGCATTGTTTGAGATGGGCGCGTAGAACGTCCATGCCTTTGCCCGTTGTCGCAGATATGGTGACGCGCGGCGGACCGGAGATGGTGTCGGCAACAGGGACCCCGACAGCGAGATCGCACTTGTTGAAAACGAGTGTGACGGGGACATCGGCGGGCATGCGCGAGCGCTCGGCATGGAATGCTTCGCCCATTGGGTCTTCGGCTGCATCGATGATAAATAACACGCGATCGGCGCGTGTCATTTCTACCTTTGCGCGGCGGATGCCTTCTTCCTCTACGACATCGCCACCCTGACGAAGACCTGCTGTATCCAACACGTGCAGGGGCATCCCGTCGATATCAATCCGCTCGCGCACGATATCGCGCGTCGTACCGGCGATCGGCGTAACGATGGCGGCTTCGTAGCCGGCGAGTTTGTTCAATAGGCTGGACTTGCCGGCGTTGGGGCGGCCGGCGATGACGACTGTCATTCCTTCGCGCAGCAGTCGGCCCTGCCGGGCACTTTGTTCGACGCCGTCGAAGTGCTCGCGAACTGACTGGAAGCGCTCTGTCAGTTGTTCGTCGGCGAGAAAGTCGACTTCTTCTTCAGGGAAGTCGATTGCGGCTTCGACGTAAGTACGCAGATCGATTATGGCGTCCGTAAGCCCGCGGACCATTGCCGAGAATTCGCCTTGCAGGGAACGCATGGCAGCGCGAACGGCGGCGCGGGAGCCGGCTTCTATGAGGTCGGCGATGGCTTCTGCTTGCGCGAGGTCGACTTTGTCGTTGAGGAAGGCTCGTTGGGTGAATTCACCGGGTTGCGCGCGGCGCCCACCTATCTCAACAACACGGTCGACGAGTGCTTCCATGACGAGCGAGCCACCGTGACCCTGCAGCTCGAGGACGTGCTCACCCGTGTAGGAATGCGGCGAAGGGAAGAAGATCGCGAGTCCCGCGTCGATGGTTTCCTGCTCGGAGTCGAGGAAGCGGGCGAAGGTTGCGCGCCGCGCGGGTGGCAGCTCGCCGAGAACGACGGCTGCTATCTCAGGAACCTTGGGTCCTGAGACGCGCACGATGCCCACGCCACCTCGTCCCGGAGGCGTCGCAGCGGCAACGATTGTGTCCACCTTGCCCATGTGCACATATCTTAAGGTGCACCGACGTTGGCCGCGACCCGTGCAGCGGGTTTATCTGCGCATCCGTGCGCGAAGGCGGGCGGCCCGGGAGTTGGTGCCCGTGCCGGTTCTGCACCAAAACACATACGCTACTGGAAAGGCCTCCACGTGTGGCGCAGTCGGCTAGTTCAGCAGCGAAGGAGGCGCGCCGCCTCATTGGCACGCGGGAATTGCAGGACGCGAGGGAATGTCGGGTGCCGCAGGATGCGCAAGCCGCAAGACACCGCGGAGGTGCTGCGCAAGGCGCGCGGAACATATGGGGCGTGTGCCCCGGCGGCGGCCTGGCTGGCCTCGCAGAACATGACGCGGCGGCGGACCGCAAGCCGCAGGTCACCGCACAGTGGAGGTGCCGCGCGCGGAGCGAGTGCATCTGCCGCGGCAGTTAGTTCTTTCGCTTCGCGGCTTCTGCTGCAATGCGGCGGTTGATGTTCCACTGCTGGGCGATCGACAAGCATGTGTTCGTCACCCAATAGAGCACCAGACCCGCGGGAAAGAACGCGAACATGAAGGACATCACCAGCGGCATGAACATGAACACCTTGGCCTGGACCGGGTCCGGGGGCGCGGGGTTCAACTTGTACTGCCCGAACATGGCTGCGGCCATGATGGCGGGAAGCACGAAGTACGGGTCACGGGATGACAGATCGTGGATCCAGAACGCGAAAGGCGCCTGGCGCATTTCGACGCTTTCCAGGAGCACCCAATAAAACGCAAGGAAGACCGGGATCTGGATGATGATGGGTAAGCAGCCGGCGACTGGGTTGATCTTCTCGCGCTGATACAACTCCATCATGGCGCGACCGCGCTTTTCAGCGTCGTCCTTGTACGTATCCTGCAGCGCTTTGATCCGCGGCTGGAGCTGCTTCATTTTGGCCATGGATCGGCCGCTGGCTTCGGACAACGGGTAAAAGCAGAGCTTCAGCAGGAAAGTCACCAGGATGATGGCGACGCCCCAATTGCCGAAGAACCGGTCGACCGTATCGAGAACGATGAACAACGGCTGGGCGAGGATGTACAGGTAATTATAGTCGGTGACGCGGGCGAGCTCGGGGCCGGTGGCCTTCAACTGCCGCTGGAGCTTCGGACCCACGAAAATGTCGGTGCCGAACTTAGCCGATGCACCCGGGGCGACGGTATGGGTGTTACCCATGGCTGCGAGACTGAAGCGATCACCGTCCGACTTGAGCGTGAAGTGATACTTCTGATCCTTCGGCGGCACGATCGCACTGACGAAATGATGCTGAAGCGCAGCGATCCAACCGTTGGTCACCTCCACTGAGAGGTGGCTGTCAGCGCTATCTGTCGTATCGAGCTTCTTATACTTCTTGCCGTCGAAAAACGCCGGGCCGTGATAAGCGTACGTCTCGACGTTGAACATCGAGCGCTTGGTGCGTGGGTCGTTGCGCAGGAGTTGCGCGTAAGGCGCGGCGGACCATGGGGCGTCTGAATGATTTTCGACGTCATACTCGATGTCGATCGCGTAGTTGCCACGACGGAAGATAAATGTCTTGGTGACCTGGACGCCCTTGTCACTGGTCCAGGTGAGCGGAACGCGCAACTCGTTTTCGTTAGCACCGAGCTCGTAGTCAGACTTCGCGCTTTGCAACGGCGTCAGGTGACTGGGTGTTGGTTGCGATCCAGTCAGACCTGACTGCAACAGGTACGTCGTCTCAGGGTCGTCCTGATTCTCCAACCGGACGGGCGCAGTCTCGCCTTTGACCTTCGGATACTTCAGAAGGTCAGCGCGTTGGATCGTGCCACCCAGGGTGCTGATGTCCATGTCGAGCACGTCTGTGTGCACGTGGACAGCCGGAGCAACGGGAGCAGCAGACGCCGGCGTTGCGGATGTCGACGTTGACTCCGCAGCAGCGGTGGGCGCCGCGCCGTTAGGTGTCGCACCATTTTGCGCGGAGGGATTTTCCTTCGCGGCTTGCGGTATTTGATTCGCAATATCGCCAGCGGAATTGGTCGCCGTCGCCGGATTAGCATTCGCCGGGTGCGTGGTGTTGGTGATGGTCGCCGCTGGCGCATAGTCGCGCTGGTAAGCGTCCCAGTTCAGCCAGGCCATCAACGCGAGAGCGATCCACAGGTAGATTCGGGGATTGTTAGTCATGTGCCGGATGGTTGCAGGCGGACGGGACGCTGGTTGCGCCACAGGACCGCGGTACTGGATCGAAACCACCCGGATGCCACGGATGGCATCGCCCTAAGCGCCGCAGGCTCAGCCAACCGCCTCGGAAAAACCCGAATCGGTTGATGGCCTCGAGCGCGTAGTTGGAACAGGACGGATGGAATCGGCATGTGGGACCGAGTAGCGGGCTCACGGTCCACTGGTAAATTCGAATCAGGAGCGTGGCAACGTAGCGCATTGCGCGTTCTTTTCTTCCATTCTCATACGACGCCACGGGCGCGCATTCAGCTGAACTTGCCTGACACGCTCTTCCACAGCGCGCTCAGGCTCTCGCGTAGTTCTGCCCCGGAAGCATTCCGCGCACGATCGCGCAAGCTGACGACCAGGTCGACAGCTGGCAATTCGTGCTGATGCAGGCGAAACGACTCGCGGATTATCCTTCGAAACCGGTTACGTTGGACACCACCACCGGCGACTCGAACCGCAACGGCCAGGCCAAGACGCGGACCGCCAGTATCGTTTTGGACAGCGGTCACGCCAAAGAATCCATTTCCGAAGCGGCGGCCTCGTGCGTACGTGGCATCGAAGTCCGACTTACGACGTAGCCGTTTCTGCGCGGGAAGCGTCAGCCGTTTGTGGGCCGCGCTGTCGCCGGTCAAGCGGCCCCCGTCAATGGAAGACTTAAGGAATGAGCTTTCTACGGCCCTTGGCGCGACGGCGGGCCAGGACGGCACGGCCGGTCTTGGTTGCCATACGGGCACGGAAACCGTGCGTGCGCGCACGCCGCACTTTACTCGGTTGATAGGTGCGCTTCATTGCATGGCTCCGTCGATAGTCTGCAGGTTCTCAAAAAGGGCGGCAAGGCTAAGCCGTTGAGTGCCAAGGTGTCAATAGAATCTCTTCGATAATGGCTTCAGCGCACGCTGCACTAGGTATAGACTGCGCAGCCCTTTTAACAGGTCCCGTCGAGGCGGCCGCGGAGGCAGCGCGTGGAAGCGTCTCATTGGACTCAATGCGTTTCCGCTTTGGAAGCCGAACTTCCAGAGCAGCAATTCAATACGTGGGTGCGTCCTCTGCAGGTTCTGGAGGGTGCCGGCGCGTTGAAGCTGCTCGCGCCGAATCGGTTCGTGGTCGACTGGGTGAATGCCAATCTGCTGCCGCGGATCGGTGAGCTGTTACGTGATCAGAACGGAGGCGATGTCCCCGTCGTGACGGTCGAGGTTGGCTCGCGAACGGCTGCTGTACGGCCACCGCCGCCTTCATCGCCACTACCGCCGTCGCGTCCGAGGCGCAACGACGGCCTGGTCGTCGGGGCCCGCCTTCAACCGGACTTTACATTTGAATCGTTCGTTACCGGCAAGAGCAACCAGCTCGCGAAAGCTGCATCACTTCAGGTAGCTGAAAATCCTGGTCGTGCATACAACCCGCTGTTTCTTTACGGCGGTGTTGGTCTCGGCAAGACGCATCTGATGCACGCAATTGCGCACATGATCAAGGAACGCAATTCAGAGGCTCGGATCGCGTATGTGCATTCGGAGCGGTTTGTGGGCGATATGGTCCGCGCTCTGCAGCACAATTCGATGAACGAGTTCAAGGCGGCGTATCGGTCGCTCGATGCGCTCATGATTGACGACATTCAG
>Ga0207703_10003595_pt1 | contig 12946 bp, 13 predicted proteins | sample KBSSwiS12_FD_184304 | JGI IMG/M metagenome (GOLD analysis project Ga0207703, IMG submission 184304) | Switchgrass rhizosphere microbial communities from Kellogg Biological Station, Michigan, USA - KBS Switchgrass S1-2 (SPAdes) (version 2) | ecosystem: Host-associated > Plants > Roots >... | reverse complement strand
GGAACGAAGATTGACCCAGCCGGCGTCGGTCTGCCCATGCCACGCTTCCCAGCCATAGCGGCGCTCGGCGTTCGCGGGATGGAGCGACACCAAGGATGGGAACCACTCATCATAGACGCCGTCGGGGGTTTCGAAGTGAACCAGTGGATAGTTCCCGCGATCGACGGCGGCCACCACGATGCGCGTGGTGCCAAAATCGATACCAAGCTTCATCGCTTCATGGTCGCATGCTTCGCAAGGTTGTGGACAGAACGGTTGAGTCTAACTAGCGCGTCGAATGGAGGCGAGCGGATCGTCGGGACTGAAAGTGACCTTAGCGTAGATCTCAGACAGAGGAACGGCGCAATCCAGGCTCTCAAAATGGCAGACGGCTTCGAGGCCCACAGCTTCCGAGAGCAGCCAATGGCCACCCGGCTGGCGGCGGAAAACTTCGACGCGCGGCTCGGACTGCGACACCAGAGCGTATTCTTCCAGCGATTCGACGGTCCGATACTGGGCGGATTTGAAGCCGCGGTCGTACGCTTCAGTGGAAGGCGAAAGCACCTCGACGATCAACGCCGGGTTCAAGAGCGTGTCTTGCTCATCGTCTGCAAATCTGGGATCTCCGTTGATGGCCAAGACGTCGGCATACGTGTAGAGGCCATCGGGCGAGACTCGCAGCCGGAGATCGCTGGAACCAATCCCACAAGGGCGCGTCTTAAGCTCGGTATGCAATGCCCCTAAAATGTTCCCCGCAATCAAACAATGCTGGAATGAACCGCCGGGCCTCGCATACATCTGTCCGTTGTAGTATTCGTGCTTGAATTCGGCAGTCCGCTCCGCTGCCAGGTATTGCTCGGGAGTGAGGTGCGGCTGCGCTTGGGCGGACATACCCTTAGTTTAACGCCCGCCGGACGCAAGCGAAATAATGTTATTGGACGCTCGAAACTACACCGTCGGTCAACTTCAGACCGCCGAACTTTTGGCCGTTTTGGTGGTAGCTATACTGCTCGACCACATGGCCGTCCTCAAACATTGTGATTTTGGAAGAAGGCGCGCCGAATCTGAGCACGTCGGCGCGGGTCATGCCGGTGGAGACGCTGCGCAAATCGTCTGGCGACATCACCGCGGGCGGCGGTAGCGTCGGCGCTACATCAGCCCACGAACTGATACGGGCGATTTCGCTGGGCGGGACGTACTGAGCGACAGGAACAGGCGCAGGCGCGCTGCGCTTGGCAGGAGGTGCTGGCGGAAGCGGCACGCCGCCGGGGTCGGCTACAGGAGCGCCGGCCGCGACCTTCAATGCCTCGACTTGCGGCTCCTTTTCCCTTCTGGTTTCTTTGGCGGCCCGGGCGGTCTGCTGGTCCACCTTTCCGAAGATGGCGTTGATGCCGTTGCTGACCGATTTCCCGCTGGCTCCTCCGACTGCGCTTCCGGCGGCGACAGCGCCGAATTCGGTCATGGTTTGGGCGAAAGAGATTGCGGTGATGAATAGAAAAGATGCAACAATGCGCATGAAGTTCCTCTATTTGCAGGCTAACAAGCGGCGCCGCGAGCCGAAACGAGGGATTCCACTTAGGGACACTTAGAAAATCGCCTGAGACTGGCGAGACGCAGTGTGTACTTCGAAAAAGGGAACGATTTCCATGGCGCTATCATCAAAGTGACGGGGATGTGTCATGCCGGGTCTCACCACCACCGAGGCGCCTTTCATTGAACAGGCTCGGCACGATGGGCGGCTTTACGTCCACCAGCCCTACGAGCTTTATTCCGAACAGAACCACAGGGCGTGGAGCACTTTGTATCGCCGCATGCTGCCGCGCTGGGAGCGCTACGCGAACCAGCATTTCCGCGCCGGGCTCGACGCCCTGAATCTGGACCACGACCGGGTGCCGCGGTTAGAGGACGTCAATCGCTTCCTGCAGCCGCTCACCGGATTTCAGGCGAAGGCCGTCAGCGGTTATGTGCCCACCTTCCTGTTCTTCGACAGCCTGCGCAACCGCGAGTTTCCGACGACCATCACCATCCGGCGCGGGGATCACCTGGACTACCTGTCGGAGCCGGATATTTTTCACGACGTGGCGGGGCACGTGCCGATGCATACCGATAAACATTTCGCCGAGGCGCTGGTGCGATTCGGCGAGTGCGCGCACACTGCGGCGGCGCTGGCGGCCGACATTCAGGACCCGGCCGAGCAGGTACACGCCGTCACCAGCATCATTAAGGCGATGGCGCGTTTCTTCTGGTTTACCATCGAGTTCGGCTTGATGTCGTCACCTGAAGGATTAAAAGTGTATGGAAGCGGACTGCTCAGCTCCTACGGGGAGATTGAGCACGCGATTGAGTCGCCGGAAGTCCAGCGTTATCCGATGCAACTGGAGTGGGCCATCAACCAAAGCTTTGAGATCGACCACTACCAGCCGCTGTTGTTTATCGTGGAATCGTTCGATCACCTGTTCTATCTGGTAGGGCGTCTGGAGCAATGGATGAAGGAGGGCCGGCTGAATCATGTGGCGCCTGGGGAGCCGGCGGTGGAAGAGGCGGATTTGCAGAGCTTCCTGCACGCGGCGCGGTAGGGCGCAGCCTTGCGGCGCGTGGTTGGGCGCTGCACGGCAGATGGTTGGGCTGCACAGCGGGTGGTTGCGCTGCGCAAGTGGCGCAACGCGCTTCGCGCACGGCGCGATGACCGGTCCAATACCCACTGGCCCTGTGCTCCAATAGTGGGATTATGTCTCCCTACGTTTTCGCTTTTCTCATTGGCGTGATCGCGGGACTTCGTTCGATGACGGCGCCGGCCGTGGTCAGTTGGGGGGCGCGCCTCGGCTGGCTGCATTTAGAAGGAACACCGCTGGCATTTCTAGGCTCCCCGATTACTTCGTATATTCTTTCGGCGCTCGCGCTCGGCGAGTTGATTGCCGACAAGCTGCCAACCACGCCTAGCCGGAAGACACTGGCGCCCTTCATGGGGCGAATCGGCACAGGGGCCTTGAGCGGGGCGGCCATTGGCGCGGCGAGCGGGGGACTTCTGGGAGGCCTGATCGCGGGCGCGCTGGGCGGCGCTTTCGGAACGCTCGGCGGCTACGAGTTCCGGTCGCGGCTGGTCAAGGCGATCGGGGGCAAGGATCTACCGGTGGCAATTCTCGAAGACGTCATCGCCATCGCGGGCGGAATCTGGGTCACCGCATGAGCACCGCGTTCGACGCCATCGTGATCGGCACCGGGCAAGCGGGCCCACACCTGACCAGGCGAATGACTGCGTCCGGTATGAAAGTAGCGATTATCGAACGCAAGCTCTTTGGCGGCACCTGCGTCAATACCGGCTGCATCCCCACGAAGGCCATGGTCGCGAGCGCCTACGCGGCGCATATGGCGCGGCGCGCGGCGGAGTTCGGAGTGAAACTCGACGGGGCTGTGAACGTCGACATGCGGCAGGTCAAAGCGCGGAAAGACGAGATCTCGGGGCAGTCGCGAAGCGGGCTGGAAAGCTCCCTGAAAAAGCTGGAGAATTGCACAGTTTATGAAGGTCACGCCCGCTTCGAGTCGCCGCGCGAGGTGAGCGTGGGAACGGAGCGGCTCACCGCGGACCGGATTTTCATCAACGTGGGCGCGCGCGCAGTCGTGCCGGAGATGCCGGGAGTGGAACAGATTGACTATCTGACCAACAGTTCCATGATGGGCGTCGACTTTCTTCCGCAGCATTTAGTTATTGTCGGCGGCAGTTATATCGGGCTGGAGTTCGGGCAGATGTTCCGGCGATTCGGGAGCGAAGTCACTATCATCGAGATGGGCCCGCGGCTGGTGCAGCATGAGGATGAAGATGTCTCGGCGGCCGTGCTGGAAATCGTGAAGAACGAAGGCATCCAGGTACGGCTCAATGCGAAATGCATCAGCTTCACCAAGCGCGGGGAAACAATTGCCGCGCGAGTGGATTGCAAGGACCCCCCAGACGAGGTTGCCGGCACGCATGTGCTGCTGGCGGTAGGGCGGCGCCCTAATACCGATGATCTGGGACTGGAGAAAGCCGGCGTGATGCTGGACGACCGCGGGTATATCGCGATCGACGATCAACTGCGCACCAGCGTCCCCGGTATTTGGGCGGTGGGCGATTGCAACGGGAAGGGCGGGTTCACGCACACGTCCTGGAACGACGCGGAGATCGTGGCGGCGAATCTCCTGGATAACGATCCGCGGCGGGTCAGCGACCGTATCACCGCTTACGCTCTATATATCGATCCGCCGCTGGGCCGGGCCGGTATGACCGAGGCGCAGGTTCGCAAGACGGGGCGGAAGGCGCTGATCGGAAAGCGTCCCATGACCAAGGTCGGACGCGCGGTGGAAAAAGGCGAGACGCAGGGCTTCATGAAAATCCTGGTGGATGCGAGCTCGCATGAAATCCTGGGGGCGTCGATTTTGGGCACCGGCGGCGATGAAGCGATTCACTCCATTCTCGACGTCATGTACGCGAAGAAGCCGTATACGGTGATCCAACGCGCCATGCACATTCATCCCACCGTGTCGGAGTTGATCCCGACCATGCTGGGAGAGTTGAAGCCGCTGGAGGGCTGATGTGATGCATCTGTGTTACAGTCCCAGTAATGCCCCCGACCAAGATCAAGCCTAGACGCGATTTCGATACCGCGTTGAACGCCTATCTGGAGTCCATTCAGCAGAAAAAGGCGGCGCTGCTGGCCTCGGTCAACTGGCCCACCAAGCAGCACGACAAGCAGTATCGTGCCGCCGCTGAAAAAGAGAAGGAAGCCCGCCGCAGGTACCGCAAGGCCACTAAGAATTTGTACGCCGTAACTCAGAAGAGGTAGGGCTTCAAGGCGAGGACTGGGCCGCACCGGGCCGGTGAAAGCTGCCCGAGTCGACCGTGACGCCGGTCCGGGAGATGGCCTGAAAACTGAGATCGTCGCCGCTGATTTCGACCGACAGAAATGAGCGGTCCTTGTCGTAACCCACCGCCGTTAAGTCGGTTTTCCTGAGGTTGCCATAGCGCAGTTCGCCGGAGGCGCCCTCGGTGAAATAGTAGATTCCTTTTTGCGGCTTCAAGCGCTCGTAAACGTGCTCATGCCCGGCGAACACCACTTGAACTCCGTATTTCAGAAATAAAGGTTCCAGAATGGTGCGAAGCTCGGTCGACGAGCCGTGAAACGCGGCGGAGGAGTACAAAGGATGGTGGAAGAAGCAGATCTTCCAATCTGTTCCCGCATTGGCAAGTTCTTTTTCGAGCCACTCCAATTGCTTAGGATCCAGGTAATCGCTGTCGAGCGCGAAGAAGTGAACGTTGCCCTTCTTGAAGGAATAGTAGGACTGGCCGTTCATGTTGAAGAATTTATAGAAGCGCTCATTGGTGTCGTCGTGATTCCCGAGCGAAGCGTAAAACTGGACGCCGGCGTCGAGCAGCGGTTTGTAGGGGATCTCGAACTTCTTTTGTAAGTCGCCCGGGGCTTTACCCCCGTAGATGTTGTCGCCCAGCATGATCGTAAAACTGAACGGAAATTTCTGGTGAAATTCCAGCATGCGTTGCGCGACCTCGTATTGCGGAGCGTCGCCGGTCCCCATATCACCGATGACCGCGAACCGGACCGAGCCGGACTTCAGCGGCAGAGTGAGATCCTGCGCGCATAGCGGCGCGACCGCGAGGCTCAAGAAGACAAGCAGGAAAGTGAGACGCCGCGTTTTTCGCATGAGCTACTAAGGGAGCGCTCCAGGGATGAAGTCAACCACTATTCGGGCTTCGGTATCCTGCAAGACGAAATCGTGATCGACGATGCGGTATGCCAGCTTGTCGGGCAGCCGCGGCAGGCGCAACAGCAGCGTGGGAGGCACAGTGGTTCTCGGCAGATGTCCCGGGTAAGCGCCATTGACGGCCAGATGCACGCCGATCACGGGCTCTCCCTGGCGAATGGTCTTGCGGACGTTGACGGCCTTGGATCCAAGCAGCGCGCCGCGGATTACCTTGAGGAATTCCGGCGTGCACCCCGGCGTAAAGATATCGCCTTGCTTCGCCGAGGGGCGCGCTTCCCGGATTGCGCCGGCGATCGCAAGCCGGCGATCGACGATCTGATCCTGGCGCTTGGTAGTGCGTTCGTTGGGCAGCGCTTTCCGTAATTTCATGTACTGCTGTACACGCTGCGTGAAATCGTCGAACCCGGGAGACTGTTCATTTAGAGGCGGAGTCTGCGCGGCGGCGATGGCTGACCATGAAATCACGAGGCTAGCGGCCTGTAAGCTGAGTCCGCTCATTTGCACGGGTTATTTCTCCGCGCTCTCTTCAGCCATCTCCGCAACGGCTTCTTTCATGGCCGTCTTGACGATGCTCTTTACCGTGGCTTTCAGGTTCCCATGCGCCAAAGAGTCCTGGCCGGCTTTCGTGACTGCCTGCTTGATGGCCTTCTTAAGCGTAGTTTTCAGCGGCGGCATCTCTTTCGCCAGAGCCCGGGTGGCTTTCGCGCTGGGCTTCGGCTCTACCTCCGCCGTGTTCGCTTCCACGGTCTCGCGAGTCTCGTCGAAACCGGTGGCTGCCCAATCGCTTTCAAAAGTGGCCAGCATGGTTTTCACGATCTTCGCATCGCCAACGATCATGCCGATTTCGCGCCGTAAATCCAATTCCGGCTGGCGGAGGCTCTGGCTGCCCACGAAAGCCTGTCGACCATCGCGGATAATAGTTCGCGTATGCAACCGCATGCTGGTGAGGGGCGTGACTTGCAGATTGGAGCGGACGCCGAGACTACCGATGATCTTGATATCCACACCCGCCTTAGCGCGTTCTTCGAGCAGCTTTAGGATTTGTTTGTCGGCGATTTTGGGATCGTAGATCCATAGTTGCTTTTTGGCTTTCTTGATGAAGGCCGATAGCTCGTTGCGGGCATTAACGGGGCTTACGATGAATGCCTTGAGACCGCCGCTGTATTCTTGCCGATTGAGGTCCGCGTCGAAGAGCCGGGTTGCCTCCTGAACAATTTTGGCATTCGTGACCACCAGACCGAAGCCACGGCTGTGTTCGATATCCATGTGGACAAAGTTGAACGACAGCAGGAACAGAATTCGCCGGTCTATAATCATCATCTTGCCGTGGTAGCGCACCAGGTCGTCGGCGGTTCGCCCCACCGTGATTCCAGCCTCAAGGAAGCGCATCTCCAAAGCGCGTAGCTTGGATTCGCCACCGCGATTGGTGTGTGCGATGAGTGCGCGCACGGCAATGCCGCGCCCCGACGCGGCCTTCAAGGCATTCTCGAGTTCTTTCCAGTCCAGGCGAAAGATCAGGATGTCGATACTCTTCTTGGCTTTCTTGATTGCCGATAGAAGAGGCTCAATGCCATCGTGAGGTTGTACCAGTAGCTTCAGGATCGTTCCTCCTTCGTCTTCCTTGCGCTTTGCAGTATTTTTTACCGATTCCGCGGCCTTCCGCGACGTCTTTTTTCAGCGTTTTCGCAGTATCTTTCCCTTGGCCCCTTGATGACTGCACGCGTTGGGCCAGTTGGAGGGCAACTCCGGCCTGGGTCGGTAAAGGGGCCCGCACTCACAACCGGAAATGCGTCTTGCCATTATAAGTTGACCACTCCCAGTCACATGACCGCATTCCGTCGCATTTCAAATCCATAGAAAGCCGGATCATGCGACATGCGGGGTCCCGCAGCGCGCCCAATGGTCATCGACGTGCCTTCTTCGTTGCGAGGGCCTATGACTACCAACCGCAGACTTTCCATCGCTTGTGCATTGATCGCCGCCGTTAGCCTGCAAATCAGGGTGATCGCGGCCGAAGAAAGCTCGGGTCAAGCCCCGATTCTGTGGACGGACCGGGGCGACGTTCGAGCGCTAGATCTATTCGGCGGAGCCGGTGGCAAAGAGCACCAGCCAGCGGGCAAGTTCACCTTCGAGAAAGAAGACATGGACGGCACTGCCGCCAAATTCACCGTGCGCGACGAGCAGGGCGTCCGATGGAAAATCAAACTCGGAGAAGAAGTAAAGTCCGAGACGGCCGCAACGCGCCTGGTATGGGCGGCGGGCTATTTCACCGATGAGGATTACTATCTGCCGGAGCTGCGCGTGGAGAACATGGGCAAGATGAAGCGGGGCAGCCAATTTGTATCGGCGGACGGCGTAGTCACAGGTGTCCGCATGGAGCGGTACCTGAAAGGCGAGAAGAAAGAAGGAAACTGGAGCTGGTTTAAGAATCCCTTCACCGGGACCAAAGAGATGAACGGCTTGAGGATCATGATGGCGCTCATCAACAATTGGGATCTGAAAGAAGTCAACAATTCCATCTACCAGGTAAAGGGCGAGAGGCCACGCTATGTCGTCACCGACCTGGGCGCGACTTTCGGCGAGACGGGAAATCCGCTCACGCGCTCAAAAAGCAATCCGGAAGACTACGGCAAATCGGAGTTCATTCAAAAAGTGACGCCGGACCATGTGGATTTCCACTTGAACAGCCGGCCGTTTTTTCTCACGGCTATCGATGTGCCGAACTACAACAAGCGCACGAAAATGCAAGAGGTTGTGAAGAACATTCCGATCGCGGACGCCATTTGGCTGGGCAAGTTACTTCAACCGTTGTCGGACGATCAGATCCGGGACGTTTTCCGCGCAGCAGGATACAACGATAAGGACGTCGAGGACAACGCCACAGTGGTCAAGCAACGGATTAGAGATTTGAACCGGCTGGATCCGAAGCGGTTCGATTCGAACCGGCTGCCTTAGGCTGGCTGGATCGGCGCTACTTCTCGGGCGCCGGCTCTTCCAGGCTGCCAAGTTGTAATCCATGGAGTTCGGCATACAAGCCGCCAGCGGCGAGCAGTTCCGCGTGGGTCCCGCGCTCGGCAATGTGGGAATCCTGCACCACGAAGATGACGTCCGCCCGCTGAATGGTAGCCAGGTGGTGCGCGATCACTACGCACGTCTTGCCCTCCATCAAGCGGCCCAGCGCTTCGAAGACCGCTAATTCGGAGGCGGCGTCCAGGCCCGAGGTGGGCTCATCCAACAGCAGAATCGGCGTGTTGCGGATCACGGCTCGCGCAATAGCGACGCGTTGGCGCTGGCCACCCGAAAGCGAGACGCCGCGTTCGCCCACCATGGTGTCATACCCGTCCGGCATCTTTTCGATGAACTCGTGGGCATTAGCCATCTCGGCCGCCTTTATGATTTCGGCGCGCTGGGCTTCGGGCTTGCCGTAGGCGATGTTCTGCCAAATGGGAGCGCGAAACAGCACAGTATCCTGCAACACGAAACTCATCTGCTCACGCAGGGATTGCAGGGTGTAGCCACGAATATCTGTCCCGTCGATCTTTACGGTGCCGGAAGCGGGATCGTAGAAGCGGGGAATCAGGCTCACAATGGTGGACTTCCCCGCTCCGCTGGGTCCGACAAACGCGGCCACTTGCCCGGGTTCGATCGAAAGACTTACGTCGGTCAAAATCTTCTGCTCCGGACTGTAGCTGAAGCTCACGCAGTCGAGTTCGATTTTGCCTTTAAATCGGGGAGCCCGGCGGGCGCGCGGCAGATCGCGGACGCGGCTTACGGTGTTCAGCACGTCCTGAATGCGCTCATAGCTGATCGCCGCCTTGGAGACGGTATCGGTCATCTTGGAAAGATCGCGGATGGGCTTGTACATCTTGCCGAGATACAGCAGGAACACAATCAGCACGCCGGTCGAGAGCTGGCCGGTCAACGCCAGTCGCCCTCCGTAGCCGAGAACCAGGCAAGTGCCGATGGCCGCCAGTACGTCGACTACGGGTGACAGCTTGGCTTTTACGGCGCGTGCGTGCAGGGCGGTTTCGACGTTCTCCAGGCTCTGCTCTTCAAAGCGCTGCTGCTCGTAGTCTTCGCGCGCAAACGCCTTCACTACCCGGATGGAAGAGAAGACTTCCTGAACGATGGTGAGCAGCTCGCCTTGCTTCTGGCGTACTTCGCGCGAGGTTTTCTTAATGCGCTTGGTGAAGAAAAATACCACCACGAAGAGCACTGGCACGATGGAGAGGGCTATCAGAGTAAAGCGCCAGTTGATGTAGAACATCACGGCCACCATGCCGGCCAGCGTGAGCGTGCTGACCAGCATGCCCAGCAGGGCGGAAGTGATGAAGTCCTGAACGGCTTCGATGTCGCTGGTGACCCGGCTGATCAGATCGCCGGTTCTTTTTTCGTCGTGCTCCGCCAGGGACAGGTGATGGATGTGCTGATAAAGCGTCCGCCGCATGTCGTGCATCACCCATTGGCCGACGCTGGTGGTGAGATATTTTTCGGTGTAGGCGCCGATCGCGCCGGTGATCGCAATCACTACTACCGCCAGCACGGCGAAATTCAGAATCGCAAGCTTGTCGTGTCCCGCGAGCTGGCCGACGACGCTTGCCAGCCAATGTGGCAGCGGCTTGGACTGCAGCAGATTATCGACAATAATCTTCAGCGGCCAAGGCTCAAGGAGATCGGCGCTGGTTTCAACCAGCACCGCCAGCAGCGCGATGGTTAAGGTCTTCCAATGAGGGCGCAGCAGCGCCAGCATCTTCGGCCAGTTGGATTGCGGAGGAGCGTTCGGCGCGGCGCTAGTCTCTGGCATTATCCATAGCCCTTATCCCCTACTGTTAATGATAAGGAAGCCCGGACCCGTGTTACTTGGGGCGTTCGCTGAGGCGCTGGCTCAGTAGCCCAGCCGCAGTATCCCTTCCTGCTTGCCTTCTACCGAGCCTTGCGTCAGCCACTCGAGAGACGCTTTGAACAGCAGCAGGTGGTTCTTTTCCCACATGGCGTTGTGGGAAGAACACGCGAGGTCGATGAACACTTTCTTGGGCGAGCCGAGATCGGTGTACATTTCGCGCACGCGCTCGGGGTTGACCTGCTTGTCGTTGGCGCCGGAAACCATCAGCGTGGGGATCTGGGTCTTGGCAACGACCGCCGTGGTCCATCCCCAGGAAGTGACTTGGGGAGCGCGGCGGACGCCCGGGCCCCAGGTTGCGCCGACAGGGTCGGAATGAATCATTTCCGACCAGACGGAGTCGCGAGCGGCGGCTTCGTATTGGCCGGGGCAGCCGGCCTGGCGATCCCAGTTGGCGATGAATTCGTCGCGCGACTGCGTGTTCATGGCCGTGCCGCTGGCGGGCACCTGCGCGGGCGGATCGGCTTTCGCGGCTCGATTATATGCGGGTGCCAGCAACACCAGCTTCGCGACTTTATCGGTATGCTGCGCGGCATATCCGGCTGAGCGCGGTCCACCTAACGACCACGCCAGCAAATTCAGTTTGTCCACATGGCGCAGGGCGCGGACGCGGTCGACTACCGCGTCAATATCGTGCCAGTCCGAAGCCAGCGTGGTCATCTGCTGGCCGTAGCTGGCAGTGCAGAGCGCGGGGATCAGCGCGGGGACGAAGGCGGCCTGCTGCTCGCGCGAAAGATTGCAGGGATCGTTCATCGCAGCAGGACGGGTGGAACGCCCATAGCCGGTCATGTCCATGGAGAACACGTCGAAGCCAGCGTGCGCGAGGTAGGCCATCCAACTGTAGTCCTGGTAGGGAACGTCGAAGGACACTTCGGCGGGCGTGCCAGCTCCGTGAATGAACAGCGCCACGCGATCGGGCGCAGGTCCGCCGCGCAGGACGGTGGACGCTTCCACTACTTCCCGCACGTAGATCTGGGTGGTTTGTCCGGCGATGGCTGGGACCGCGGAGTGCACCTCGACGTAGTGATCCAGCCGCAACAGGTGGTTTCCATCGTCGCTAAATGCGGCGGGCGCGAGCCCAAGGGCCAGAAGTGCGGTTGTATGGTGGATAGAAAGTTTCATCGGAAGCCTCCACGCGCGGCGGCGCTGTCCAGCCAGTATACTCCCCGCGCAGGCGGGCTGGCCGACGGCTAAAGTATACTGACGTGAAGCCGGAGGTGAACTCTAATGCCGGCGCAATCAGGACCAAGGCCAGCCAATCTGAATGAACTCAATCCCGAAACGTTTCCAGCGCACTACCGCCGCGCAACCGTGGTGGATAGCGTTGGCGCTCTTCGCAGCGCCGATCGCAGCCTTCGCGCAAACCGATGAGATCCAAGTTTATGACGCTGCGATTGCAGAGCGCGGCAAGTTCAATCTGATGCTCCACAATAACTTCACGCCCAAGGGGCTGAAGGAGCCGGCATTTCCCGGCGCGGTCCAATCCAATCACACGTATGTCGGCGTCGCGGAGTGGGCCTACGGCGTGACCGATTGGTTCGAGCAAGGTCTCTATCTGCCGCTGTACAGTTTCGCGCCGAACACCGGCGCGACCTATAACGGTTTCAAGCTGCGCTGGCTGTTCGTGAGACCGCATGCCGACGATCACAAATTTGTTTACGGCGTGAATTTCGAATTCAGCGTGAACCGGCCGCAGTGGGACACCCGGCACTACACATCCGAGGTGCGGCCTATCATCGGCTGGCACTTAAAGCCGATCGACATCATTTTCAATCCGATCATGGACACGTCCTACACGGGCGGGTTCAAGAGTCTGGATTTCGCGCCGTCAGTGCGCGTCGCCTACAATTTCTCTCCCAAATGGGCGGGGGCTATTGAAGAATACGCCGACTATGGACCGCTGCGAGACTTGTACCCGGGGCGGGAGCAATCGCACCAAATCTGGGCGGTAGCGAATCACACCAGCAAGATCGTCGATATCGAGACTGGAATAGGATTTGGACTGACCGGCGCGTCGGATAAAGTGACGCTGAAGTTCATGATCTCGCGCGATTTGAATTGAGAATCCTGAGCGGCAGGCCACGGCGGCCTGTGCGATCCGGAGTCGTGCAGGAACGGTAGATAGCGGACACGGCAAGGGGGCCGGCGCGTTCGCGGCCCCTGCATGCCTGTGCAAGCTGCAATTACTGACGATGAGCCGATTGAGCGCCCAACGCGCGGCGGAATTTCTCCGCAGCTGCCGGGGTCTTCATGTTGGCGGTCAATATTTGACGATTCGTGGTTTTACGGCCGTACAGCTCGCGATTGGCATCTTCA
>Ga0207703_10003594_pt1 | contig 12952 bp, 7 predicted proteins | sample KBSSwiS12_FD_184304 | JGI IMG/M metagenome (GOLD analysis project Ga0207703, IMG submission 184304) | Switchgrass rhizosphere microbial communities from Kellogg Biological Station, Michigan, USA - KBS Switchgrass S1-2 (SPAdes) (version 2) | ecosystem: Host-associated > Plants > Roots >... | reverse complement strand
GATCTCCTCGCATCGCCTTTGCAGCGAATATGGAAACCGAGCATGACCGCGCAATGAAGCGGCGTCGGTACGGCAGCGCGCACAGCGCGATGCGTAATGTGGCCGGATTCCGCGACACCGCACGATTCCGCAAAGAGTGCGGATACTAGGCGCGGGTGAGTGCCGAGTACCGTCGAAGCGTGGAGGCAGTCTGCCGCCGTGCGTGCGCCAACGTACAGACATGACTCGGTATAGCGCATATTGTTCAAGTCCACGGGAAGCCGCGCTTATCGCGCCAGCGCTCCCCGACACCGCATTCGAACCGGAAGGAACAGCATGTCCAAACTGATGATTTCACTATTTGTCGCTGCCGGGCTGGGTTTTGCAGGGTCCGCAGCGGCGCAGGTTGTCGCCAAGACCACGTGGGTGGCGGCGCCGATGTCGAAGGAAAGCTACAACACGGCGAAACAGAGCGCGGACGCGCAGTACAAGATCGACAAGGACGCGTGCTCGTCGTTGAAAGCAAACGCCAAGGATATCTGCGTCGCGGAGGCGAAAGGGAAGGACAACGTCGCCAAGGCCGACGCCCAAGCCGCATACGAAAACACGCCTAAGGCGCGCGAGAACGCGCGCGTTGCGCGTGCGCAAGCGAACTACGACGTTGCCAAGGAAAAATGCGACGACCAGGCGGGCAATCGCAAGGACGTCTGCGTCAAGGAAGCGAAAGCCGAGCTGGTCAAGGGCAAGGCGAACGCCAAGGTCGATCGCGTCGCGGCCGATACCAGCAAGGAAGCGGCGACCAAGCAGGCTGTCGCCAGCAGGGAAGCGACCGCGGACAAGCGCGACGCGGAATACAAGGTCGCGATAGAGAAGTGCGACGCACTCGCTGGTGCACCCCAAGGACTCATGCGTCAGCAACGCGAAAGTACAATTCGGCAAGTCATAAGATCGGGCAAGTCTCCGTCGCCGCCGCCACTTTTGCGGGCAGCGCGACGAATTGGGCAACGGCCGGGGATGTCTTCCCCGGCCGTCTTTTCGTCCGGTGGCCGCCCCATGCATGTGTAGTGGCGGCGCTTCGGCCGTATCTCGGTTTGTGTCTCGCTCGGTTAGTGGGTGCGCCAGCGCACAGACGACCCTTAGTATCGCGCCTATCGTTCAAGTCCGAGGGAAGATTTGGGACTTCGCGGTGAGGAGTCCACGAGTCGAGTCTCGATGCTGTGGGATTTCAAGTCATGACAGTTACTGTCTTGGCGTTCTTCACATCGACACGGCTTCCCACCGTACTTGAACAGTAAGGAAATGATATGTCCAAACTGATGATTGCACTGTGTGTCACGGCCGGATTGAGTCTTGCCGGCTGCGCGACGCAAAGGAACGCGCCGATTACCGCCGCGAAACCGGTTGTCCCGGTGGCGCCGATATCGAAGGACGCTTACGATCAGGCGGTCAAGAACGCCGACGCTCAATCCAAGATGGACAAGGACGCCTGCGCGTCGCGAAGCGGCAACGCCAAGGACATTTGCCTCGCGGAAGCCACCGGCAAGGAAAAGGTCGCCAAGGCCGACGCGGAAGCCGCGTACAAGAACACGCCGAAGGATCGCGAGGCCGCGCGCGTGGCGCGTGGCGAAGCGACCTATAACGTCGTCAAGGAGAAATGCGACGACCTTGCGGGCAATGCCAAGGACGTCTGCGTGAAGGAAGCGGACGCCGCGCTGGTCAAGGCAAAGGCTGACGCCAAGGTCGACCGTGTTGCGGCCGATGCGCGCCAGGACGCCGATACGAAACAGGCTGACGCGCGAAAGGAAGCGAACACAGTCAAGCGCGACGCGGACTACAAGGTTGCGATCGAGAAGTGCGACGCACTCTCGGGTGCGCCGAAGGACTCATGCGTCAGCAACGCGAAAGTACAATTCGGCAAGTCATAAGATCGGGCAAGTCTGCGTCGCCGCCGCCATTTTTGCGGGTAGCGCGACGAATTGGGCAACGGCCGGGGACGTCTTTCTCCGGCCGTCTTTTCGTCCTGCGCCCGGCCGATGAACGAGGATGCAAGATGAGCGTTGCACAGGTTGACGTCGCCGTCATCGGCGCCGGAACGGCGGGCGTTGCAGCCTACCGTGCCGCGCGCGCCGCGGGCGCGACCGCGATGCTCATCGAAGGCGGCGCCTATGGCTCTACGTGCGCCCTCGTTGGCTGCATGCCGAGCAAGCTGCTCATCGCCGCCGCGGACGCGGCCCATGCCGTCGCAACGGCATCGCGCTTCGGCGTTCATCATGATGGGGTCTTGCGCGTTGACGGCAGCGCGGTCATGGATCGCGTGAGGCGCGAGCGCGACCGGTTCGTCGGGTTCGTCCTTCGCGACGTTGAAAGCATTCCGGAAACGGACCGCCTCCGCGGCCATGCAAGCTTCGTCGACGACCATACGCTCGAAGTCGATGGAACCAGGCGGGTCGTGGCCAGGACAATCATCATCGCGACCGGCTCACGCCCGACCGTCGCCGACGGTTTCAGTGACCTCGGCGACCGCCTCCTCGTCAGTGACGACATCTTCGATTGGCGGGATCTGCCGAAGTCCTTGGCCGTGATCGGACCGGGAATCATCGGGCTGGAAATGGGTCAGGCGTTGCATCGACTGGGCGTTCATATTTCCATTTTCGGGCGTGGTGGCCACGTTGGCGCGATCGGCGATCCGGAGGTTCTCGCTTACTCGATCGCTACGTTCAACAAGGAATTCACGCTCGTGCCGGACGCCCGCGTTGTGGACGTGCGGCGCGACGGGGACCGCATCGTCATTCGTTACGGCACAACGGACGGCGCCGGGCGGGTCGACACCTTTGACTGCGTTCTGGTAGCCAGCGGCCGAGTGCCCAATGTCGAGGGCATTGGCCTTTCAAACACGTCGGTCAAGCTCGACGCCAACGGCGTGCCTGTCTACAATCCGGTGACCACGCAGGTCGCGAGCGCGGACGGAAGCGGAGGCGGGAGCAGTCCGATTTTCATGGCCGGCGACGCGGGCAACTTCATACCGCTGCTGCACGAAGCGGTCGACGAAGGACGCATTGCGGGGAACAATGCCGCGCGTACTGCGCTTTGCAAGGTGGCCAAGGAGGGCTTGCGCCGCGCGCCCATTAGCGTGGTGTTCACGGATCCACAGATCGGCATCGTCGGCGGCGGATATCGCTCTCTGCAGCCGGGTACCTTCGCGACCGGCACGGTGAACTTCGAGGATCAGGGACGTGCGCGCATCCTGCTGCGAAACAAGGGACTGATGAACGTTTATGCCGAAATGACCACCGGCCGATTTCTCGGCGCGGAAATATTTGCCCCTGATGGCGAACATCTGGCCCATTTGCTCGCATGGGCATTGCAGAACCGAATGACCGTTGGGCAGATGCTCGAAATGCCCTACTATCACCCGGTGCTGGAAGAAGGACTGCGCACTGCCTTGCACGACGTGAATGCCAAATTGCGCACCGTCCGTCGTCCCGTTCGCGAACCAGCGTTGGCCAGCGTCTAGATAATGCCCTGGCGTCACCAGGAATGGCATCCGCTCAAGAGCATCGGCTGGTTGCGCGCCGCTGTCTTGGGTGCGAACGATGGGATTGTCTCGACGTCGAGTCTCGTGCTGGGTGTGGCGGCTGCGCATGGTACGCACGGCAGCATATTGATCGCGGGTGCGGCCGGTCTCGTTGCCGGCGCCATGTCGATGGCGACCGGAGAATACGTCTCCGTCCATTCGCAGGCGGACACGGAGCGGGCGGCGCTCGAGCAGGAGCGCGCGGAGCTCGCCGCCGATGGCAAGGGCGAGCACCGCGAGCTTATGCAGATCTACATCGGCCGCGGCCTGGATCCGTCCCTTGCCAAGACCGTGGCAGAACAATTGATGGCGCACGATGCGCTGGGCGCACATGCACGCGACGAACTCGGGATCTCGCCGACGCTGCGCGCGCGTCCGCTGCAGGCGGCGCTGGCCTCCGCGTGCAGCTTCGCCGCAGGAGCGGCGTTGCCGCTGTTGGTGGTGGCCTTCGACCCGGGGGCCAACCTCATTCCAGTTGTCTCCTTGGCTTCACTGCTGTTTCTCGGTGGCCTCGGGGGCCTTGCCGCCTACGTCGGGAACGCCAATGTGCCCAGGGGCATCCTGCGCGTCATGTTCTGGAGTGCGGTGGCGATGGGCGTGACCGCAGGTATCGGGGCACTCCTCGGCACAGTGGTGGCGGTGTGAGCACGCGGCTCGGGTTGCGGATTATCCATTAGGGCGCCGGCTCGCATGGCGCGCGTAATATCGCGCTTGCGAAAGTGCGCTGTCCGAAGAAGTAATGTTGGGCTGTCCCTTTCGAAGGAGGAAACGTGAATCCGATAAAGATATTGGGAATCGTACTGGTCGTCGGCGGCATCCTGGCGCTGGTGTACGGCGGCTTCTCGTACACGAAGGAAACGCATGAGGCGAAGATCGGTCCACTGGTGTTGTCGGTAACGGACAAGGAAAGGGTGAACGTGCCGATCTGGGCAGGCGTCGGGGCAATCGTGATCGGCGGATTGCTGCTGGTCTTTGGCAACAGGAAGGGTTAGACATGGCGTTGCAGACATCTTCACACTCTTGATGGGAATCGATAATGAACATCACATTGAGCATCGGTCCACTCGTCTCTCTTCTCGCGGGCATTCTCATCCTGATCGTGCCACGGTTGCTGAACTACATCGTGGCCATTTATCTGATCGTCATCGGACTGCTGGGTCTGTTCGGCGCCCACAATTTTCAGCTGAAGTGACGTAGCGGGGACGACGGACTTCCGCGAATGCTGTCACTCCGGTAGAAGTCCACTGCGAAACGGCGAGGGGCCGATGCGCTGCATCGGCCCCTCGTTTCTTTTGCGGTCACGCGGAAACGACTAGTTTCTTCCGCGCTTCAGTTCGTCGCCGTCTTTTTTCTTGTCGTTCGGGTCGCCTGCGGCAGCCTTCTGTTCCTGACCCGGCGGCGCGGCCTTTGCCCCCTGAGGCGGTGAGCCAGGGGCAGCAGCAGGCGCGGGCTCCGGACGTCCTCGCTGTGGCGGTTGCGCGGCCGCTGCGACGGGTGCCGCTTGCGGTGGCGCCGGCGGCGCCGATCGTTGCGGCGGTGGCTGCATCGCGGGTGCGGGTGGCGCGGCTTGCGGCTGCGGCGAGGCTACGCGTTGCGGTGGCGGGGGCAGCGCAGCAGGTTGGCCGCGCTGTTCACGCTGCTCCGACTTTCCGCGTTGCTCTTGCGCCTGCGGCGCGGGTACCGATGGCGCAGCCTGCGGCGGAGCAGCTCTGGGCTGCGCCATCGCTGGCGCTGGCGGCGGCGCGGATGGCGCTACCGGTTGTCCACGCTGTTCGCCTTTGCCGCGCTGCTCGGCGTTTCCGCGTTGCTCCGGCGGTGGCGCAGTTGGCGCCGGCCGGGCGACTTGTGGTGGTGGCGCGGACGGGGCTGGCATCGCGACTGGCGGGGGTGCCGAAGGCGGTGCTACCGGTTGTCCACGCTGTTCGCCCTTGCCGCGCTGCTCCGCGTTTCCGCGTTGCTCCGGCGGTTGCGCAGTGGGCGCCGGCCGGGCGATTGTCGGTGGGGGAGCGGCTGGCGCCGGCGTTGCGACTTGCGGTGGCACCGATGGAGGTACCGGCGGTGTTCCGCGCTGTTCGCGCTGCGGGGGCTGCCCGGCATTTCCGCGCTGCGGCATTGCTTGTGACGGCGGTGCGGACGGTGTGGCCTGCGTTGGCGCGGCGCCTTGCATCGGCGCTGCCGGAGGCCTTCGCTCATCGGAGCGTCCTGGCCCCGCCGGCGGCGGGCGCGTCGTCGGTTGTGGCGCTGCTTGCTGCGCGACTACTCTGACGGCAGGTGCCGGAGTGGCAGCTGCAGGTTTCAATTCCTTGCGTGCGGCGTCTTCGAGTGGCCTGCCCGGTCTCGCCGTCAGTTGCTGCTGTTGCGCGGCAAAGCCGACAGGTGCCGCAGGCGGCGCGGTGCGCGCGACGACCGGCCGCTCGAACACGCGAGGCGGCGGCTTGTCGCCTTGGGCGGCGGCGCCACGCACGCTTCGCTCCGTCGGCGCGACCGGCGGCACAAATGCCACCTGCCGGTTGACAGCCATCTCGCGCGACACCTGCACGGCTGCCCTCGACACCGGCTGCGACTGCACGAAGGCCGTGGTCGGCACGGCGACGACCGCACCCGGGACTTGCTGGTTTGCGTACACGACGTTGGTGACGTTCGTGTTGTTGTAGTAGTTATTGATGACCGTGGTGTTGATCATCGTGTTGCTGCGATTGATGTTCTCGAAATAGCCGCGGCTTGCCGCGTAGGACGGCCGATAGACGTCGCGCGGTCCGAGCGGAAACCACGCCACGCCACCGACGTTGCCGGTCCCGATCGTGAGCGAAAAGTTGCTGCCGCCGACGAACGCGACCAGCGCCGGCGCGTAGTACGCCCGGGCGCGCACGGGGCCTGGTACCCAACCCCAGCGACCACCGAAATTCGCCCAGCGACCGTAATGGGACACGGCGAAACCCCAAGGGGCGTCATCGACCCAGGTCCAACCCCAAGGGTCGATCCAGGCCCAATGGCCGTCTCGGTAAGGTGCCCAGCCGGACGCCACGCGCGTGGGGTACCAGACGTTGCCGTAGGTCGCATCGGCGCTCCACGTGCCGTTCGCATCGAGGTCCTGATAGCCGACGACGTCCGGCGCTACGTAACGGGCGGAGATCGACGTGTCGTATCGGCGGTCGCGATCGGTCGACCAGCGATCGAATTCGTCGACGCGAACGTCGGCAAACTGGTAGTCGCGCAATCCGGTCCCGGTAAAGCGATATGGCTGGCGCGAATCAATGATATATGCGGCGCCTTCGCCGTAGGCCTCGCCCTGGCCTCTGCGTACGACGATCGTCGTCGCGTCGCCCTCGGGATCTACTTCGATCCGGTATTCGCCGGGTTGCCGGAGGGTGAACGCGAGATTCGGCGTATCGACTTCGAACACCTGGTCAGGATCGAATCGACGAACGCGGACATTCAACGCACCTTGCGTCAATTGCAACTGGGCGATGCGGTCGTCGAGATTGAGAATGGATACGCTGGTGCGGGCGTTCATGCGAATCACGGCGCCGCCGATCTGTATTTCGGTCCGTGCACCCGCATCGGCCCACAGGCGGTCGCCAGTGGTGAGCGGCCGATTGATCGACGCCTGTATCCAATCGTCCTCGCCGGCCGGCGAGAAACTCACGGCGCCGGTCATGTAGCCGAGGCGCGCGACGCGCGACGGCGGGTCGGCGCTGGCCCAGCTGCTGATGGTAAGGAGCGCAACACCTGTCACGAAGGCGAATGCTCGAAGATCAAGAATTTTTATGCGCATAAGGATGCCTTGAGAGTAAGCGCGCTGTTTGCGCTGAAGGGAGTGCCCTGATCCATCTGACGAAGGGGATGCTCGTCGGTGGTCCCCCATCCGGGCCGCGAAAATCAAGTACGCCACTATCCGGCCCGCGGAATTTCTTTTATGTCGACCTATAACGCGTCGTACTGTCATTGCGATGACAGTCGCGCTGTAGGACTGCACTGACACAATTTGTTGCAATGTCGGCAACGACGCCAAAACAGCTTACTTGGCACCGCGTTCGTCGTCGGTTCGCCAGCGCACCGATCCCTGGAAGGGTCAGTAGCGCGTCGCTGTGTTCGCCAGCGGACAGACGGTTCCCGATGAGGCCGTTATTCTCAATCTACCCGCGGGACTGTGCCCGGCATTCGCTTACGCGTCCCTGTTCTGCAAAAAAAGGATCTTCCGAATTGAATGTGAGCGGGCAGACCATCTTTGAACGATTGCTCGCGATCACCGCACGTTTCGGTCGCGCCGACTCGTTTCGCAAATACGCCGACGAGGAGCCGCCGCTGCGGTCGGATCTGTTCAACGCCGATCAGATGGAGCAGCACGGCAAGAGCCTTGCGGTGTCGCATCGGCTGGCGCCAGGCCGCGTTCGCGATCAGCTTCTGGTACGGCTGGCCGAGAACGAACGCCTCCTGGTCGAGGTCTGCGATCTGCTGACTGCGGCCGTCACCGCCAACCGTCGCATTTCTCCCGCCGCGGAATGGCTGCTCGACAATTTCTATCTGATCGACGAGCAGATCCGTACGGCCAAGCGACATCTGCCCAAGGAATACAGCCGCGAGCTTCCGCGACTGGCGCATGGACCTTCCGCCAAGCTTCCGCGCGTCTATGACCTTGCGTTCGAGGCGATCTCGCACGGCGACGGCAGGATCGACGCCGTGAGTCTTTCGCGTTTCGTAGCGGCCTACCAGACGGTGACGCCCCTCAAGGTAGGTGAGCTGTGGGCCATCCCGATCATGCTGCGGCTGGCGCTGATCGAGAATCTGCGCCGCGTCGGCGTCCGCATTGCGGCCGGTGCTATCGACCGGAATCGGGCCGCAACGTGGGCGGACCAGATGATGGCGGTGGCCGAGTCCGACCCCAACAGCCTGATTCTCGTGACGGCGGACATGGCGCGGTCGAATCCGCCGATGGTGAGCTCGTTTGTCGCGGAACTGGCGCGCCGCTTGCAGGGACATAGCGCCGCGCTTGCTTTGCCCCTCACCTGGATCGAGCAGCGCCTCGCCGAGTCGGGGTTTTCCATCGAGCAGCTCGTGCAGTCGGAAACGCAGGAACAGGCGGGTGCCCAGCTCTCCATCAGCAACACGATCGGCAGTCTTCGCTTTCTGGGATCGACGGACTGGCGCGAGTTCGTCGAGACGATGAGCATCGTCGAGCAAAGGTTGCGCGAAGATCCGGGGGGACTTTACGGCAGGATGGATTTTGCGACGCGCGATCATTACCGCCACGTCGTCGAGGAGATCGCGAAAGGAAGTCATCTTTCCGAAAATGAGATCGCGCGCCACGCGATCCAGCTCGCACACGAGGGCACTGCCGGACATGCCGGCCGCAGCGGCGACGACGATAGGGCCGCTCACGTCGGTTTCTATCTGATCGACAAGGGGCGGCTGCGTCTCGAGCGTGAGGCGAACGTGCTTGCTTCGCCGTCCGAAACGCTTCGCAGAGCCGGGCGGCGGATCCCCTTGCTGTTGTATCTCGGCGGAATCGCGGTCATCACGCTTGTGCTCAGCGCGATGCTGTTGGCGAAAGCGCACCGCGACGGCGCGGCCGATCACGTGCTGGTGGTGGTCGGGATCCTCGTTGTGCTGGCGGTAAGCCAGCTGGCGGTCGGAATGGTGAACTGGCTGGCGACATTGCTCGTGACACCGCACGCCTTGCCGCGTATGGATTTTTCGGAAGGCTTGCCAAACCAGGCGCGAACATTGGTTGTGGTCCCGACGCTGCTCACCAGCGCCGAAAACATCGAAGAACTGGTCGAAGCGCTCGAGGTGCGGTTCCTCGCCAATCGGGACAGCCATTTGCATTTTGGCCTGTTGACCGATTTCGAGGATGCGGCTGCAGAAACGGTGCCGGAGGACGAGCCGTTGTTGTCGATCGCTCGAAAGGGTATCGAGAATCTGAACGAAAAATATGGGCGCGAAGCAAGCGCTACCGAGGACGGCGCGCTCGGCGACACTTTTTTTCTGTTTCATCGTCCGCGCCGCTGGAATTCACAGGAGCGGATATGGATGGGTTACGAGCGCAAGCGGGGCAAGCTTGCCGACCTCAATTCGCTTCTGCGAGGCGGTGGCAGTGATCGCTTCTCGCTCGTCGTTGGCGAGACCGCGGCGCTGTCGGGCGTGAAGTACGTGATCACGCTCGACACCGACACGCAGCTGCCACGCGACTCGGCGCGGCAGTTTGTCGCCGTGATGGCGCATCCGCTGAACCGCGCACGCTTCGCAACTGCCGGCAAGCGCAACGGCATCGTGACCGAAGGATACGGAATTCTGCAGCCGCGTGTCGCCATCAGCCTGCCCGGCGCGAACCGGTCGTGGTACGCGCGCTTGCACGGCGGTGACCCCGGCATCGATCCCTATACGCGTGCGGTCTCCGACGTTTACCAGGATGTGTTCGGCGAGGGGTCGTTCATCGGCAAGGGGATCTACGACGTCGACGCGTTCGAGCGGGCGCTGGACGATCGCTTTCCCGAGAATCGGATCCTGAGCCACGACCTGCTCGAAGGTTGCTACGCGCGATCGGGGCTCGTAAGCGACGTGCAGTTGTACGACGAGTACCCGTCGACCTATCGCGCGGACATGAGCCGCAGGCATCGTTGGATTCGCGGCGACTGGCAACTCGCGGGATGGCTGCTGTCGTTCGTGCCCGGTCCCGGCCAGCATCGGCTCACGAATCCATTGTCGACGCTCTCACTGTGGAAGATCTTCGACAACCTGCGGCGCAGCCTCGTCCCGCCGGCATTGACGTTGTTGCTGCTGCTCGGCTGGACCGTGCTTCCGCAGCCATGGCTGTGGACGTTGGTGGTGATCGCGATCCTCTTGCTTCCATCGGCCTGTGCGTTGATCGTCGACTTGCTGCAGAAGCCGCCCGAAGTCCTGCTGCGGCAGCATCTCGTCGCCGCCGCGAGTGTGGCTGTTCAGCACGCCGCGCATGCGGCGCTGACGCTCGCATTTCTTCCGTACGAGGCGACCGTCAGCCTCGATGCGATCGCGCGCACCGTGTGGCGAATGCTCGTCACGCATCGGCGGCTGCTCGAATGGAATCCATCGGCAGGCGACGAACCCGATCGGCGCCGCGTCGGCGACACCACCATCCGCTCCGAGCTTGCATCGTCGATCGGATCGATGTGGATTGCGCCGGTGATCGCCACGGGAACCGCGATTCTGCTGACGGTAGCGGTGCCGTCGTCACTGGCAGTGGCGGCGCCGATACTTGTCCTGTGGTTCGTTTCTCCCGCCATCGCATGGTGGACCAGCCGGCCGCTCGCGCGCCGTGAACCACGGCTGACGACGAGCGAGACGCACTTCCTCCGACAGCTCGCGCGCAGGACGTGGGCGTTCTTCGAGACCTTCGTCGGCCCGGAGGATCAATGGCTCCCGCCGGACAACTATCAGGAGCATCCGGTCGCAACGGTCGCGCATCGCACCTCGCCGACGAACATGGGGTTGTCTCTGCTGGCGAATCTGACGGCCTACGACTTCGGCTACATCCCGGCCGGACAACTGCTCCTGCGCACGTCGAAAGCCTTGAGCACGATGAAGGCCATGGAACGCTACGAAGGCCATTTCTACAATTGGTACGACACGCAGACCGGCAAGCCGTTGCCGCCGCTCTACGTGTCGGCCGTGGACAGCGGAAACCTGGCGGGTCATCTGCTCACGTTGCGGCCGGGACTGCTCGCGCTGGTCGACGACCGGATCATGCGCCGGCAATGTCTCGAAGGCTTGAGCGACACGCTGCGAACGTTCGCGGATGCCGTCGGCAGCGACGCGCCGGCGACGATCGCGCGCCTTGCGCGGGATCTGGAGACCGCATACGACTCGTGGCCCGCAACCATTCCCGCAGCGCGACACTGGCTCGATCGGCTCGACGCGAGCGTTGCCGCGATTACCGAACAGGTGGCCACCCTGCCGATCTCCGAAGCCACCAGTGCAACCGGCTCCGCGAGTGACGCTACGTTTTGGGAAGATGCGCTGGTTCACCAGTGCAGCAGCATGCGCGACGAGCTTCAGTTTCTCGCGCCGTGGAGCGCGCTGCCGCCGCCGCCGAGCGGGTTGGACAGCCTTCCCGGCGTTCACGCGATTCCGACGTTGCGCGAGCTTGCGTCCCTCGAAGTTGAGTTGTTGCCGGCAATCGAGCGCCGGAGGCGCGCGGACGCTCCGCCAGCGGAGCACGCATGGCTCGATGCGCTAGGCCGCGCCGCCACCGAAGCGAGCCATCGCGCGACGGAGCGGATCGCGCAGATCGAGCTGCTGGCGCTGCAATGCGACGAGCTGGCACGCATGGAGTACGGCTTTCTCTACGACCGCACGCGCCACCTGCTGGCCATCGGTTACAACGTCGGCGAGCATCGAGGGGACCCGAGTTATTACGACTTGCTCGCTTCGGAAGCCAGGTTTGCTAGCTTCGTGGCGATTGCCCAGGGACAATTGCCGCAGGAGAACTGGTTTGCGCTCGGGCGGCTGCTCACGAGCGTGGGCGGGCAATCGTTGCTCCTGTCCTGGAGCGGATCGATGTTCGAGTATTTGATGCCGCTGCTGGTGATGCCCGCGTACGACAACACGCTGCTCGACCGGACCTGTCGCGTGGCGGTGGAGCGGCAGATCGCGTACGGGAAGCAGCGCGGTGTGCCTTGGGGCATCTCGGAGTGCGGCTACAACACGGTCGATGCGAGCCTCAACTATCAGTACCGCGCGTTTGGCGTGCCCGGCCTGGGATTGAAGCGAGGTCTCGCGGAGGATCTCGTCGTCGCTCCATACGCGTCGGCGCTCGCGCTGATGGTGGCGCCCGAGGCGGCGTGCGGCAACCTGCAACGGCTTGCCGCCGAAGGGCTCGCAGGACGCTTCGGCCTTTACGAGGCCATCGACTACACGCCCGCACGCCTGCCGCGCGGGCAAACCAGCGCCATCGTGCGCTCGTTCATGGCGCATCACCAGGGCATGATCCTGCTGTCGCTGTCGCAGCTGCTGCTCGCTCGTCCGATGCAGAGGCGTTTCGAGTCGGACCCTCAGTTCAAGGCAACGCTTCTGCTGCTGCAAGAGCGTATTCCGAAGGTCGCGGCGATCTTTGCGCATCCGGCCGAGCTTTCCGCGATCGGCGGGATTTCCGGCGCGCCCGAGGCGCCGGTCCGCGTGCTGTCGAGTCCCGACACGTCGATACCGGAAGTGCAGTTGTTGTCCAACGGCCGCTACCACGTCATGGTCACGAACGCGGGCGGCGGCGGCAGCCGCTGGAAGGACTTGGCCGTCACCCGCTGGCGCGAAGACAGCACGTGCGACAACTGGGGCACGTTCTGCTACATCCGCGATGTCGCGAGTGGGGTGTTCTGGTCGACCGCGCACCAGCCGACCCGAAAGCGCCCCGAGCATTATGAGGCG
>Ga0207703_10003592_pt1 | contig 12959 bp, 11 predicted proteins | sample KBSSwiS12_FD_184304 | JGI IMG/M metagenome (GOLD analysis project Ga0207703, IMG submission 184304) | Switchgrass rhizosphere microbial communities from Kellogg Biological Station, Michigan, USA - KBS Switchgrass S1-2 (SPAdes) (version 2) | ecosystem: Host-associated > Plants > Roots >... | reverse complement strand
GGGCTACTTCAACTTCGGCAACCACCGCTTCCGCGACGACAAGGAAGGCGGCCACGGCACGGTCGACATGTACAAGTCGATCGTCCAGTCGTGCGACACCTATTACTACACGCTCGCCAACGACCTGGGGGTCGACGCGATCCACGATTTCATGGCGCCGCTCGGCTTCGGCCAGATCACCGGCATCGACCTGCACGGCGAGCTGCGCGGCACCCTGCCTTCGACCGAGTGGAAGCGCGCCGCCTACCGCAAGAAGGAAGCGCAGAAGTGGTACGCCGGCGAGACGATCTCGCTCGGCATCGGCCAGGGCTACAACACCTTCACCATGCTGCAGCTGGCCCAGGCCACGGCGACGATGGCCTCCGGCGGCGAGCGCCACCTGCCGCACCTAGGGCGCGCGGTCGAGCACTACGAAAGCCGCACGCCGGAAGTCCTCGCCTTCAAGGCGCCGCCGGCGCTCGGCTGGAAGCCGGAGCACGTCGCGGTGATCCACAACGCGCTCTACGGGGTCACCCAGGAAGGCACCTCGGCCAAGGTGTTCGTCGGCGCGCCCTACAAGTCGGGCGGCAAGACCGGCACCGCCCAGGTGATCGAGATCAAGGCCAACGAGAAGTACAACGCCGCCCGGCTCGACGAGCGGCACCGCGACCACGCTCTCTACACCGCCTTTGCGCCGCTCGAGAACCCGCGGATCGCGCTCGCGCTGGTGGTGGAGAACGCGGGCTTCGGCGCCGGCGCGGCGGCGCCGATCGCCCGCCGCGTCTTCGACTACGTGCTCGCCGGCCAGTACCCGAGCGAGGCCGACATCGCTGCGACGCGGCAGGGCCAGTCGTCGGTGCCGATCGGCCCGCCGCGGACGATCGATTCGGTGCCGTTGAAGGGCAGCACGGTCGACGGCGTGGCCAGCGCGCGGATCGCATTGGACGACGCCGCGACCGCCGGCTCCAAACCCTGAGCTCGCGATGAGCGCCGTGTTCGACACTCCCTCCCTCTGGCAGCGTGCGCGGCCGATGTGGACCGGCTTCGACGGCCTGCTGGGCCTGGCCGTCGTCCTGCTGGCGGCGTGCGGCCTGGTGACGATGTATTCGGCCGGCTTCGACCATGGCACCCGCTTCGTCGACCATGCGCGCAACCTCGTGCTCGCCGCCGGCGTGCTGTTCCTGGTGGCGCAGGTGCCGCCGCAGCAGCTGATGCGCTTCGCCGTGCCGCTCTACCTCGCCGGCCTGCTGCTGCTGATCGCGACCGCCTTGCCCGGCATCGGCCTGACGCGCAAGGGCGCGACCCGCTGGCTCAACATCGGCGTGACGATCCAGCCGAGCGAGATCATGAAGATCGCGATGCCGCTGATGCTGGCTTGGTGGTTCCAGCGCCGCGAAGGCCAGCTGCGCGCCCTGGACTTCCTGATCGCCGGGCTGTTGCTGCTGGTGCCGGTCGGCTTCATCGTCAAGCAGCCCGATCTCGGCACTGCGATCCTGGTGCTCTCGGCGGGACTGTGCGTGATCTTCTTCGCCGGCCTGTCGTGGAAGCTGATCATCCCGGTGGCGCTGCTCGGCGCGGTTGCGATCACGGCGGTGGTGCTGTCGGAGGACAAGATCTGCCAGCCCGACGTCAAGTGGCCGATGATGCGCGACTACCAGAAGAACCGGATCTGCACCCTGCTCGATCCGACGACCGACCCGCTCGGCAAGGGCTTCCACATCATCCAGGGCGAGATCGCCATCGGCTCGGGCGGCGTCACCGGCAAGGGCTTCATGAAGGGCACCCAGACCCATCTCGAGTTCATTCCCGAGCGAACCACCGACTTCATCTTCGCCGCCTTCTCCGAGGAGTTCGGCCTGGTCGGCTGCCTGAGCCTCGTGCTCGGCTTCGTGTTCCTGATATTTCGCGGCCTGATGATCGCCGCCGAGGCGCCGACCCTGTTCACCCGGTTGCTCGCGGGGGCGATCACCCTGGGCTTCTTCACCTACGCCTTCGTCAATATGGGCATGGTGAGCGGCATCCTGCCGGTGGTCGGCGTGCCCCTGCCCTTCATCAGCTACGGCGGCACCGCCATGGTCTCGCTAGGCCTGGGCCTGGGCCTGCTGATGTCCATCTCGAAAAGCCGCCGTCTGGTGCAGAGCTGAGGCCGGGGCGGCGGCAAAGCGCACCGTGAAGAGGGCGCCGGGGCCGCTCTCGCCGGTGGCCGCCGGCGGGTCGCGGCGGCGGGCGTCGGCGTCGTCCAGCGTGATCTCGGCGCCGTGGCGGGTGGCGATCTCGCGCACGATCGCCAAACCGAGGCCGGAGCCGTCGACGCCGGTGCCGAGCGAGCGGTAGAAGGGGCGGAACACCTGCTCGCGCTCGCCCGGCGGGATGCCGGGGCCGGAGTCCTCGACCTGCAGCACCGCGACCTGGCCGAAGGGGTCGTCGATCACCCGCACCGTGACCGCGCCGCCGCGCGGCGTGTAGAGCAGGGCGTTGTCAACCAGGTTGCGCACCAGCTCGCGCAGCAGCAGGGCGCTGCCGAGGATGCGCGGGCCGGGCGGCGTGGCTGCGCCTTCGCTGCCCGGCGGCCCCTCGAAGCCGAGGTCGATCTGCCGCTCGAGGGCGCGCGGCACGAAGTCGCGCACCGCCTCGCGCGCCAGCAGGGCCAGGTTCACCGCCCCCTGGCGCACGGCCGGCTCCTCGTGCTCCGCCCGGGCCATCGCCAGCAGCTGGTTGACCATGTGCGCGGCGCTCTGGCTCGAGCGCGCGATCTGCCGCAGCGATTCGCGCAGGGCCGCGGGATCGTGCTGCCCGGCCTCGATCTCGCGACCGGCGAGCTCGGCCTGGGTGCGCAGCCCGGCCAGCGGCGTCTTCAGCTGGTGCGCGGCGTCGGCGAGGAAGTGCTTCTGCGCCCGGATCGATTCGTCGAGGCGGGCCAGCAGGTGGTTGATCGCCCGCACCAGCGGCGCCACTTCCTCCGGGATCCGCTGCTCGTCGATCGGGCTCAGGTCGCCGCTGGAACGGCGCCGGATCCGCTGCTGCACCGCGTGCAGCGGCTCGATGCCGCGGGCCAGCGCCAGCCAGATCAGGAGCACGGCGAGCGGCAGGATCACGAACTGCGGCAGGATCACGCCCTTGACGATCTCGGTGGCCAGGCGGTTGCGTTTGCCGAGCGTCTCCGACACCTGCACCAGGGGCGAGCCCGGCCCGTCGCGGCCGACGCCCGGCACCCACATGTAGGCGACGCGGACCGGCTCGCCGGCGGCGGTGTCGTCGCGGAACCGCACCTCGCCGGGGGCGGCATGCTCCTCGTCGGTGGCGGTGGAGAGCACGCCGCCGCCGCTCAGCACCTCGCCGCGGGCGTTGCGCACCTGGTAGCGGGTGTCGTCCTCGTCGTCGGGGCGCAGCGCCTCGGCGACCCGCGGCGGCATCGCGAAGGCGTCGAGTCCGCGTGCTCCCTCGGCCTGGACCGAGACCTCGCGCCCCAGGAGGCGCACCTTGGCCGCCAGCTCGCGGTCGAAGGGCTGGTTGGCGATGCCCTGGGCCACCAGCCAGGTGAGGGCGACGCTCATCGGCCACAGCACCAGCAGCGGCAGGAGCATCCAGTTGAGGATCTCGCCGAAGAGCGAGCGTTGTTCGCGCCAGCGGGTCATCGGCGAAGAATACGCCGCGCTCGGCCTGCGCAGACGCCGCCGAGCGCGCCGCTGCCAAGCGGCGAAGCGGGCCGCCCTGGTTCGACTAGGCGGCGATCCGCTCCAGGCAGTAGCCGAGGCCGCGGACCGTGGCGATGCGCACGCTGCCCTGCTCGATCTTCTTGCGCAAGCGGTGCACGTAGACCTCGATCGCGTTGTTGCTGACCTCGTCGCCCCACTCGCACAGGCGCTCGACCAGCTGGTCCTTGCTCACCAGCCGGCCGGCGCGCTGCAGCAGCACCTCGAGCAGGCCGATCTCGCGCGCCGAGAGCTCGATCATCTGCTCGTTGATGTAGGCGACGCGGCCGGTGGCGTCGAAGCTGAGGGGGCCGTGGCGGATGATGTTCGAGGCCGCGCCCAGGCCGCGCCGGGTGAGGGCCCGCACCCGCGCCTCCAGCTCCTGGAGCGAGAACGGCTTGGCCATGTAATCGTCGGCGCCCAGGTCGAGGCCCTCGACCCGCTGCTCGACGCTGTCGGCCGCGGTGAGGATCAGCACCGGCGCCTTCGAGCCCCGGGCGCGCAAGCGGCGCAGCACCTCCAGGCCGTGCAGGCGCGGCAGGCCGAGGTCGAGGATCAGGAGGTCGAATTCGTGGGCCGAGAGGGCGGCATCGGCATCGATGCCGTTGCCGACCTGGTCGACCGTGTAGCCGGCGCTGCGCAGCGAGCGCAGCAGCCCGTCGGCCAGGACCTGGTCATCTTCGGCGATCAGGAGGCGCATCGGCGGCGGCCCTCGGGTTGCTGGATCGAGCCCGGACCGACGGTCCTGCCGCCGGGTCACTCCTCGGAGTGGCGCGAGCTCGGCTCATTTTAGGGAATGCGCAACGATCCGGACACGACTACTGTACAAACGTCCAGCTAATCGGGATAATTCCCGCACCCCCAGGAGCCGCCCCCATGGATACAGCCGTCAAGTCCCTCAACACCGAAAAAGCCAAGGCCCTGCAAGCGGCCCTGGCGCAGATCGAGAAGCAGTTCGGCAAGGGCGCGATCATGCGCCTCGGCGAGGGCGAGGTCATCGACGACATCGAGGTCGTCTCCACCGGCTCGCTCGGCCTCGACATCGCCCTCGGCGTCGGCGGCCTGCCGCGCGGCCGGGTGGTCGAGATCTACGGCCCGGAGTCGAGCGGCAAGACCACCCTCACCCTGCAGGTCATCGCCGAGATGCAGAAGCTCGGCGGCACCTGCGCCTTCATCGACGCCGAGCACGCGCTCGACGTGCAGTACGCGCAAAAGCTCGGCGTCAACCTGCAGGAACTCCTCATCTCCCAACCCGACACCGGCGAGCAGGCGCTCGAGATCGTCGATGCGCTGGTCCGCTCGGCCTCGGTCGACCTGGTCGTCATCGACTCGGTCGCCGCGCTCACCCCCAAGGCCGAGATCGAGGGCGAGATGGGCGATTCGCTGCCCGGCCTGCAGGCCCGCCTCATGAGCCAGGCCCTGCGCAAGCTCACCGGAACGATCAAGAAGACCAACACCATGGTCATCTTCATCAACCAGATCCGGATGAAGATCGGCGTGATGTTCGGCTCGCCGGAAACCACCACCGGCGGCAACGCCCTCAAGTTCTACGCCTCGGTCCGGCTCGACATCCGCCGCATCGGCTCGATCAAGAAGGGCGAGGAGGTCATCGGCAACGAGACCAAGGTCAAGGTCGTCAAGAACAAGGTTTCGCCGCCGTTCAAGACGGCGGAGTTCGACATCCTCTACGGCGAAGGCATCAGCCGCGAGGGCGAGATCATCGACATGGGCGTCGAGGCCAAGGTGCTGGAGAAGAGCGGCTCCTGGTACGCCTACAACGGCGAGAAGATCGGCCAGGGCAAGGACAACGCGCGCGAGTTCCTGCGCGAGAACGTCGACCTGGCGGTCGAGATCGAGAACAAGGTGCGCCAGGAAATGGGCATCCCGCTGCTGCCCGGCGCGGAAACGGAAGCCCCGGCCAAGCTCAAGGTCGTCAAGGACTGAGCGGCCGGCGAGGGTTCGCATGGCTCGCCCGCGCGCCCGGCTGTCGCTGAAGGGCCGCGCGCTGCAGCTGCTGGCGCAGCGCGACCAGAGCCGGCTCGAGCTGCGGGGAAAGCTGCTGCGCCACGCCGCGGCCGAGGCCCGGGCGGCCGACGCCGACGCCGACGCGAGCGGCAGCATGGGTGGCAACGACGCGAGCGAGAACGACGCCAGCGATGAAGGCGATCGCCGCCATGCCCAGATCGAGGCGCTGCTCGACTGGCTGGAGGCGAACCGCTTCCTCTCGGCCGAGCGCTTCGCCGAATCGCGCGTCCATGCCCGCGAGGCCCGCTTCGGCAACCGGCGGATCCGGGCCGAGCTGGCGCAGCACGGCGTCGCCCTCACGCCCGAGGTCGCGCAGGCGCTCGCCGAGTCGGAACTGCAGCGGGCCGCTGCGGTGCGCGAGCGCCGTTTCCAGGATCCGCCGAAAGACGCCGCCGAGCGCGCGGCGCAGGCGCGCTTTCTGGCCGGCCGGGGCTTTTCGCCCGAGGTGATCGAGCGCGTCCTGCGACGCTGACGGGGGAGCGCTTCCCGCCAGGGAAGCCCGTTCGCGGCGACGCCGTGTCCGGCCGCGGCCACGTCGCGCCGATGGCAAATCGGCGAAGGGCGCGTGCTACATTCAGCGCCGTTTTGTCGGGGTCTTCCGGGCGACTGCCTGCCCCCGCGCCAGACCTGCGAGACCGACCCCGATGAAGATTCACGAGTATCAGGGCAAGGAAATTCTTGCCCGCTTCGGCATCCCCGTGCCCCGCGGCTATCCGGCGTTCAGCGTCCGCGAGGCGTCGGAAGCGGCGCAAAAGCTCGGCGGCTCGGTCTGGGTCGTCAAGGCTCAGATCCACGCCGGCGGCCGCGGCAAGGGCGGCGGCGTCAAGGTGGCGAAGTCGCCCGCCGAAGTCGCCAGCCTGGCCGGGCAGATCCTCGGCATGCAGCTCAAGACCAAGCAGACCGGGCCCGAAGGTCAGAAGGTGCGCCGCCTGCTGATCGAGGAGGGCGCCGACATCAAGAAGGAATATTACGTCGCCGTCCTCACCGATCGGGCGACCCAGAAGGTCGCGCTGATGGGCTCGAGCGAGGGCGGCATGGACATCGAGCAGGTGGCCCACGACACGCCGGAGAAGATCCTGAAGGTCTTCATCGACCCGATCCAGGGCCTGGTCGATGCCGACGCCGCGAAGCTCGCCACCGGCATCGGCATCCCGGCGGCGACCGTGCCGCAGGCGGTCGACGTGTTCAAACGCCTCTACGCCTGCTACATGGAGACCGATGCGTCGCTGACCGAGATCAACCCGCTGATCCTCGAGGGCGGCAAGAACGGCGGCCCGGAAGCGATCAAGGCGCTGGACGCCAAGTTCAACTTCGACTCGAACGCGATCTTCCGCCAGCCCGAGATCGCCGCCTACCGCGATCTCGACGAGGAGGATCCGGCCGAGATCGAGGCCAGCAAGTTCGACCTCGCCTACATCCAGCTCGACGGCAACATCGGCTGCCTGGTGAACGGCGCCGGGCTGGCGATGGCGACCATGGACACGATCAAGCTGTTCGGCGGCGAGCCGGCCAACTTCCTCGACGTCGGCGGCGGCGCCTCGGCCGAGAAGGTGACCGAGGCCTTCAAGATCATGCTTCGCAACAAGAAGGTGGCGGCGATCCTGGTCAACATCTTCGGCGGCATCATGCGCTGCGACACCATCGCCGAGGGCGTGATCGCCGCCTGCAAGGCCACCAACCTGACCGTGCCGCTGGTCGTGCGGATGAAGGGGACGAACGAGGAGCTCGGCAAGAAGCTGCTGGCCGACTCGGGTCTGCCGATCATCAGTGCCGACTCGATGGCCGATGCTGCCAAGGCCGTGATGGCCGCGCTGAAGTGAGCCGGGCACCGACATGAGCATCCTGATCGACAAGAACACGCGTGTCATCACGCAAGGCATCACCGGCAAGACCGGGCAGTTCCACACCCGCATGTGCCGCGACTACGCCAACGGCAAGGCCTGCTTCGTCGCCGGCGTGAATCCGAAGAAGGCGGGCGAGGACTTCGAAGGCATCCCGATCTTCGCCAGCGTCAAGGACGCGGCGAAGAGCACCGGCGCCACCGTCAGCGTGATCTACGTGCCGCCGGCGGGCGCCGCCGCGGCGATCTGGGAGGCGGTGGAGGCCGAGCTCGACCTGGCGATCTGCATCACCGAGGGCATCCCGGTGCGCGACATGCTCGAGGTCAAGGCGAAGATGCGCCTGCGCGAGGCCCAGGGCGGCAAGAAGACGCTCCTGCTCGGGCCGAACTGTCCCGGCCTGATCACGCCCGACCAGATCAAGATCGGCATCATGCCCGGCCACATCCATCGCGCCGGCCGGGTCGGCGTGGTCAGCCGCTCGGGCACGCTCACCTACGAGGCGGTCGCCCAGCTCACCGAGGTCGGCCTCGGCCAGTCGAGCGCGGTCGGCATCGGCGGCGACCCGATCAACGGGCTGAAGCACATCGACATCATGAAGCTGTTCAACGACGATCCCGACACCGACGCGGTGGTGATGATCGGCGAGATCGGCGGCTCCGACGAGGCCGAAGCGGCCCGCTGGTGCAAGGAGCACATGAAAAAGCCCATCGTCGGCTTCATCGCCGGCGTCACCGCGCCGCCCGGCAAGCGCATGGGCCACGCCGGCGCGCTGATCTCCGGCGGCGCCGACACCGCCGACGCCAAGCTCGCGGTGATGGAGGAGTGCGGCTTTACGGTGACCCGCAATCCTTCGGAGATGGGCCGGCTGATGAAGGGCCTGCTGTAGGGCGAAGAACAAGAGCCGCCGGCGAAGAGCGAGCCGGCGCGCGAACGACCCCCAGGAGGACAGCGTGAACCCCGCCAGCCCCGAATTCTGGATCGCGCTGATGCAGATCATCGGCGTGAACATCGTCCTCTCGGGCGACAACGCCGTGGTGATCGCACTCGCCGCCCGGAGCCTGCCGGTCGATCAGCAGAAGCGCGCCATCGCCTGGGGCAGCGGCGCCGCGGTGGTGATGCGGATCGTGCTGACGATCGTCGCCGTCGAGCTGCTGCGCCTGCCGTACCTCAAGCTGGTCGGCGCGGGACTGCTGCTGTGGATCGCGGTCCAGCTGCTGATTCCCGAGGAGGACGGCGACGAAAGCGGCCCCGCCACCGGCAGCATGGCGGCGGCGATCAAGACGATCCTGATCGCCGACCTGGTGATGAGCCTCGACAACGTCATCGCCGTGGCGGCGGCGGCCAAGGGCAACATCGTCCTGCTGATCATCGGCCTGGCGATCTCGATTCCCCTGGTGATCTTCGCCAGCCGGCTGCTGCTGGTGCTGATGGACCGCTTCCCGATCATCATCACCCTCGGCGCCGCGCTGCTCGGCTGGGTCGCCGGCGACATGGCCGTCACCGATCCGGTCGTCAGGGAATGGGTCGATCTCCACGCCCCGTTCCTGCATTGGGTGGCGCCGCTGGCCGGGGCCCTCGCCGTGGTCGGGGTCGGCAAGTGGCTCGCCGCCCGTGCCGTCGCGCAGCGCGCCGCCGAAGAGCCGGCGATGGAGGTCGTGCCGGCATCGTTGACCGACGATTTCCGCCGCCTGCTGCTCGCCGCCGACGGATCGGCGACGGCCGAGAATGCCGCCCGGCGCGTGGTCGCCCTGCGCCAGCAGTTGCGCGACCGCGACGTCCAGATCCACGTCGTGAACGTCCAGCGTCCCCTGCCGGGCGATGTGAGCAGCTTCGTCGGCGGCAAGACGGTCGAGGAGTACCACCGCGAGCGCAGCGAGCAGGCGCTCGCGGGGATCCGCCCCCTGTTCCAGTCGGCGGGCATCCCCATCCAGGAGCACCACCTCGTCGGCAATCCCGGGCCGACGATCGCCAAGCTGGCGCATGACATCGGCTGCCACGTGATCGTCATGGGCACGCATGGCCTCGAAAGTCGTGCCGGGGCGGTCATCGGCTCGGTCGCCCAGTCGACCCTCGAGCACGCGGGCGTCCCGGTCCTGATGGTGAAGTGAGCCGCCGCCTCACTGCGGCCCGGCGCGCCCGCTGCGCTCGCCAGGCAGCCGGGAAGGACGCGGACCGGACGCCGCGGCGCCGGCCCACGGCACGGCGCCTGCCGGAGTTTGTCCGGCGACAAGGCACAATTTGCGCGTTGACCGGCGCGGCGCTGCGCCGGCGCGCACCGTCGAGAGATTCGATCCCCATCCTGGTCCAGCCATGACCCTCGAGTTCCATTGCGCTACCGACACCGGCAGGGCACGCAACAACAACGAGGATTCCGCCGCCGTCGACGAGGCTTCGTCGCTGGTGGTGCTGGCCGACGGCATGGGCGGCTACAACGCCGGCGAAGTGGCGAGCGGGATGTGCACCTCGTTCATCAAGACCGAGCTCGGCCGCTGGCTGTCCGAAGCCTCGGAGTCGGCCACCGACACCGACGTGCGCCGGGCGATGGACATCTGCGTCGACAACGCCAACCGGGCGATCTTCAATGCCGCCAACTCGAACCCGCAGTACGCGGGCATGGGCACGACCCTGGTGGTCGGCGTGTTCCGCGACAACCGCCTGCTGCTCGGCCACGTCGGCGACTCGCGCTGCTACCGGCTCCGGGCCGGGCGCCTCGCCCAGATCACCCATGACCACTCGCTCCTCCAGGAGCAGATCGACTCGGGCCTGATCACCGCCGAGCAGGCGGCGTTCTCGGCCAACAAGAATCTGGTGACGCGCGCGGTTGGCGTGGAGGACACCGTCCTGCTCGAAACCCACCTGCACGACGTGATGCCGGGCGATGTGTACCTGCTCTGCTCGGACGGCCTCTCCGACATGCTCGACGACGAGACGATCGGGCAGTTGTTGCAGAGTTGCGAATTACTGCCGGAAGCCGCGACCGCTCTCATCGACGCGGCCAACGAGGCAGGCGGAAAGGATAATATCTCCGTCGTACTCGTCCGGGTGAGGGGCCCGGCGGGGGCCGCGCGCTCATGGTGGCCGTTTCGCCGCTGATCCGCGCGGGCTACCGCCGCCCGCCGAAGATCGGCGGGCCTTCGCATAGAGACAAGGGACTCGAGGTCGCATAAGCATGGGCAAACTGGTGGTATCGCTCGACGGGGTCGTGATCAAGGAAGTCCAGATCACGAAGGACAAGACCACCCTAGGCCGTCGCCCCTACAACGACATCGTCATCGACAACCTCGCCGTCTCCGGCGAGCACGCGGTGCTGCAGATGGTCGGGCAGGACGTCTTCATCGAAGACCTCAACAGCACCAACGGCACCTACATCAACGGCAAGGCCGTCAAGAAACAGCTGCTGGCCCACAACGACACCGTCGAGGTCGGCAAGTACAAGATCAAGTTCATGGTCGATGACGGCACCGACTATGAGAAGACGATGATCATGAAGCCGGGCGCGATGTCCGGTGGCGCCGGCTACACCTCGACCGGCCGCACCTCCGGTTTCGGCGGGCTGGCCAGCGCGGCGCCCGCCGCCAGCGGCAACGTCGGCCCGGCGACGATCCGGGTGATGAACGGCGCCGCCGCCGGTCGCGAGGTCGTCCTCACCAAGGTCGTCACCACCGTCGGCAAGCCGGGCGTCCAGGTCGCCTCGATCACCAAGCGGCCCACCGGCTACGTGCTGGCTCACGTCGAAGGCGCGTCGCGGCCGACGGTCAACAGCACGCCGCTCGCCGGCGAGACTGTCAGCCTGAAGAACGGCGACGTGATCGAGCTGGCCGGGACGCAGATGCAGTTCGTCCAGGCGGCCTGAATCCCCCTTTCCCTTCGCCCGCGAAGGGAATCGTGCCGATCATTCCGCGTGACGCATTTCACGACCTGGGCCGGTCGCTCCTGTCGCCCCCGGGGGCGGCGCCGATTCCGGTCATTGGCCGCTTGCGCCGCGCCCCTTCCGGCCCGAACATCGTCCTCCCATGATCGTTCAGGTGCTCGGCTGCTCCGGTGCCATCGCGGCCGGCTGCAAGACGACGTCGTTCCTGCTGGACGACGACGTCCTGGTCGATGCCGGCACCGGCGTGGGCGACCTGACGCTCGAGGCGCTGGCCAGGATCGAGCACATCCTGATCACCCACTCGCACCTCGACCACGTGCTCTCGATCGGCCTGCTGGCCGACAGCGTGATCCGCCAGCGCCAGCTCGAGGGCCGGCCGCCGATCTGGGTGCACGCGCTGCCCGAGACGCTGGCGGCTTTGCGCACCCACATCTTCAACGGCGTGATCTGGCCCGACTTCACCCGCCTGCCGAGTGCCGAGCGGCCGGTATTGGCGCTGACGCCGATCGCGGTCGGCGAGACGATGCTGCTCGGCGGCAAGAAGATCGAGGTGCTCCCGGCCGCGCACACCGTGCCGGCGGTGGGCTTCGGCGTCGACGGCGGCACCGCCGGCTGGTGGATCTTCACCGGCGACACCGGGCCCAATCCGGCGCTCTGGGAGCGGCTGCAGACGATGAACGTGGCCCACCTGGTGATCGAGACGGCGTTCGGCGACGACGAGCGCCAGCTCGCCCGCATCAGCCGCCACCTCTGCCCGTCGGCGCTCGGCCACGAGCTGAAGAACCTGGCGGGCAACGTCGACGTGCACATCACCCATATCAAGCCGGGCGAGATGGACGCGGTGATGTCCGAGATCGGCCGGCTCGGCTCGCCGCACCGGATCTCGGCGCTGGCGGCCGGCCAGACCATGAGCCTGGATCCCGGGCACACCCGGGCCCACGGCTGAGCCGACCGGCAAGAAGTCACGCGGAGCGCCGGAAAGCGTCGGGAAGGGCGCGTTTCGGGAGGCCGTTGCGGCGAATGGTGACCGTTTGTGTCACGTTCGGGGCCGCAAGTCACGATAAAGGTTGAATCCGTCGTGGCATGGGGCGTGCGTTGCATAGGCCGTCTCACCCCACCATTCTCAGGAGAAAGTTCATGAAGCGTTCCATCCAGAAGGGTTTCACCCTCATCGAATTGATGATCGTGGTCGCGATCATCGGCATCTTGGCGGCGGTTGCGCTGCCGGCCTACCAGGACTACACGGTCCGCTCGAAGCTGTCGGAAGCCGTCATCGCCGGCTCGGCCTTCAAGGGCATGATGTCCGAGGCGTTCCAGACGGACAGCATCGCCGGCCTGACCGCCGCCGCCACGACCATCAATGCCAAGCCCGCCGCCGAGAAGTCGTCGAAGTTTGTGAACAACGTCACAGCGACTGCTGGTTCGCCGTGGGACGTTCAAGTGACGATCGCGGCGACCGCCGGCAACGGCATCCCGACCACCGTGAACAACCAGTTCATCAGGTTCTCGCCGAACGTCAACAATGCCATTCCGGCTGCGACCTCGCAGGGT
>Ga0207703_10003589_pt1 | contig 12964 bp, 11 predicted proteins | sample KBSSwiS12_FD_184304 | JGI IMG/M metagenome (GOLD analysis project Ga0207703, IMG submission 184304) | Switchgrass rhizosphere microbial communities from Kellogg Biological Station, Michigan, USA - KBS Switchgrass S1-2 (SPAdes) (version 2) | ecosystem: Host-associated > Plants > Roots >... | reverse complement strand
GCCGGCGTGGTGCTGCTGTTCTCCGGAGCGACGCCCGCGGCCGCCGGCAGGCTGGCGCTGCTCAATCGCTTTCTGCCGCTCGGCGTGATCGAAACATCACACATCGTCGGCAGCCTCGCAGGCGCCTGGATCGTTTATGACTTGTTATGCAAGTCACCTCTGGCAAAAAACGAACGCACCCTCGCGGTCGTGCTAGCGGTGCTTATTGCGGCGGCGGCTTATGGCGTGTGTCATTTATTCGGTGGCCGCGGCGCCTTCATCCATTTCGGCGCCATGCTCGGCACCATCATGGTGGCCAACGTGTTCTTCGTCATCATCCCCGGCCAGCGCGAACTGGTGAAAGCCAAGGCCGAGGGCCGGCCGCTCGACCCCGGCCCCGGGCTGCGCGGCAAGCAGCGCTCGGTGCACAACACCTATTTCACCCTGCCGGTGCTGTTCGCCATGATCAGTAACCACTACGCCGGCACCTACGGCGCGCATTACAACTGGCTGGCGCTGATCGCGCTGGCGGCTTCGGGCGCGCTGATTCGCGCCTGGTTCGTGGCCCGTCACAAGGAGGGGCAGGTCAAGGTGTCGCCCTGGCCCGCGGTGGCGGGGGTGGCGATGCTCGCCGGCGCCGTTGCCCTCATGGTTCCACGCGAGGCGTCGATGGCCGCGTATTCCAACGCCGGGGCGCCCGTTGCCGCGGCCGACTTCGCCCATGTGCAGGGCATCGTCGGACAGCGCTGCGCGGTGTGCCACGCCGCCAAGCCCACTCAGCCCGGCTTCGATGTCGCGCCCAAGGGCGTGATGCTGGACACGCCCGAGCGCATCCTCGGCCAGGCCGCGCAGATGCGCCAGCAACTCGCGGCCCGAACCATGCCCATCGGCAACCTCACCCAAATGACCGACGAGGAGCGCGCCCAGGTGATCGCCTGGATTGACCGCGGCGCGCCGCACTGATGACCAAGCCGTCACCATTCGACCACGACTATCCGCGCGACCTCATCGGCTACGGCCCCAATCCGCCGCAGGCCAACTGGCCGGGCGGCGCGCGCATCGCGCTGCAGTTCGTGCTGAACTACGAGGAGGGCGGCGAGAACGCCATTCTCCATGGCGACGCCGCCTCCGAGACCTTTCTGTCAGAAATCATCGGCGCGCTGCCCTTCGAGGGCGCGCGCCACATGAGCATGGAATCGCTGTTCGAATACGGCAGCCGCGCCGGGGTGTGGCGACTGTTCCGGCTGTTCGAGAGCCGCGGCCTGCCGCTCACGCTGTTCGCCGTGGGCATGGCGCTGGCGCGCAATCCCGACGTGGCGAAGCACGCCGTGGCGGCCGGCCACGAGATCGCCGGCCACGGCTGGCGCTGGATCAACTACCACGGAGTGGACGAGGCCACCGAGCGCGAGCACCTGCGCCTGTGCGTGGACACCATCACCAAGTTGACCGGGCAGCCGTTGCTCGGCTGGTACACCGGCCGCACCAGCGAGGCCACGCGGCGGCTGGTGGTGGAGCACGGCGGTTTTCTCTACGACGCCGATTCCTACAGCGACGACCTGCCGTACTGGGAAGAAGTGTCCGGCAAGCCCCACCTGGTGGTGCCCTATACGCTTGACACCAACGACATGCGCTTCACCGCCATGCAGGGCTTCAACAGCGGCGACCAGTTCTACACCTACCTCAAGGACGCCTTCGACGTGCTGTATGCCGAAGGCGAGACCACGCCGAAAATGCTGTCCATCGGCCTGCACTGCCGCATCGCCGGGCGGCCGGCCAGGCTGGCCTCGCTGGCGCGCTTCCTGGACTACGTGCAGAAGCATGACAAGGTTTGGGTCTGCCGGCGCATCGACATCGCGAAACACTGGATTGAGCACCATCCGTACAAGGCAACATGAGCGACAAGATTACGCTGAGTGAACTCAATGCCATGAACCGGGAGACGTTTGAAGCTCGGTTGGGCAAGATTTACGAGCACTCCCCGTGGGTGGCCGCGCGCGTGGCCAACGGCCGTCCGTACGCGAGCGTGGACGCATTGCACGCTCGAATGGAAAAGGAAGTCCGGTCCGCCAGCAAAATGGAACAACTGGCCCTGATCCGCGCCCACCCCCAACTCAAGGGTCGCCTCGCCGATCCATCGATCCTGACCGATGCCTCGCGCCGCGAGCAGTCAGGGGCAGGCCTGAACCAATGCACGTCCGAGCAGATGGAGCGATTGCAGGTGCTCAACAAAGCCTATCTGGACTACTTCGGTTTCCCCTTCGTCGTGGCCGTGCGTGGTCTCGAAACCGATGGCATCATTGCGCGCATGCAGGCTCGGCTCAGGAACGACTCCAGGCAGGAGTTCGCCGAGTGTCTTGCACAGATCGGCCGCATCGCCCGGTTCCGCCTGGAGGATTTGATCGCCCCATGAGCATCGACACCAATCCCGTCCCTTCCTTTGTCACCGAGTGGGTGAACCTCGCCGATCCGCGGCTGGGGGCGCGCTCCGTCTCGTGCAGCGACGAGTTCTTCGCGCCCAAGGAGGGTTTGCTGGGCGTGGCGCCGGCGGTGTTCATTCCGGACAAGTACGGTCCCGTGGGCAAGTGGATGGACGGATGGGAAACGCGCCGCCGCCGCGACGCGGGCCACGACTGGTGCGTGGTGCGCTTGGGCCTGCCCGGCGTCATCAAGGGCTTCGACATCGACACCAGCCATTTCACCGGCAACTATCCCCAGGCCGCGTCCATCGAGTGCTGCCGCAGTGCCGAAGACGTTCCCGGCGCCGCCACCGAATGGACCACGCTGGTGCCGGCCATGGCACTGAAGGGCAATTCGCATCACTACATTCCCCATGCGGAGATCGGCGCGGGCAGCGCCTGGACGCACCTGCGCCTGAACATTTTTCCCGATGGCGGTGTCGCAAGATTGCGCGTGTATGGCAAGGTGGCCTGCGACTGGTCGGCTCGCTCTGCGAGCGAACTGTATGACCTTGCAGCCATCCAGAGCGGCGCCCGCGCCGTCGCCTGCAACGACGCCCACTTCGGCCGTCCGTCCAACATGCTGGGGCCGGGGCGCGGCGTGAACATGGGCGACGGCTGGGAGACGCGCCGCCGGCGCGAGCCGGGCAACGACTGGTCCATCATCGAGCTCGGCCATCCGGGTCGGATCGCGAAGATCGTCATCGACACCGCGCACTTCAAGGGCAACTATCCCGACCGCTGCTCGGTGCAGGCGGCGCTGGTGGCGGCGGTGCCGGGCAGCGCGGTCATCGCCCAGTCCATGTTCTGGCCGGTGCTGCTGCCCGAGCAGAAGTTATCCGCCGACGCCATCCACGAGTTTGCGCAGTTGAATGACCTCGGCGCGGTGAGCCACATCCGGCTGAACATCATTCCCGACGGTGGGGTGAGCCGCATCCGTGTGTGGGGCAACCCAGCCCGTTCATGAGCCAGGTGCTCACCGTTCGACCGCTCACGCGCGAGGCGTTCGCGGCGTACGGGGACGTGATCGAGGCCGGGACGGAGACGCAGTCGAAGGCCTACGCGGTGAATGACGGCCGCGCCATGCGTTTCCATGACCTTGCCGGTGTCGACATGACCGGCGGCCGAACGGTGCTGAGCATATTCCGCAGCGAGCCGGTGCAACTGCCCTTCGTCGTGCGCGGCATGGAGCGGCATCCCGAAGGCACCCAGGCTTTCGTGCCCATGCACCAGATGCCTTTCCTGGTGGTGGTCGCGCCGGGCGGCAACGCGCCGGAACCGCCGGTGGCCTTTCTCACCAATGGCCGGCAGGGCGTCAATTTCCGCCGCGGCACGTGGCATCACTCGCTGCTGCCGCTGCACGGCGGCGATTTCCTGGTGATGGACCGCGATGCGCCGGATGAGAATTGCGATGAGGCGGCGTATGAACGGGAGTATGTGATCGCCGCGATCACTTGATGCCGCTCCCTTGCAGGACTGGAGCTAAGCGACGGTCTTCTCGCCCAGTACGTGCGTTGCCTTGATGGCCCGGTCATCCCCCAGCATCATCAGCACGAACAGTTTCTCTTCCAGCGTTTTCGTCGTTGCCATGCGCCGCGCCAGCAATGGCGTGGCATCGGGATCGAGCACCACGAAATCGGCCTCTTTTCCGGCGTCAAAATTCCCGATGCAATCCTCCAACCCGAGCCCTCTTGCCCCGCCCAGCGTGGCCAGATAGAACGCGTCCAAGGCATTGAAGGAACGCCGTCCCATCTGCGCCACCTTGTACGCTTCGTGCAGGGTGCGCAGCATGGAAAACGACGTGCCCCCGCCCACGTCGGTGCCGATGGCCGTGGGCACGCCTTCCAGTTCGGCGCGGTCGTAGTCGTACAGCCCGCTGCCCAGGAACAGGTTGGAGGTGGGGCAGTGCACGGCCGTGGCGCCCGATTCGGCCAGGCGTTTCCACGACGTGTCGTCGAGGTGGATGCAGTGGCCGTACAGCGCGCCCGGCCGCACCAGGCCAAAGCGGTCGTACACGTCGAGGTAGTTTTTGCTCCAGGGGAAAAGCTCTTTCACCCACTGGATTTCCTCGGGGTTCTCGGCGATGTGGGTCTGCAGTCGCAGGCCGGGGTGCTCGTCCAGCAGCTTGCCGGCGAGTTCCAGTTGCCGCTCGGTGGAGGTGGCGGCGAAGCGCGGGGTGACGGTGTAGACAAGGCGTCCGCGCCCATGCCAGCGCGCGATCAGCTCCTGGCAGTCGCGGTAGGCCGACTCGGCTTCGTCGCGCAGGAACGCCGGCGCGTTGCGGTCCATGAGCACCTTGCCGCACAGCATGCGCAGGTTGCGGCGCTCGGCGGCGGTGAAGAAGGCGTTCACCGAGCCCTTGTGCACCGTGGGATAGACAACCGCTGTGGTGGTGCCGTTTCTCAGCAATTCATCCAGGAAGAAATCGGCCACCGACGCGGCATGCTTTTCATCGGCAAAGGCCCCTTCGGCCGGGAAGGTGTAGTCGTTCAGCCAGTCGAGCAGGCGCTTGCCGTGGCTGGCGATGATGTCGGTCTGCGGATAGTGGATGTGCGCGTCGACAAAGCCGGGCACGATCAAACGGCCGGAGTAGTCGGTGACCTGGACTCCGGGCGGCACTTGAGGGAGCACTGCCGCGGCGGAGCCGCGGGCCTCGATCCGGCCATCGCGTACCAGCAGGATGCCGTCTTCCACGAAGCGCGCTGCATCCGCAGCGCGGCGGGGATCGTCATGGAAATCGAGAATGGAGCCTCGGAACGCCGCTGTCGCGCCTTTGATCTTTGTCGCCGGCGTCGCCAGCTTCATGAGGGGTGCACGCTTTCACGAATAACACCGTAATGCAGGCCGCGCTCAGTCAGATAACGTCGATAGGCCACGGACATGCGGTCCCAGCGCATATGCAACTCGGCCTTGGGTGCAAGCGGTAGCTTTTTCGGAATCTGGTTCTCCAGAATGGGCTTGTCCTGCAAAAAGATGCGGTCCTGGAAAGCACGCAGATCCTGTTCGGCTTGCACGAAATTGGTCATGGCGAGGATGATCCACACCCGGCTCATCTCTTCGCCCACGGGCTGCACGTGCAGGCTGATGGCCTCGCGGAAATCCTGCTGGGCCTGGGGCAGCTTGGTGAGAATGGCGGTGAGCGGGCGCACCACGCGGTAGGTGTATTCCACCGCGCTGCCGCCGTGCGCCAGGCTGTTGGTCTGCGGCTGCCAGGCAAAGCACTGTGTGGCGAGGATGCCGCTGCCGCCCGCGCCGTCGTCGAAGGGTGCCACGGTGTAGTCGCGCACCTCGGTGTGCTCGGGCGTGCCGAGTATTCCATCATGAATGAAGGCGAAGTGTGCCATGTCGAGGAAGTTCTCGACAATGCGCGGGCCCGAACAGGCCACGTCGTAGGGGCCGCACAGCACCTTGCGGAGGTGCTCGTCGGCGTATTCGGGAAAGGGCAGCACGTCGCCGGCCGGCTCGCCCATGCAGACCCAGATCAGGCCATAGCGTTCCGTGACGGCGTAGGTTTTGGCGCAGGCATTGGCCGAGGGTTTGAAAGCCGGGTCGGCCGGCATCAACGTGCACCGTCCACGCGCATCGAATTGCCAGCCGTGGTAGGCGCAGATGATCTTGTCGCCGTCGACGCGGCCGATGGACAGGCGGGTGCCGCGGTGCGGACAGCGGTCTTCCCAGGCATGCACCACGCCGGCGGCGTCGCGCCAGATGCACAGCGGCTGGCCGAGCAGTTCGGCGGCTACGGACTGGCCGGCGGGCAGCGTGGCCGCGGCCACGGGATGCCAGTCGTTCCGCAGCAGCTTGTCGTTCATGCCACGGCTAGAGCTTCAATGCGCGCCAGCCACAGCTCCTTGGTCCCGGCGTCGAGGAAGGACGCCTGGATGGAGTTGCGCGCCAGTTGCGCCAGATCGGCGCGGACGAGGCCCAGGCCGGCGGCCACTGCCGTGTAGTTGGCGTGCACGTAGCCGCCGAAATAAGCCGGATCGTCGGAATTCACGGTCACGCACAGCCCGCGGTCGAGCAGGCGTTTGAGGTTGTGGTCCTCGATGCGCTTGAACACCCGCAGCTTGACGTTGGACAGCGGGCATACGGTGAGCGGCATGCGCTCGTGGGCGAGCCGCCGCACCAGCGCCGGGTCCTCCTCGCAGCGCACGCCGTGGTCGATGCGTTTCACCTTGAGCACATCCAGGGCTTCGTAGATGTACTCGGACGGACCTTCCTCGCCGGCATGCGCCACGGCCAGCAGGCCCTCCCGGCGCGCGCGCTCGAACACCCGCGCGAACTTGGAAGGCGGATGGCCGCGCTCGGAGGAATCCAGCCCCACGGCGACGAAATGGTCCTTATAGGGGAGGGCCTGTTCCAGGGTCTGCATGGCGGCTTCCTCGCTGAGGTGGCGGAGGAAACAGAGAATCAGCCTGGAGGTGATACCGAACTGCCTCTCGCCTTCCTTCAGGGCGCGGGTAATGCCGTTCACCACCGTGCCCATGGCGATGCCGCGCTCGGTGTGGGTCTGCGGGTCGAAGAATATCTCCGCATGCACCACGCCGTCTTCATGGGCATGGCGCAGGTAGGCCATGGTCATCGCAAAGAAGTCGTCCTCGTCCCTGAGCACATCGGCGCCGGCGTAGTAGATATCCAGGAAGGATTGCAGATCGGAGAAGTTGTAAGCCTGACGCAGGGCCTCGACCGACGGGTATTTCAGCTTGACGCCGTGCTTTTGCGCAAGTTCGAACACCATCTCCGGCTCGAGCGAGCCTTCAATATGGAGATGGAGTTCGGCCTTGGGAAGCGAGCGAATGTAATTATCTAGATCGGCCACGAGTTGGGGTTAAATTTTATTGCTACCGGGTTGAGGCCTCCCCCATCCCCGGTCCTTCCCCTGGGGGAAGGGTGTAAAGCCCCTCTCCTTGGGAGAGGGGTTGGGGAGAGGGAAGCCGAGAAACAACTTCAAAACACCGGCAACTTCATTTAGCTCCGGGAAGTTGTCCTTCGACCCCTTCAACATACCAGTTGATGCTGTCGATTGCCTTGTCGTCCAGCGATGCACCGGCCGCCACCTTCGTGCTGCCATCCTGCCCCTTGATGGGGCCCGAGAACACGGCGAACTTCCCGGCCTTGATGTCGGCCTTTTTCGCTTCGACCGCCTTTTTCGCGGCGTCGGGGACGATGCTGCTGATGCTGACCAAGTCGTTCATGCCTTCCTTGATCCCGCCCCACACCGTCGTCTTCAAAGGCTTGCCGGATAAGGCTGCTTCGGCCACCTTGGTGTAGTAGCCGCCCCATACCTCGATGGACGAGGCCAGGTGGGCCTTGGGCGCGTAGGCGGTCATGTCCGAATCCCATCCGAAGGCGTACACGCCCTTGTCCTGGGCGGTCTGCAGCACGGCCGAAGAGTCGGTGTTCTGCAGCAGCACGTCGGCACCCTGGCCGATCAGGGCCTCGGCCGCCTGGCGCTCCTTGCTGGGGTCGAACCAGGAGTTGATCCACACCACTTTGGTGGTGATTTTGGGGTTCACCGTGCGCGCGCCCATGGTGTAGGCATCGATGTTGCGCACCACCTCGGGGATGGGGAAGGAGGCCACGAAGCCCAGCACGCCCTTCTTGGACATGTGGCCGGCGATGATGCCGGCGAGGTAGGCCGGCTCGTACATGCGGCTGTTGTAGATGGTCACGTTGGGGGCCGACTTGAAGCCCGTGGCGTGATAGAAGTCCACCTTCGGGAAGGACTTGGCCACCTTCAGCGTCGAGTCCATGTAGCCGAAGGACGTGGTGAAAATGATCTTGTTGCCCTTGGCGGCGAGGTCGCGGATCACGCGCTCGGCGTCGGCGTTCTCGGGCACGTTCTCCACGAAGGTGGTTTTCACCTTGTCGCCCAGCTTTTTCTCCACTTCCTTGCGGCCCTGGTCGTGGGCGTAAGTCCAGCCGCCGTCACCGGGCGGGCCGAGGTACACCCAGGCCATTTTCAGCGGATCGGCCGCTCCGGCCGTTCCCGGCATGGCCGCCATCGACAGCATGCTTGCTCCCACCACCATGGCACCCAGTGCCGATTTCCACGCTTTCATTTACTTTCTCCCGTCAAAGTTGAAACCCATCGTCTTATCCTCCTTCGTCCCTGGCAAGGGTTTGCGCCCCTTGTGTTTGCCCGGTCGGGGGGCTAACTGTCATCGAAGAACGGTTTGCCCAGCGATGCCGGGGCGTTGCGCCTGATCATGAGCTGATTGGTCGAAATGATCACCAGCACCAATATGGTGGCGAGGTAGGGCAGGCTGCCCAGGGCGAAAGTCGAAACGTGTACGCCGATGGCCTGCAGGTACAGGCCGAAGGCGGTCACGCCGCCGAACAGCAGCGCGCCCATGGCCACGCGCGCGGGGCGCCAGGTGGCGAACACCACCAGCGCCAGCGCGATCCAGCCGTTGCCCGAGGTGAGGCCCTCCTGCCACATCTTGAACTGGGCCACGGCGTAGTAGCAGCCCGCCAGACCCGACATGGCGCCGCCGAAGGCCACGGCGGCGTAGCGCACGCGCGTCACCGGCAGCCCCAGCGAGCGCGCCACCGAGGGCGACTCGCCGATGGATCGCAGCGCCAGGCCGGCCTTGCTGCGGTTGAGGAACCAGATGATGGCCACGAGCAGCACCACGGCGGCGTAGCCGAGCAGGTTCATGGAAAACAGAGGGCCGAGCAGCGGAATCTGGTGCAGCAGCGGAATGGGCAGGTCGCCGAAGCTGGCGGGCGCGCGAAAACCCACGTAGCTGCGGCCGAAAAAGGCCGAAATGCCGGTGCCGAGAATGGTGAGCGACAGCCCCGCGGCCACCTGGTTGGCCTGCAGCGTGAGGGTGACGAAGCCGAAAATCAGCGCGAGCAGGGCGCCGGCCAGCATGGCGACGAGCACGGCGGCGGCGAGGCCGCCGCCGTGGGCCACGGTGACGAATGCGGCAAGCCCCCCCACCAGCATCATGCCCTCCAGCCCCAGGTTGAGCACGCCCGAGCGCTCGGCGATGAGTTCGCCCAGGGCGGCGATGATGAGCGGAATGGCGGCGGCCACGGCGCTGGCGAGGAGCGGGGTGAGCGAGTCCAGCATGGGCTACCTGGCCGCGGCCTGCTCGAAGCGCAGGCGGTAGTTGATCAGCACGTCGCAGCCCAGCAGGAAAATCAGCAGCAGCCCCATGAACACCTGGCTGATGGCTTTGGGCAACTGCAGTGAAATCTGCGCCGCCTCGCCGCCGAGGTACAACAGCGCCATCAGCAGCGACGCCAGGGCGATGCCCACGGCGTTCAGCCGTCCCAGCGCCGCCACGATGATGGCGGTGAAGCCGTAGCCCGGCGTCCAGCGGTCGTTGAGGTTGCCGATGGGGCCGGCCACTTCGGTGACGCCGGCAATGCCCGCCGCCGCGCCGCCGATGAGCAGCGCCAGCCAGATCATGCGCTTCTCGGAAAAGCCGGCGTAGCGCGCCGCGTCGGGCGCGGCGCCCGCCACGGCGAGCTGGAAACCGGCGAAGGACTTCTGCGTGAACAGCCACATCAGCGGGATGGCCACGAGGGTGATGAAGATCGAGGTGTTGATGCGCGTGCCTTCCAGCCAGTCTCCCCCGAAGGTCGCCAGCAGCGTGAACAGCGCGTCCTCGCCGAAATTGATGGAAATGGGGAAGTTGTTGGCGGCCGGGTCCTGCCACGGCCCGTACACCAGGAACTTCACCAGCAGGTCGGCCACGTAGGTGAGCATCAGGCTGACCAGGATTTCGTTGGTGTGGAAATTGGCGCGGAAGAAGGCCGTGATGGAAGCCCACAGCGCGCCGCCCACGGCACCCGCCACCACCATGGCGGGCAGCAGCCACGCCCCGCCATGCTCATTGAAGTGTATGGCCAGCCCGGTGGCGAAAATGCCGCCCAGGTACATCTGGCCCTCGGCGCCGATGTTCCAGATGTTGGCGCGGAAACCGATGGCGAGGCCGAGCGCGATGAGGCACAGCGGCGAAGCCTTCATCAGCAGTTCCGACACGCCGTTCATGTCGGACAGAGGATCGACGAAAAACACCTTGAAGGCGGCCAGCGGGTTCTGGCCCAGGGACGCGAACACCGCCAACCCGGCCAGGAAGGTGAGCAGCACCGCCAAGAGCGGCGCCACCAGCAGCATGCGCTGCGAGGGCTCGGCGCGCGGGACGAGGCGCATCATGCCGTAGCCGCTGCCGCCGCCGTGGCTACGGCCACTGCTTCGGCCGCAGGGTCGGGAAACATGCCCGACATCCAGCGCCCGATCTCGTCGGCGCTGGTCTCGGACACTTTGCGCGCCGGCGACAGCCGCCCGCCGGCGATCACGGCCACGCGGTCGCACACTTCCAGTATCTCGCCCAGGTCCTCGGACACCACCAGCACCGCCACGCCCTGGGCGGCGAGGTCGAGCAGGCGCTGGCGCACCAGGGCAGAGGCGGCCACGTCCACGCCCCAGGTGGGCTGCGCGGCCACCATGACCTTGGGCGCCTGGCCGATCTCGCGGCCCACGATGTATTTCTGCAGGTTGCCGCCGGACAGGCTTTGCGCCGGCGCGACCGTGCCGCCGCAGCGCACGTCATACTGCCGGATGGTTTCCCCGGCGTACGCGGCCATCGCGGCGTGGCGGATGAGCCCCTTCTTCACCATGCCCTGGCGGTGCGCGGTGAGCAGCGCGTTGTCGGCCAGGCTCATGGGCGGCACCGCGCCGCGCCCCAGCCGGTCCTCGGGCACGTAGGCGAGGCCGCGGCGGCGGCGCTCCCCGGCGCTCATCGTGCCCACCGGCTGCCCGTCCAGCCAGATGGCCTGGTGGTCCGCCACCGGGCGCTCGCCGCTGAGCGCCGCCAGCAGCTCGGCCTGGCCGTTGCCCGATATGCCGGCGATGCCGAGGATCTCGCCGGCGTGCAATTGCAGGCTGACCTTGGCGAGCGCCGTGCCGAAGGGCCCGTCGCCAGGCACCGAGAGGCCCATGATCTCCAGCGCCACCTTGCCGGTGTGGTGGGGACGGCGCTGGGTCTCGGGGAAGTCGCGCCCGATCATGAGCTCGGCCAGGCGCCGCTCGCTTTCCACGCGCGGGTCCACCTCGTCGATGGTGCGCCCGCCGCGCAGGATGGTGGCGCGCTGGCACAGGGCACGGATTTCGTCCAGCTTGTGGCTGATATAGATAATGGACGTGCCCTCGGCCGAGAGTTGGCGAAGGGTCTGGAACAGTTGCTGCACGGCCTGGGGCGTGAGCACCGAGGTGGGCTCGTCCATGATGAGCAGCTTGGGCGACTGCAGCAGGCAGCGCACGATTTCCACGCGCTGGCGCTCGCCCACCGACAGCTCGTGCACCGGCCGCGCCGGGTTGAGCGGCAGGCCGTAGCGCTCCGACACCTCGCTGATGCGCCGCGCCAGCGCTTTCAGGTCGAACTTGCCCGGCAGGGCCAGGGCCATGTTCTCGGCCACGGTGATGGACTCGAACAGCGCGAAGTGCTGGAACACCATGGCGATGCCCAGCGCGCGCGCCTCGCCGGGACTCCCGATGTGCACCGGCCGGCCGTTCCATTCCATGTGGCCGGCGTCGGGGCGCACCGCGCCGTAGATGATTTTCATCAGCGTGCTCTTGCCCGCGCCGTTCTCGCCGAGCACGGCATGGATCTCGCCGGCTCCGAAGGCCATGCTCACCCCGTCCACCGCCAGCACGGCGGGATATTGCTTGCGGATGCCGTGCAGGCTGAGAAGCGGCGTTTCGACCGCGGCGGGCAGCGGAGCGCCCTCGCGCGCCGGAGCGTCGTGCGAGGGCGTTGCGGAGTGAGTGTCAGTTGTACCCGTCACCGGCATCATGATAAGGCACCCACGCAGGGCGCATGCCAGGATTTTTGCGGCCTGCGCATTGGCTTGGTGCGGGCATGCCGCGGTTGCCCCGCGCCGGTGCCGCCGGCGCATCAGCAGGGTTCTCGGCCCACGCTGCCCGGTTGCCCCGCAGGCATCAGGCATCCCGACTTGTATACCAGATTGTGCACCGTGGGCAGGCGCCGCATGGTGCGGTGATCACCTCATCAGTGCATGCGCATAGGCCTGCTGCGCAAGCGGGCAGGTAGATGCACGCGGCCTCGGCACCGAGTTGATCCGCATCACGGTGCGTGTGCTCCACGAGCATGCACGCCGCCCTTTGCTTTACACAATAGCGTCCCTTCGGCCCGTTCTTTTTTTGCAGCCTGATGAAACAAGGCATGGTTCTAGCTTTATGCACCACATCTGCAATGCGAAAGGCGTTTCGTGAGGACCGCTTCGCTTGAGCCTTGCGTGATCGCGCGACGCGAGTCCGTGCCTTTGATTATTTACAGGTCTGCTCTGGGAGATAAAGGATGACCATCAAGAAGGGAACAACGACAATGAAACCGCTCGCGGCCGCGCTGGCCATGGCCGGCATGATGGCCGGCACGGCGCCGGCATTTGCGGCGGCCGACGGCTTCAACTTCTATGCCCTGATCGACGGCGGCATAGTGGCGACAAGCATCTCCGGCGGGGGACCCAGCCGGACCGAATTCGTGACCGGCGGG
>Ga0207703_10003585_pt1 | contig 12972 bp, 10 predicted proteins | sample KBSSwiS12_FD_184304 | JGI IMG/M metagenome (GOLD analysis project Ga0207703, IMG submission 184304) | Switchgrass rhizosphere microbial communities from Kellogg Biological Station, Michigan, USA - KBS Switchgrass S1-2 (SPAdes) (version 2) | ecosystem: Host-associated > Plants > Roots >... | reverse complement strand
TGCGCTGGATTCGGTCGACCTCGTCCTTGTCCCTTCGTTTCTGCGCAGCCCATTCGGCTCGAGTGGCGCAGATTCGCTTGGTGGCGAGACGCGATCCCACCATCGTAATGTCTTCGCAAATTTTCTGATTGGGATCCGCCGGCGGACGCACTTTTTCACTGGCAACTAGTGGGGCTGGGTCTGCGCGTGCCGGTACAGACGTCACGCTAAGAACCGCGAAACCTGTGATCAACCGACTGGAACCCATGACGCAAACCTCGCCTTGTCGTCAGCGGACGTTCATCACTCCGCCTCCGTCATTTTCCGGTAGCGCCAAGCTGAGTCTGGGCCCGATCAATCATCTGCCGGTCCTGATGCCGGAGGTCGGCCCATTCGGCGCGGGTATGACATACCTTCGCGGACACCAATCGACTGCCGGGATCCTGCTGCTTTTCGCAGACGACCTCGTTCGGGTCCTTCGCCTGCTTGGCCTGGTCGGCCGGCAGGGCGGAGGCCGGTGGGGTCGTCTGTGCGATTGCGGGTGAAGCAGCGAACGATGTCGCGGCTACCGCGAACAATGCGAGACGCAAAACCATGATTATGCTCCGTTTTTGAGAAGCGCTCCTGCGATTCGCGTCGATGATGTTGAAGGTGCGTCGGGAACGCAACGATGTATCGACGAGCGGCGGTCACGCAGGTGGCCGGACGTCGAATGCGATGGTCAGCCGCTCGCCTTCCACGAACGGTACCGTGCCGTGCCAAAGATACGACGGGAACAGCACCAATCGGCCGGGCAATGGCTGGATAGTGCGACGCGGGCCGATCGTGAGCCCGAGCCGTTCGTCGGGATCGCCTATCGTGAACCAGCCGGCGTCGTCGCGCTCACCCAGCCGCTGCTCCGGAAGCGAGACGTAGAGCGCAGAGCTGATCCAGCCCTGTGGGTGGACGTGGTTGGAATGCCTGCCCCCGCCCTGCAGCCGCACCGACCAGCTGCCGGAGAAGCGCACCGGGCGGTCGCGCCGTCGACCGAGCAATGGATGTCCCGGATCGATAGGGGGTAGCCTGCGAACATAGCCCTCCACCGCTGAGACGACCACCGCGCGCACCTGGCGGATCAGCGGGTCGATCCGGCTGAACAGGGGCCCATCGGTCTGGGTGCCACCCCGCACCGACTGATCGAGATACTCGCCTCGCCCACGGTGCAGCGTCCGTAGAAATTCGGCAAGCTGACCGAGCGGCGGCAGCGCGTCGCCGAGTTCAATGACCTGAACCAGTCCGTCCTGCTCCACGAGCCATTGGCCACGAGGGTCTCCGGTCATTCGCCAGACCGTCGCCGCGTAGGGCCAAAGCTCGGCGGCTCTAGGACCGCTCAGCCGCCGATCGAGGATCGGTAGCGCCGCCTCGGGCTCGCCGACGCGAAGCAGGTGTCGGACGCGCCAGGTGTCGAGAGTGTCGTCGAATTGGCGTGACCTTCGTCCGAACAACGCCTCCGGCCTCGCAGAAGTGTCGAATTCGGCTGCGTGGATCGCTTCGTAGATCGCAAGCTCCGGCGTTTCGATGCTCGCCGCTCGGGTTTGAGCGACGAGGTCGCGAAGCCGGTCATAGCGTCCCTTGAGCAATTCAAGGTTGAGGAGTGCTTCTCGAAGCGCCGGCTCCCGCGGCAAGCGCGCAATCGCCCGTTCAAGGGACTGCGTGGACTCGCTCGCTCGTCCAAGCGTCGAAAGCAACTGCGCCAATTGCTCATGGCCCGCGACCCACAGTGGAGCCCGCTCCAGCCCCTGTCGGAGCCGCTCAGCGCCCTCCTCCCCCCTACCGACCGCAGCCTCCGCGGCGGCAAGGCCGATCAGGACGGGCCCGTTACGCGGCGACAGCGACCGAGCGTGTTCAAAGAGCGCAACCGCGTCGAGACCGGCTTCCATCACGGTGTGCGCATGGCCATGCGCAATCGTGAAGTCGTCGGGCGCGAGCCGTGCTGCTTCGGTGAAGGAGGCTAACGCGGCCTCGTGCTCATCCAGCGACCGATGCAGCAGGGCGGTCCATTGCCACAACGTCGGGTGACGCAGGCGCTCTGCGGCCGCCTGCACGAGGGGGATCGCTTGCGCTTCCTCCCCCTGTTGCAAGGCCCGCGAGGCGATCTCACCGATCGCGTCAGCATCGTCGAGCGGGGCGGCCGAACCCACGCTCAAAGACCCCCAGAACCTGGCGCGTCGGCCTCCATCAGGGCGCGAATGGCGTCGCGCTCTACTCCGCTAAGGTCCGGGTGCCAAACATCGAATATAAAGACCACGCGAAGCTGATCGGAGGGGTTCATTGCCTCATGCTCGATCGTATCGTCGAACACGAATGCCTGCCCCCGGCGCCAATCGCGCGTCTCGGCGCCGACGCGGAACCAGCAACCCTCCGGAACGATCAGCGGCAGATGGCAGACCAACCGCGCATTGCTGACGCCGACGTGAGCCGGGATGCGCGTATTCGGCGCGAGCAGCGAGAACATCGCGTTCGGCCCCGCGCCGGCAACCTGCGGCTGCGGCAAGCCCTCAAGCAGTTTCAATGTCGCGGGACAGTGGCGTGCATTGGCGTCCAGTCGCTCGCCGTTCCGCCAGAGGTGGATCGCGGTCCAGTCAGGATTGCGGTTGAGATCGCGCCACTGGTCGAGCGGCAGATGGTCCTCGTACTGGATGTAGGGCACCAGCTCGGCGCGTTCGGCGGCCATGACAGCAGCCAACTCGTCGGCGATCACGTCCGTCGCCTGTTCGATCGTCTCGAGCCACGGGAAAAGCTTGCGCGGATGGAATTCGCGTTCCGCAAGTTCAGGAAAATGGAAGTGTGTCGGCTGCGAATGGAAGGGCTTCGTTTTGCGCAGCACGTTGCTGCGAAAGCGTTGGATCCGTCGGAGCTCCTCGGGATCGGCGTTCGCTTCGGCAGCTGACATGTTCGCCGCCATCCGACGCTCACGCTCGGCCAACCATTCTGCATGACGCTGCTCGCCCCGGGCGATGGCAGCCAGAAGCTGCGGCGGCAGATCACCCCCAGGCTTGTTAGCCAAGGCATTGCCCCATGCCTCAGGCGCGCCGGGATCATTCAGACCGTCGAGCAGGCTGGCTCGGAGCATCAGCGCGGTGAAATCCAGCGGGCGGAGACTGAGGGCGCGATGGACAGCATCGAGCGCTAGCCGTGGCCGTCCGCGCCCCCGATTAAGAGCGGCGATCTTGAGCCAAATCTCCGCATCGTCGCTACGCTGCTCGGCGACCTGCTGAAGCAAACTGATGGCACCGTCTAGGTTACCCGCTGCGACCGCTCGCTCGGCCTCGGCCAGGAGCGCGCCCGAATTCACCAGTCAGACCTCATAGCCAAACTTGTCGATCCATGGCTGCAGGATCGGGATGATCGGCTCAAGGTGCTTCCGGTAGTTCTGCCACCGCCCGGCCGATCGCTTGTAGATCGGCTCCGCCACTTGGGCGTAGCTCGCCGTCTTGATGCGGCCCCGGCTCAGAGCCGTCGACTGATGATCCAGAACAGCGTCGTGCCAATCAAGCTCCAAGAAGTCGAACAGGCGGCGCAGCTCACTATCCCGGTCCGCAACGACATTCTCGTAAATGACGCGATGCACGGGCATCGGCATCAACTCCTGACAGCGTTCGAAATACCGGAAGCTCAAGTCGTACAGCTCGGCTGCCGTATCGAGATGAACGAAGCTCGACATTCCGTCGTTCAGCTTGAAATTCGTGACATAGCAGCTGAGCACGACGTCGCACGGATGCCGCAGGGCGAGGATGATTCGGGCGTCTGGAAACAGCCGGCGGATCACCGGCATGGCATTCATAGCCAAGGGGTTCTTGTCGACGAGCAGGTTTCCCGGCTTAAGCGAAGTAAGCGCTGCTGCGGCTTTGAAGTATGAATCCCGCGCCGTCTGGATCTGTTCGTCGGTGGCGACTGGAAGCGTATCGTGCTTCTGGAATATCTCGAATGATTCCCGAAGCATCGGCTCTTCCTCGAGAACCTCGATCGCCGGATGACCCATAAGCATGGTGTCGAGCAGCGTCGTTCCAGACCGTGGGAACCCGACGAGGAAAACGGGAGCTGGTCGGGAGTCAGGATTGGTTTGTGCCCTCCACGGCGCCACCCATTCCTCGGTCGTCGCAGCGAGGCGGTCGCGGATCATGCTTCGGTAGCGTTCCGCGCGCGGCTCAGGGGGCGGTCCTTCGGCGCTCCGAAGCTCATTCATTCTGGTGTAGGTTTCGAAAGCATCGTCATAGCGACCGACGCCCTCCAGGAGCTGCGCCATGAGATGCGCACGCCTCGGCGATTCCAGATCCGCCGGCACCTGCTCGAGCGCGGCCAAGCCTTCGGCAAAGCGCTTTGTGCGACGATGGTCGAACGCGCGGATGAAATTCACGGCGTTCTCATCAACGCCCTTTTTCTCCACCTCAAGAACAAGAGCCGAGAGTTCATCGGTACGGTTCATGACTTCGAGACAGAACGCCACACCAAGATAGGCAATTGGATTTAGGGGGTCCAGGCCAAGAGCCCTGCGATAGACGGCCTCGGCCTCTGTCGATTTAAGCGCCCCCGACAAATCACTCGCGAACGCCAACAATAAGGAAATGTCTTCGGGGGATCGGTCAACCGCTTCTTTAATCGTTTGAAGTGCCTCCTCGTCGCGACCCTCATCCTTGAGCATCTTGTAGAGTTCGCGAAGCGGCTTGACGTCTTCCGGAAAGTCGTCTGCCATGCTGCGCAGTAGGCGCTCCGCTTCGTCCCACTCGCCCGTCGCGATGAGCGAGCCAGCCAGATTGAGGCGGATAGGTGGCGACATCGGGTCGATCTCGACCGCTCGGCGAAGTGCTGAAACAGCCTTGTCGAGCTGGTCGGCGGAACGATAGGCGTTACCGAGGTTGTTCCACATCTCGCAATCGCCAGGCTCAGCGGCGACCACCTGCTCGTAACTGTGAATGGCGAGATCGAATTGTTCGGTCATTTGGGCTAGATAGCCGCGAAGCTTCAGCAATTGTGCCCCGGGGTCGGCGGCGATAATCTCGTCCGTGAGGACATCAAGGGCTTCCCCGCGCCTCCCGAGCCCGTCCAGCGTCTGCGCGAGGTTGTGAGCTATCACCGGATCTCGGGGCCGCGCCTTGTGGGCAAGCCGAAGGTGCTCCGCGGCGCGCTCGAGATTGCCGCTCCTCGATTGAAGCATGCCCAGCATCGCGTTGAGTGCAGATACCTCGCCGCCGCGACTTAGCGCACGTTCCCCGATGGTGCAGGCGTCTGCCAGCCTGCCTGCGCTGGCTGCCGCGAGAGCTTCGCGGATCGCACCCGCCGTTAGATTGTCGATCGTCGCTGTATTGGCCATTTCGATGACCTTAGCGCTTGATTCCGGATCGTTACAGGCTGTTCGCCGACCCGGGCGCAAACCAAAAAGAGGGGCGGCGGATCTAATGATCCGCCGCCCCCGCTTTCTAAGCCTGGGACTTAGAAGTTGAGCGTCACACCCGCGTAGATGTAACGGCCCAACGCATCCCAGGTGCCTGGGTAGGTGTTGCCGTTGCACGGACCGGTCGGGCACAGGTTCGAGCCGTTCAAGGCTGCGCTTCCTGTCTGGACCATCGGCGGACGCTTATCGAGGAAGTTATTCACGCCCATCCGGAAGTTATAATGGTCTCCAACCGTCGCGGTCATCGCGAGATCGAAATAACTGAACGCCGGAATGTGCAGGCCCGGATCCAGCGGGAAGTCGCCGTGAAGCGTCTCTTGAGTGCTCAGCGTTTCCGCCGTGACCTTTCCGATGTAGCGCCACTGCGCGGAGAAGCCGAGGCCGTTCGGCATCTGCAGGCTGATACGTGCCTTGTGCCGCCACTTCGGCATCGGCGCCGTACTTGATGTGGCGCCGCCGCTGCAGATCGACCCGTAGAAGCCGACGCAGTCGTAGATGCCACCCGGCAGTCCGTTGTTGACCGTGTACTTGTCCAGGAGCGTGCCAATGAAGCTTCCCGACAAATTGCCGATACCACCGAGGCGATAGCTATAGGACGCATTGAAGTCCCAGCCCGACGTCTTGATGCGGCCGACGTTGTTGGGAAGGTCCGCGATAAAGCCGTTAGAGCTCAGCCACAGCGAACCGCCCGGATCGCGGTGCACGAGAGCGCATGAAGGCGCTGGCGTAGTCGCGGTCGAGTGGTTGATGCAGTTGTTGATGATCGCGTCCGCACCATAACCCTGGATCGCGTTCTTGAGGTCGATATTCCAATAGTCGACCGTCAGCGCGAGCCTTGGGATCATGCGCGGCTGCAACACAACGCCGACCGTCTTCGTGGTCGCCTTTTCTGGATTCAGGTTCGGGTTGCCGCCGAGCAGGCCGTTATACTGGCCGGCTGGGTTACCGGCAGTCGACCGGCCCGCTGGCAAACCACTGGCAATGCAACCGTACTCGTTAGCCTGGATCTGGTGACCCGCGCACGGATCGACGCTTCCGTCGAGGCCCGTGAATTGCGGAGCGAACAATTCCTGGATGTTCGGAGCGCGGACCGCACGGTTATAGGATCCACGGAACCGGACATCGCGGATCGGCGCGAACTCGGCCGACAGCTTGTACGTATCGGTGTCGTAGGTCCGACCGTTGCTCAGCTTGTAGTAGGACTTGCGGTAGCCGAGACCGAGAGACAGGTCCTCGATGAAGCTGTGCCGGATAAGCGGAACGTTGGCTTCGCCGAAGACTTCGAGAACCCGGAAGTTGCCGCTGACAGGAAGCGTCGGAGAGCCCTGACCGGCAAGATCGTTCGTCTGGAACGACTGGTCTGGATTCAGTTCCAGCGATTCCTTGCGGTACTCAGCGCCGAGGTTGACGCCGACTCCCTCGTCCGACCAAGGCGTCTGCACGCCCATTTCGCCGAGAGCCCCGGTGAAGTTAACGTCGGCGATCTGCTCCGATGTCTGGCCGGTGATCACACCGAAGACGTTGAGGTAGTTGATCGCCGCCTGGGACGGTCCGGCCGCCGTAAAGATGTCGTACGGGACGCAGTTCGGGTCGGCACCGGTCAGGAAGGCCCGGCACACCGGATTGATTCCCGGCAGGTTCGGATTGTCGACCACGTCGAGCGCGTTCCGCAACCGGCTGACCGAGAATTCGTTCTTGTAGACCTGCGTATAGTCGGTCTTACCGTACTGGAAGTAGGAGTCGTACGACCAGACCTTGCTGATGTCGCCCTTGATACCCAGCACACCGTGATAGTTGACGTGCTTCAGGTCGGCGATACGCGGGCCGCCTTCGACGTTACGACGCAGGAGCTGGGCGTAGGCCTGCTGATAAGTCGCATTGGCAGCGCCGTTCACCGGGTTGATGAAGTCGATCGGAGGCGCGCCAGGATTCGGGTTGGCCGGCTGGCCGACCGCGAGCGGGAAGGTGCCGAGGAACCCGTTGACCAGGTTGAGGCTGCCCGCGCCGCACAAGATATTAAACTGCTGCGAGCTCATCAGCGGGTTATCGCAGTTGAGCAGGTTCGTGTTCGCGAAGTCGCCCGACGGCGCGATCTGCGCCAGGGTCCGGTCGTCCATGAACATGAACTCGAGGTACGGCTTGATCGCCGGGGTCACCTCATAATCTGCGAAGGCACCGGCGATGTACCGCTCATCCGGCCGCTGGAAGTAATTGTACGGCGCGAAGTTGAAGAGGTTCTCGTTGAACGGCTTCAGCGTTCCCGGTCCCAGCGCCGCGAACGTCGAGGTGTTGATCGTAATGACGTTGTTGTTGACGTCACGAGTCGTAGTCGAGACGAAGACAAGGATATTGCCGGGATTCGCCGTTCCCGAACCACCGCAGCGGGTGTTGTTCGGAAGGAATGAGAACGGGAAGAAGGACTTGCCCGCGGAGTTGGTGTGGTTCCGCGCCGACTCCTGGATCGTGCAGGCGCTGTAGTTACGCCGCGACTGCAGAACCGCGTTGACCTTACGGTAGCCGAAATAAGCGACGGCATGGCCACGGTTGTCATCGAACGCGGCGCCAAGCGAGACAGTACCATCGAAGGTTCCGCCGTCGGCTACGCTGCCGGTCGGGAAGCCAAACTTACGCCCATTGAGGATGCTTTGCATCGTCTGGGCCTGGCCGGCCGCCCCGCATCCTGCACTGCCCTGCGCAGCGAAGCAGTTCGTGCCGAGGGAGAAGTCCTTATTATTATGCTGGTAGAAGCTGTACTGGCCATCGAACCGGATACCGGTGAAGTTGGTATCCATGATGAAGTTGACGACGCCGGCGACGGCGTCGGCACCATACACTGACGATGCACCGCCGGTCAGCACTTCGACGCGCTTGATCAGCGCCGAAGGAATCAGGTTGAGGTCGGCCGCCTGACTGGTGCTGTTGGGGTCGCCCGGAGTGAGGCGACGGCCGTTGACCAGCGACAGCGTGCGCTTCGACCCGAGATAGCGAAGGTCGACTTCCGCGGTGCCGCTCGCGCCGTTCGAAACGCCTGACGCCTGCGAGGCGCCGACCGAAGGCAGCTGGTTCAGAAGGTCTTCGACGCGGGTCGTTCCCGTCAGCTTAACGTCCTGGTTCGTGACCACCGTGACTGGCGCGGCTGAAGTCAGGTTCGGCTGCGGGATGCGGGTGCCGGTGACGACGATGTTCTCGCCGCCGGAGGCGACGTTACCGCCTTGGGCATTGACCGACGGGGTTGGCTGACCTTCCACAGGTCCGCTCGGATTCGCCTGCACGTTGGTCGGCGTCGAATCCGTCGTGGGCGGAGGAGCGTCAGGCGCTGCAGCCGCATAAGCCGGGCTCGCAAGAGCGGAGACGCCGATCAGGAGCGTGCTGGACAGCAAGCGCTGACGGAACTGGAGTGTCATAAAATCCTTCCCCTTCACCTAGCCGCACGCGTGCACGGCTGCCGTGATCGGCAAACGATACTTTGCCGAACTGACCTTTTGATAAGGTAGAGGCTTAGAGGCTGGCAACGCCCGGAACCCCCTTGCGGGCAAGTTGTCCGCAGTCTGTATCAAATTTGCAACAGCGCGATTTTGACACAATTCTTGCTGTTTGAGCGGTCGGCGGCGTAGGCTCGAAGAGGCAACCAAATGGGGGAAGCGATGCGCGCTGGATTGATGTTGGTCGGGGCCATTGCGGCACTGTCTGCAACCGGAGTGCAGGCTCGTTCGACGCCTGAAACGGCCCCGCCGGCGGCCGTCAAGTCGCTGCTCGCATGCCAGTCGATTGCCGATGCAGGCCAGCGCCTGACCTGCTTCGACAAGGCGGCCCAGGGTCTTTCGGATGCCATGACCAAGAAAGAGGTTGTGGTCATCGACAAGGCGCGCGCCAACGAGGCGAAGCGGTCCCTGTTCGGCTTCTCCATCCCGAATTTCGGTGCCTTGTTCGGCAGCGCCGGCGATGCCCAGGTCAACCAGATCGAGAGCACCGTCGCCGGGGCCTTCGAGAACGGCTATGAGGGCTGGACCATCAAGCTCGCCGATGGCTCGACCTGGCAGCAGACGGACGGCGCACCCATCGCCTTGGCGCCGCGCAGGGGTGACAAGGTCGTCGTCAAGCGGGGGACCATGGGCTCCTATTTCCTGAAGCTCGGGTCGCAGCCTGGCATCCGCGCCAAGCGCGTCGGCTAGCGCGCGGCTTTCGTCTCCGCCTTCAGGCTTGCTTCGGCGTCGACATAGGGTTCCTGCCGCTCGACGCTCCAATATTTGAGCTCGTGAAGCGGGATTCGCGTGCCGGTCACGGCGCAGACGACGTGGTCGCCGTCGCTCAACAACCGGAACGTTCCGGATAGATAATGAACCCGCGCGGCCTTGCCGCTGCCCTTCATCAACATGAGCTCAATCCTCTGCCGGGTCGAACAGCCCCGGCTGCGGTGGGATGTAGGGTTTGCGCTTCCTCGGCTCAACCTTCAACGCGGGGGCAGCGCCGCCGACCGTCGCATCGACGGTTCCATCTGTGAAATGGAGTGTCAAATCCTGCGCCTCACGCGCGTCGCGCGCATGGGTCAACGTATATCCGTCGCGGCTGGTGACGCGCGCGAAGCCTCGCGACAACGGCTTGTCGGGATGGGCCAGCTCCGCCAGCCGCCACAGGCCGGAGAGCTGCTCGGACAGTCGCATGATACGCTGGTCGAGGATCTCGCGCCTCAGCCGCCCCGCAACCAGGTTGAGGTCACCCCGCGCAACGCTTGCCCGCGCCGCAAGCGAACGCGGCAGCCTGTCCCCCGCGTCGTCGAGCCTCTGGGCCATTGGTGCGAAAATCGCCTGCGGCTCGGGCCAGCGGCAGACGGTCAGGTCGAAGCGCTCGCGGCTTCGCTCCACCCGCCGCGACAGGCAGGCCTGCGCTCGATGCTGGAGTTCCCCCAGCTGCGCCGCCAGCTCCGAGCGAACCGGAACGGCCATCTCCGCAGCGGCCGTCGGCGTCGGAGCGCGCCGGTCCGCCGCATGGTCGATCAGGGTCGTGTCGGTCTCGTGCCCGACCGCCGAGATCAGCGGGATCGGGCTTTCCGCCGCGGCCCGCACGACCTCTTCCTCGTTGAAGGCCCAGAGGTCCTCGATCGAGCCGCCGCCACGCGCGACGATCAGGAGGTCAGGTCTGGGCTGGAGCGAGGGGAACGCCCGGATCGCCGCGGCGATTTTCGCTGCTGCCCCTTCACCCTGGACCGGTACCGGCCACAGGATCACGTGGGTCGGACAGCGGTCCTCCAGCCGATGGAGGATATCTCGGATCACCGCACCGGTCGGCGATGTGACCACGCCGATCACCCGAGGCAGGAACGGCAGCTTCCGCTTGCGCTCCGGCGCGAAAAGGCCCTCCGCGGCCAGCGCCTTGCGCCGCTTCTCCAGCAAGGCAAGGAGCGCTCCCTCGCCCGCCAGCTCCATCCGGTCGACCACGATCTGGTACTTGGACCGACCCGGATAGGTCGTGAGTCTGCCCGTCGCGATGACCTCCGCGCCGTCCTCCGGCCGGAAGGCGACGCTTGAGGTGCTGGTCCTCCAGATCACGGCGTCGATACAGGCGTTCTCATCCTTCAAAGTGAAATAGCAGTGACCCGACGCATGACGCTTGAAGCCGCTGATCTCGCCGCGCACGCGGACCTGCCCAAACGCGTTCTCGATCGTCCGCTTGAGCACGCCCGACAGTTCGGTGACGCTGAGCGCCGGCGAATTGTCGCCGGGAGCGACGTTCGCTAACAGGCCGGCACGCGTGTCGTCAGGAAGATCCATGAATATTCTGCTTCTGGGCTCGGGCGGCCGTGAGGATGCGCTTGCCTGGCGCCTTAGGCAATCGCCGAGCTGTGACAAGTTGCTGGCGGCGCCAGGAAATCCGGGCATCGCCCGCTGGGCGGAATGCGTCCCCGTTGACCCCTGCGATCCGGCCGCTGTCGTTGAGCTGGCACAGAACGAAGGGATCGACCTCGTCGTCGTCGGCCCGGAGGCGCCACTGGTCGTCGGCGTGGCCGACGCGCTGGGCGAAGCTGGCATCGCGGTCTTCGGTCCCAGTGCAGCAGCCGCGCAGCTCGAAGGCTCCAAAGGGTTCACGAAAGATCTCTGCCGGGCCAACGCCATCCCGACCGCAGACTATGTGCGGCTCGACCGGGCCGCGCAGGCACGCGCTGCCCTGGACGATTTTGGAATCCCCGTCGTGATCAAGGCCGACGGACTCGCTGGTGGAAAGGGCGTGACGGTAGCCATGACCCGCGCCGAAGCCGAGGCCGCCATAGATGCCGCAGGCGACGGACCGCTGGTAATCGAGGAATTCCTCTCCGGCGAAGAAGCAAGCCTGTTCGCGCTTGTCGACGGCGAGACCGCGGTTTTCCTCGCGTCGGCCCAGGACCACAAGCGCGTCGGCGAAGGCGATACCGGCCCCAACACGGGTGGCATGGGCGCTTACGCCCCTGCTCCAGTGCTGACGAACGAGCTTATTAGCAGGGCAATGGACGAGATCGTCCGGCCGACGGCTGAAGCAATGGCCCGGAACGGAACGCCGTTCAGCGGCGTGCTTTATGCGGGGCTGATGCTCACCGAAGAAGGACCCAAGCTGATCGAATATAACGTCCGCTTCGGAGACCCTGAGTGCGAGGCGATCATGCCGCTGATCGACGGCGACTTTGCCGAGCTGCTCAATGCCGTGGCGACGGGGAAGCTCAGCGAGATCGCCGCTCCGCGGCTTACCGGCAAGCATAGCATGACGGTCATCGTCGCCGCGCGAGGCTACCCAGGCACACCCGCAAGTGGTGGGCTCATCCGCGAATTGGAGGCCGCCGAACAGGTCGAGGGAGTCACCGTCTTCCACGCCGGCACCGCGCTCGCGGACAACAGGCTCGTCGCGAAAGGCGGCCGGGTACTGGCAGTGACCGCAGTCGCCGATACCTTTGCCAACGCCCGGGCGCGCGCCTACCGCGCCGTCGACCAGATCGACTTCGCCGACGGGTTCCACCGCCGCGATATCGGCTGGCGCGAGCTGGCCCGGGAGACTGCATGAACGCCCTGTGGAGCTATTTCTGGCCATGCTTTGCGATCGGCCTGCTGGTCGGCGGCCCGGTCGGAACGGTGGCTTTCCGGCGACCGGCCCGACGCAATACAGCCCTCGCCGTCGGGATCTTTCTTTCGCTCGTTCTCGCAGCCCTGTGGCATGGCCCGCTCGGCGGCGCTGAAAGGCTGACCAACCGCGTCGAACATGACGCCCGCGGCGTCCTCGACCATTACGAGATGACTCAGATCGAGGTGCACCTGCACCGGGGACCGCTGAGCCGTCGGCTGGTCCTTTCCGGGCGCGCAGACGACTTCCAGACGACCGAGCTCGTCCGGCTGATGAGCGAGCTGCCGGGGGTCTCCAGCGCTGAGTGGACAAACGACACCGGCGTGCCACTAATCGCAGAGGGCCTCGCTGTGGCGCTCATAGGCTTTCTTTTCGGGCTGGCGCTCGCCTATCTGAACGAGCTTCGCCGTCATCATAACGCGCAATGGAATTGGTGAGAGAATGGATCTGATTCGCGAATATTGGTGGGTGATCGTCCT
>Ga0207703_10003580_pt1 | contig 12982 bp, 14 predicted proteins | sample KBSSwiS12_FD_184304 | JGI IMG/M metagenome (GOLD analysis project Ga0207703, IMG submission 184304) | Switchgrass rhizosphere microbial communities from Kellogg Biological Station, Michigan, USA - KBS Switchgrass S1-2 (SPAdes) (version 2) | ecosystem: Host-associated > Plants > Roots >... | reverse complement strand
TCGCGAGCTCGGATGGGCTCAGATCCGCAACGGCGAGATCAAGATGCTGCCCGCCACAGGAGCCGTGTCATGGAATGTCAGTGGATCGCAGCGACTGCAGAGCTCGCAGCGGTAGGATAATGATACGGAGGCTGACATGGATCGTCAGCAGACTGGCCGCGCGGCAGAAGACGCTGCGGCTGCCTTTCTGACTTCGCACGGCGTCGAGATCCTCGACCGCAATTTCCGGCGTCGCCTCGGCGAGCTCGACATCGTTGGACGCGAGCGCGACACGCTGATCATCGTGGAAGTGCGCATGCGGGCCAGCAACAGGTTTGGCGGCGCCGCGGCCAGCGTGGACTACCGCAAGCAATCCAGGCTGCTGCGGGCCGCAGCCTGCCTGCTGCAACAACGGCCGGACTTGAGGGGGTTGCGTGTGCGCTTCGATGTCGTCGCCGTGTCACCGGCGGGCATCGACTGGATCAAACACGCCTTTACTTGACCACCTTCAACTGCGGCCGCGGCTTCGGCCCGCTCCCACTGCTCCCGCCTTCCTCGTTGGACGAAGTGGGACCTTTGGGAGGCTCGGGCCCGAGGTCGGATTCAGAGAACACCATCCCCTCGCCCGTTTCCCGTGCATAAATTCCCATTACTGCAGCGACAGGGAAACGCACGTGGTGAACGACACCCGCGAAACGGGCATCAAATTCAATCTCTTCGTTACCCAACTTTAAACGCTGCGTTGCACTTGGGCTGAGGTTGAGAACGATCTTGCCTTCCTTGACGTACGCCTTGGGCACCTCGGTGCCCGCGCGTTCGGCGTCAACGATGACGTGAGGAGTATGTCCACTATCAGACATCCACTGATGCATTGCTCGCAACAGATAGGGACGCTTGGGGGGTGCTGGCGGAGGTGCTGAAGGAGCCATAACGCTGAATCAGATGAGTCGCATTTCCTGTTCCTGGTCGGACAGGCTCTCGCGAAATGCCGGGCGCGAAAAGATCAGGCTGGCGTACTTGATGATCGGCTGCGCCTGCGGCGGCAGGTCGATTTCATAATACGGCAGGCGCCACAACACCGGCGCAATCGTCGCATCCACCAGGGAGAATTCATCCGACAGGAAATACGGCTTCACCTTGAACAATTCGGTGCTCTGCAACACCGTGTCACGCAGGATCTTCTTCAGTTTGACCGTATTCTTCTTGTCGGGATCCTGCTCGATCTGCTGGACCAGCGCATACCAGTCGCGCTCGATTCGATACAGGGCCAGACGGAACTGCGCGCGGGTCACTGGATCCACGGGCATGAGGGGCGGATGTGGGAACCGCTCATCCAGGTACTCGATGATTACGCGCGAGTCATAGAGCACGAGATCCCGGTCCACGAGCGTTGGAACACTGTGGTAGGGATTGAGGTCGAGCAAGTCCTCCGGCAGCTTGCCAGGCTCGACGCTCACAATATCGATGCTGATGCCTTTCTCGGCCAGCACGATCCGCGTCCTATGACTCCAAGGGTCATTAGGAGCGGAAAAGAGCGTCATAATGGATCGTCTGCTCGACAAATTTCCGCTCCGCGCGAACTTTTTCGCGCTAATAAACTATCGAACGTCCTTCCAGTATTCTTTCTTCAACAGATACGCGAGCCACGTAAACACCAGCAGGAACAGCACCACCCAGATTCCCAGGCTGTGGCGCTGAATCTGCGCGGGCTCACCCACGTAGCTCAGGAAGGCCACGGTATCACGCACGAAGGCATCGTACTCTTCGGCATTCATCCGGCCTGGTGCAACCTGCTCAAAATGATCGAAAACCTGCTCCGTGGTGGGCTTTCCTTCCTCATTTTTGCCCTCCACGCTCTTGTAGACCGGTTTCTTCAGCCCTTCGAGCTCGGAAAGCACGTGCGGCATGGCCGTGGACGGCAACTGCAGGTTGTTCGCGCCCGTCTGGCGGCTCGGGTCCACATAGAAGGTCTTCAGGAACCGATACAGGTAATCGGTGCCCCGGGCACGAGCCATCAGTGACAGGTCCGGCGGCGTCTTGCCGAACCAGGCCTCCGCGTCCGTGGCCGGCATGGTCGTCAGAATGTAGTTCGTGTCCTTGTCGCCCGGCTGCACCAGGTACTTGTTCAGCAGGTCCGGCGGAATTCCCAGATCCTGTCCCATGCGCGAATAGCGCATGTACTTCAGGGAGTGGCAGCCCAGACAGTAGTTCGCGAAATTACGGGCGCCGCGTTGCAGCTGGTCGCGATTCGCGATATCGAGATCCGCGTGCCACATCTTCCAGTTGGTCTGGGTAGCCCCTTCCGCACCCTTATCCGCCTCAGCGGCAAACAGGGTCCCGGACGTCACCAGCAACGTCCCGCACAACAACGCTTTCAGTGCGCGCATCGAATTAATGCGCATGGTAGATCACCCTCGTTGGCTCAGGCTTCGGCGTCCCCATTCGCGAATAGATCGGCATCAGAATGAAGAACAGGAAGTACAGAACCGTAAAAATACGGGCGAGCGCGACGTACAAACCTTCAGCCGGCTGCAGGCCCAGATAGCCGAGCGCGATGAACGACACCGCGAATATGCCCAGCGCCACCTTCGAAATGAGCGCCTTGTAGCGAATCGATTTCACGGGCGATTTGTCGAGCCAGGGCACCAGGAAGAACGCAAACACCGCGAGCCCCATCAGCAAAGCGCCCATGCGCTGGTTGGGTACCGCGCGCAGGATTGCGTAGTAAGGCGTGAAGTACCAGACCGGAGCGATGTGCTCGGGCGTGGACATCGGGTTTGCCGGCTCGAAGTTTGGACCTTCCAGGAACAGTCCGCCGAACGTCGGCACGAAGAACACTACGATGGTGAACAGCACAAAGAAGACTCCGACGCCGAAGACGTCCTTCACCGTGTAGTACGGATGGAACGGGATGCCATCGACCGGGTGTCCATCGGGAGCCAGGGTCTTCTTGATCTCGATCCCGTCGGGATTGTTGGACCCTGTCTGCCGCAGGGCGACGAGATGCAACATAACGAGCAGCAACAGTCCCAGCGGGACGGCCACCACGTGGAGCGAGAAGAAGCGATTCAACGTGGCATCCGCAATGCCATAGTCACCGCGGATCCACTCAACGAGCGGCGGGCCAATCGCGGGGATCGTGCTGAACAGGTTCACGATCACCTGCGCGCCCCAGAACGACATGTTGCCCCACGGAAGGACGTAGCCCATGAAGGCCTCCGCCATCAACGCGAGGTATACGAGCATGCCGAAAATCCACAACAGCTCACGGGGTGCCCGGTACGAGCCGTACAGGAACGCGCGGAACATGTGGAGGTACACGACGATGAAGAACGCCGATGCACCCGTGGAATGCAGATAGCGAATCAGCCAACCGTAATTGACCTCTCGCATGATGTATTCGACCGAGTCGAACGAGGTCAGCTCGCCCGGCTTGTAGAACATGGTGAGGAAAATGCCCGTGGCGAGCTGCAGCACGAGCACCAGCAGGGCCAGTGAGCCGAAGAAGTACCAGATATTGAAGTTCTTCGGGGCGTAGTAGCCGGTGAGCTGGCTGGAGATGAACTCATCCACCGGCAGCCGCTTGTTGAGCCAGCCGAGGAAGCCTTTTCGGGGGGGCGTTGTGCTTTGAGGCGCTGCAGCCATTAGGCGGCTCCCTGATGGGTCTCATCGACACCCACGACGAGCTTGAGCGACGACGGAAATGAATACGGTGGAATGCGGAGGTTGACAGACGCCGGTGAACCGTTGAAAACGCGTCCCGCGAGGTCGAACCGCGAACCGTGGCAAGGGCAGAAGAAGCCGCCCGGCCAGTAGGCGCCCATTTCGGCGGAATGCGCCTCGAACCGCTGTTTCGGCAGGCAGCCCAGGTGGGTACAGGTGCCGATCAGCACCAGCACTTCCGGAAGCCGGGCGCGGTATTCGTTCTTGGCATAATCCGGCTGGTCCGAATCAGCGGAATCCTTGTCCTTCAGCAGATCGTCGTGGCCTTTGAGCTGGCCCACCATTTCCGGTGTACGCCGAACGACATAGATAGGCGACCGGCGCCAGGTCACGATCGCCATCTGGCCCGGATCGATCTTGGAAACATCCATCTCGACCGGCGCACCGGCGGCTTTGGCACGCTCTGACGGCGCCCATGATTCTATGAATGGCACCGCGACGAATGCCGCTCCGACTGCCCCGGTGGCAACCGTAGCCGTGGTTAGAAACTTACGTCGACTCTGATCGACCTCGCCGTCGCCGACGACAACGTTTTCCGCCATCAACCGTTCTCCCGCTTGCAGCCCAACCATCCGCGCGTCGTTCGGCGCGCATACTCGGTCAAGCACGCGTGCAGTTTCCGGCTTGCGGGGGGCGGCGCATTATACACAAACGAAAAAGGCCATTTGCGCGAGCGGCACGTCCGCCGCATTAAAGGATGACTGGATGCGGGGACTGATTTTCCTGGCGGGTTCGGTAGTCGGCGGGCTGGCGCTTGCCTTCCTGGTGGTAATGGTGCGGCCCGATCTCATCCGTCGCGATGCGCCACCCATCATTCCGTCAACGATATTGGCTGGCCCCCGGCCGACCCAGCCGGCCCCCGTCCGGGTTACCTACTCCGCGGCCGTGCAGCTGGCGGCACCTTCCGTCGTGAACGTCTACACAGCGCGCCTGGTAACCGAACGCGTGGCTCCCTCCTCCCTGGGTGAGCTGTTCGGGGGCTTCCTGCCGCGGTATCGGCAGAGGATCGAGCGCAGCCTCGGATCGGGCGTTATCGTCGACAACGCAGGGCACATCGTGACCAACCATCACGTCATCGCGAATGCCGACTCGGTGCGCGTGCAACTCGCCGATGGCCGGATAGCGGATGCTCACATTGTGGGTCGTGATCCCGATACCGACCTGGCTGTTCTCAAGATCGATCTGACACCCATTCCCATCGCGACGCTCGGCCGCTCGGACCAACTGAAGGTGGGCGATGTGGTGCTCGCGATCGGCAACCCGGTCGGCCTGTCACAGACCGTGACCCACGGCATCGTCAGCGCGACCAGCCGCCAACAGTTGGGAATCGCCGCGCTGGAGGATTTCATTCAAACCGATGCGCCCATCAACTTCGGCAATTCCGGTGGCGCGCTCATTGACTCGAGCGGCGCGGTGGTCGGCATCAACACGGCCATTGTCGCGAAGAACCTGGGCGTGGAAGGGATCGGGTTCGCCATTCCCGTCAACATGGTGCGCGGCGTGTTGAGCGACATCATTGCGAACGGGCGTGTCATTCGCGGCTGGATCGGCATCGTGCCGGAAGATGTCTCAAATGAGCAGGCCGCCCAGTACGGCCTGGCGCAGGGCGGCGTCCTGATCGCCAACCTGTATGTCGGCAGCCCGGCCCAGCAGGCGGGCCTGCAACCCGGCGACCTGATTCTCGCCATCGACTCCGTGCCCGTGCGCGGCGCACAGGACACCCTGGGGCAGATCGCAACTCACAAGCCGGGCTCGCGAATCACGATTCACGGAATTCGCGCCCGAAAGGAGTTCGACGTCCACGCCCAGGTGAGCGAGCGTCCGCGTAATAATTGATTGGCGCGGCCACGGCCGCGCGGAGCCCGGGCTTCGTTTCCGGTAGTGGTAGGGCGCCACCGGCGCGTTGGCCGCGGCAATAAACCTACGGCGCGAATCTGCTCAGGTTGACCGGCCCGCATGACCGGGTCCAACTGTGTGCATCCGCACCCGGGTTGTGCCAACTGCAATCGCCCTTGATGACATCGTCCGATTCCTTCGGACCCCAGGTTCCCTGTGTGTACTCGAATGGCACCGAGTCGACGCTCAGCACCGGATCGACTACCGCCCAGGCGGCCTCAACTTCATCCTGCCGCGCGAACAACGTCGTATCGCCGATGAGCGCCGCCCCGATGAGGCGCTCGTAGGCCTCGGCTTCATCCGGGTCGCGCTGATCCACAAACAATTCAACATCCCGGCCTTGCATGGACGGCCCCGGCTTTTTTGCATGCGCGCCCAGCGCGATTGCCGTGTCGGGGCTCAGGCGGAAGCGCAGGTAGTTGGGTTGGTCAGGACTCGCATCGCCAAAGACGCGCGCTGGCGGCCGGCGCATCTCGACAACGACCTCGGTCGCCGTCACGGGCAGTGATTTTCCCGCGCGGACGTAAAACGGCACGCCGCTCCAGCGCCAGGAATCAATTTCCAGCCGTAGCGCGGCGAATGTCTCCACGTGCGAATTCCTGGCAACCCCTTCCTCGTCGCGGTAACCAACAAACTGACCACGCACCAGGTTCTTGGGCGCCAGCGGCCGGATGGCCTTGAGCACTTTCACCTTCTCATCGCGCAGTGCTTCACCAGTGGCGCTCAGCGGCGGCTCCATCGCCAGCAGCGAGACAACTTCCAGCAGGTGGTTCTGCACGACGTCGCGAATCGCTCCCACTTCCTCATAGAACTTGCCACGACCGGCGACGCCGAATTTCTCCGCCATCGTGATCTGCACGCTGTTCACGAAATTGCGATTCCAGACGGGCTCCAGGAACGAATTCGCGAAGCGGAAGTACAGCAGGTTCTGCACCGGCTCCTTGCCGAGATAGTGATCGATCCGGAAGATGTTGGATTCAGGGAACGAGGCCAGCAACGTTGCATTCAACTTCTGCGCCGACGGCAGATCACGTCCGAACGGTTTCTCGACGACGACCCGCGTGTCCTCGACGGGCATCGACTTCTCGAGGCATCCGATGACCGGTGGAAACACACTCGGCGGAATGGCGAGGTAGTTGAGCGGCCGCTTCGCGCCATCGAGCGCCTTTTTCAGCGCGTCGTACGTCGCAGGCTTCGTATAGTCGCCATCGACGTACTTCAACAGTGATATCAGCTTCGACAGAACAGGTTCATCAACCTTCTTCACCGCCGTATGCACGCTGTCGCGCACGTGGTCGGCCAGCTTTTCCTCGTCCCATCCCGCGCGCGCGACACCAATCACCGGTATCGCAAGATGTCCGCGCCGTACCAGGTTGTACAGAGCCGGATAGATCTTCTTGAAACACAAATCTCCGGTGGCACCGAAGATCACCAGGGCATCGGAATCGCGGCGCTCCATGTCACTCCTTCTTTTCGTGGTGGCCACCGAAGCCGAGCCGCATGGCCGACAACAGCTTGTCGGCATACTCGGCACGACCACGGGACTCGAAGCGCGAATACAGAGCCGCGCTCAACACGTTGGCCGGTACGCCAATCTCGATCGCCGCCTGCACCGTCCAACGTCCCTCGCCGGAATCGGAAACGCGACCGCCGAACTCTTCCAGCTTCGGGCTCTTCGCCAGGGCCTCCGCGGTCAGATCCAACAGGCGCGAGGAAATGATGCTGCCGTGACGCCAGACCTCGGAAATGGCCGCGATGTCCAGGTTGTATTGGAAGTATTTAGGGTTGCTCAAGGGGGCCGTCTCGGCATCCGCCTCACGGGTCTGCAGGCCCGCATCGGCATGTTTGAGTATGTTCAGGCCTTCCGCGTAGGCGGCCATGATTCCGTACTCGATGCCGTTGTGAACCATCTTGACGAAATGACCGGCGCCGACAGGTCCGCAATGCAGGTAACCCATTCCCGCCTGGCCCTCGGCCGGCGTGCCTGAGCCTTTCTTCTCCGGCATCCGGCCGCCGGGCGACAGCGTCGCGAATACCGGCTCGATGGAGGCGACGACGTCCTTTTCGCCACCGATCATCAGGCTGAAGCCGTACTCGAACCCGAGCACGCCCCCGCTCGTTCCAACATCAACATAGTGGATTCCGGCCGATTGCAACTCCTCGGCGCGGCGGATGTCATCGTGATAGTTGGAATTGCCGCCGTCGATGATGACGTCGCCCTTTTTCAACAGGGGCCGCAATTGCGCGATCACTGCATCGACGACGCTCGCGGGCACCATGATCCACACGACCCTGGGCGCGCTCAGCCCGTTCACGAGAGCGGCCAGGGTGTTGGCACCCGTCGCTCCCTGAGCGGTCAATGCCTTTACGGCGTCTGCAGAATTATCGAAGGCGACAATCTCGTGGCCACCCTTCAGCAGGCGACGCACCATGTTCGCGCCCATCCGACCCAGTCCAACCATGCCGATGCGCATAGGTACTCCAGCAGTTGAGGCTGCCAATAGTACGCGCCGCACGTGTCAATCTGCAGTCGGATTCGTCCGACGTCCAGCTAGCCCTAAAGAGCTAGTCCGGCGGCGGAGCACCCGGGGCTCCGCGAATCAGCTGGGAACTCGCTTGATCTGCGCACCCAGCTGCGCGAGCTTTTCTTCGATTGCCTCATACCCACGATCAATGTGGTAGATGCGCTCGATGTCGGTACGACCTTCGGCAATGAGCCCGGCCAGAACGAGGCTGGCCGACGCACGCAGATCGGTGGCCATCACGGGCGCTGCCGTCAGGCGCTCGACGCCGCGGATGATGGCGGTATTACCTTCGAGGCGGATCTCGGCTCCCAGGCGCCGCATCTCCAGCATGTGCATGAAGCGATTCTCGAAGATGGTTTCGATGATCGTTCCCACGCCCGAAGCCACCGTATTGAGCGCCGCAAACTGCGCCTGCATGTCAGTGGGAAACGCCGGATAGGGAGCGGTTCGAACGTCGACGGCCTTCGGACGGCGGCCGCGCATATCAACCTCGATCCAGTTGTCACCGACGCCTACAGTTGCACCCGCTTCCTCGAGCTTGGCAAGCACTGCATCAAGATGATCCGGACGGGTGTTCTTGATCCGAACGTGGCCGCGAGTAATCGCGCCAGCGACGAGATAGGTGCCGCCTTCGATCCGATCAGGCAGGACATCGTATGTAGTGCCACGCAGACGCTTCACGCCCTGGATGACAATCTTGTCGGTGCCGGCGCCCTGGATCTGAGCGCCCATGGCGATCAGGAAATTCGCGAGGTCGACAACCTCGGGTTCCCGCGCAGCGTTTTCAATAATGGTTTCGCCGTCCGCGAGAGTGGCGGCCATCATCAGGTTTTCGGTGCCGGTGACTGTAACCGTGTCCAGCACCAGCCGGGCACCGCGGAGCCGATCTGCCCGAGCGCGGATATAACCGCCCTCAATGCTGATATCCGCACCCATTGCCTGCAGCCCGGCGATATGGATATTCACCGGTCGCGCACCGATGGCGCAGCCACCGGGAAGAGAAATATCGGCTCGACCAAAGCGCGCCACCAACGGTCCCAGCACGAGAATGGAGGCCCGCATGGTTTTCACCAGCTCATAGGGCGCAAAGCATTCCTTCAGAGTGGAGCCTTCAACTTCAATCCGCATGCGCTCGTCGATTGTGACCGTGGCGCCCATGCGCCCGAGCAACTCGACGGTGGTCGTAACATCCTTGAGATGAGGGACGTTTGCGACGACCACCGGGTCGTCAGCGAGCAACGCGCCGGCGAGGATGGGCAGGGTCGCGTTTTTCGCGCCCGAAATACGCACCTCGCCCTCGAGGGGCACGCCCCCCGTGATCTGTAGCTTATCCATGGATCACTTCGGTCCTGATTCTTCGGGTGTCAACGCTTCGATGGATAGCGCGTGGATCTCATTTCCCATGCGCGACCCAAGCGCTTTGTATACGAGCTGGTGGCGAGCGAGGCTGCGCTTGCCCGCAAATTCAGAAGAAATGACGCGCGCGGCGAAGTGAGTGTTGTCATCCGATTCGACTCGGACATCGGCTCCGGGCAAGCCCGTCCGGATGAGTTGTGCGACTTGTTCAGGGTTCATGGGCAGCAGTTTACATGTGGGGGCTATAATCCGCAGGCTATGCAGTCTCCTGTCGCCATTTCGACACTCCCTTCCGACGATTCGCAGTTGCTCGCCTACGGGCGCCGCGCCCTGGAAATCGAAGCTCAGGCCGTTGCGACACTGGCGCCGCGGCTGGATATGGGATTTGCTGCCGCCTGCCGCATCTGCCTTGGATGCGAGGGTCGCGTGGTGGTGACCGGAATGGGCAAGTCGGGCCACATTGCACGGAAGATTGCTGCGACTTTTGCCAGTACTGGAACTCCCGGCTTCTTCCTGCATCCCGCCGAGGCAGGCCACGGCGACCTGGGGATGATCACGCGCGCCGACGTGGTGGTTGCCATCTCCAATTCAGGTGAGACACCTGAGCTCGTGCTTCTGCTTCCACATCTCAAGCGTTTGGCAGTGCCACTCATCGTGCTGGTCGGGAAGCTCGACTCGACGCTCGGCCGCGCTGCATCAGTCGCCATTGACGTCAGTGTTCCGGAAGAGGCGTGTCCACTGAATCTCGCCCCGACGGCGAGTACGACCGCCACTCTGGCGATGGGCGATGCGCTCGCCGTTTCGGTACTGGAAGCCCGCGGTTTTACCAAGCAGGATTTTGCGATGTCGCACCCAGGCGGATCGCTCGGACGGCAGCTCCTGCTTCACGTCGAAGACGTGATGAGAACGGGAGCCGCGCTTCCTCGGGTGTCGGCCGACGATCTGCTGGGCACCGGCTTGATTGAGATGTCAAAAAAGGGCCTGGGTATGACTGTGGTCGTCGGTCAGGACGATCAGATCCTCGGAGTGTTCACGGACGGCGATCTTAGACGTGCTTTTGACAAGCAGATTGACGTGCACAACACGCCGATGCGCGCTGTCATGACTCCAAATGGCAAGACCATTGGGCCGCGAGCGTTAGCCGCCGAGGCAGTGCATGTGATGGAGACGCATCGCATTACGGCTCTGCCGGTTGCCGACGGACAAGGCCGGCTCATCGGCGCGCTCAACGTGCACGATCTTTTCCGCGCGGGCGTTGTTTAAGTCGATGACGAAAAAAGCGGCGGCCGCCATTCGTCTATTGATTCTGGACGTTGATGGCACATTGACGGATGGCCGGTTGTATTACGGGCCCCGGGGTGAAGCCCTCAAAGTGTTTCACGTGCGCGACGGTGCCGGCATCAAGCACCTCAATCGTTGCGGAATCCATGTCGCGGTCATTTCCGGGCGCAGCTCGAAGATGGTTTCGGTGCGCTGCCGCGAACTAGGCGTGGAGCACGTCGTCCAAGGGGTTGAAGACAAGGCAGCTGCTTTCGAAAAGGTGCGCAGGAAACTGAAGATTGATGCGTCTGAAAGCGCTTGCGTGGGTGACGACACTGCGGACGTGCCGCTCATGAAGGTTGTGAAGCTCGCGTTTGCCGTTGCTGACGCTCACAAAGAAGCAATCCGCGCGGCCCACGTTGTGACGTCGCTACCGGGTGGAAAGGGAGCCGTTCGGGAGGTTTGCGATTACCTGTTGGATGCGCGCAAACGATGATTTTCCGCATACTCGCAGCCCTGCTGGTCATTGGAATCATCGTGGGATCGTTCTATCTCGGCGGGGAACAGCGCGAGACGACCTCGACCACGACCACGCTGGATACCTCGAGCGCCGATCTGGGCTACTCCGCGCGCAACGCAACCCTGGTGGAAACCGGAGCCGACGGCTTACCGGTCTATACACTAAACGCCAACGTGATTCGTCAGCATCCAGGAGACGGCGTAGAGTTTGAGCAGGTGCAGATGTCGTTCCGGGATAACGAGGGTCAGATCTGGAAGGGCCGCGCCGACCAGGGCGAGCTGACCACGGATACCGGCAAGGTCGACCTGAGCGGCAACGTGCACGTCACCGGCCTGCTGCCGGGGTCCGCGCTGCCGGCCGACATGACAACCGAGAAGGTTTCCGTGGACACACACGAAGACATCATCAGTACAGCCGAGCCGGTCACGGTGACCTCGCCCGGGCGCTCGCTGAAATCCAAGGGCCTGGTGGCCACGTTGAAGGAACATCACCTGGTACTCGAATCCAACGTCCGTGGCTCGTTTACTCCATAGCATGATGCGCCTGCTGCAACGAATCGCCGTGCTCGTGCCCGCCGTGTTGGTTCTCAACGGCGCCGTGGCCGCGACTCACATTGCCGCGGCCAACCGGAACTCGATCCCGGCACCATCCAAGGACGCGCGCAAGCTGCCCATCAATGTCACTTCGTCCAAGGTTGAAGCCAAGGGCGACACTGTCGTTTTCCAGGACGTCGTGATCACACAGGGCGATACCCGCGTACAGGCGGATCGCGCCCACGCCGTCGGTATCGACAACTTCGACAACAGCCGCTGGACGTTCGAGGGCAATGTCAAAATCACCGGCGAACAGCACGGCAGCCTGAAGTCTGATCTGGCGGTAGTGGAATTCAAGAACAAATACATCGCGAAAGCCACGGCAACCGGCAATCCAGCCGAATTTGAGCAGAAGCGAACCGACATCGACGAAGTTGCCAAGGGCCACGCCCACGAGATCATCTACGACGTGACGGATGGCACGGTGCGTTTGTCGGAAGATGCCTGGGTCTGGGATGGCCACAACGCGATGAGTGCCGCGCAGTTGGTCTATGACATCCGGGCGCAGCACGTGTCGGCCACGTCGGATCCGAAGAAAGGCCCGGTGACATTTACGATCGATCCGAATTCCAGCGGCGGGGATAACGACAAGAAACCATGACCGCTCTCAGAGCCATCGGCCTTGCCAAGAGCTACAAGTCGCGGCAAGTCGTCCGCGATTTGTCTGTTGAAGTTGCGAATGGGGAAGTAGTCGGTCTGCTCGGACCCAACGGCGCCGGCAAGACAACTGCGTTCTACATGATCGTGGGACTCGTTCCCTGCGATGCTGGACGCATACATCTCGGAGACATTGACGTTACCGGCCTGCCAATGCACAAGCGTGCCCGCCTGGGGCTCGGTTACCTCCCGCAGGAAGCGTCGGTTTTCCGCAAGCTGTCAGTTGAAGACAACGTGATGGCCATCCTGGAGACACGCGACGATCTCGATCGCGCTGCCCGGGAACAACGTCTCGAGGAGCTGCTGGAGGAGCTGCGTATCGGACACGTTCGCCGCAGCATGGGTCTGTCACTGTCCGGCGGAGAGAGGCGTCGCGTCGAGATTGCCCGCGCATTGGCCGCGGAGCCCCGCTTCATGCTTCTGGATGAGCCTTTCGCCGGGGTTGACCCGCTTTCGGTCCTGGACATCCAGCG
>Ga0207703_10003578_pt1 | contig 12987 bp, 9 predicted proteins | sample KBSSwiS12_FD_184304 | JGI IMG/M metagenome (GOLD analysis project Ga0207703, IMG submission 184304) | Switchgrass rhizosphere microbial communities from Kellogg Biological Station, Michigan, USA - KBS Switchgrass S1-2 (SPAdes) (version 2) | ecosystem: Host-associated > Plants > Roots >... | reverse complement strand
ATGGACCCCAAGCCCGACGCCAACACCGTGGGCGACATCCTGTTCGGGCTGGAGTCGAAAATCGTGCGCAGCCAGATACTGGACGGTGAGCCGCGCATCGACGGCCGCGACACCCGCACCGTGCGTCCCATCAACGTGCGCGTGGGCGTGCTGCCGCGCACCCACGGCTCGGCGCTGTTCACCCGCGGCGAGACCCAGGCGCTGGTGGTGGCCACGCTGGGCACCGGCCGCGACGAGCAGATCATCGACGCGCTCATGGGCGAGTACAAGGAGCGCTTCATGCTCCACTACAACATGCCTCCGTATGCCACCGGCGAAACCGGCCGCGTGGGCTCGCCCAAGCGCCGCGAAATCGGCCACGGCCGCCTGGCCAAGCGCGCGCTCATCGCCGTGCTGCCCTCGGCCGAGGAATTCGGCTATTCCATGCGCGTGGTGTCGGAAATCACCGAATCCAACGGTTCGTCATCCATGGCCAGCGTGTGCGGCAGCAGCCTGGCGCTGATGGACGCGGGTGTGCCCCTGAAGGCGCACGTGGCCGGCATCGCCATGGGCCTGATCAAGGAAGGCAACCGCTTCGCCGTGCTCACCGACATCCTGGGCGACGAGGATCACCTCGGCGACATGGACTTCAAGGTGGCGGGTTCGGACAAGGGCATCACCGCCCTGCAGATGGACATCAAGATCGAGGGCATCACCAAGGAAATCATGCAGGTGGCGCTGGCGCAGGCGCGCGAAGCCCGCATGCACATCCTGGGCATCATGAAGGACGCGCTGGGCGGTTCGCGCCAGGAAATCTCCAGCTTCGCGCCGCGCATCATCAAGATCAAGATCAACCCCGAGAAGATCCGCGACGTCATCGGCAAGGGCGGCGTGGTCATCCGCGGCATCCAGGAAGAGACCGGCACCACCATCGAGATCGGTGATGACGGCACCATCTCCATCGCCTGCATCAGCGCTGAAGGCGGCGAGGCGGCCAAGAAGCGCATCCAGGACATCACCGCCGACGTGGAAGTGGGCAAGGTATACGACGGCACGGTGCTCAAGCTGCTCGACTTCGGCGCCATCGTGCAGCTGCTGCCCGGCAAGGACGGCCTGCTGCACATCTCGCAGATCAGCCACGAGCGCGTGGCCAGCGTGGCCGACCACCTGAAGGAAGGGCAGTCGGTGAAAGTGAAGGTGCTGGAGGCGGACGAGAAGGGGCGTGTGCGGCTGTCGATGAAGGCGCTGAAGGAGAAGGACGCGCCGCAGCAGGCGCAGTCGTAAACGGAGCGCGGGTCGTAAACGGAGCGGCTCAACAGTAAAACGGAGCGACCCGTCCCCCAATAAAAAATGGCGCCTAGGCGCCATTTTTTATTCTTATACAGCGGGGTTCTGAAGGGGCGAAGAGCCCCTTCTCTCTTGGCCCTTAATGCAACCCGATTCGGACTACGGCGCGATATGCGGTTGTCCGGAGTTCAAAGGGTAGAGCGAGGTACATTCACACCTCAAGAGAGAAGGGGCTCTTCGCCCCTTCAGAACCCCGCTGTGTCAGCGCCTGCGGCGCCATTGTGGGGACACTCCGGGCCCCCGCCTGGGTGACGCTGTGTCAGCGCCTGCGGCGCCGCTTTTGGGGTGCTCCGTTGAGGCGCTGTGGGTGCTCCGTTGGGCCACCGGAGGCTCCGTTGGCGCTGGGGTGTACTCCTTGCGGCGCCGACGCGCTCCGCTCGAATCAGCGCCTACTTCGCGACCTGCTTCTCCCGCAGCTCGTCCAGCGTCTTGCAGTCAATGCACAGCGTCGCCGTCGGCCGTGCCTCCAGCCGCTTCAGCCCGATCTCCACCCCGCACTTGTCGCAGAACCCGTAGTCATCCGCCTCGATCCGCGCGATGGTTTCCTCGATCTTGCGGATGAGCTTGCGCTCGCGGTCGCGGTTGCGCAGTTCCAGGGCCATATCGGATTCCTGGGTGGCGCGGTCGTTGGGGTCGGCGAACACCGTGGCTTCGTCCTGCATGGTGTGCACGGTGCGGTCGATGTCCTGCGACAGCTCCTCTTTCAGGCTCTCCAGGATGGCCTTGAAATGGGCGCGCTGCCTGGTGTTCATGTACTCCTCGCCCTTTTTCGCCGCATAGGGCGGGAAGGCCTTCTTCAGCACTTGTTCCACTTTGTCCGCTCCCGGTACAGCCCAAAAAACGAAGGCGCATTGATATCAGAAAAGACTTGCCCGGGCAAGCCAAATTAGACGCATTTTTTGAGGGAAATCAGGGGCTTTAATCACCCCATGCCGCCGGCATGGGGACGTACCCTGAAGGGGTGGATGGGGTGGCTGATGGGACTCGAACCCACGACAACCGGAATCACAATCCGGGACTCTACCAACTGAGCTACAGCCACCGTTGAACCTAAACGCCCGCCTAGGCTGGCGCGCCCGGCGGGAATCGAACCCACAACCCCCAGCTTAGAAGGCTGGTGCTCTATCCGATTGAGCTACGGGCACTTCCGGGCTGCCCGCCGGGCCTCCAAAAGGCGACCGGCCGGCCTTGTCTGGTCGGGGTGGAGAGATTTGAACTCCCGACATCCTGGTCCCAAACCAGGCGCGCTACCAGGCTACGCTACACCCCGCGGACCTGGGATTGTACGCTGTCCGCCGTCTTCGGGCAAACGGAAGCGCGCGATCCGCTGGGGGAAGTCCATAGGGCTCAAGGGCCTATCACAAATACTTCATCCACGTTAAACAGTCTGTTCACGTGAGTCTGGGAGCATGAGTTCTTTCAACAGACGAGACAGCGAATGATTCCGGCAGAACGCCGCTTCCAGCCCAGGCTTCCCTTCCATGCGCGGGGAATGCTTATCCTGTTTCCCCGCTTCGTCGACGCCGTCCTGCTCGACTACTCCCTGCACGGCGCCCGCATCCTGCTGCGCGAGGGCTGCGCCATCGGACCGGCGAGCGCTGCGCGCTGCGCATACTCAGCCCCGAGGGACGGCAGCTCATCGAGATCGAGGCCGCCTGCGCCCACCGCGACACCGGCCCGCACATCGGCCTCGCGTTCAGGGACGTGACGCCCGGCGTCGAACGGGCATTGCGGGCGATTTACGACATGAACCTCGGCACCGACTCCATGCTGAACCGGGACCTGTGCGCGTTGCTGCAGCCGGTGTCGGGCGGCGCCACTACTGCCACGATCGGCCGGGAGATGTCGGTTTCCGGCCGCTAGGTCGGCGCGGCCCGGCCTGCCTATTTCTTCCCTGCCCAGTACGCCGACGGGTTGGGCATGGTCTCCACTTTCATGCCCATGATGCCAATGGGCAGTTGCCGCTTGCCCAGGTCCTTTTCAAAAGCCGCCGCCACGCTCTCATACGTCCAGTGCTCATTGGTGAGCAGCGGCATGAGCACGCCGGGATGGGCGCACAGCGCGAGCTGCGGGCCGTCGATGCGCACCACCTGCCCGGTGACGTTGGACGAGGCGTCCGAGAGCAGGAACTCCACCACCGGGGTGTTGTTGTCGGCGGGAGGCTGCTGCCGGTCGGGCTTCTGCATGCCGTGCGACGCATAGTAGTCACCGGTGCTGGCGCCCATGGCGGTGTCCGCCTGGGGTGACAGCGCATTCACCCGGATGCCGCTGTCCTTCAGCTCCATGGCCCAGACATAGGTGAACGAGGCCACGGCGCCCTTGGTGGCGCCGTACACGCCCATGGCGGGAATGCCCATGTGCGCGCCCGAGGTGACGTTGATGATGGAGCCGCGGCCGGCTTTTTTCATGTGCTTCACGGCATGCGCGGCGCAGTTGGCGGTGCCGAGCACGTTGACGTCGAACAGGCGCTTGCAGTCGCCCTCGGCCATTTCGTCCAGGGTCGCCATCATGAACAGCGCGGCGTTGTTCACCAGGCCGTCGATGGCGCCGAACTCGCTCACGCAGCGATCTACGAGGCCCTTGGCCTCCGACCAGGACGCGATGTTGGCCACGTGTGCCACCGCGCGCCCGCCGGCGGAATTGATCTCTCCGGCCACCTGGTTGGCGCTGTCGGCGTTGATGTCGTTTACCATCACGGCCGCGCCCAGCCGCGCCACGCTCCTGGCGCAGGCCGCCCCGATGCCGCGCCCCGATCCGGTGATGACCACCGCTTTGCCTTTCAATACGCTCATGTTCCGCTCCTTTTGCTGCGCGGCGCGGCCGCGCGTTGTTGCGACCCTGTTGTTGCAACAACTCTCCGTCAGCCCAGGTACTTCTTCATGGCCGCGGCGGTGTGCTTGAGCGCCTGGGTGCTCACCGGGTGCAGCACCGCCACCGAGATGAAGCCGTGCACCATGCCCGCATAGGTGACGTACTCGGTCTCGACGCCGGCTTCCTTCAGCCGGGCGGCGTAGGCCGCGCCCTCGTCGCACAGCGGATCGTACTCGGCCGTGATCACCAGCGCCGGCGGCAGGCCGCGCAGGTTCTTTTCGCGCATGGGCGTGGCGTGCGGGTGGTCGCGGTCCTTCTTCTCGGGCACGTACATGTCCCAGAACCACTGCATCTGCGCGCGCGAAATGATCTTGCCCCTGGGGTTGTTCACGTAGGAGGGGCGGTCGAAATTGTCGTCGCACACCGGGTAGGTGAGGAGCTGGAAGCGCAGCGGCGGGCCGCCGCGGTCGCGCGCCATGAGCGGCACCACGGCGGACAGGTTGCCGCCGGCGCTCGACCCGCCCACGCCGAGGCGATTGGGGTCGAAGTTCAGCGAGCGGGCGTGCTCGTACACCCACCGGGTCACCGCGTAGCAGTCCTCGGCCGCGGCCGGAAACTTGTGCTCGGGCGCGAGGCGATAGTCCACCGACACGATGGCCACGCCCGACTCGTTGACCAGCATGTGGCTCTTGTACTCATCGGAATCCAGGTTGCCGATCACCCAGCCGCCGCCATGGAAGCTCACCATCACGCCGAAGGGGCCCTTGCCCACGGGCCAGTAGATGCGCACGGGAATGTCGCCGCCGGGGCCGGGCACGCTGCGGTTTTCAACCTTCGCCGCGCGCTTGGGGATGGGCGGCACGTTGACCGGGACACGCATCTTGCGCGCGGCTTCCTCGCCGGGCAGGTGCTCGAAGTCCACCGCGGGCAGCGCGTTCACCATGTCGAGCAGCTTCTGGATATCCGGGTCAATCGGCATGTTCCTCTCCTTCTTGGGAATTTCCATTCTAACGGCGAATTTCCGGCCTCAAGCGCCGCGCGCCGTCAGGCAGCCGTGCCGAGGGCGCCGGATCGGGAGGTGCATCACGGCAAGTCGGCGGCCGTGAGCAGGAACACGATGTTGGGGCCGGCGCTGGTGTCCAGCCAAAGGAATGGCGTGCGCGGAAAGGCGCGCTCCAGCGCGCGGCGGTTGTGGCCGATTTCCATGACCAGGATGCCGTCCGGCGCAAGATGCCGGCGCGCATCGGCCAGGATGCGTTTCACCAGGTCGAGGCCGTCGCGGCCGCCCGCCAGCGCCAGGCGCGGTTCCCGGGTGTATTCCGCGGGCAGCGCGCGCATGGAAGGCGCGTCGACGTAGGGAGGGTTGCAGAGGATGAGATCGTAGACGCGCGGCCTCGGGCCCCCAACCGCCGCCAGCAGGTCGGATTGCAGCGCGCGCACCCGCCGGCCGAGCTTGTGCAGGCGGATGTTGGCGCGCGCCACGGCCAGCGCGCCGGGCGAGAGGTCGAGTGCGTCGACCCGCGCGTTGCGAAATGCCTGGGCCGCGAGAATGGCCAGGCAGCCCGAGCCGGTGCACAGGTCGAGCACACGCGTGACCGAACGGGGCTGGGCGATCCAGGGCGCGAAGCGTTCGGGCAGCCATTCGGAAATAAGCGAACGGGGAACAATGACGCGCTCATCGACGACAAAGCGCTTGCCCGCGAGCCAGGCTTCGCCGAGCAGATAGGCGAGGGGTTTGCGGCTCGAAATACGCTCCGCCACAATGCTATTGGCACGCTCCATCTCCCCGGCGCGCATGCGCCGGGCCACGTGAAGCGGCAATCTCAGCGGAGAGATGCGGCAGGCATTGGCAGCTATCCAGGCCGCCTCATCGCTTGCAGTGATAGCGCCATGGCCGAAGAACAGCTTGCCGCGCGCAAGTTGCCTCGATGCCGTGGCAATCCAGTCCTGGATGCTGGTCTCTATGGGTTTGCTTATTTTTTTAGAAGAATTTTTTCGAGGACGCGCTGGTAAATGCGCCCCAGGGGCTCAACGTCGGCCAGTTCGATATGCTCATTCAGCTTGTGTATCGATTCGTTCACCGGCCCGAATTCGACGAGCTGCTTGCAGATGGTAGCGATGAAGCGTCCATCGGAAGTACCACCCGAAGTGGACAATTCCGTTTTGACCCCGACCACATCTTGTATGGCCGCGCCGACAATCTTCACCAGGTCGCCTTCGGGCGTGAGGTAGGGCACGGCCGAATAATTCCAGGCGATGGCGTACTCCAGCCCATGGCGCTTCAGCACCGACTCGAGCTTCTCTTTCAACCCATCCACTGTGCTGGCTGTTGAAAAGCGGAAATTGAAATCCAGCACCACGTCGGCGGGAATGACGTTGCCCGCACCCGTTCCACCGTGAACATTCGATACTTGCCAGGTCGTCGGCGGGAAGTATTGGTTGCCGCGGTCCCATTCCGTTTTGGCCAGTTCGGCCAGCGCCGGCGCCATCTGGTGAATGGGATTGCGCGCCATGTGCGGATAGGCCACATGGCCTTGGATACCTTTTACTGTCAATTTCGCTGACAACGATCCGCGGCGGCCGTTCTTGATGGTGTCGCCCAGTTTCTTCACGCAGGTGGGCTCGCCCACCACGCAGAAGTCGATGGACTCGCCGCGCGCCTTGAGCCGTTCCACCACGCGCACCGTGCCGTCCACGGCATCGCCTTCCTCGTCCGAGGTGAGCAGCAGCGCAATCGACCCGCCGTGCGCGGGGTGCGACTCCACGAAGCGCTCGCAGGCCATGACGAAGCCCGCCAGCGAGGTCTTCATGTCGGCCGCGCCGCGGCCGTACAGGCGGCCGTCGCGCAGCGTGGGCGTGAAGGGATCGGAATGCCAGGATTCGAGCGGCCCCGTGGGCACCACGTCGGTGTGGCCGGCCAGACACACCAGCGGCGCCGCGGTTCCACGGCGCAGCCACAGGTTGGTGACGCCGCCCGCCTCGATGAACTCGGCCTTGAAGCCCAGGGACCCGAGGCGCTTCGCGATCAGGGCCTGGCAGCCGTCGTCCGCCGGCGTGACCGAGCGCTTGCCGATCAGCTCGAAAGTGAGCGCGAGGGTCGGCTCGTCGGTGGGCGCGGCAGGCGGGACGGGGCGGGGCGGGGGCACAGGTTGGTCTTTGCGCTCGGTTCCCGTCAGGCGCTCACGTCCAGCTTGAATTCGGAGAAGGAACTGCCGCCATCGGCCGGAGCAGCGGCCTCGGCCTTCTCGGCCTTGACGCCGCCGGGAGCCAGCGCCGCGCCGGCCTCGGTGTTGTTGATCAGCCACAGCAGGTTGGTGGCCGAATCGGCATTGCCCAGCGCCTCGTCCTGGGTGATGGTGCCTTCCTGCAGCATCCTGAACAGGCCTTGCTCGAAGGTCTGCGAGCCGGGGGAAAGGCTTTTTTCCATGGCCTCTTTCATCTCGCCGATCTCTCCCTTGGCGATCAGCTCGCTCATGTGGCGGGTGTTGAGCATCACTTCCACCGCGGCATTGCGTCCACCCTGCTTGTTCTTGACCAGGCGCTGCGAGATCACCGCCTTCAGCGTGGCCGACAGGTCTTCCAGCAGCGCCGGCCGGTTCTCCAGCGGGTAGAAGCTGATGATGCGGTTCATGGCGTGGTAGCTGTTGTTGGCGTGCAGCGTGGCCAGGCACAGGTGGCCCGACTGGGCGTAGGCGATGGCCGAGGCCATGGTGTCCTTGTCGCGGATTTCGCCGATCAGGATGCAGTCAGGGGCCTGGCGCAGGGCGTTCTTCAGCGCCACCTTGAAGTCCAGCGTGTCGGTGCCCACCTCGCGCTGGTTCACGATGCACTTCTTGCTCTTGAATATGAACTCCACCGGGTCTTCCAGCGTCAGGATGTGCCCGGGCTTCTGCTCGTTGCGGTAGTCGAGCATGGCGGCAAGCGAGGTGGACTTGCCTGAGCCCGTGGCCCCCACCATCAGGATCAGGCCGCGCTTCTCCATGATGATTTCCTTGAGCACCGCCGGAAGGTTGAGCGTGTCGAAGGCCGGGATGGTGCCCGGGATGAAGCGCACCACCACGGCCGGCGAATTCTTCTGCCGGAAGGCGCTGATGCGGAAATTGCCCACGCCTTCCAGGGACGCGGCGGTGTTCAGCTCCAGCGTGTCCTCGAACTCCTTCTTCTGCTTGTCGCTGATGACCTCGTGCAGCAGCGTCATGATGCCGTTGGCGTCCATGGCCGTCTGGTTCACCGGGATGGCCGTGCCGTTGATCTTGATGTTGATGGGCGAGCCCACCGACATGAAGATGTCCGAGGCTTTCTTGTCCGCCATCAGTTGGAACAGGCGCTTCATTGCCGACATGGTTGTCTCCCGCCGTTAGGCTAGTTCTTCGCATCCCGATAAATGGGGGAAGCGTTGGGTGTCCGATCCAATTACCTGCAAACCTGAAGCAAGCTTCCCTCTGAAGTGGGGGATATACAAGGGGGGATACACCCTTGTTCGATACCTAGTCGCTGCGCAACAATTCGTTGATGCTGGTCTTGGAACGGGTCTGCGCGTCCACGCGCTTCACGATGATGGCGCAGGCCAGCGAGTATTTTCCGTCCGGGGCGGGCAGCGATCCCGGCACCACCACCGAGCCCGCGGGCACGCGGCCCATGTGGACCTTGCCCGTGGCGCGGTCGTAGATTTTGGTGCTCTGGCCGATGAACACGCCCATAGACAGCACGCAGTTCTCCTCGACGATGACGCCCTCGACCACTTCGGAGCGCGCGCCGATGAAGCAGTTGTCCTCGATGATGGTGGGGTTGGCCTGCAGCGGCTCGAGCACGCCGCCGATGCCCACGCCGCCCGACAGGTGCACGTTCTTGCCGACCTGGGCGCACGAGCCGACGGTGGCCCAGGTGTCCACCATGCTGCCCTCGTCCACGTAGGCGCCGATGTTGACGTAAGAGGGCATGAGCACCACGTTGCGCGCGATGTAGCTGCCGCGCCGCGCCACGGCGGGTGGGACCACGCGGTAGCCGCCGGCGGCGAAGTCGGCCTGCGTGAGCTTGGCGAACTTGCTCGGCACCTTGTCGAAGTACTGGGTGGCGCCGCCGGGCATTACGGTGTTGTCGTATAGGCGGAAGGACAGCAGCACCGCCTTTTTCACCCATTCGTTGGTCTTCCACTCGCCGTTCACCTTCTGCGCCGAGCGCAGCGTGCCGGCGTCGAGCTGGGCCATGACGCTTTCCACCGCCTCGCGCACTCCGGCGGGCGCCGATGACGAACTCACGGCGTTGCGGTTCTCCCAGGCGTCCTCGATGGTCTTTTGCAGGTCAGACATGATGTTCCAGTGTGATGAGATTCAACCTTCAGCGCCCGGCCGCATAGCGGACAATGCGCTCGGCCGCCTCCACGCACTCCGCCAGCCCTGCCACCAGGGCGATACGCAAGAACCCAGCGCCGGGGTTCATGCCATGGGCCTCGCGCGCGAGGAAACTGCCCGGCAACACGGTCACATTATAGGCGCCGAGCAGGCCGCGGGCGAAGTCCGTGTCGCTGCCCGGCGTCTGCGCCCACAGGTAGAAACCGCCTTCGGGCATGGCCGTTTTCAGGGCCTTCGAAACGATGGGCAGCACGGCGCGGTACTTTTCCACATACAGGCGGCGGTTTTCCAGCACGTGCGCCTCGTCCTGCCAGGCGGCGATGCTGGCCGATTGAACCGCCGGCGCCATGGCGCTGCCATGGTAGGTGCGATAGAGCAGGAAAGCCTTGATGAGCTCGGCGTCGCCGGCCACGAAGCCCGAGCGCATGCCCGGCACGTTGGAGCGCTTGGACAGGCTGGAGAACATCATGATGCGGCGGAAGTCGCCGCGGCCCAGTTCATGGGCGGCCTGCAGGGCGCCCATGGGGGGCTTCGCCTCGTCGAAGTACAGTTCTGAATAACATTCGTCGGAGGCGATGACGAAATCGTAACGGTCGGCCAGTTCGAACAGGCGTTTCCACTCGCCCAGCCCCATAACCTTGCCGGTGGGATTGCCCGGGGAGCATACGTAGAGCAATTGGGTGCGCCGCCATATGGCTTCGGGCACTTGGCCGTAGTCGGCGGCGAAGCCGTTCGACGCCGGCGTGTTGACGTAGTAGGCCTCGCCGCCGGCCAGAATGGCCGCGCCTTCGTAGATCTGGTAGAAAGGATTGGGGCAAACCACCACCGGCACTGCGCCGGCATTGCGGGTGCGGTCCACCACGGTCTGGGCGAGGGCGAACAGCGCTTCGCGCGAACCGTTGACCGGCAGCACCTGGGTGTCGGCGTTGACCGCGGGCAGCTTGTAGCGGCGCTGCATCCATGCGGCGATGGCGCGGCGCAGTTCCGGCATGCCGGCGGTGGCGGGATAGGCGGCCAGGCCGGAGAGGTTGTCGGCCATCGCGCGCACGATGAACTCGGGCGTTTTGTGCTTGGGCTCGCCGATCTGCAGGGCGATGGGCTTGTAGCGCGCGTCGGGCGTCACGCCCTGAAACAGCGCTTTGAGCTTTTCGAAGGGGTAGGGCTGCAGGCGGTTTAAATCCGGGTTCATTCCAGGCGGTCCTATCCGGCAGTGCTTCCACCCAGGGGCTCAAGCGGCAACTCGATCAGCGGCACGGCCTTCCAGCCGCGCTTGCGGTGCTCGGCCACCACGCTGGTGAAAATGCCGCCGCGCACGTAGAAGCGCGCGGTGAGGCGCGCGAAGCGCGGCGCGATGGCCGCCACGATGTCGTCCAGTATGCGGTTGGTCACCGCCTCGTGGAAGGCGCCCTCGTCGCGGTACGACCAGATGTAGAGCTTCAGGCCTTTCAGTTCCACGCACCTGCGGTCGGGCACATAGTCCAGGTACAGCGTGGCGAAATCCGGCTGGCCGGTCATGGGGCACAGGCAGGTGAATTCCGGAATCTGCATGCGGATCAGGAAGTCGCGCTGCGGACTGGGATTGGGAAAGGTGGGCAGTTTTTTCTGTGGTTTGCTGGGCATGACAAGCCTTCGGCCCGCCGGGGCGCGATTGTGGATTGCGCGGTATTTTTTTGCGGCCGGCGCGCGAAACGAGGATGGTATTATAGACGCGCTGATGCCGCCGATGCGCTGCACAAATGCCATGCCGGCGCATCGAATGTGCTGCCGTGTGCCGGCGGCGGCGTCCATCCCGACCAAAAATATTCCAGAAAAGAGCTGTGCGCCTCACTCAGATCAAGCTGGCCGGATTCAAGACCTTCGTCGATCCCACGCACGTCAACGTTCCCGGCGCCCTGGTGGGCGTGGTGGGGCCGAACGGCTGCGGCAAGTCCAACATCATCGACGCCGTGCGCTGGGTGCTGGGCGAGTCGCGCGCCTCGGCGCTGCGCGGCGACTCCATGCAGGACGTGATTTTCAACGGCTCCATGCTGCGCAAGCCCGTGGCGCGCGCCAGCGTCGAGCTGATTTTCGACAACGCCCAGGGCCGCGCCGCCGGCCAGTGGTCGCAGTACGCCGAGGTCTCGGTCAAGCGCGTGCTGACCCGCGAAGGCGAGTCGTCGTACTTCATCAACAACACCCACGTGCGCCGGCGCGACGTGCAGGACATTTTCATGGGCACGGGCCTGGGCCCGCGCGCCTACGCCATCATCGAGCAGGGCATGATCTCGCGCATCATCGAGGCCAAGCCCGAGGAACTGCGCGTGTTCCTGGAGGAGGCGGCCGGCATCTCCAAGTACAAGGAGCGGCGCCGCGAGACCGAGAACCGGCTGGCCGACACGCGCGAAAACCTGGCGCGCGTCAGCGACATCCGCCAGGAACTGGGCGCGCAGATCGAGAAGCTGGAGCGCCAGGCCGAGGTGGCGCGGCGCTTCAACGACCTGTCCTCCGAGCGCTCGCGCAAGCAGAACCTGCTGTGGGTGTCGCGGCGCCTGGATGCGGAGGAGGACGCCCAGAAACACCAGCGCGCCGTGGCCGAGGCGGTCAACGAGCTGGAGGGCCAGACCGCCCGCCTGCGCGAGATCGAGGCCACCCTGGAGCGCAGCCGCGACGAGCACTACCAGGCCGCCGACGCCCAGTCGGCCGCCCAGGTGGAGCTGTTCAAGGCCAATTCCGAGGTGTCCCGGCTGGAGGCGGAAATCCGCTTCGTGGCCGAGACCCGCCAGCGCATCGAGGCCCAGCTTGCCCAGTTCGGCGCGCAGCGCGAGCTGGGTGAACGCCGCCGCTCCGAGCTGACCGAGGCCGAGGGGCTGTGGCAGGCGCGCCATGCAGAGGCCGGCGAGCGCGCGGCCGAGACCGGGGACCGGCTGGCCGGCGAATCCGGCCGGCTGCCCGAAGTCGAATCCGCGGCATCCGCCGCGCGCGGCGCCCTGGACGCGGCCCGCCGCGGCGCGGCCGAGGCCGAGCAGGCGGTGCGCGTGGAAAGCACCCACCTGGAGCATGCGCAACGGACTCTGCAGGGCCTGGCCGCGCGCAGGGAGCGCCAGGCCGCCGAGCGCCAAACCCTGGTCATGCCGGACAACTCGGCCATGGCCGAAATCGAAACCGAGCTCGCCACGCTGGCCGACGGCGCGGCGCGGCAGCGCGAGCTGGTCAACCGGGTCAGCGAGGCCAAGGACGCGCGCGTGGCCTCCCGCAGCGAGGGGCTGGAACGGGTGCGCGGCGCACAGGAAGAGTTGTCCACGTTGAGCGGCCGGCTGGAGGCGCTGCGCCGCATCCAGAGCCAGGTGGACGAGAACGCCCAGATCCACGACTGGATCGCCGCGCACGGGCTAGGGGCTCTGCCGCGGCTGTGGCAGAAAATCCGCGTGGCCGACGGCTGGGACGTGGCCATCGAATCGCTGCTGCGCGACCGGCTGCACGCCATCGAATTCGCCGACACGGCGCGGCTGCAGGCCCTGCT
>Ga0207703_10003572_pt1 | contig 12997 bp, 9 predicted proteins | sample KBSSwiS12_FD_184304 | JGI IMG/M metagenome (GOLD analysis project Ga0207703, IMG submission 184304) | Switchgrass rhizosphere microbial communities from Kellogg Biological Station, Michigan, USA - KBS Switchgrass S1-2 (SPAdes) (version 2) | ecosystem: Host-associated > Plants > Roots >... | reverse complement strand
GTGATGGCAAGCGGGTCTGGCGCGGCAAGTGCGCGAGCGATCCGGCGGTGCTGACAGAGGAGATCCGGAAGCGGGCGCCGGCGGTGAAGCGGGTGGTGTTCGATTTACGGTGACAGTCCACTTAAATACCAAGGCCGGCGCGCCGGCCCGCTATTTTTGAGCGGTGTGCCCGACATCGCGCTTTAGGCGATTAGGCATTTAAGTGGACTGTCACCGCAATTTGGGTATTCGGCGCTAACATTCCGCCGGGTTATAGGACTGTAAGCCAACGCGCTTCCGATAAATACGCTAATGCCATGGGCAATGTCGGCGGAGGAATAATCAGCACGGTGACAGCCCTAGACCCGAGCTTAGGGGCACAGACAACAAAGTGCCCCTGATTAGACGGAGGAAAATTGTGCGAGATTTATCTATTAAATCAAAGAGAATATTGACCGGATACGCGCTGATATTATTTCTGATTTCTATAGCCAATCTGTTTCTTTTTAAGGCACTATTTGAATATGACAAACTAATTTGCGCAATATTCGGCGCTATATTGGCACTCTCGATTAGGTACATTGGCCCAACCCCTGAAGAAATACGAAAATATCGTGAAGAAAATAATCGAACCCTGTACGAAGACGTCTAATTCTTTCGAATTACGGTGAATTATGGTGGCAGAATTACGGGATTACGGTGCCAGTTTACTAAATGTATGAATTGAGTACAACTTTGACGTGCCGTCACACAATTAGTGCTTTTGGTAAACTGGCACCGTAACCCTCTACCGCGACCTGCGCTGACCAGATCCGTGGACACGCTGAACGCGCCGCCCGCCCCTGCATCGCAATGTTGCGGACAATGGCTCCAGCGCGGTGTTGCCCAGCTGCCACACTATTCCAACGATTATGTCACGCGCCCGACAGATTGATCCAGATTGACGGTTCATTGCTTGAGCGCGTCATCGCGCCGCGATAGCATCCAGTAGGATAGAGTAAGAATCTGTAAAAATTCAAAAAAAAGGGGGCTCGCATGATCAGGACCGACAAAGCATCCTCCGTTCGCAACCGTAGCTGCCTGCTCGCCTCGGCGGCGACCCTCTCGCTCGCAATCGGCGGCGCGGCGCACGCGCAGTCCCGCCCGGAGGCCTCGATCCTCGCGGCGCAGGGTTCGGCGCCCGTGAGTTCCATCCTCGAACCCCAGAACGGCACGCTCGATCCGAACGTCGTGATCTCGCTTCCCGGCACCTCGACCTCGGATATCGACACGACCAACATCACCGGCGTCGGCCAGATCGTCACTGACACGAAGAACGGCTTTATCGGCCTGTGCACCGGCACGCTGATCAACCCGCGCACCGTGATATTCGCCGCGCACTGCGTGAACGAAAACCCCGCCGGCGATGGCTTCCAGGATCCATGGGGCTATGGCACCGGCGCCGGCCAGCTGCCGATCGGCGTCTTCTTCAACGTCAACAACAATGCCGCCGGAAATTCGGCGATCGGCCATTGGCTGAACGGCGTTGCCGGCGGCCCGAAGGATCTGACGCGGATCAACGAATACGCCTATAATATCAACCAGATCCTGTACAATTCGCAGTCCACCCTGCTCGGCGTGGGCAACAATTTCCTCCAGGGCGACATCGCGCTCGGCGCGCTCGACACGCCGGCGGCGAACGTGCCGACCTGGGCGCTCCTCTTCTCGGCACTTCCCGCGCCGACCTCGACCAATCCGGTGACCGGCACCGGCTATCATGTCCAGATCACCGGCTATGGCGACAATGGCACCGGCGACACCGGGCAGGGCTCGATCGATTTCCGCCGCCGCATCGCAGAGAATTATGTCGGCCTGCTCGGCTCGCTCGACGATCAGGATACCTTCCTGTTCGGCGCTCCGGACGGATTGCCGCAGAATCTGTACATGATGGATTTCGACGACCCCACCCGCACGAATCCTTATGACTTCAATATCTTCCCCGACGACGCGGCCGAGCATGAGGGCATCACCGCCCCCGGCGATTCCGGCGGCCCGCTGATCCTCGACCGGGCCTATGCCAAGAAGCTCGTGATCGCGGTGCTCTCGGGCGGCGACCGTTTCTACAACGCCCAGCCCGGCTCCAGCTACGGCACCACGAGCTTCTATCAGCCGCTTTATCTGTTCTGGGACTATATCGCCGCGGCCAATCCCTATCGCTACGTCTCGGCGCTGGCAGGGGACGGCAAATGGAGCGACCCGACGCATTGGACGACCAATGTCGATCCGGCCTATAATGTCCTCGTCAACGGCCAGCTGATGACCGGCGTGCCGACCACGCCCGGCACCGGCATCGCCGATACGTCGCCCGGTTTCGGCTCGGTCTGCTATTTCGACGTCTGCGAAGACATCGTCACCGGCGACGTGACCGTCGGCGGCGTTCCGGCCGGCACGAATGGCCCGCCTGCCGGAAACCCCGCAGCCGGGGTCCTGCCGGCACCGACGCTGGCGAACGGTCTGCCCGGCGCGACCAATTTCGTGCCCGACAATATCAGCCCGAATTCCACGACGCATACCAATGCCCGCTATTTCGATGTGACGTTGTCGGCAGCCGGCACCACCACGCTGGACGCGGCGGCTACAGTCGATCGCTTCACGATCTCGGGCGCGAGCTCGAAGCTCTCGGTCACATCGGCGGGATCGCTGACCAGCCTGATCAACATGAACCAGTATGACGGCGTTGTCGTGAACAACGGCGTGATGACCTCGGTCGGCGATTATCTGCTGCTCAGCGGTGCCGTCCAGGGCACTGGCCGCTTCAACGCGCCCTATTTCAACAACATTACCGGCGTCATCGCACCGGGCACCATCGGCGGCACAGGCACCCTCACCTTCGCCGGCAACCTCATCCTGTCGTCGGGCAGCGGCCTGATGCTCGATCTCGGGGCGAACGGCGTGTCGGACAAGGTGTCGGTGGTGACGACCGTCTTCGGCGCCAACCAGTTCCCGGTCAACGGCATCGCCAGCCTCGGCGGCACCGTCATGTTCAGCCCGGCAACCGGCTATATGATCCGCGCCGGCGACACATATACGATCGTCACCGCACAGGGTGGCTTCGCCAAGGACGCCGGTACCGGTAAAATCATCACGTTTGACCATGTCCTGCCGATCAGCGCGATCCTGACGCCGCATCTCACCTACGGCGCCAATGCGGTGACGGTGTCGATCGATGCCGGCAAATATGCCGACGTCGTCGCGAATACGCCGGTGCAGTCGGCCTTTGCCGCGCTGCTCGATGCGGATCGGCCGGACAATTACAGCGCCTTGTCGAACCTCTACGGTCCGCTCGACCTTCAGACCGCGGCCACGATCAGGGGGACGCTCGAAAGCTGGGCGCCGCGCACCGAGACAAACCGCGATGCGCTCGGCACTGTGGCGATCGACAATATGTCGCGCTTCTACCGCGACCATATCGAATCGCTCCAGCCCGGCAATCTCGGCGGCTCGGTCGCGATGATCGGCCATCCGTTCGAGATGGCGGCGAACCGCACGATGAACATGCCCGATACGCCCGAGGTCCGCAGCGATGCGGGCGAAACGGTGATGGAGGGCAAGCTTCCCGAGACGATGAGCGCGTTCGTCGCCGGCGGCTATCTCAACGGCACCAGCGAGACGATGCCGACGGCGATCCCGGTTCTGCATCGCGACAAGTTCGACGGCTATTTCATCGCCGCCGGCGTCGAGAAGGAAGCCGGCTCCCACGGCGTGGTCGGTATCTCCTTCTCCTACAGCGATATCGGCGCGACGCCGTCCTATGCCTCCCATGCGGCCAAGAGCCAGCTCTATGAGGGCACGCTGTACGGCAAGATCGAGAATGGCAGGGGCTTTGTCGCTGAAGCCATGCTCAGCGCCGGTTCCTTCAACTCGCAGACTGTCCGCAACGTCTCGCTGGCCGGCACCAACTATCGCCTGACCACCGATGACCGCTCGATGATCGTCGCGGGCGAGGTCAGCTTCGGCCAGGACTTCGATGTGGGCAGTCTCAAGGTCGGGCCGCGGGTCGGGTTCCGCGCCACCTCGATCATGTTCGATGACATCAACGAGCAGGGCGGCCCTCCGGCGCTGACCTATTACCGCGACAGCTATGACAGCCTGCAAGGTCGCCTCGGCCTCCATCTGAGCGGCGGCAAGGTCCTCAAGCCATATCTCTCGGCTTATTTTGTTCGTGAGCTCGACGACGAACCCGGCCTGGTCGCGGCGAACTTCACTGGCGCCGTCGGCCCGACGGCATTGTTCGCGGTCGCCGGTCAGGACAAGGTCTGGGCCGAGTTCAGCGGCGGCCTCTCCTACAGCACCGGCAAGGTCGAGATCTCGGTCGGCGCCGACTCGACCAAGTGGCGCACCGACGTGGCGAACCAGAGCTATCACGGCACGGTGAAGTTCAGCTTCTGATCCGGTCCCCGGCTCAGGTTCTTCCACTCCAACAAAAAGGGGCGGTTTCCTGTTGGAAACCGCCCCTTTCTTTTTGCCGCCGGGACCCCCGTCCCGTCGGCAACCTGGCGTCACCCCGCTGCCAGTTGTCTGTCCTCGCGCCGCGACCAGGCGATGAACGCGTCCTCGTCCATCGGCGCCGCGATCGCATAGCCCTGGATCACGTCGCACCCGATCACCCGCATCACGTCCGCCTGCGCCTCGGTCTCGATACCCTCGGCCACGGCCTCGCAGCCAATGCCATGGATCAGCCCGACCACCGCATGCGCGATCGTCCGCGCCTCGGCATTCTCGACGATATGCTCGATCAGGCTGCGGTCGAGCTTGACCCGGTCGACCGGCAGGTCGCGCAGCCGGGCAAGGTTCGAATAGCCAGTCCCGAAATCATCGATCGCGATGGTCGCGCCATCAGCACGCAGCAGGCCGATCGCCTCGATCACCTCGTCGCTGCAATGCATCGCCAGCGTCTCGGTGATCTCGAGCTCGAGCAGCCGCGCCGGCGCGTTGGCCGCCCGCATCGCTTCCCGCAGCCGGCGGAAGAAGCTCGCATGGTCGAGCTGGCGCGGAGAGATGTTGATGGCGAGCCGCTGCTCGATCCCGATCCGCCCCCAGCGCGCGATCGTCTCGGCGACCGTGCCGATCACCCATTCGCCGATCTCGACGATCAGCCCGGTCTCCTCGGCGCGCTGGATGAAGCTGCCCGGCAGCCGCAGCCCGTCGCGTGGATGGCGCCAGCGGATCAGCGCTTCGGCGGCGACTATCTCGCCGCCCCACACCGCGATCTGCGGCTGGAAGACCAGCGTGAACTGGCCCTCCTCGATCGCCTCGCGCAGCTCGCCCTCGAGCTGCACGCGATCGGCGATCTTGCCCGCCAGCTCATCGGTGAAATGCTCCGCGCGGCCGCGGCCATTGGCCTTGGCGTGATACATGGCGGCATCGGCCGCGCGCATCAGGTCCGTCAGGTTCTCGCCATGCTCTGGGCGCAGCGCCATGCCGATCGACGCGCCGATCTCGACATCATTGCCCACCAGATCGAACGGCTCGCTGAGCGCGAACAATACGCTACGGCCGATCCGCGCCGCTTCGGCAGGATCAGCCACGCCGTGGAAGAACATCGTGAACTCGTCGCCCGCGAGACGCCCTATGAGCGGCGGCGACACCCCGATCTCGCTGCTGACCCGGTCCGCGACAGCGCGCAGGCGATTGGCGACCATGCCGAGCAGCATGTCCCCCATTGCGTGTCCCATCGTGTCGTTGACCGTCTTGAAGCGATCGAGGTCGATGAAGAACAAGGCCGCGCCAGCGCCCGGCAGCATATCGGTCAGCGCGCGCTCACAGGTCCGGCGAAAATTGGTGCGATTGGGAAGCGCGGTGACCGGATCGAACATCGCCAGCCGGTGAACGCTGTCCAGATTGGCGCCCAGCTGGAGGAACAGGCCATTCATGGCAGCAGCGAGCTGGGGCACATTCTCGGCGATCTCCGGCGGGATTTCGCTATCGAGATCGCCATGCGCGGCGCGCGTGAGCCGCGCGATCGCGGCATCGACCGCCGACGCGGTTCCGGCGATCGCGCGCTCTGCCGATGCCCAGCACATCACGGCGCATACGACCGCCGGGATCAGCGCGCGCGCGACACTGGTGACGCCGTTCTGGCCACTGGATGTGGCGACAAGCGCAAGAATGAATGCGACCGCACCCGCGCACATCGCGAACATGATCGCGCGGCTCTTGAGCGATACACCTTCCATCGCGATCCAAAGAGCCCCCGCCGCCGCGGACAATCTCGTCCGGCTGATCGGGTATTATACGGATTGAAAGGTTAAGACTTTCGGTGATCCCGAGTGCGGCGCAGCACAATATACAGCGCGCCATTGCCGCCGTGCCGCGGATGGGCGCCCCGCACCGCAGCGATCGACCCGGCATGGCGCGAACCCGCAAGCCAGTCCCCCACCGCCGCCCGGATCGCCCCCCGCGCATGGGGTCGCTCGCTGGTCGGCACAGGCGGCTTGCCCGTGACCAGCAGAACCACGCGATCCCCCTCGCGCACCGAGCGTTCGAGCGCTGAATCGAGCAAGGCATAAGCGGTCGCGAGATTATGGCCGTGCAGGTCGATCGAGCGATCCGGCGAAACCAGCCCACGCGACAATTGCTTGTCCCAGCTGCCATCGAGCGTGGTTCCCGGAAGGGGCCGTGCCGAAGGGGCCGGAGCCTGCTGCGCTGCCGGCTTCCTGGCCGGCGCAACGACCCGCTGCGGCTGGCTCCCGGCCGCTGGGGCGGGTGCCGCCGCAACCGCCGCCACGGGCGGCGCGGCGCGTGGCCGGATCGGCCGCACGCTCGCCATCACCCGCGCCCAGAGCGCCGCTTCGTCAGGGGTTAGTGGACGCACCGCCAGCCGCCCTCTCAGCCGCAAGCCGGTCGAGCGTGCCGATCGGCAGCAGTACGAAGGCGGTGCCGTGCGCCGCCATGCCGCCCGCCGTCGCCCGCGCTTCCTCGCCAGCGCCCCAATAGGTATCGAAGCGGTTGCTGCCCCGGATCGCGCCACCGGTATCCTGCGCGATCCACAAGCCGCTCGCATCGGCACGGTCCATCGACAGGAAGACCGGCGCGCCGAGCGGCGCGAACCTCGGATCGGTCGCGGCCGAGACGCGCGGCGTCACCGCCAGGCCGAGCGCGCCAAGCGGCGGGCCGTCCAGTTCGCGGAAGAACACGAAGCTCTTGTCCTCGTGCATGATATTGCGCCCTTCCTCGGGATGCTCATGCAGCCACTGGAGAATGCCCTGCATCGAGGTCTGGCCCGGGCCGAGCAGGCCCCGCTGCTTCATCAGCGCGCCGATGCCGGTGTAATCCCGCCCGTTCTGGCTGTCATAGCCAACCCGCATGATCGAGCCGTCCGGAAGCCGCAGCCGGCCCGATCCCTGGATCTGGAGAAAGAAGAACTCGGCCGGATCGGCGGCCCAGGCAATGATCCGCGCATGGTTGTTCAGCGCACCATCGTCGATCGCCGCGCGATCATGATAGGGCACAAGGCTGTTACCCTCTACCCGCCCCCGGATCTTCTTGCCTTTGAGATCGGCGTTGAACAGGCCGAGATCGACATCGATCAGATTGTCCGGCCGTGCATAGATCGGCACATCATAGCCGGCACGGTGATCGCGTGAGCCGGCGATCTCGGGCTCGTAATAGCCGGTCGCGAACGCCTTGCCGTCGCCGACCTGCACTGCCTCGAACCATTGCGCGAAGAAACCCCGCGCATCGCCCCTGAAATCGGCGGCGGCAGCGCAGGCAGGCTGCCAGTCAGTACCACGCGTCAGGCCCGAACTGTCCGGGCGGCGCATCAGCGACGGACAGGACAGCCGGAACGCGGCGACCGCGCGGGCCGCCTGATCTGCGGAAATCGGCAGGGTTCGGAGAGACGGCCCCGCCGCTACACCGGCTTTGATGGCGTTCGCCGCCCCGGGCGTGGCTGTAGTGGTAGCGGGAGCAATCGGCTTCGTCGCTATCGGCCGGTGCACCGGCGCAGCCGGGCGAGTCGACGGGCCTTCCGCCCGTGGCACGATGCCGCCGCTACAGGCGCTCAGCATCAGCGCGAGCGCGACAATCCCCCCGTGCCGCTTCACGCCTTCACGCCTCGTCGGTATCGGCAAGCTTCCAGTTCGGGTCGCTGCTCCTCAGCGTCCGCGCGAAGGTCCAGACGTCGTGCGTCTCCTCCGCATCGCTCATAGAGCCGGCGATGAGATTTCCCTCGGCATCACGCGTGACAGCAGCGATATCGGCGTCGAAGCGTACGGTGATCCGCGCCAGCTTGCCGTCGACCGAAGCATCGGCGATGATCGCGCGTTCGACCGATACCAGCCGGTTGTCGAGCACATGTCCAGCAGTCGTCCGCGCGGCGATCGCCTCGGCAAAGGCGGCGCGCACATCCTCTTCGACGAGCCAGCCAAGCGCTTCCTCATCGCCTTTCCAATAGGCCTCGAGAATCATGCGATACGCGCCCTGAGCGCCTTCGAGGAACTGGCCGACATCGAAGCCGGGCTCGGACGACACGATCGCGCGAAGGCCTGGTTCGGCACGCGGATCGATATTGCGGTTGGAAATCTCGCGCGTCTCCTGCACCATCTCGATCGGGCGCGGCATCGCGGTGGGCGGGGCGCGCTCTTCGACCGGCTTGGGCAGCAGAGGCTGCTCATGGCCCGTCCGCTTGCCGAGGACCATGTAAAGACGCAGGCCGAGAAACGCGGCGAGCATCGCGAGAAGAACTACTACAACCACCTTGCCTCCAATATCGGCTGAGTATCTACATAGGCGTAACGCGCCATTGATTCAAATGGCCTCAATCCGGTCATATGTCCCGACCGTTGAACTGCTCGCCGCCCCCTGCTACGCGCGCCGTCGCTGGCACGCCACAGGGCATTGCCGATTATCTAGATCTTTGAGGATGAACTTTCGATGGACGAGCAGGACGACGGCATCATCACGGGCACCGAGCCCCTTCCCAATGGTGCCGACACGGCTCCCGCGGTCGGCCTGCTTTCGCAATATGTGAAGGACCTGTCGTTCGAAAATCCCAACGCGCCCGCGATCTATCAGGTCCAGGCCGCACCGCAGATCGACATCCAGTTCAATATCGGCACCGCGCAGGTCGGCGAGGACGTGCATGAGGTGGTCCTCCGCATCGAAGTCCGCGCCGAGATGGAGGGCCAGGTCGCGTTCCTGGTCGATCTCGCCTTTGCCGGGCTGTTCGGGCTGCGCAACATTCCGGCCGAGCATCTCCAGCCCTTCCTGCTCGCCGAAGCGCCGCGCCTGCTCTTCCCGTTCGCGCGCCGCGTGCTCGCCGATGCGGTGCGGGACGGCGGCTTCCAGCCGCTGCTGCTCGAGCCGATCGATTTCGGCGCGATCTATCTGCAGCAGGCCGAAGCCCAGGGCGTAACCACAGCGGAAACCGGCACGGCCTGATTTCGGCCGGTTTTCAAGGAATATAGTCAATGAACCTCACGCGCGCGCTGGGATCGGTGGGCGGGCTCACCCTTGCCAGCCGCGTGTTGGGACTGGTGCGCGATTCGCTGTTCGTCAGCTTTGTCGGCGCGGGCTTCGCCTCGGACGCGTTCCTTGTCGCGTTCCGCCTGCCCAACATGTTCCGCGCGCTGTTTGCGGAAGGCGCCTTTTCGGCAGCGTTTATCCCGATGTTCAACCGCAAGGTCGGGGAAAAGGACGGCCCGGGCCTATCCGCCGGCATTGCCTTTGCCGAAGACGCCCTCTCGGTGCTGCTGCCGGTGCTGATCGTCATGACGATCGTCATCGAGGTCTTCGCCTGGCCAGTCACCTTTCTGATGTCGGGCAAGTTCCATGGCGTTACCAACGAGCAGTTCAGCTTCGCGGTCGAACTGTCACGCTATACCTTTCCCTATCTGCTGTTCATCAGCCTGGTGTCGCTGCTCGGTGGCATCCTCAATTCGCTGCACAAATTCTGGGTGAACGCGGCCGCGCCAATCCTGTTGAACCTAACGCTGATCCTGGCCCTGCTGCTCTTTCACAACCATGATCCCTATGTGACGGCGCGCAACCAGGCGATGGCTGTCAGCGTATCGGGGGTTTTGCAACTGCTCTGGCTCGCCCAGGCCTGCTGGTCGAGCGGCGTAAGGCTTCGTATCAGGCTGCCGCAGCTTAACCCCGATGTGAAGCGGCTGATGGCATTGATCTGGCCGGCAGCAGCGGGCGCGGGCGCCGTGCAGATCAATCTGGTCATTTCGACTGCCCTGGCCGCATCGCTCCTCAACCACGGATCGGTGACCTATATCTATACCGCCGACCGGGTGAACCAGCTGCCACTCGGACTGATCGGCATCGGGCTTGGCACAGTTCTGCTGCCGCTGATTTCCCGCCAGCTCACCGCGGGCGACGATAAAGCTGCGATGGAAACACAGAACCGCGGGATGGAGCTGGCGCTGTTGCTAACCTTGCCCGCCACCGTCGCGCTGGTGCTATGCGGCGCGCCGATCGTCGCCGCGCTGTACGAGCATGGCAGGTTCGGCGCGCAGGACACCATTTTCACGGCCCAGGCGCTGTCCGCCTTCTCGGTCGGGCTGCCGAGCTACATCCTCATAAAAGTGCTGACCCCAGGCTATTATGCACGCGCCGACACCAAAACGCCGGTCCGCTACGCGATGATCAGCATGGTCGTGAACCTCGTGCTCAACCTCGCCTTCATTGTGCCGCTCAAGCATATGGGTCCCCCGCTCGCGACCGCGCTCGCTTCGACCGTCAACACCTTCCTGCTCTACCGTACCTTGCGGAAGCGCGGTCATTTCGAACCCGACCAGCGGCTGCTCCACCGTACCTGGCGGCTTGCCCTGGCTGCGCTGGCAATGGGCGTCATCCTGTGGATGCTGCAGGGCCTGCTGACGCCTTATACTCATGGCAGCTGGGAGGTGCGAACGATGGCGATGCTCGTGCTGGTCGCGGCGGGCATGGTGGTCTATGCGATCGCCACCTTCCTTCTCGGCGCCTTCACCCGCGACGATCTGGCCTTCCTCCGGCGCAAGCGCGCCGCCTGAAACGAGAAATACATGCGCGTCGTCTCCGGCATCCAGCCCACCGGCAATCTGCACCTCGGCAATTATCTCGGCGCGATCCGGCAATGGGTCGCGATGCAGGATGCGATGAAGCCAGGCGAGGAATGCCTGTTCTTCCTCGCCGATCTTCACGCCCTGTCCCAGCCGGTCGTCGCGGCCGAACTGAACGCCAACACAGTCGAGATGGCGGCGACGCTGCTCGCCTGCGGCATCGATCCGGATCGCGCCATCCTGTTCAACCAGGCGCGCGTGCCGGCGCATAGCGAACTCGCCTGGATCCTTGGCGGCACCGCCCGGATGGGCTGGCTCAACCGCATGACGCAGTGGAAAGACAAGGCGGGCAAGAGCGGCGAGACCCAGAGCGTCGCCCTGTTCACCTATCCGGTGCTTCAGGCGGCCGATGTGCTGCTCTATCAGGCGACACATGTGCCGGTCGGTGATGACCAGAAGCAGCATCTCGAGCTCGCCCGCGACATCGCAACCAAGTTCAACAATGATTTCGGCGTCGAGCTGTTCACCCTCCCCGAACCATTCGTCTCCAAGGCCGCCCCGCGCATCATGTCGCTGCGGGACGGGGCTGCGAAGATGTCCAAGTCCGATCCGTCCGACATGTCGCGGATCAACCTGATCGATAGCGACGACCTGATCGTGCAGAAGCTGAAAAAGGCGAAGACCGATCCCGAGCCGCTGCCCCTCGCCTTCGCTGATCTGGCCGCGCGGCCCGAGGCGAAGAATCTTGTGACGATCTATGCCGCCCTCGCCGAGACCTCGACTGACGCGGTGATGGCCGAGTTCGGCGGCAAGGGTTTCGGCGCATTCAAGCCGGCGCTTGCCGATCTCGCCGTCGCGGTTCTCGGCCCGATCCGCGACCGGATCACGCGGATGCAGGGCGAGCGTGAAGCTGTCGGCCAGGTGCTTGCCAAGGGCGCTGCACGCGCCAATGCGATCGCCGGGCCAACCCTGTTGGCCACCCAACGTGCCGTGGGGCTGCACGTCTGAAGAGACCCAATGGGTGGCGCTTGCGGCCGGTCCATTCAAGCGCTATTCATAACGGCTGCGCCACAATCGCAACCGTTTGAACTCACTGCGCTTTCCCTCGATACCAAGGTCGCAAAAGCCATGAAGATGCTCCCGATCGCCGCCATCGCCCTGTTTGCGCTTGGCGGTTGTGCCGCGCCGTTCGACGCAAAGGTATCGCGGTTCCAGCAGCTCGCGCCGCCAAGCGGACAGAGCTTCGTGATCCAGGCGGGCGACCCGAAGCTCGATGGCGGCATCGAGTTCGGCCAATATGCGAAGATCGTTTCGGCAAAGCTGGCCAACGCCGGATACCGCCCGGCGACCGATCCTGCGCATGCCGACCTCGTCGTGAGGATGGGCTATGATGTCGACAAGGGCCGCGAGAAAACGATCGGGACTGGTCTCTCGCCCTATGGCGGCGGGTTCGGCTTTGGCTATGGCAGCCCCTATGGGCGCTTTGGAGGGCCCTATGGCTATTACGGGCGCAGCCGCTTCGCCTTTGGCTTTTACGATCCGTTCCTGTTCGATGATGACGGCGTGACGAGCTTCACCTGTCACGTGGGTCATGCCTTCAGCGCGGAGAGTCTCGGCGACGGACTCGACGATCGCGTCGAAGTGGCGATGTGGACCGCCTTCCGCACCCTCGAAGAGAGCGTCCTCCTGCAGCGTCGTCTGGCAGACGGCGCGCGGACGCGCGGGCTGTCCCTCCTCGCCCGCACCCACGAGACGCGCGCCAGGGCCGCGGCGGCGCGGGCCGCGATCATCCAGGAAGCGTTGACTGGAGCTCGAGCGGGGACGTCCCGACGATCGCGGTCGCTCGCTCGACCACCGCGGCGCAGCGGGCACTAGCCAACGGGCGTCGAGGGCAGCATGCCGACACGCAAAGCCGGTGAGCGCCGGCGGACGCCGCCCCGACGACCCGCGAAACCCGCGCCCCGCGCCAAGGCTCCACCGACCCGCCCGAC
>Ga0207703_10003571_pt1 | contig 13000 bp, 10 predicted proteins | sample KBSSwiS12_FD_184304 | JGI IMG/M metagenome (GOLD analysis project Ga0207703, IMG submission 184304) | Switchgrass rhizosphere microbial communities from Kellogg Biological Station, Michigan, USA - KBS Switchgrass S1-2 (SPAdes) (version 2) | ecosystem: Host-associated > Plants > Roots >... | reverse complement strand
TCTTTCGCCGAATGGCGGCTTGGTGCTGGCTTACTTGAGGCCGGCGGCAGCCGCGACTTCGGCCGCGAAGTCGGTCTCGGCCTTTTCGATGCCCTCGCCGAGCTGGAAGCGGACGTAGTCCTTCAGCACGATCTTGGCACCGGCGTCCTTGCCAGCCTGGTCGACGACCTGGCTGATCGGGGTCTTGTTGTCCATGACGAAGACCTGGCTCAGCAGGGCGTTCTCCTTGGCGAACTTCGCCACGGCGCCATCAGCGCGCTTGGCGAGGATCTCGGCCGGGATTTCCTTGCCGGACTTGGCGGCTTCCTCGGTCGCCTTCTCGAGAGCGATCTTGCGCTCGCGCTCGAGGGTGGCGGGGTCGAGGTCGTCGGCCGAAAGGGCCTGCGGGAAGGCCGCGGCGATGTGCATCGCGATTTGCTTGCCGAGCGCTTCCAGCTTGTCGGCCGGAGCCTCGGACTCGAGCGCGACGAGCACGCCGATCTTGCCGAGATTCGGCGCGGCGGCGTTGTGCATGTAGGGAATGACGAGGCCCTGGCTGACCGACACGGTCTTCATCCGGCGAACCTGCTGGTTCTCGCCGATCGTCGCGACGTTGTTGGTCAGCTTGTCGGCAACGGTGCCACCGCCCGGGTAAGCCGCGCCCTTGAGCGCCTCGACGTCATCGGAGGAAGCGCCCAGCGCGACTTCGGTCGTCTTGCGCACGAAATCCTGGAACTGGTCGTTCTTGGCGACGAAGTCCGTCTCCGAGTTCACTTCGACGGCCACGCCGCGGGGGCCGTTCACGGCGACGCCGACCAGGCCTTCGGCGGCAGTGCGGCTCGACTTCTTGGCGACGGCGGCGAGGCCCTTGGCGCGCAGCGCGTCAACCGCGGCTTCGAAATCGCCGTTGCTCTCGTCGAGCGCCTTCTTGCAATCCATCATGCCGGCGCCAGTGCGCTCGCGCAGGTTCTTCACGTCAGCGGCGGTGTAGGCCATCGCTATTGTCCTTGTGCTGGAATGGGAGCCGCGCCGGGCCCGTGGGCCCGGCGCGTTGCAATCATGTTGCAGACCGCTTGCAAATCGTTGCAGCGGCCTTGCAGATCAACCGCAGGGTCAGCCCTCGAGGACTTCCTCAACCGGGTTGTCGAGCGCACCGACATCGACGCCCGAATCGACCACGCCTTCGCGGCGGCCCTTCGTGGCGGCGGCCGCGACGGTCTCGCAGTAGAGGCGGATCGCGCGGCTGGCGTCGTCGTTCGCCGGGATCGGGAACGAGATGCCGTCGGGCGAGACGTTCGAATCGAGGATCGCCACGACAGGAATGCCGAGCACGTTGGCTTCCTTGATCGCCAGCTCTTCCTTGTTGGCGTCGATCACGAACATGACGTCGGGGATGCCGCCCATGTCGCGGATGCCGCCGAGCGAGAGCTCGAGCTTGTCACGCTCGCGGGTGAGCTGGAGCACTTCCTTCTTGGTGAGGCCCGCGGTGTCGCCAGAAAGCTGCTCTTCCAGGGCCTTGAGGCGCTTGATCGAGCCGGAGATGGTCTTCCAGTTGGTCAACATGCCGCCGAGCCAGCGGTGGTTGACGAAGTGCTGGCCGCACTGGCGGGCGGCTTCGGCGATCGGCTGCTGGGCCTGGCGCTTGGTGCCGACGAACAGCACCTTGCCCCCGGCACGGACCGTGGCGTCGATGAAGTCGAGCGCGCGAGCGAAGAGCGGCACGGTCTGCGAGAGATCGAGAATGTGCACGCCGTTGCGAGCGCCGAAGATGTACGGCTTCATCCGCGGATTCCAGCGGTGGGTCTGGTGGCCGAAGTGCGCGCCGGCTTCGATAAGCTGATTCATGGTGACGACGGGAGCCGCCATAGGACAATTCCTTTCCGGTTTAACCTCCGGGAAGCTGGAACCGTGCGGGAGCGCCCGAAGGCATGAGATCCGCTGCGGCACCGGGATATGCGCTTCCCGTGTGGATTTGCCGGCAACTGTCCGCGCGGAATGCGCGACGCAGTGCAGACCCGGCGCCCTTACCCGGGCCTGCGCTGATTTTCCAGCGCTAAATGAGAGATAACTCCACGGTGGAACAAACCATGAATTTTACGCTTGACCGCGGGAACGTCAGTAGAACATAAGGAGATCACAGACCGGAACGGGAACGCAGATGTTCCATTCAGGTTCTCCCTTCAAACGGTTCGCCCGGCATTGCACCGGACGCCCGAATGACAAGGACGTCCGAGATGATCGCCACGCTCGTCAGCTTCGCCCTGCCCTTCCTTTTCGCCGGCACCGGCCTTGTCGCCCTCGCCTCGCTGGCGTTCACCTGGCGCACCTACTGGCGCGAGTTAGGCCTGCTGCGCGCGCAGCTCGCGGCCTCGGCCGAATGGCGCGAGTTCGACGTGCGGGTTGCCCGCACCCAGGTCCGCGAGTTCTCGGTTCCGGTGCGGCGCAGCGCGCTCCGCGGCCGCCCCCCCGTCAGCGGGGTTATGGCTGGTCCGGGGCGGCGGGCGGCTGGGAAGCGCGCTGCCGCCTGATCGCCGCATAACGCACGACCCCATAGGGAATCAGCAACAAGTAAACCGCGTCGATCGCAACCAGCGTCAGCCAGGTTTCGGTCATCAGCGCGGCACAAACCAACGCGACCGCAGCAATCAGCTCGAGCCGGACTGAACGGCGCGGGCGCAGCAGGGTCCACGAGAGCGTCGGCAGGCTTGAGATCAGCAGAAATGCGATCACCACCAGCCAACCGCCAACCAGCAGCGGATCCCGGAATTCGTCCCGGCCTGTGGCCAGCCAGATGAACAACGGCAGGAAAGCAAGGCCTGCGCCGGCCGGGGCGGGCACTCCGGTGAGGAACCCGGCCGATTTGTGCGGCTGGTCCACCATGTCGATCCGGGCATTGAAGCGGGCAAGCCGCAGTACGCAGCAGATCGCAAAGGCGAGCGCGGCGAACCACCCGAGCCGGGGCAGGTCCTGCAGCGACCACAGGAATAAGATCAGAGCGGGGGCCACCCCGAACGAGATTGCGTCGGACAGGCTGTCGAGCTCGGCCCCGAAGCGCGACTGCGCCTTCAGCAGGCGGGCAATCCGCCCGTCGATGCCGTCGAGCACGCCGGCCAGCAACACCGCAAGAACCGCCTTCTGCCAGTCGTCAAGCGGGAGCCCGGGCGTGGTCGAGGGGTGCGGCGCATGGGCGCCTGCCGCGGTGATCGCGAAGCGGATCCCGGTCAATCCGAAGCACAGCGCAGCCGCGGTGATCGCATTCGGAACGAGCGCGCGCAGGGTCAGTCCGCCGGGTAGCCGGACGGGGCCATTGCGGCCTTGGCCAAAGCCCCCCTGCTCGCGCCGCAACGGACGTCGTCCCGGAGGATAGGCCGGCGGCGTGGGCGGAGGACTACCCGGCGCTCGGTCGTCCGGACGGAGCTCGTCGCTCAAGACCGGGTGCCTGACACCGGAACCGAAGCAAGCCGGGTGACAGCGGGGCCAGCGCGCGTCATTGGCTGACACCTTCGATCAGCGGTGCCTCCCCGATCTGCGCGAGAACCGTTTCGCCGGCGATGACCTTCTGCCCCATCAGCACCTTGGGCTCGGTCCCCGCGGGAAGATAGACGTCGACCCGGCTGCCGAAGCGGATCAGGCCGACCCGCTGGCCGGCCGCAAGGATATCGCCCGGCTTCACGAACGGGACGATCCGCCGCGCAACGAGACCGGCGATCTGGGTGAAGCCGATCATTACGCCGTCGCTCCGCTCCACCAGCAAGTGCTGGCGCTCGTTCTCGTCGCTTGCCTTGTCGAGGTCGGCACTGAGGAAGCGGCCAGGGATGTAGACCACCCTGCGGACCGTGCCGCCAATCGGCGAGCGGTTGATGTGAACGTCGAACACGCTCATGAAAATCGAAACGCGGGTGACCGGACCGGGCTTGAGGCCGCCGATCCCAGTGCCGTCGTCCAGCACCAGTTCGCGCGGGGGCTCAACCTTCTGGATGAGCGTCACGAGACCGTCGGCGGGCGAGATCACGCAGCTCTCACCCTGCGGGGTGATCCGCTCCGGATCGCGAAAGAAGGCGAGCACGCCGAGGGTGAGGAAGCCGAGCGGCCAGGCAATCGTCTCCCACGCGAGGAACGCGAACAGCAGCGAGGCTGCCGCCACGATCAACCCATACTTGCGCCCTTCCGGGTGAATGCTGGGCCAGCGCCAGGCAGCATCGCCTCGGCCGCGATTGTCGACGATCTCTCCGGACATGCCCCGCATCTAGGCCCAGAACGCAGCGCGGACAAGACGATTGGCCCAGCAAAGCGCCCCAGCCATCTCGCCGCATCCGATTTTTGTGATGGGACCAATGCTTCATCCCGCCCCTCGCCCCTGTCCCGATAGGAATGGCCCCAGGCCCGAAGTTCGAAACGCATTCTGTGCCGCAAGCGTCCGAATTATCAGGGAAATGCCCTTAAGATGCATCGCAAGGAAAACTTTGTTCCTGCGCATTAGAGCAACCAGCCGACGACATTCCTCGTCTTGGGACGCACCAATGCCTTCGATCGAACTCTCCGAACTGACCAGCTTCTTCGGGGTCGGACAAGCCGATGCCGCGGGCCGAAAACCAGTCGCCGAACTCATCCGCGCCCACGGCTACGAGGCGCTGGGCAAGATGTATGCGCAAGCCAGCGCCAACCGGCACACCCGCGACCATTTCCCCGGGGGCTCCGGCATGGAGCGGGCCAAGGACCTGCAGCTCAAGCACTGGCTCGCGCTGTTCGACCATGGCGTATCGGCGGAATACCACCAGTCCGCCGAGCGGATCGGCCAGGTTCACTCGCGGATCGGGCTGGAGCCCGCCTGGTACATCGGCGGCTATTCCATAGTCCTCGAGGGCCTGCTCTCCGGCCTGTTGCGCAACCCGCTCTCCCTGCTGAACCCACGACGCATCGCGCGTACGATCCGCACGCTGCTGCGCCACGCGCTTTTCGACATGAGCGTCGCGCTCGGCGCCTATTTTGAGGCGGAAGCAGACAAGCGCGACAAGGTTGTGACCCAGCTCGGCACTGCAATGAAAGAACTCGCTGCCGGCAACTTCTCTATCGAACTTGAAAAATTGCCTGAAGAATTCTCCGAACTCGAAGGCGATTTCGTGCGAATGCGGGATTCGGTGGGCGAACTGCTGACCAACCTCGCCATGTCGTCACACTCGGTCCGGGTCTGCTCGACGGAGATCCGAAACGCCTCCGACGACCTCTCCACGCGCAATGAACGCCAGGCCGCGGCAATCGACGAGATCACCCGCGACGCCGCCAACGGTGGTGAGGTCGCCGGACAGGCTGCGGAATCGATGTCGGCGATCTCGGAGGCTTCCGCGAAGGTCAGCCAGTTTAGCGACGCGATCGACAACATCGCCTTTCAGACGAACCTCCTCGCCCTCAATGCCGGCGTCGAGGCGGCCCGCGCCGGCGACGCTGGCAAAGGCTTCGCCGTCGTCGCCAGCGAGGTCCGCGCGCTGTCCCAGCGGGCAGCTGACACCGCGCGCGAGATCAAGACGCTATCGACGCTCAACGCCCAGCGCATTTCCGAAGGCGCACAGCGGGTTCAGTCGATGGGCGAGCTACTGCGCTCGATCGCACAGCGGATCGAGGAGTCGAACCGCATGATCCAGGCCAATGCCGCACTCTCCGAAGAGACCAATGCAGCGACGCGTAGCCTTGTCGAACAGGCCGATCTGCTCGACCAGCTCGTGTCGCACTTCCAGACCAGCGGCGCCCCCTCTGGCGGTGCCCCCATGCCCCGTCCGGCCAACGTGACTACCCTGCCAGCAGCCCCGGTCAGCGCTGCGGCGCAGTCCGCCAGGCCAGCTCCGCCGGCGCCTATGCCGCTCACGGTGGGCGCCGCCGCTGTAGACATGGCCGACTGGTCGGAATTCTGAACCACCTCCAGCACAGTCCGGGAAACCCTAGATGACCAGCAAGTCGATCAAGCAACGCCTGGGCTACGCCATGGCGGCGATGGCGGGCGTGAGCCTGCTGCAGTTCGCGATCTCGGGCGTGCTCAAGTACGAGCTGCAGTCCACGGTCAATGCGCAGCGGGCGATGGCCGACGTCCAGTCGCGCCAGTTGTTCGGCGATATGAAGCATGATGCGGTGCAGGCAGATCTGTTCCGGGTGCGCGACGCCAGGAGTGCGGGGAACAGCGCGCAGCTCAGGGATGAGCGCGCGCACCTCGACAAGGACATCACGGCGCTCGACACCGCCTATCGGCAGCTCGAGACATATCGGTTTGAGCCCGAACTCCAACAGCTGGTCCAACGTGCCGCGAGCAGTCGCAAGGAGTATATCGCGCACGCCCGGACGACTGCCGACACGTTGACCCGCGGTGGCGACGCGAACGCCGAGAAGGCAGCCTTCGTCCGCAGCTTCGACAATTTCGAACAGGTGCAGAACGAGCTGGCCGCGGCAATCCGCGCGGATATCGCCGCGCGCAACCGTTCGGCGGATCGCAACAACATGCTCGCCTTCTTCATCGACGGAGTGGCGATGTTGCTGCTGGTGCTGGTCATTGGCCACTCTGCCCTGACCATTCGGCGGCGGATCACCAGGCCGATCGGCGAACTGACCGAGGCGCTGCGGCAAATGGCGGCGGGCAACTACACTAGCCCCCTGCCCGAAATCGCGAGTGGCGACGAGATCGGTGAAATTACCGCCGCGGCCCGGACCTTCAAGAATGCCGCCATGGCCCGCGACGTTGCTGAGCAGAACCAGCAGCAGGTCGTTTCCCGGCTATCCGAAGGGCTTCAGCACCTGGCTCGCAAGGACCTCGAGTACCGCCTCACCGAGCCGTTTCCGGACGAGTACGAGGAACTGCGCGGCAACTACAACTCTGCCGTGAACAAACTGGCCGACGCTGTGTCGGCCGCGCGGGTCGGCGCGCTCGGCGTGATCACCGCAGTCACCGAGATCCGCAGCGCCTCCGACGACCTGGCGGAGCGCAACGAGCTCCAGGCGAGCAACGTCGGCGCGGTCCACAATGAGGCGGTCGCCGGCAGCCGCATCGTGGGCGAGGCCGTCGCGGCGATGGGCCTGCTCGAGGAGACCTCGGCCGATATTGCCCAGATCACCGGCGTGATCGACGCAATCGCCTTCCAGACCAATCTCCTCGCCCTGAACGCGGGTGTGGAGGCCGCCCGTGCCGGCGATGCCGGCAGGGGGTTCGCCGTCGTCGCCAACGAGGTCCGCGCGCTTGCCCAGCGCACGTCTGAAGCGGCGAGCCAGATCAAGGCCCGGATCGAACGCACCTCGGACCAGGTCGCCACCGGAGTCGCCCACGTCCGCGAGACCGGCGAAATGCTCGAGCGGATCCGGCGACAGATCTCCGATGTCAACGACACGATCCAGCAAAACGCCGCGATGGCCGAGCAGACGACCGCGGCGACGCGCAGCCTCGAGGCCGAAGCCGACCAACTCGGCGCAGTGGTCAGGACATTCCGCACCCGCAACGTCGACCTGCGCCCGGAGAGCACGCCGATCGCCAACCAGATCCGCCGCCAGTCGCTGCGCGAATCCCGCACGCTCGCGCTTGCCTGCGGCCGCGCTGCGGCCATGCCGCACAACTGAGGCTCATCGGTCTGATTTCGGTCTGACCTCGGCCTAGGGGCGCACCCGCTGGCGCGGGACTTCGCGCGCCATCCGCTTGAGGAAGTGCGAAAGGCCGGAAATCCGCGCGTGCACGGCAGCCGGCCCGTGGTCCTCGGTCATCGGAATGCGCGGTAGTCCGAAGGCTCCCCACTCGGGGGCCCAAGCGGTCGGCACGTGTGCGAAGGCGGCGGAGAACCCCGAGGCGCGGCACTGCGCCACCACGGCGTCGTCCACCTCGCCTGGCCCGCCGAACGGATAGCAGAAGAGGTCGGTGTTATACACCTCGCCAATTGCCGCGGCGCAGGCGTCGAAGTCGGCGCGCAGGTCCTCCGGCGTCAGCGCCGAGAGCACGTCGTGCGAGCGGGAATGGGCGCCGATGAAATGCCCCTCGCGCTTGAGCTGCTCAAGCTCCACGCGCGACATCGCCGAATAACGCAGCCGCGCATGCTCGGAGGCCGCCTGCAGCTCGGCCTGCCACGGTTCGATCGCGGCGCAGATCGCCCGCCGCAGCGCACGGTCCCGGCTCGCCGCGGCAAACAGGACTGCCCCCGCCCGCTCCCGCGCGCCCGGCGTCTCGTCGATCGCCGCTTCGGCCAGCCCGGGCGGTTTCAGCCCCGGGGCGGAGCGTTCACACCACAGCGCGACCAGGCTCGGCCACGCGAGCCGTTCGGCCAGTGCCGTCTCTAACGGCACGAAGAAATAGGCCTGGATGCCCAACTCGGCGAGGATCGGCCGCGCGCACTCGAAGTTGTTGCGGTTGCCGTCGTCAAAGGTGACGATGACCGTGCCCGGTTCGCCCAGGATGTGGCTGAACCGGCGGTGCCGGGCGATGTCCTGCAACTGCCGGCGCAGGACCGAAGCCGAGACGGTCAGGGCATCGGCCGCACTCGCCCGGCGCAGGCCGTCGGGGAGGACGTCGTGATAGCTAAGCACCCGCTGGCGGTCCGATGCCGCATAGGACAGGCGGGTCAGCCCCAGCCGGTGCAAGGCCTCGTAGGCCCGGTTCGCCCGGTCCATCCTCAGCCCGCACCGCGCAGGAAGTCGGGCGCGGGAGTCTCGCGCTGCTCATGAGGGTAAAGCCACTGTGCCGGGGCGTTCCTTCCGCCGCGCAGACCCTGCCACTTGCCCTTGAACGAGAGATAGTAATAGCGCGCCCAGAACGGTCGCACGGTGGCAGCCATATACAGGCTGCCGACGATGCTGCGGAACACCGACCAACCGATCCGCATCAGCGGATAGCGGTGCTTGGCAAAGAAATAGCCCCGCCCCCGGCTATAGGAGAAGTTGCGCTGCTGCAGGCGTTCGTCGGGAACCAGCATCGGGTTGGGATGATGGATTACAAGATCGGGGCAGAACGCGATCCGCAGGCCCTTGCGCACCATCCGGAGGACGAGATCGGGGCCCTCGTCGCTGTTCCACGGGCTCGCCGCGCCGATCCCCATGAGCTCGTCGAAGCGCAGGTCGCCCAGGGCCGCGCGGCGTGCGAACAGCCCGGGCTCGGCGCAGCACTCCAGCACATTTTCCGGCGTAATCGCCGACGCCCGCGGCGTGCGCCGCGACATGAACTCGACCCGGACGGTGATCGCATCGACTGCGGGATCGTCGAGCTTGCGCAGGACCTGCTCAAGGAAGCCGTCGGGATAGTGGCAGTCGTCGTCGGGAAAGGTAATGATCCGGCCGCGCGCGAACTGCCAGCCGTGGTTGCGCGCCCGAGAGGCGCCGCGCCCGGCCATCGGCCGATGATGGATCTCGAAGTCGGTCTTCAGTCCGGCCAGGAGCTCGCCGGTTTCGGGCGATCCGCTCTGATCGACGACGATCAGCTCGATCTGCCGCCAGTCCAGCCCGGGCACGCGCTGGGCCTGCAAGTGTTCGATGAAACGCAGAAGTTCCCGAGGGCGACCAACGGTAGGAACGACGAACGAAACTTCCATGAGTCCCCCATCTACACAGCACCACGAGTGCAATGCCCAGTACCGTCCAGCTGTCTGCGCGCGACTTCCCCCCCGATGGCTAACCGATTGGTTTATAATAAGTTCCGCCGCAATCGACGGGTTCTGGAACAGGCTGCGGCAGGCTGTGACTTGCCGAAGGTTGCGCTCGTCAGAACTCGCTCGTCAGGCCGATTTCAAAGCGGCTGCGCGAGAACGTGTAAAGCGGGATCGAGCTGACGTTGCGGGTATAGGTATAGGCCAGGCGCGGCGTGAATCCGTACCAGTCGATCCGCCGGTTGAGCAGCGCCGCCTGGACCGTGAACTGGCGATCGCGGCGGGTGATGCCGAATGTATCGTTCGGCCGCTCGGGTGAGAGCGGTCCGTCATAGTCGATCCGGGTATAGGCGGGCGAAAGGGCCACGGTGATCCCGCCCTTGAATTCGCGCAGATACTGCAAGCCCACCAGCCGCGAGCGGTTGGCATAGCCCCTGATCTTCGCGCCCTGCCGTCCGGCCTGCACCGTGCCGCGCAGCAGGCTGGCCGGCGTCGGCACGTAGATCACGTTGGCCGCCAAGGTTCCCCCCGGCCCCGATTGAAGAGGATTGCGCAGATAGTCGATGTAGTTGACACTCGCCGCGCCGCCTACCGCGAACCGCGCGGTGACGTTGTAGGTCGCGTCGAATGAGCCCGCGAACAGATCGGTATAGGGCTTGTCGCCATACCACCGCCGGGCCGCGCTGCCGACGAGATTCAGCTCCCACCGCTTGAGGTTCACCCGTGGCCCGGCGTAAGCTGAAAGGGTCATGTCGTTGAACTGGCTCGCCCCGTACTGCACGCGGTGAAGCTGCCCGCCCACCCGCAGCTTGGTGTTCCCGGCAACGCGCGGCGCCCATTCGGTGCTGAGGTCGATCGAGGCCCCCACTCCGCTGTTCTTGCGCGCATCTGGCGAAAGCTCGAACGGCAGGCCATAAAGGGTCACCGTATCGGTGGCTGGCCCAGCATTGAGGTTGGAATCCGGCACGATCGCCACGGCAAGGCCGAAGCTGAAGGTCTTTCGCTGGCGGACCGCCATCAGGTAGCGATCAACGTTCTGCGCCACGGCCTCGGGCAGCTTCCCGGCCCGCGCGAACCGGAACTGGCGTTCCGCGCCCGCATAATCGTCCGCCTCGTAGAAGGTCCGCGCCAGTTCGAGGCGCACCCGCACCGCCTTGGGATCGTCGACCAGAATCCGGCGGAAGCGATGGATCGCGCTGTCGTAGTCCTTGTCCTGCCGGTCGAGCAGGCCGAGCAGGAACTGCACCTGCGCGGCGTGGGGACGGCTGCGTTCGAGCTGTTCGAGCACGGCGCGCGCCTCGGCGGTCCGGTTGGCCGCGATCAGCTGCTCGGCCTGGTGCGTGCGATTGACAAAGGCAGCGTCATCGGGGGCCGCATCGCCGGGCGCGGCAAGCGGGGCCGCGGCGGCACCTGCCATGGCAGCAGGCGCGGCCACGACCGCTAGGGCGAGTGAGAGCATCGGTTCAGATTGCCTATCGGTTGCGAGCGAACCGGCGGCGCAGGATGCTGCGCCGCCGGTCCATTCGGATGCAAGGCTGTCGGATCCGGACTACTTGGCGCCGAACGAGCCGAGCAGCGTCGTCCCGTTAGCCCCGCCGGAAAGGTTGAACACGCCGGCCACCTCGTTCGCAGTCGGGCCGAAGAACCCGCCCTTCACGCCGCCGGTTGCCCCGGCGATATCGAATGCTGAGCCCGCCGCTCCCGTCACGCTCGTCGTCCCGGTGAAGGCCGAACCGCTGATTGTGCCCGAAAGACCGATGTCGTTAACCGAGCCCTGCAGGCTACCGCCGCCGACCCCGTACGAGTTGATGCCGGTGATGGAGCCCGTGACCGCGCCCGTGGCGAAGTCGGCCGAGATGCTCGACGTGCCGTAGAACTGGCCAGCCAGCCCGGCGTTGGGACCGGCTGCCTGCACGACGAACCCGGTGGCGCCGCCGGCGTAGCTGCCGGTGCCGGTGGTCGGCATCGACACCGTGGCATAGGGACTGCCGCCCGCCCCACCTGCGCCGGCGAAGGTCCCGGCATAGAGCGCCTGGCAGGTACCCGAGCTGGCGCAGGGCTGGATGCTCCAGGTGCCGAAGTTGGTGTACTGCAGTCCGACGACCCCGCCGAAGTTGTTGACCGACCCCGAGTCGCCCACGGCGATGGCCGGGTCGGTGCTCGCCGACACGGTCAGTTCGGTTTCGGACACAGTCTGCCCCACCAGCGATTGGCTGCTCGTGGTCGCCGAGCCGAAGGTGACATCGACCGCGCCGCCCGGGGTGAGATAAGTCGAAGTGCCCGATGTGATTGCCGTCACGGGCGCCGAGGTGAAGCCAGTGATCGCAACCGTGTTGGCGTCCTGCGTGCCTAGGAAGGCATTGCTGGTAGATGCTGTCACCGCCCCCGAGGTACCGCCAATCGTGGCGAGATCGCGATACTGGGAAAGGGTGAAGGTGCTGAACGACCCCCTCTTCGTGCCGAACGAACCGATCAGGCTGGTGTTGTTGATCCCGCCGTCGAGCGCGAAGGTACCAGTCGCCTCGTCGGCATTAGGCCCGAAGAAGCCACCCTGGATCGTGCCGGTCGCGCCGGTGATGTCGAAGGCGGTCCCGGGGAGACCAGTGACGGTGGTCGTCCCGGTGTAGGCAGCAGTATAGGGGGCTGCAGTTCCGCTCATCGTGGCAGTGAACCCGATGTCGTTGATCGACCCGATGGAGTTGGTCTGGTCGAAGAAGCTGTAAGCCTTGATCTGCTGGATCGCGCCGGTGATCGCGCCGGTGGCGAAATTCGCAGTAAGCGCGGTGGTGCCCCAGAACAGCCCCGAGTTGGTCGGGTTGTTCGCGACGCCGGTCGGCTGGGTCACCAGGCCGAAGGCGCCGCCGCTGTAGCTCGCCGAGCCGGTCGACGGCAGCGTCGCTGTCGCGGTCTGGTTGGCGTTGGCGCCGCCGAACGTGACCCGGTAAACCGGAATGTTGCAGGCGCTCGAGTCACAGGTGTTGAGCTCCCACATCCCGAAGTTCGAATAGGTCAGCCCTTGGCTGGTCTCAAACCCGATCTCTGCCGCGGTGCTGCCGAAGCCAGTAGTCGGGAGCGCGGGATCGGTCGAACTGATGATCGCGCCCGGGTAGTTCATCGCGCCATGACCGGCGATTGTGACCGGGCTGCCACCGATGTTGGCGCCCACTTCTGACGTGACCGATCCGCCAGGGGTGGCACCGAGCAGGATTCGCGGGTGCCGTGATCCCCGGTCGAGGCGCATTGCCGGCAGCGCGAGCGCCTCAGGCCATGCGATCGGACTCACGCCGATCCTCCTTCCCCGCTTCTGAGCCTCGAGCAGCAGCACCCACTCACACGGTTCGATTTTGCCGTCCGCTGGCTTCTCGAGTGAGGCGATCTCCTTATCCCACAGCTGCCGGGCGCTGATCACGAAGGTCAGCGTGGAC
>Ga0207703_10003569_pt1 | contig 13006 bp, 10 predicted proteins | sample KBSSwiS12_FD_184304 | JGI IMG/M metagenome (GOLD analysis project Ga0207703, IMG submission 184304) | Switchgrass rhizosphere microbial communities from Kellogg Biological Station, Michigan, USA - KBS Switchgrass S1-2 (SPAdes) (version 2) | ecosystem: Host-associated > Plants > Roots >... | reverse complement strand
AGATTTCACCTGTTGGAATGGCCAGGTTGAGGTCTTCGACGGCGATTAGATCATCGTATTCCTTGCGTAAGTGAGAAAGCTCAATCACGTTGATGACGCCTTTCAGCGCGAAATGATAGGCAATCTGGCCCGGTTCGGCTAGACATAGCTGAGTGACGTAGCTACTTACGGAAGGGAAGCAGGGGAGGTTCCGTGAATTTTAGGGGCTGGAAGACCAATCGGTCACTTACCAGGAAGTTAGCCAGTGAACAGACCATGATGGCGATCAGGTTGGCTATCAGGTAGTTGAAGTGGAACACGCCGGTCAAGAGCTTCATCAGCAGGAGATTGCCGGCGATGGAGAGCAGGCCATTGCTTAGGTTGAACTTAATGAACCGCACCAGCGGCGAGGTTGTTTTCTCGCGGTCTTTCCAGGTGAAGCGTTCGTGCCAGATGAAGTTGTGTATGACCGCGGCTTCTACTGCAAGGGCTGTGGCGCGCAGATAGTTGAAGTGGAGTCCAGTTTTCAGCACCGTTAGTACTGCCAACTGCACTCCGATTCCGATTCCTCCTACGAAATTGAATTTCAGCCAGCGGATCATTGGACTTTTTCTTCGTGGTACAGACGGTAGGTATTGCGGGCAGTGAAGAAGATCAACATGGCTGTCATGCCGATCAGGCCGATGACTCCGCCGATGTCGAACAGGCGATAGTGCGCTTTCAGCACGATGGGCCAGCGGAATAGTGCCAGATTGCCGATAACCAACAGGACCCGCAGTTCTGTGGGCCCGAAACTCCAGAACGACAGACGGAATTCAGCTAGCGTGTAGGTAGCTAGATAGGTTTGGATGGACAGCATCAGGAATCCGATCAGGAGTCCGATGGCAATGTAGGGATGCATATAGCCGGACAGAGCTAGTCCTCCCATGAGGGCTAGCGAGCCGAAGCCGTCCACCATGTGGTCCACGTAGAAGCCGTAGCGTGGGCGTTGTTGCTGGCGGACTCGGGCTAGTGTGCCATCGAGGCTGTCGCCAAGCCAGTTGAGGGCGAGGAACACAATTACGGCCAGCAGCCAGTTTTTGTTTTGGGCGGAGAGGGCATAGCTGACACCCGCCATAATTTGGGCGGCCAGACCAACGATGGTCAGGTGGTCGGAGTTGATTGCGGCGGGAGTCCTTTCGGCCAGCCAGATCAGGGCTCGCTTTTCCGCCCGCGCCAGGATGCTTTGCTGGACACGGTTGGCTTGCTGGAACTTGGATCGTTGTACCCCGTTTAGGACTTTGGGGTTTGATTGTTCACAGAATTCGATCAAGGGCCTTGCCATAGGTACCTCCGAACTGTGGGCAATATGGCCTAGTTCGACAATCTGGGCAATGCCTGGCGGGTAAAGCTTGGATCATCTCGTAAGTGGTTTATTGAGAATGTGATACGGGCGTCGATCAACCGCGATTCAGGTCTGGTTTTGGTCTATTCGGTCTCGGAAATCCACTTGTCAGTTCTTAGTTCTTGGTGCTCAGTCTGTCGTTTCCACAATAGCCTCGCCTAGTTGGGTTGTGGCCCAGTCGATTTGGTCGCGTGTGATTACGGCTGGCGGGGCGATCAGTAGGTGGTCGCCTTGGGTTCCATCTACGCAGCCTTGCATGGGGTAGACAAGGAGTCCGCGTTGGGCGGCGGCTTGGCCTACGCGTCCGGCGAAGTTTTGCTTTGGGTCGAAAGGCTGTTTTGAGGATTTGTCTTGTACCAATTCGATCCCCATCAGCAGACCGATACCGCGGATGTCGCCTACGGTTTTCAGGCTTCGTAATTCATTTAGAGATTTATGCAACTTGGCCGCGATGGTGTCTAGTTGTTCGGAGTTTGCCGATGGAGTCAGATTTTTCACCATGGGCAACACGGCTTGGCCCGCAGCCAGTGCGATGGAGTGAGCGTTGTAGGTGAAGCCGTGGAGGAATGCTCCTGAGCCGGTGGCGATTGCGTCGATAACTTTTTTGCTGGCGATGACTGCGCCCAAGGGAGCGTATCCACTGGAGAGTCCCTTGGCAGTGACCAGGATATCCGGCGCGATGTCCCAGTGATCCACGGCAAAGTTTTGCCCGGTGCGGCCCATCCCAGTCATTACCTCGTCGGCGATCAATAAAACTCCGTGGCGCTGGCAGATTTGGGCGATGGATTGCAAATATCCGGGCGGCGGAGTTACGGCACCTAGCGTGGCTCCGCTTACTGGTTCGAAGATGAAAGCGGCGGCCTGGCCGTTGCTGGCTTTGATGGCTTGATCTAGTTCGGCGGCATATTCCTGTCCGCAGTTACGGCAACCGTCTTTGCAGTCGTAGTTGCAGCGGTAGCAATACGGAATGCCGATGTGTTCGAACTCCCGGATCATGGGTAGATAGATCTGGCGGCGGCGTTTGTTTCCTGAGACCGATAGCGCGCCTAGCGTGGAGCCGTGGTAGCTCTGAGTCCGGCTTAGGACTTGGTGGCGCCTTGTCTGGCATGCTTCTACCTGATATTGGCGAGCCAGCTTCAATGCGGTTTCAATCGCTTCAGAGCCTCCGCTGGTGAAATAGACTGCTCCGCCGGCGAAATTTCTTCCGGCGAAGTCCAGCAATTCTCGCGCGTATTGTTCGGCGATGGGCGTGGTGAATTGGCTGGTGTGGGCGAACTCCAACTGCCTTGCCTGTTCCACCATCGCTTGCGAAATTTTAGCGACACCGTGTCCGATGAAATTTACTGCGGCGGATCCGGAAAAATCTAAATACTTATTTCCTTCCGAGTCCCAGATGTAGACGCCTTCTCCGCGAACCGCTGACGGGAAAGGTTTTTTGAAGGAACGGCGGAAGACCGATGACTTGTGCACAACTGGATTATGAAAGCGGGTGCGAGTGTGTGTCAAAGGTCGTACCGAGCAAACGAAAGCCGCAAAGAACAGCAATTAAGACGCTGACAGGAAGGTACTGTCTGAATTATTTAAGCCACTACCGACAGGAACACGCTGGTTGACAGGGTACGAACCGAGCGGCGACACTGCGATGTCATTTCCTGGAGGATCCTTGATCAAGAAAACGTGTCTCGCGGTGATTTTGTTTTGTGGCTGTTTCGGGTTTGCGCAGGATGCTGCTGCTCCGCTGAAAACTACTTACATTCTTGCCGGGCATTTGTTCGATTCGACCAGCGACAATGTTCGCGAGACACAGGTGATTGTGGTTGAGGGTGAGCGAATCAAGAGTGTGGGCTCGGCTATTTCCATCAAGATTCCATCTGGCGCTAACGTGATTGATCTTTCGCACTCAACTGTTCTTCCTGGATTGATTGATTGCCATACCCACTTGGGTTCGCGCGCGGACCGCTATGATCCGATTTATGAATTCAAAGATTCGCCCTTCGATAGCGCGTTTGCTGCGGTGGTGAATGCTAAGAAGACGCTCGAAGCCGGGTTTACTTCTGTGCGGGATGTGGGATCCGAACCATTTCTGGCCGTGGATCTACGCAACTCGATTAATGAAGGATTTATTCCTGGACCGCGTGTGGTGGCGAGCGGTCCGGCTCTCTCCATTACAGGCGGCCATGGAGACTTGAATAACTTTGCACCCCAAGTTCGAGTTGGGATGTTTCCCGAGGAGCGCGGCTTCTCCATCTCAGATGGAGCGGAGCAGATTCGTCACACGATCCGGGCACAGGAAAAGCATGGAGTGGATGTGATTAAGATCCTGGCCACTGGCGGAGTGCTTTCCCACGGTGACAAGCCCGGTGCTCCACAGTACACGCTCGAGGAACTGAAGGTGGCGGCGGAGACGGCTCACATGGGCGGGCGGAAGATCGCGGCTCATGCTCACGGGGCGGAGGGGATCAAGAATGCGATTCTCGCGGGAATTGATTCAATTGAACATGCCAGCCTGGCGGATGACGAGGATATTCGACTCGCCAAGGAACACGGCACGTATTTCGTGATGGACATTTATAACGACGATTACATTTTGAATGAAGCGGCGAAGTTTGGATTGGATAAAGAACGGATAGATAAAGAACGCACCGTCGGCCGGCTGCAGAGGGAGAATTTTCAGAAGGCGTTTAAGGCCGGCGTGAAGATGGCATTTGGCACCGATGCAGGGGTTTATCCGCACGGCGACAATGCCAAACAGTTTTTTTATATGGTGAAGTTTGGGATGACGCCGGCACAGGCGATTCGTGCGGCGACCTCCAGCGCGGCGGATTTGATTGGGCGCGCGCAGGATGTGGGCACGATTGAAGCGGGGAAGTATGCGGACATTATTGCGGTGGATAACGATCCGTTGGCGGATGTTCGGGCGCTCGAGCATGTGAGTTTTGTGATGAAAGGTGGAGTGGTTTACAAAGGCAAGTGAGTGCTGTCCCTGACGTGACTTTGTCATCTCGATTGCTCTCCCGGCACTGTCGTGCCGGGCTTTCTCATTCCGCCGCTTCGCGGCTACATCTGGGCGCCGACTAGTTCGCATTTTCCTATAAACTTTCGTGACTCTGGAACCATCGGCTGTATCCGGTTCACATGGTTGTTCCGTGTAGAATCGGCTCATCGTGGCCGAGTCTTCCGCCTCCAATACAGCTGCTCCTGGCAGCTGGTTTAGCCGTGCTATGCGCCAGTTTCGGCCTCTGCATGAGCACTCAGCGTTTTCCGCGACACTGTTGTTGATGAGCACGGTGTTGCTTTCGCGCATCATGGGGTTCATCCGTGAGGTTTATATTGCGCGGACTTTCGGTGCTGGGTGGAAGACCGATGCGTTTTACGCTGCTTTCACGATTCCTGACTGGCTGAATTACATAGTGGCGGGTGGGACGGCTTCGATCACATTTGTTTCCATCTATAGCAAGTTTCTAGCAGAGAAGAAGGAAGACGAGGCGCAGAAGACCTTCTCGGTAATCCTCAGCGTGATGGGTGCGGCGATGGTTGGGGGAATCCTGCTTGGAGAAATTTTTACTCCTCAGCTAGTCCACCTGATGTTCGGCAATAAGTTTTCGCTGGAACAGTTCCATCTTTGCGTTTTTTTGACGCGAATACTTTTGCCGGCACAGTTTTTTTTCTATGCGGGCGGTGTGGTTTCTGCCGTTCTGTTGGCGCGCAGATTGTTTTTGCTGCCTGCACTTGGTCCGCTGGTTTACAACGGCGGTATCATTCTTGGCGGACTGCTGTTTTCGCATTTTCTTGGCATCTCATCTCTTGCCTACGGTGCCGTCGCCGGCGCTTTCATTGGCATTTTTCTGGTTAACGCGATTGGTGCTGCGCGAGTTGGCGCTTGGTATCGCCCATCGTTCGATATCAAAAATGAAGCGTTCCGTAGATGGATCAAACTTTCCATTCCACTTATGCTTGGGGTTTCTCTGGTCAGTGTGGATGATTGGTTTCTGCGTTATTTCGCCGCGGGGAGCCTTGGCGACATTAGCCGTCTAAATTATGCCAAGCGGTTGTTCCAGGTGCCGGTTTCGATTTTGGGGCAGGCTGCGGGGCAGGCGTCTTATCCATTTTTTGCGCGCTTGTTTGAGGAGAAGCGGTTGCAGGAGTTGTCCGACACTGTGAATGGCTCGGTTTATCGCGCGGTGGCGGCCTCAATACTTGTGGCTAGTTTCATGATGTGTGCTGCGCTGCCACTGGTGGACATCGTTTACCGGCACGGACACTTTACGGCTTCCGATGCGCGGGAGACTTCGGTCTATTTTTTCTGGTTTTCCATTTCGCTGGCATTCTGGGCGGCGCAGGCACTGTATACGCGGGCTTACTACGCGTCGGGAAATACGCTAACTCCGATGATTGCCAGTTCGATGGTGACGTTGGCATCATTGCCAGTTTACAAAATTTTGTTTCACACTCACGGCGCTACCGGGCTTGCGATTGCTTCTGATATTGGGATCGCCGCAAATTGCATCACGATGGCTGTGCTGGTACACCGGCAAAAACTGGTGCTGGCGAATGAATTGAATTGGTCGGAATTGGCAAAGGCCGGAATTACTGCGGTGATTGGTGGAATTTTGAGTTACAAAGTCGCCGCTGGCCTGATGGCCAGCGGCGACTTTGTTGCCGATATCAAAGCATTAGTGCTTGCGGGCCTAACCTGGGCAGCCGCTGTGGCGGCCGGCCTCTGGCTCATGCGGTCCACTCTGTTGACGGACTTGCGCAAGAAATCTCGCTAGACAAGTCAATTTCAATGCGGCACATTGATGTTGATGTTGTACCGAACCCGATAGATCACTTTCTTTGTATCCCATGCTTGCAGTGTCAGGATGTGCGGGCATTGGCCTGAGACCAAACGATTTGCTGACCCGCATGAGGCAGCACTTAGGTGTGCTTCCTCATGCGGCTGGTAACTGTTTTAGTGGGGAACATTAATATTGATGTTGTATTGGATGCGATAGATCACACCACTCGCTTCCCAGGCTTGCAGAGTCAGAATGTGAGTTCCGCAGGGAGCATTTTCTACGGTTGAGCTCATGGTTGGTCCGTTTGAAGTTGCTACCACCGTGTTGTCGATCCATGCCTTCATGCCGATGATCTGGCTTGTGTTATTTACTACGCTGGCTGTGATAGGGAATGTCTTCTCTAGGTAACTATTCGGCTCGGGCCCGGAAGAAGTTTGGAATCCCCCGAGACACGGGTCGTACCCGTTTGGCGGGCAGTCTTCATAGCCGCGAGTGTAAGTGGAGCGAATGGCGCGACTGGAGCTGAAGACGTGGCCTCCCGAATCCCAGGCATTGAACGTCACTCTGTGGTTACCTTGCGTGGGCACTTCTACAATCGTTGAAAAAGAAGGATTGCCGTAGAAGCCGGTGAACGCCCCCTGCTGTTGCTTGCCGTCTACATACATCTTCATTGCGGTGATTTTTGAATTGCCCTTCGCTGCCACGTAGACCGAATAGTTCAGTCCTAGTTGGGCTCCGGCTGGCGGCCCACAGAAATTTATGCCGGGAGATGAGGGCACGTTACACGGAGGATAACCGTCTCCAACGACTGCAAAGTTGATTGCGCCCCGGTACCAATTCCCCTGTGAGTCCCAGGCGATGATAACGATCTTGTTGAGACCGTTTTTGATTGAGCCATCGATGAGGGAAGCGCCGGTTTGTCCGGGAGAGCCTTGAAAGAGTTTTACGTTGTTATCGTAGACGGCGAATTTGATGATCTCGGCTCCGAACGCCGGGGTTGAGTTGAAGTCAATCTCGGGAGTGTTAGCGACCGTGGAATTGGCGGTGGGCGAACAGATGCGGACTCCGGGACTGTCCGGAGCAGCGCACGCGGCGGCTGCGATAGCCGGTAGGACGATGATAGGGAGCAAGAGCGCAAACAAAAAGCGACGCATACTACCTCCGTGGGGCGTCACTTTAGTGAACAAACTGCTGTTCTGCGTTGCTCCCTTAGAGGATAGCACGGCAAAAAATCCAGCCTAGTCTGTATTCCACAAACTTTCTTCTCATATCATTATTTCGCTCTCACGATTCAAAATCTATTTCGTGATCGTGCCGCATGCGATGCGGTCACCTGCGTTTCCCGCCGGGTCAGTCTTCATGTCGTCCGCTTTGGCGTGAATGACTAGCGCTGTTCCGCCATTGCTGAACACAGAGTGATTGTCGTTTCCCAGATTCACGTCCATGTTCGTGATGGTGGCTTTCAATTTGCCGCTTTCAGGGACGGTGATGTTCTGCATGTCTCCGGCGTGATGGCCCTCGGGATTTTCCATGCCGTGATGTTTCGCGTCAGGGTTAAAGTGTCCTCCGGCCGATTTGAAATCTAGAGCTTCGCACTTGGCGTTTTGATGAATGTGGATGGCGTGTTCACCCGCCGGCAGGTCATGCAGGTCGAGCATGATGTTGACTCCTGTTTTTGCGGGTGCGATGGTGGCGGAACCCACGCTTTTGCCCTCAGCGTTTTTCAATTCAACCTTGGTTTTGGCGGAAGCTGTCATGGAAAGCGACAAGATTGCCGCGGAAAATATTGCTGCCATCAGAATTCTGGATTTCATGGGCGATCCTCCTGGATCAGTTTTGATTCAACAGAGTAACGAAGAAGGCGTTGTTACCGGTTCGTAAATCTTTTCCGTAGACCACAGCCACTCCGATTCCGAAAACCTTGAATTTCGCCTGGGCGCCTGTATCCCAGAGCCATCCATCCGATCCCAGGCCAGGATGGGGGTCGGTGATTTTGCCTGTGTCTACAAACGGGCCCAGCTTAACAGCAAGCAGGCTGTTCTGAAAAACGTTTTTGTCGACCTCCCAGTTGGAGAGGAAGTAGTTTTCACCCAGAGGGCCGCTGCCTTTCCTGCCGTGGTGAGTGGTGATATGTCCCCGCATAACCAGGTCGTTGTCGCCGATGCCGCCTAAGGTGAACAGTTCATCAAAAGGGATGGTGCCCCAGGTTTTTCCAGCGCGTAACAAATGGTTAGTTTGGTAGTCGTCACCTTTTGCTTGTGGGAACCAGTGTAGGCGCAAGGAGGCCTGAAGTTTTTCGAAGGTGTGATCGGGAGCAGACCAAGTGTGGCCTGCATCAGAAGAGACGCCTGCACTTAGAGTGAATCTACGCTCGGGCAAACGCCACAGGTCTGCTTTCACTTCGGTGATTTGTTTGAGCTGGTAGCCGCGAGTTAACAGATCCGGAGTAAGTACGCTTCCAAAGGAAATGTCGCGGAAGTCGCGGTGCGAGAGTTCGGCTGAGGCGGACCAGTTCCAGCGTGCGGCCTGGAAAGTTGTGATCTGTGCATGAACGGCTTCGCGGCGCATGTTGAAGCTGCCGAGCACAGATGCTTGGTCGGAGGAGGATTCGCGGATGTCCCAGTTTTCTCCTCGGAGGTCGAGGCCGAAAGAGACATGACGTTTTGCATCAAGACCTAACGGACTGGAAACTTCGGCTTGAACGCGGCGTTTTTCCGCGTCCCAGCGGTACATGGAAATAAAGTTGATGGCCTGGTTGTGATAGTTGTCGAATTCCAGATTTACCGTTTGTTCCGGGAGATCATGGAAGATGTTGAGCAGAACCTCCCACTTATTGGCGCCGAATCCCTTGTTCTCGTGGTTGCGGAAGACTACGTCGAACTGTCCGTCATCGCGAGCTTTCAAATCGAAGTTGTAGGAGGAGAAAATGCCGAGACCATGGATACGAGTTTGAGTGGCGAGAAGATCGGACAATTGCAGGGTTGAGGCCGGCGCGAAGGTGAAGGCGTGATCGAGCAGGGCCGGGATGACTCGCGGCTTTGGCTCGGCCAGGACGCTGGCGATTTTTGGTTTGTTGACGCGGTTCCAATATTTCACTGCCGCCTCCAGATTGCCTTGGAGGAAGTAGACGGTTGCCAGGAATTCGCTGGCATAAGAATCCTTTGGATTCAGACGCAATGCGCGACGAAGATGGCTAGCAGCATCGGCGTATCGTTTTTGTTTGAAATCGACTCCGGCTAATTCCAGGGGAAAGCGTTCATCGTTCGGCAGGTTTCGTTCACCATCTTTAAACCTGGCGTGGGCCTGGGGCCAGCGTTCCAGATGAGCTAACGCGGTTCCATAGAGATAGTTTAGTTCGGGGGAGCGATTCGGCGTGGATTCTGCCAGGCTGACTACTTCCTGCCACTGTTGTTTTTCGATCAACTGCTTTGCTTTTTCGACTGGATCGGGCCCGGGCGAGGATTGTCCTACCGTGAGACCTACTAAACAAAGCGTGACGGCGAAGTAGCGGATCAGTGGGCACCGGATTCGGGCAAAGCCAGTAGCGTCCATTTTCCGGCAGCGTTCCATTCCCGATCGAAACTCGTTTGATCGCGCTTTAGTAATTTTCGTTGTGCAGGGTCGTTGACGATTACTAGGTGGTTATTTTCGTCGAGCCCCGTCACCACTACATAGTGTAGTGGAGCTTTTCCCGGTTTGAGTGCGACCATTAGCGGGCGGCCTTTTTGTAGATGGTCCTTCAAGTCTGCGGTTTCGCCCTTGAAGGCGAAGGTGAGGAATCCGTGGTCCTTGAAATAGCTCTCGACATCGGACGCATAGATGCCATGTCCCTTTTTTGAGTAGAGAGTGTCATAGATTTGGGTTGGGTCAACGCTTTGCGGATCGCGGTTCTGCTTCACCGCCCAGTACTGCATCACCATGGCGATGCTGGCGGCGCCGCAGCCTTCTTTCACTTGTTTGACGAAAGGAACGTCGAGCCAGATGCCCGGCTCGGTGTCTGCGAATAATATTCCGCAAAACCATAACGCGGCCAAACATCTGGCAATACGACGAAACATCGGAGTGCTTAACGGACGGCGACGATAATTAGGATCAGAGCTGCAATAGCGACGATGATCCAGATCAGGTCACGATCGCTGAGATCGCCGGCGGCGAAATCGGCTTGAGCTTTGTCCGCGCGCGCGGCCAGCTTGGCGAGCTCTGCATCGTTGAGGTTTGATACGGCGTTCTTTACCAGTTGCGGATCCATGTGAGCGGTCTTCAACGCTTTGACGGCCCTATTCGAAGACAGGAATGTCTGCACGGTTTGCAGATTGTGCTCGCGAGTCTGCGTGGCAGCGACGGCAGCCTTTTGCAGGTCGGCCGGGCTCACCAGGTGGGACGGAGCTACGGCCTGAGCCATTAGATTCGTTGGTACAGCGAATATTGTCGCCAATACGCAAGCAGTGACTCCGCGTACGGCCTGCTTGAAGAAATCAAAGTGCATGTGTTAACAACCTCCCCATAGATTTTTCGGCCTAAGGTTATTGAAAACACTATACCGGAGGTTTGATGCCGGAGTGAAATAGGAAGTTTACTCGTTTAAGGCCTCTACAGTTTCCTGAAGTTGTTGGGCGATTTGCTGAGGAGCGGTGTCAGGCGGGAATATGACTGGAGTACCAATAGTTACGCGGATTTTTCCCGGGCGGGCGAAGTGCTTGCCTGCTTGTTTCAGTTCAAATAATCCATCAATTCGCATGGGGACAATCGGAATTTTAAGATTGTTCGCTAACAGACCAATGCCGGATTGAAAGGGATTGATTTTGCCGTCGGTGGTGTGGCGGCCTTCCGGGAAGACGAGCACGCTATAGCCGCGGTCTACGCATTCTCCAGCATAGGCGAAACTTTCGCGAAAGCCGGCGGCGCGGGGAAGCGGGAACAGGTTGAGCAGGATTACGCCTAGTGTCCACATCATGCGGTCGTAGATTCGAACGAAAATATTTTTTGTCCGCGCAGGGTTGCGTTTTGATTCCATGGCTTCGCCTCCAGCTGCGGTTGCTAAGTGATGGCGAATGCCCGGCGGCAGAGCTTTGTGGACGAAGCCTACATCGACATGGCTGATGTGATTGCAGACGATTAAGACTGGGCCGCGGGTGTTGCGCAGATTTTGTTTTCCTTTGATTCGGGGCCAACCTAGCAGGAAGACGGCTGGGCGTCCGAGCAAATACTGGCCGAGGATTCTGATCCAGGAAAACGGCCAGTGCAGTGTCCAACGTGGGTAGTAATATTTGGTTTTTGCTTGTATCTCACCGTGGAGTAGCCGTTCCAGGTCGCCTACCGTTTGGACTGACGCAAAGCCGGTCTCGCTAAGATCGAGTTGGTAACGGTCTTCCAGCGCTCCCAACAGTTCTACACGTTCTAGTGAGGAGAGATTTAGATCGCTTTCCAGGTCTGCGGTTGTTGATAGCTGAGTCGGACTTTTCTTGATGCGGCCGATCAAGTCTCCCAGAACGCTGGTTGATTTGGGGGCATCGGCTTTTTGCCCCTGATATGCGATGGCCGCCTGCTGGATCAGGTTGCGGCGCGGCTTCTGCGTTGAGGTGCGCGGGAAATCTTCCTCCGGCCACACCATCCAGTGACGCATGCGCTGATACTCAGCTAGCGATTGGTTGGCGCCTGCGATGACCGCTTTGATATCGGCGCTTAAGTCACGCAGAATTACTACCGCACAGGGATCGGCGTTTCCGTTTCGCGGAAGCGCTACGACTATGCAATCTTTTATTTCCGGTTGGCCGCGCAGGGCTGCTTCCAGATCGTCGGGATAGATGTTCATTCCCGCTGGCGTGACGATCACATCTTTTTTTCGCCCTTTGAAATAGAGATTGCCTGCGGCATCGAGTTCTCCTATGTCTCCGGTTCCGTACCAGCCTTCTCGATCCGAGATTGGTTTTAGATTTTGGTCTCCCCAGTAGCCGCTGGCTACTCCGCTGCCGCGGACCAGGATTTCTCCATCCTCACCGAGTTTGATTTCGCGTCCAGCGAGGACTTTTCCGATGGATCCTTTGCCTACGCGGAAGGGGTGGTTGACGCTGATAAGCGATGTCGTTTCGGTGAGGCCGTATCCCTGGATTACGGCGATACCCAGGCGATGCCAGAATTCTTCGCTGACGCTGTCGAGCGCGGCGCCTCCGCAGATGAAGGCCCAGAATTTCCATCCGAATTGGCGGCGGATGCGGCGGAAGATCCAAGAACGGTGGAGGAAGTGTTTGGGTTTGGACTGGTCGAAACGTCGGCGGAATTTTTCTAGTTTTCCTTGATCTTCGAAATCGCGTTCAATTTTTTCTTTTAGCGATTGCAGGACGCGGGGGACGGCGACTAGAACCGAGGCTCGTTCTCGTTTGATGGTACCGATAATTTCGGAGGGCTTGAGGGATTCCTGAAAGATCACTGTTCCGCCCATGGCGCGTGGGAGGAACAGTCCGAGAAATTGTCCGAAGACGTGGCTTAGGGGCAAAAGATTCAGGAAGCGTACAGGGTGGAACCAGCGTTCGTATTTCAGGTATTTCTGGATTTCGGCTTCTAGTGGGGTGACGTTGCCGAGTACGTTGCCGTGCGTGATCACCACGCCTTTTGGTTCGGCAGTAGTGCCTGAAGTGAAGACTACCTGGAGAACATCCGCGGGTTGGACGGTGGAAACTTGGGCAGTAAAACAGTGATGAGCTAATGTTTGAGGCAATTCTTCGAAAAATAAGGCTGGGATTGAACTCGTCTGGTGTTTCTTCGCGCATACTAATAGCTTCGCTCGAACTTGATGGAACAGTCGCAGCGGGAAGTCAGACACGGCTGCGTCATCCACGGGGACGACGATGACTCCTGCTGAGGCACA
>Ga0207703_10003565_pt1 | contig 13012 bp, 7 predicted proteins | sample KBSSwiS12_FD_184304 | JGI IMG/M metagenome (GOLD analysis project Ga0207703, IMG submission 184304) | Switchgrass rhizosphere microbial communities from Kellogg Biological Station, Michigan, USA - KBS Switchgrass S1-2 (SPAdes) (version 2) | ecosystem: Host-associated > Plants > Roots >... | reverse complement strand
GAAGTCCATGACCTTGACCACGGGCGAGACGCTGGATTCCACGTTGATACCCTTGAACGCCAGGTATTGCGAGGGGGTGGTGCAATTGGCGGCGGCAAAGGTGCCTATGCAGGTGGCACTGTTGCACAGGCCGGTGTTGATGGCCGCGGCGTTGCCGTTCATGGCGGGCGTTGTGTTGGCCGTGCCGGCCGGGTCGCAGGACGACATGTCCAGCGCGGTGTTGCGGGTCAGCCCATAGGCGGCGCGATAGGTGAACAGATTGTTCCAGGCGTCCACCACGTCGTTGATGGTGAGTCCCAGGGCCACCCAGGGCACAATCCCCTTGGCCTGGCTGTTGGTGCAGTCGCCGTTGCCATCGCGCGCGCCTTCGGTGCCATCCGAACCCGAGGGCACGGGCGAGGTGGTGTCCAGCACCAGGCTGCCATCCGCGGGGCAGGGCAGGCGCTTGTTCACGATGACGAAGTTCACCAGCGCCGCGTCGATGTTGTTGAGCTTCTGCTGCGTGGCGGAGTGGCGCGAGTTGGACAGCATGACGGCGCTGGTGGGCAGTAGCGCGAACATGAGCAGGCCGATGACCAGCAGCACCACCGCCAGTTCGGCCAGGGTGAAGCCGAGCATCCGCGCTGAAACCCGCGCCGGGTTCCGCAACGAGGTGGTTGAAGTTGCGCGCATAGCGCGCTGATTCTACGTCAATTTATACCCGGCTTCGCTGGCATTCAGCCGGTGAAATGTCACGCGCCCAAATAAAAAGCCCGGCCGGAGCCGGGCTTTGAAGGTGCAGCGGGGTCTCAGTTCCTGTTGCTGCCGCCGAAAATGCCCAGAATCTGCAGCAGGCTGGTGAACAGGTTGTACAGGGCGATATACAGGGTCAGCGTGGCCGAGATGTAGTTGGTCTCGCCGCCTTGCACGATGGCGTGCACCTGCCACAGGATCACCAGCGACGAGAACAGGATGAACGCCGCCAGGATGGCCAGGATGAACGCAGGGCTCTGGAAGAACAAGCTGGCCACGACCGCCAGCATGAGCACAATGCCGCCCACAGCCAGGAACTGGCCCAGCTTGCTCAGGTCGCGCTTGGTGGTGCTGGCGATGGAGGCCATGGCGAAGAACACCACGGCCGTGCCGCCCGCCGCCATCATGACGAGTTGCCCGCCGTTGCCCAGGTGCAGCACGTGCTGGAGCAACGGACCCAGCCAAACGCCCATCAGGAAGGTAAAGCCCAGCAGCAGGCCCACGCCCAAGCCGCTGTTGCGGTTACGTTCGATGGCGAAAATAAAGCCGTAGAACACCGCCAGCAAGACGATAACCGACACGACGCGGTTGGCCTGCATGAAGCTCCAGTCAACGCTGGTCCCCACCGCGGCGCCGATGGCCGTGGGGATGAGGCTGATGGCGAGCAGCAGATAGGTGTTGCGCAGCACGCGCTGCTGCAGCGACAGCGCTTCGCCGGCGGTTGCGGGTGTGCGGCCGAACGCATTGGCATCGGAACGGACGGGTTGCAGATCGCGTGGCATTTCAGGTTGCATGATTTCCCTCACCGGCCTTGCGGCCCAAATGGTTCACGGTTCATACATGGGGGCGATACTGCCGTTGGACTAGGCCCCCGCGCCGAAGTTTCCTCCAAGACCCCTCGGACGCGGCGCCAGTATAAGCTAAATTTAACCTGACAAATAGCTTACGATATAGATAATTTATTCATTATTATCAGTTGGTTGGCAATTCAAATTCCAGCGCCGCGCCAGGGAAATGCTCCCATGCCGCGGCCATGGAGATGCCACCGCCCGCGACCGCCACATTTTCCCCACTGAGTAGGTTGCGAAGCACCGTGCCATCCGGGAGAAAGGGCAGTTCCACCCGGGTGCCCTGCCACACCTGCTCGCCACAGGGCTGCTCGCCGGCCTGTATGCCCATGCGCATGAACAGGCGTCCGGCAAGGGCGATCAAACCGCGCCCGCCGTGGCGCCGGGCATACCCCACCACGTGCGCGGCGTGCGCCCCCGACGCCTTGAGCGGCGTGTAGTCGCCGCGCTCGAACAGCGTCGGTTGCTCGCGGCGCAGGGCGAGCAGCCGGCGGATGAGGTGCAGCTTGGGCAGGCCGTCCTGCATGCGCTCGAGTAGGGCATGCATCCTGTCGGGCTGGGCTGAGCCGGCCGCATCCTGCCATATGGCGGCCACCTCCCCAAGCGCGGCTTCGCGGCGCGCGTAATCCACCGGCCTGCGGTTGTCCGGGTCGACCAGCGAAAAATCCCACAGCTCGTTGCCCTGGTAGCAATCCGGGATCCCGGGCGAGGTGTACTTGATCAGCATCAGCGACAGGCTGTTCAGCAGGCCCGCCCAGGCCACCGGCGCAAGGCTGTCGCGGAAATCGTCCAGGAACAGGTTGTGCTCTCCGGGAGTAAGCAGGGCTTCCGCGAATTCGCCCAGGGCCGCCTCGTATTCCTTGTTGGGGTTGATCCAGCTCGTGTGCACCTTGGCTTCGCGCGCCGCCTTCAGCATGTAGTCGCGGATGCGTTGGCGATATTCCACGGCGGCTTCGGCGTCCATGGCCCCCTGCATGAGTTCGGGCGGGAAGCTGCCCACCAGCGTCTGGTACAGCAAGTACTCGTCGTTGCGCGACGGGGCGGAGCGGCCGTCCACTTCGCGCCGGCGGCTGCGGTTCATGCGCGCCCAGCGCCGCAACTGCAGCCGCCAGGCTGCCGGCACTTCGGACAGCACGTCGATGCGCGCGCGCACGTCTTCGGAACGCTTGCTGTCGTGGGTGGAGGTGGCGAGCATGGCATGCGGCCAGTGCGCGGCGCGGTCGGCCGATGCGCCGTGAAAGGCGTTCACGCTCACCCCGAAAGCCGCCGGGTCGCCGCCCACTTCGTTGAGCGACGCCAGCCGGTTGTAGATGTAGAAGGCGGTGTCCTCCACGCCCTTGGCCGTGACGGGCGCCGTGAGCTGCTGGAACTTGCGCGCGAACATGCGCATGGCCGCGAAGGGCACGTCGCCGGCTTCAGGCTCGGCTCCGGGCTCGGCCAGCAGCACGGCGCGGATGAAATCAAAAATGCTGGCGTCGGCGCTGCGGCTGCGACGGCGCGCCCGCGCCACGGCCCATTCGATGTAACGCCGGTCGGTCTCGGAAATGTCCTCCCCGATGTAGGAACGGTACACGGGGAAGGCCACCACCACCTCGGCCAGCGCCTGGCGCAGGGTGTTCAGGGTGTAGTCGCGGGTGTCGCGCCGGGCGCGCGCAATGCGCACCAGCCGGTTGGTCAGCACCCCGAGTTCGGAGGCGAGCGAGGTGTTCAATATGACCTGCTTGGCGCGCAGCGCCGTTTCCTCGAAATCGGCGCTCTCGCCCACGAAGGCCTGGTAGATGCGGGTGAAGCGGCCGGCGGCCGAGCCGTCCACGAACAGGCCATTGGCCAGGTTGGCGAAGCGGTAGCCGGTGGTGCCCTGCACCGGCCAGGATTGGGGAATGCTTTCGAAGGAAGCGACGATTTTCTCGATCGCCACGTAGAGCGGCCGCGCCTTCTCCAAGTCGTTGGCGGTGTCGTTGGCGGTGTCGTCGATATGGTCGTCGGTGGTGTCGCCGTTCTGCGCGCGCGTCAGCCGATAGCGCTCCTGCAGGCGCCGGAAATAGCCGGCCGGATCGAACAGCCCGTCGGGATGGTCGATGCGCAGGGCGTGCGCCGCGCCCGAGCGCAGCAGCTCGAATATTTTCCGGTGGGTGGCTTCGAACACCGCCTCGTCTTCCATGCGCAGGGCGGCCAGCTCGTTGATCTCGAAAAAACGCCGGTAGTTGACCTCGTCGGCCGCCACGCGCCAGTAGGCGAGGCGATAGGCCTGGGCCTCCAGCAGCTCGTCCAGGGTGTCGAGGCTGGCCGGGTCGCCGGCGCGCCCGTTCACGCCGGCCACGGCTTTCTCGATGGAAGATCCCACCGACGGGTGCTGCGCCACCAGCAACGCGAGCCGGCGTTTCTGCGCTTCCTTGCCGGCGCTGCGTTCGCCCACGAGGGCGGCACCGGTCTCGTAGCGGGCCGGCAGGCCGGCGAAGGCCGATACCAGGCTGTCCAGTTCGGCGCGCGCATCCGCCGGCACCGCGGTGGCTGAAAGCGATTCCAGGGCCGGCTTCAGGAGGCGCGGATATTCGCGCGGATCGATGGGGAAACGGTGCTGGTAGTAGTGCACGCTGAACGAGCCCTCGGCCGCGTCGAAGCGCAGCGAGAGTTCGCCGGCGGAGAGCACCGCCCCGTAATGCCCGCCCAGCACCGGCAGCAGCACCCGCCCGGCCATGTCGGCGCGCGGCGGCGCCCAATCGATGTCGAAGAAGTCGGCGTAGGGCGTGGCCTGGCCGTTTTCCAGCACCTCCAGCCACCAGGCGTTGTCGGCGCCCAGCACGGCCATGTGGTTGGGCACCACGTCCAGCATGAGGCGCAGGTCGTGGCGCTTGAGGGCGTCGCTGAAGGCCGCGAAATCCTCCTCGCTGCCGATTTCGGGATTGAGGCTGTTGTGGTCGATGATGTCGTAGCCGTGCATGCTGCCGCTGCGGGCGCGCAGGAAGGGCGAGCAGTACACGTGGCTGACGCCGAGCGCGGCCAGATAGGGCGCGATGCGCGCGGCGTCGCGAAAGGTGAAACCGCGGTGCAACTGCAGGCGGTAGGTGGCCCTGGGGATGGGGCTGTCTGCCACGTTCGCCGCACCAGGGGCGGCTGCGCCCGCCGCCGGCGCGTGCGCCGTGCGCGCGTTCAATCGTCCGCTTCCAGCGTCCACAGCACGCCCCAGGGTTGCACCTGGTCCGCCGCGGCCCCGCGCGGGTACAGCACTTTTCCGGCGGCCTTGGGCGCCGTCCACGCCGCGGGAGAGAAATTGGCGCGCAGCGCCAGCCTGGCCCCGTCTGGCAGGGTCCAGTCCACGGCCAGGCCGGTGCCGTGCACGGCAAACCGTCCGGCGTGGCGGCTGCCGCGCAAATGCGGAACGATGCGGGTGCGGCGCAGTTCCAGCAGGTCACTGTACAGCGTGTGCCAGTCGCGGTGGCCGGGCGCCGCCACTTCCTCCCAGCGCAGCTTGGAGGCGGTGAAGGTGGATTCGGCATTGGGGTCGGGAATGGCGGCGCGCGCCTTTTCGTCGCGAAAGCGGGCGAATGACGCGAACTCGCGCCGCCGGCCCTCGGTGATGGCGTTGGACAGCGGCGGCTGGAAGTCGCAGAAATAGAGGAAGGGGCTGGAGGCGGCGAATTCCTCGCCCATGAACAGCATGGGCACCTGCGGCGCGAGCAGCATGCACATCACGGCCAGGCGCAGCGCATGCGCGGGCACAAGTGCGCCGATGCGCTCGCCCAGGGCGCGGTTGCCGATCTGGTCATGGTCCTGCAGGAAGTCCACGAAGGCGGCCGGCGACAGGTCCGTCGAGGGCTCGCCGCGCGGCTTTCCGCCGCGGTGCCGCGAGGGCTCACCCTGGTAGGCGAAGCCCTCGGCCAGGCAGCGGCCCAGCCGCTCGATGGGCGCGTCGGCGTAGTCCTCGTAGTAGCCGTCGCGCTCACCGGTGACCAGCACGTGCAGGGCGTGGTGGAAATCGTCGTTCCATTGCGCGTCGGCCCCCACCGGGCGGAGCTGCCTGCCCCGCGACAGGTAATGTGCCTGGTTCTTGTCGTTTTCCAGGATGAGGTGCACGTGGCGGTTGCGTCCCGGGCCGTCGCGCACCGCGGCCGCCAGCTCGGTGACGAAGTCCGGCTCGCTGTCGTCGAGAATGGCGTGCACGGCGTCCAGGCGCAGGCCGTCGAAATGGAACTCTTCCAGCCAGTACAGCGCGTTGTGGATGAAGAAATCGCGCACCGCGCGCGAGCCCTCGCCGCCGAAATTGATGGCCGCGCCCCAGGGCGTGTGCAGCCCGGGGTCGAAGAACTGCGGCGCGTATTCGCCCAGGTAGTTGCCGTCGGGGCCGAAGTGGTTGTAGACCACGTCGAGCAGGATCATGAGGCCGCGCGCGTGCGCCGCCTCCACCAGGTTTTTCAGGTCCTCGGGCGTGCCGTAGCCGGCATCGGGCGCGAACGGCAGCACGCCGTCGTAGCCCCAGCCGCGGCGGCCGGGGAAATCGGCAACCGGCATGAGCTCCACGGCCGTCACGCCCAGCGGCACCAGGTAGTCCAGGCGCTCGATGACGGCGTTGAAAGTGCCCTCGGGCGTGAACGTGCCCACATGCAGCTCGTACACCACGGCTTCTTCCCAGGGACGTCCCAGCCACTCCGTGTCCGACCACTGAAAGGCCAGGGGATCGGTGAGCGCGCTCGCGCCGTGCACGTCGTCGGGGTTGCTGCGCGACGCCGGGTCGGGCACGCTGATGCGGCCGTCGATGCGGAAGGTATAGCGCGCCCCGGCCGCCGCCTTGGGAACCGTGGTGCCGAACCAGCCGCCGGCCTCGGCGCGCATGGGATGGCTGCGGCGATGTCCGTCGTGGGTGAGTTCCAGCGACACCTTGCCCGCGGCCGGCGCCCACAGGCGGAACACGCCGGCGCCGCTGGCGGCGTCCAGCGTGGCTCCGAAGGGCATGACATGGCGGCGCCTCATGGCGCCCCCGTCTGGATGAGCAGCACCAGCGAGCGGCCCTGCAGCGGATACTGAGCGCCGGTTTCCAGGGGCTCGGGCGACTCGTGGCGGCCGTCCGCCTCCGGCGCGGTATCCACCAGCGCGCGCCAGCGCGCGGCCGGGCCTGCCTGTCTTATTCCTGCAGGTCCCATGGCCGGCAGCTTGAACGGAATGGTGTCGTGATGGGCGTTGAACAGCAGCAGGAAATTGTCGTCCTTCACCGGCTGGCCGCGCGCGTCCATTTCGCCCACGCCGGCGCCGGACAGCCACACCCCCAGGCAGCGCGCGAAATCCTTGGCCCATTCGTCGTGCGTCATTTCCACGCCGTCGGGCTTCAGCCAGACAATATCGGGCACGCCGCTTCCCGGCTTGCCGTTCTGGCTCGGGCCGTGGAAGAAATCGCTGCGCCGGAAAATGGGATGCGCGCGCCGCAGCGCGATCAGGCGCGTCGTGAAGTCGAGCAACCGCTGCCGGTCGCCCTCCAGGTTCCAGTCCAGCCACGACAGTTCGTTGTCCTGGCAATAAGCATTGTTGTTGCCGCGCTGGCTGTGGCCCATTTCATCCCCGGCCAGCAGCATGGGCACGCCCTGCGACAGCAGCACCGTGGCGAGCAGGTTGCGTTTCTGGCGCTCGCGCAGGGCGCGTATGGCCGCATCGTCGCTGGGCCCCTCGGCGCCGCAGTTCCACGAGCGATTGTTGTTGTTGCCGTCGCGGTTGTCCTCGCCGTTGGCCTCGTTGTGCTTGTCGTTGTATGACACCAGATCGTCGAGCGTGAAGCCGTCGTGCGCGGTGACGAAGTTCACCGTGGCGCACGGCCCGCGGCCGTCGTGCCGGTACAGGTCGCTCGAGCCCGTGAGGCGGCGCGCGAAATCGCCGATCAGACCGCCGTCGCCCTTCCAGTAGGCGCGCATGGTGTCGCGATACTGGTCGTTCCACTCGCTCCAACCGGGCGGGAAGTTGCCCACCTGGTAGCCGCCCTCGCCCACGTCCCAGGGCTCGGCGATGAGCTTCACCCGCGACAGCACCGGGTCCTGGCTCACCGCGTCGAGAAACGAGCCGCTGCGGTCGTAGCCGTGCGCCTCGCGCGCCACGGTGGTGGCGAGGTCGAAGCGGAAGCCGTCCACGTGCATTTCCTCCACCCAGTAGCGCAGCGAGTCCATCACGAGTTGCAGCACGCGCGGATGCGAGACATTGAGCGAATTGCCGCAGCCGGTGAAGTCCATGCAGTAGCGGGGGTCGTTTGCCACCGGCCGGTAGTAGCTGAGGTTGTCGATGCCGCGGAAGCTCAACGTGGGGCCGCGGTGGTTGCCCTCGGCAGTGTGGTTGTAGACCACGTCCAGCAGCACTTCCAGCCCGGCCGAGTGCAGGGTCTTCACCAGGGTCTTGAATTCCGCCACGCCGTCGGCGACCGCATAGCGCTGCTCGGGGGCGAAAAAGCCGATGCTGTTGTAGCCCCAGTAGTTGCGCAGCCCGCGTTCCACCAGCTGGCGGTCGTCCACGAAGGCGTGCACGGGCAGCAGCTCGATGCTGGTGACGCCCAGCCGCCGCAGGTGATCCACCACGGCCGGAATGGACAGGCCGGCGAAGGTGCCGCGCAGGCCCGGCGGCACCTGCGGATGCAGTTGCGTGTAGCCGCGCGGGTGCATTTCGTAAATAACCGTGTCGCACCAGGGAATGTCGGGGCGCCGGTCATCGCCCCAACTGAAGGCCGCGTCGGTGACGCGCGACTTGGGCATGCCGCGCGCGCTGTCGCGCCGGTCGAAAGACAGGTCCTCGCGGCGGCTGCCGATGGTGTAGCCGTAGTGCGCGTCGCTCCAGCGCAGCGGGCCGGCGATGTCGCGCGCGTAGGGGTCGAGCAGCAGCTTGTGCGGGTTGAAGCGGTGGCCGCGCTCGGGCTGGTAGGGGCCGTGCACGCGGTAGCCGTAGAGCTGGCGCGGCCGCGCCTCGGGCAGATAGCCGTGAAACACGTGCCCGGTGCGCGCCGGCAAGGTGATGCGCTGCAGTTCGCGCACGCCCGCATCGTCGAACAGGCACAGTTCGACCTTCTCCGCGTGCTCGGAAAACAGCGCGAAGTTCACCCCGGCGCCGTCCCAGTTCGCGCCCAAGGGATGAGGTTTGCCCGGCCACACTGCGGAAACGGGCTGTACTGCCGCTTTTTTCACGGTTTTCTTGGAGTTGCACGAAGGCAAAACCCCAAGCGTGGCACGGGAAAATGACCGGCCCGCGAGCGCGGGCAGGCCTAACGGCCCAACAACGCCGGGACCGGCGTCGTCCGTGACGGCAAAGCGGAGTCGCAGATTCGCCGGCGGCGCTGCCGGACGGCTATTCCACCTTCACGATCACCACGGTGCAATTGTCGCCCTTGCCGTTGGCGCGCTCGCGCGCCAACCCGATGAGCTGCTCGCAGGCCTGGCGCGCCGGCTGCGTCGCCACGGTTTGTGCCAGTTCCTGCTCGGTGAAATAGGCGTACAGACCATCCGAGCACAGCAGGAAGTAGTCGCCGCCGCGCAAGTCGTCGGCCAGGGCTACGTCGACCAGCGGCGCATCCTCGCCGCCCAGCGACGTCACCAGCACGTTGCGGCGCGGATGCACCGCGCCCTGCTCGGGCGTCATGTAGCCGCGCTGGATCATCTGCTGCACATAAGTGTGGTCGTTGGTCCTGGCCACGACCTGCCCGCCGCGCATGTGGTACAGGCGCGAGTCGCCGCAATGCGCCCAGGCGCCCGACATGGTGTCGCCCTGCGCGCGCAGCAGCAGGGCCACGCCGGTGCTGTTGGGATCTTCCTCGTTGAGCACGCGGCCGAAGCGGATCATCTGGTGCGCCTCGTTGAGCGCGTCGCGCAGCAGCCGGTCCGGCCCCGGGCCGGTGGGCGAGAAGCCTTCCAGCGCGTTCTGCAGCGTCAGCACCACCTGGCCCGCCGCCAATGCGCCGCCGGTGTGGCCGCCCACGCCGTCGGCCACCACGGCCATGACCAGGCCCTTTTGCCGCGGATGCTGGAACAACCCGGCGCGGTCCTGCTGCTCCTTGCGGTCTCCGATGTTCTGGGCCACGCAGGCATCCAGCCTCAACGGCATTGCATGCTCCCTTGCGATTCCATTCACCACGTGACACAGCCACATGATGCGGCCACAGGTTACCATGCGTCATAGCGGCCATTCAGTCACTCCCCTGCTGGAGCGTTGGCCGCGCCCCATGCTGCTCAGACGAGAGCGCCCCTAGGACGCGCTCAGCCGGCGTCCAGGATGCCGCGCTCGCGCAGCAGTTCCACCACGCCTTCGGCGGCCTGCTCGGCGGTCTGCTCGGTGGTCAGCAGGCGCAGCTCGGGCTGCTCCGGCGCTTCGTAGGGCGAGTCGATGCCGGTGAAGTTCTTCAGTTCTCCGCGACGGGCCTTCTTGTACAGCCCCTTGCGGTCGCGGCCCTCGGCCACGGCCAGCGGCGTGTCCACGAAAATCTCGAAGAACTCGTTCTCCGCCATCAGGCCGCGCGCCATGAGCCGCTCGGCGCGGAACGGCGAGATGAAGGCGGTGAGCACGATGAGGCCGGCGTCGGTCATGAGCTTGGCCACCTCGGCGATGCGGCGGATGTTCTCCACCCGGTCCTGGTCGGTGAAGCCCAGGTCCTTGTTCAGGCCGTGGCGCACGTTGTCGCCGTCCAGCAGGTAGGTGTGGCAGCCCAGTGCGTGCAGGCGCTTTTCCACCAGGTTGGCGACGGTGGACTTGCCGGCGCCCGACAGCCCGGTGAACCACAGCACGCAGGGGCGCTGGCGCTTGGCGGCGGCGCGCGCCTTGCGGTCCACGTCCACCGCCTGGACATGGATGTTGTGCGAGCGGCGCAGCGCGAAATGCAGCAGGCCCGCGCCCACGGTGTTGTTGCTGATGCGGTCGATGACGATGAAGCCGCCGGTGTCGCGGTTGTCGGTGTAGGGGTCGAAGGGAATGGCGCGGTCCAGCACCAGGTTGCTCACGCCGATCTCGTTCAGCCCCAGCTTCTTGGCCGCGAGGTGCTCCATGGTGTTGACGTTGACCTTGTACTTGGGCTCGGTGAACGAGCCGGGCAGGGTGGTGGCGCCGATCTTCACCAGGTAGGGACGGCCGGGCAGCATGGGCGCGTCGTCCATCCACACCAGCGTGGCCTCGAACTGGTTGGCCACTTCGGGCAGCGCCTGGGGCGCGGCGATGACGTCGCCGCGGCTGATGTCGATCTCGTCGGCCAGGGTCAAAGTCACCGACTGGTCGGCCACGGCGCGCTGCGCCTCCTCGCTGCCCACCAGGATGCGCGTCACCGTCGATTCGCGCCCCGAGGGCAGCGCGCGCACTTTGTCGCCCACGCTCACGGCGCCGCCGGCGATCATGCCGGCGAAGCCGCGGAAGTCCAGGTTGGGGCGGTTCACCCATTGCACCGGCAGGCGCAGCGGTGCGCGCTGAGCGCTTTCCTCGTCGATGTCCACGGTCTCCAGCACGCCGAGCAGCGTGGCGCCGTGGTACCAGGGCGTGCGCTCGCTGGGCGCGATCATGTTGTCGCCCTTGAGGGCCGACAGCGGCACCGCGGTGATGTTCTCCAGGCCGATCCGCTGCGCGAAGGCGCGGTATTCCTCTTCAATCTCGCGGAAGCGCTTTTCCGAATAATCGACCAGGTCCATCTTGTTGATGGCGAGCAGCACCTGCTTGATGCCCAGCAGCGACACCAGGTAGCTGTGGCGCCGTGTCTGGGTGAGCACGCCCTTGCGCGCGTCGATGAGGATGACGGCGAGCTGGGCGGTGGAGGCGCCGGTGACCATGTTGCGCGTGTACTGCTCGTGGCCCGGCGTGTCGGCGACGATGAACTTGCGCCGCCCGGTGGCGAAGTAGCGGTAGGCCACGTCGATGGTGATGCCCTGCTCGCGCTCGGCGGCCAGGCCGTCCACCAGCAGCGCGAAATCGAAATCGCCGCCTTGGGTGCCCCATTTCTTGGAGTCCGCCTCGACCGCGGCGAGCTGGTCCTCGAACAGCAGCTTGGTCTCGTAGAGGAGGCGGCCGATGAGCGTGCTCTTGCCGTCGTCCACGCTGCCGCAGGTGATGAAGCGCAGCAGGCCCTTCTGCTCGTGGGCGCGCAGGTAGCCCTCGATGTCGGCGGCGATGAAGGCGGACTCATCCATCAGAAGTAACCTTCTTGTTTCTTCTTTTCCATCGAAGCCGCTTGATCGTGGTCAATAACCCGACCTTGCCTCTCAGAGGTGCGAGCCAGCAGCATTTCGCGGATGATGGCGGTGACAGAGTCCGCCTCGGACTCGACCGCGCCCGACAGGGGATAACAGCCCAGGGTGCGGAAGCGCACTTTTTTCATCATCGGCTTCTCGCCCTCGCGCAGCGGCATGCGGTCGTCGTCCACCATGATTAGCGCGCCGTCGCGTTCCACCACCGGCCGTTCCTTGGCCAGGTACAGGGGCACGATGGGGACGTCCTCGCGCCAGATGTACTGCCAGATGTCGAGCTCGGTCCAGTTGGACAGCGGGAACACCCGCATGGACTCGCCCTTGTGCTTGCGCGCGTTGTACAGCTTCCACAGCTCGGGGCGCTGGTTCTTGGGGTCCCAGCGGTGCTGCGCGGTGCGGAAGGAGAAAATGCGCTCCTTGGCGCGCGACTTCTCCTCGTCGCGGCGCGCACCGCCGAAAGCGGCGTCGAAGCCGTACTTGTCCAGGGCCTGTTTCAGCCCTTGGGTCTTCATGATGTCGGTGTGGATGGCCGAGCCGTGCGTGAACGGGTTGATGCCCTGGGCGAGGCCCTCCTGGTTGATGTGCACGATGAGCTTGAGGCCCAGCTCCTTCGCCATGCGGTCGCGGAAGGCGTACATGTCGCGGAACTTCCAGGTGGTGTCCACGTGCAGCAGCGGAAACGGCGGCTTGGCGGGGTGGAAGGCCTTCATGGCCAGGTGCAGCATCACCGCGCTGTCCTTGCCGATGGAATACAGCATCACCGGGTTGTCCGCCTCGGCCACCACCTCGCGCATGATGTGGATGCTCTCGGCCTCGAGGCGCTGCAGGTGGGTGAGCGAGGTGGCGGTTGAGGTCTGGTTTTGCATGGATGGTGTCGATCGATGCGGCGGAATGTTACGGAGCGTGAAACCGCGACCTTGAGAACTTGCTTATAAGTATAGGATATATTGACCTGCGCCAGTCGGAACACACTTAAGGAGGGCACATGGGGGCAAGGCACGGCCGATATCCCAGCGGCGACGAATTGTTGAAGGAAGCGCGCCGGGCCACCGGCCTGTCGGACTTCGGGCCCGGCCGGTACCGGGAAGGCCTCGAGGTGCTGCTGGAAAGCCTGGCCAGGGACGCGAAGTTCAGCCCTGCCAGCGACGAGGCCGTGTTGGAACCCATTCGCCGCCGGCTGAAAAACCGCCTGCTGGTCGAGGATTGGCTGAAAAAGCATCCCGGCATGGCCGAGGCGCCCGTCGAGGGCCCGGT
>Ga0207703_10003563_pt1 | contig 13015 bp, 9 predicted proteins | sample KBSSwiS12_FD_184304 | JGI IMG/M metagenome (GOLD analysis project Ga0207703, IMG submission 184304) | Switchgrass rhizosphere microbial communities from Kellogg Biological Station, Michigan, USA - KBS Switchgrass S1-2 (SPAdes) (version 2) | ecosystem: Host-associated > Plants > Roots >... | reverse complement strand
CGGCGCTTGGCGTAAATTGGCGCCATGGAATCTCCGCCGGCCAGCGCGCCGCGCGCCGTGCTCTTCGATGCGTACGGCACGCTGTTCGACGTCTACAGCATCGGCGTCGCGCTCGAGCAGCGCTTTCCGGGCGACGGCGAACGCCTCGCCGCCCTCTGGCGGGACAAGCAGATCGAGTACACGCGGCTGGCGTCGATGAGCGGCCAGTCGCGAGGCTTTCGCGACTGCACGCGCGCCGGCCTGCGCTACGCCGTCCGCCGCTTCGGCCTGGCGCTCGACGACGCCGGCGAGCGCGAGCTCATGGCCGGCTACGACCGCCTCGCCCTGTTCCCGGAGAACCGAGGCGTGCTCGAGGAGCTCCGCCGCCGCGACGTCCGCGCCGGCATCCTCAGCAACGGCGATCCCGACATGCTGGCGGCGGCGGTGGCCAACGCCGGCCTCTCGTCGCTGGTCGACCCGGTGCTGAGCGTCGCGGGCACCGGCCGCTTCAAGACCGACCCGGCGACGTACGCGCTCGGCACGCACGCCCTCGGCCTCGCCGCCGCCGACATCCTGTTCGTGTCGAGCAACTGCTGGGACGCGATCGGCGCGACCTGGTTCGGCTGCACGACGCTGTGGATCAACCGCGCCGGCCTGCCGCTCGACGAGCTCGGCACGGCGCCGACGCGCATCGGCAGCCGGCTCACCGACGTGCTCGACTTCTTCTCCTCCGAAAGACCCATGCCATGACGACGACGCTCGACCTTCCTGCCGGCGTGCAGATCAACGCCCCGATCCTGCCCGGGTTCGAGACCATCCTGACGCGGCCGGCGCTCGAGCTCGTCGCCATGCTCCACCGCGACTTCGATCCGCGCCGCCAGCAGCTGCTCGAGCTGCGGCGCGAGCGCGCCAGGCGGCTCGATGCCGGCGAGCGGCCCGACTTCCTTGCCGAGACCGCCGGCATCCGCGCCGGCGACTGGCGAATCGCGCCGGTGCCGAAGGCGCTCGAGTGCCGCCGTGTCGAGATCACCGGGCCGGTCGACGCGAAGATGGTCATCAACGCCTTCAACTCGGGCGCCGACTCGTACATGACCGACTTCGAGGACTCGAACTCGCCGTCGTGGACGAATCAGATCCAGGGCCAGATCAACATCACGCAGGCGATCCGGCGCACGCTCACGTTCGCCCAGGAGTCGCCGGCCGGGACGAAGACGTACAAGCTCAACGACAAGGTCGCGACGCTGCAGGTCCGGCCGCGCGGCTGGCATCTCGACGAGAAGCACGTTCTCGTCGACGGCAGACGCGTGCACGGCGGCATCTTCGACTTCGCGCTCTTCATGTTCCACAACGCGAAGGAGCTGCTCGCGCGCGGCGCCGGGCCGTACTTCTACCTGCCCAAGGTCGAGAGCCACCTCGAGGCGCGGCTGTGGAACGAGATCTTCGTGACGACGCAGAAGCACCTCGGGTTGCCGCATGGCACGGTGAAGGCGACGGTGCTGATCGAGACGATCCTCGCCGCGTTCGAGATGGACGAGATCCTCTGGGAGCTGCGCGACCACTCGGCCGGCCTCAACGCCGGCCGCTGGGACTACATCTTCAGCTGCATCAAGAAGTTCAAGAACGACCGCGAGTTCTGTCTCGCCGACCGCGCCAAGGTGACGATGACGGCGCCGTTCATGCGCTCGTACGCGCTGCTGCTGCTGAAGACGTGCCACAGGCGCGGCGCGCCGGCGATCGGCGGCATGAGCGCGCTGATCCCGATCAAGAACGATCCCGTGAAGAACGAGAAGGCGATGGCCGGGATCATCGAGGACAAGCGCCGCGACGCCGACGACGGCTACGACGGCGGCTGGGTCGCCCACCCCGGCCTCGTCGAGCCGGCGATGAAGGAGTTCGTCACGGTGCTCGGCGATCGCCCCAACCAGTTCGCCAAGCAGCGCGCCGACGTCGAGGTGAAGGCCGTCGACCTGCTCGACTTCCGTCCCGAGAAGCCGATTACCGAGGAAGGGCTGAGGATGAACATCAACGTCGGCATCCACTACCTCGGCGCCTGGCTCGCCGGCAACGGCTGCGTGCCGATCCACAACCTCATGGAAGACGCCGCGACCGCCGAGATCAGCCGCTCGCAGGTCTGGCAGTGGATCCGCTCGCCGAAGGGCGTGCTCGACGACGGCCGCAAGGTCACCGCCGACCTCGTGCGCAAGCTCGTCCCCGAAGAGCTCGCCAAGATCAAGGCGGGCGGCTTCGTCGGCAGGTTCGATCGCGCCGCCGAGATCTTCACGCAGATGAGCACGCAGGAAGCGTTCGCCGAGTTCCTGACGCTGCCGCTCTACGAGGAGATCTGATGAGCAGCTCGCGAGGCAGGACGATGAAGCGATCGCTGACCGCGCTCGTCCTCGCTGCCGCGCTCGTCGCCTGTGCGACGAGCGGCCCGCCGCGCTCCGGCATCGATCTCGGCGGCGGCGACGCTTCGGTGCGCCCGCAAGACGACCTCTACAGCCGCGTCAACGGCAGCTGGCTGAGGACGGTCCAGATGCCGGCCGACAAGTCGTACATCGGCTCGTGGGAGGAGATCGCGGACACGATCCAGGTCCAGCTGCGCGCGATCGTCGAAGGCGCCGGCGGCCGCAGCGACGACGGCGACGCCCGCCGCATCGCCGACCTCTACGCCAGCTTCATGGACGAAGCGGCGGTCGAGCGCGCCGGCCTTGCGCCGCTCGCGGGCGAGCTCGCCGCGATCGACGCGATCGCGTCGCCGGCCGAGCTCGGGCGCGCGATCGGGCACCTCGACCGGCTCGGCGTCTCCGTGCCGATCCGGATGTTGATCGACCAGGACGCGCGCGACGCGCAGCGCTACGTGCCGATCGTCGTGCAGGACGGCCTCGGCCTGCCCGACCGCGACTACTACCTCGTCACCGACGACGCCAAGTTCGCCGCCGCGCGCGCCAGCTACGCCAGCTATCTCGCCAGCCTGCTGCGCCTGTCGGCAACGCCGGGCGATGCCGACGCATCGGCCGCCGCCGTGATCGCGCTCGAGACCGCGCTCGCGCGCGGCCAGTGGTCGCGCGTCGAAAGCCGCGATCCCGTGAAGACGTACAACAAGACGGCGACCGGGTCGCTCGCCGCCCTCGCCCCGGCGCTCGACTGGCCGCAGTGGCTGGCGGCGACCGGCATCGCCGACAGGACGCCCGACGTCGTCGTCAGCCAGCCGAGCCATCTCGGCGCACTCTCGACGCAGCTCGCGGCAACGCCGCTGCCGACCTGGCGCGCGTACCTGCGCACGCACCTGCTGCATTCGTACGCGCCATACCTCGGCAGGGAGTTCGTCGCCGCGCACTTCGCCTACACCGGCACCGCGCTCGCGGGAACGACCGAGAACAAGCCGCGCTGGAAGCGCGGCATCTCGCTCGTCGACGGCTCGGTCGGCGAGTCGCTCGGCAAGCTCTACGTCGAGAAGCACTTCCCGCCCGAGTCGAAGGCACGGATGGAGCAGCTGGTCGCCAACCTGCTCGCGGCGTACCGCGAGAGCATCGACTCGATCGACTGGATGGGGCCGGCGACCAAGCGCGAGGCGCAGGCCAAGCTGGCGACGTTCGCGCCGAAGATCGGCTATCCGAAGCGCTGGATCGACTACGGCACGCTCGAGATCCGGCGCGGCGATCTCGCCGGCAACGTCGTCCGTGCCCGCGAGTTCGCGTGGCAGCGCGACGTCGCCAAGCTCGGCAAGCCGGTCGACCGCGACGAGTGGTTCATGACGCCGCAGACCGTCAACGCGTACTACAACGCGTCGCTGAACGAGATCGTCTTCCCGGCGTCGGTGCTGCAACCGCCGCTGTTCGACCCGCGCGCCGACGACGCCGTCAACTACGGCGCGATCGGCGCGGTCATCGGCCACGAGATCAGCCACGGCTTCGACGACAAGGGCAGCCAGTACGACGGCACCGGCAACCTGCGCGTCTGGTGGACCGAGGAGGACCGCAAGCGCTTCGACGCCAAGACGAAGATCCTGGTCGACCAGTACTCGGCGTTCTCGCCCGTGCCCGGCTACCGCATCAACGGCGAGCTGACGCTCGGCGAGAACATCGCCGACAACTCGGGCCTCGAGATCGCCTACAAGGCGTACCGCCGCTCGCTGGCCGGCAGGCCGGCGCCGGTGATCGACGGCATGAGCGGCGACGAGCGCTTCTTCTACGGCTTCGCGCAGGTCTATCGCAGCAAGGTGCGCGAGTCGCTGCTGCTGACGTGGATCAAGTCCGATCCGCATTCTCCCGACGAGTTTCGCGTCACCGGCGTCGCCCGCAATCACCCGGCGTTCTACTCGACGTTCGGCGTCCGTCCCGGCGACGGCATGTACCTGCCGCCGGAGCAGCGGGTGACGATTTGGTAGGGCGCCGCGGCGCCACGCTCGCGCTGGCGGTCGCGCTCGCCGGCTGCGCGAGCGGACCGGCGGCGCCGCCGCGCGCCGGCATCGACCGCGCCGCGATCGACGCGAGCGTGCGGCCGCAGGACGACTTCTTCCGCCACGCCAACGGCACCTGGCTGAAGACGGCGCCGATTCCCGCCGACCGCGCGCGGATCGGCGGCTTCGTCGCGCTGCGCGAGCGCACCGAAGGCGAACTGCGCGCGATCATCGACGATGCCGTGCGGCGGCCGCGCGACGACGACGAGCGTCGCATCGCCGCGCTGTATCTGAGCTTTCTCGACGAGGCGGCGGTCGAGCGCGCCGGCCTGGCGCCGCTCGCGGGCGAGCTCGCCGCGATCGACGCGATCGCCAGCGGCGACGAGGTCGCCGCCGCGATCGGCCGGCTCGACCGCCTCGGTGCGCGCTCGCCGCTCGGCGTCGTGATCGCTCTCGATGCCCGCGACGCGACGCGCTGGCTGCCGTCGATCGGCCAGGGCGGGCTGCTCCTTCCCGACCGCGACTACTACCTCGTCGCCGACGAGCCGCGCTTTGCCGCGGCGCGTACGGCGTGCGTCGCCTACCTCGCCAGGCTGCTCGCGCTCGCCGGCGCGAGCGACGCCCGAGCGCAGGCCGATGCCGTGTTCGCGCTCGAAACCGCGCTCGCGAGCGGGCACTGGACCAACGTCGCGGCGCGCGATCCGGTGAAGACGTACAACCGGTTCGCGGTCGACTCGCTCGCGGGCGTCGACGCGCGCTTCGCGTGGCCGCGCTTCCTCGCCGCCACCGGCGTCGCCGGCAGGAGCGCCGAGGTCGTCGTGCGCGAGCCGAGCTTCGTCGCCGCGCTCGCCGACGCGATCGCGACGACGCCGCTTCCGGTCTGGAAGGCGTACTTGCGCACGCGCCTCCTCGACGCCTACGCACCGCTGCTCGGCAACGACTTCGTCGCCGCCCGCTTCGCCTTCGCCGGCACCGCGCTCAGCGGCACGCCGGAAAACCTCGCGCGCTGGCGACGCGGCATCGCGCTCGTCCAGCAGTCGCTCGGCGACGCGCTCGGCAGGCTCTACGTCGCGCGCCACCATCCGGCGCGCGCGCAGGAGCGAATGGAGGCGCTGGTCGACAACCTCTTCGCCGCCTACCGCGAGAGCATCGCGTCGCTCGACTGGATGAGCGAAGCGACCAAGCGCGAGGCGACGGCCAAGCTCGCCGCGTTCGCTCGCAAGATCGGGCGGCCGAGCCGCTGGATCGACTACGGCGCGCTCGAGCTGAGGGCCGACGACCTCGTCGGCAACGTCGTGCGTGCGCGCGCGTTCGAGCACGAGCGCCAGTTCGCGCGGCTCGGCAAGCCGGTCGACCGCGACGAGTGGCGGATCACGCCGCAGACGGTCAACGCGTACTACAGCGCGTCGTTCAACGAGATCGTCTTTCCCGCCGCGATCCTGCGGCCGCCCTTCTTCGATGCCGACGCCGACGACGCGGTCAACTACGGTGCCATCGGCGCGATCATCGGCCACGAGATCAGCCACGGCTTCGACAACCGCGGCAGCCAGTACGACGGCCGCGGCAACCTGCGCGTGTGGTGGACCGAGGAGGACCGCCGGCGCTTCGACGCGAAGACCAAGGTCCTGGTCGCGCAGTACTCGGCGTTCTCGCCGCTCGCCGGCCAGCACGTCAACGGCGAGCTGACGCTCGGCGAGAACATCGCCGACAACTCCGGCCTCGAGATCGCCTGGAAGGCGTACCGGCGCTCGCTCGCCGGCCGCGAAGCTGCGCTGATCGACGGCGCGAGCGGCGACCAGCGCTTCTTCTACGGCTACGCGCAGGCGATGCGCAGCAAGTCGCGCGACGAGGCGCTGCTGATGCAGATCCGCTCCGACCCGCACTCGCCGGCGGAGGCGCGCGTCAACGCGGCGGTGCGCAACCATCCCGCGTTCCACGCGGCGTTCGCCGTCCGCCCCGGCGACGGCATGTACCTCGCTCCCGAGCAGCGCGTCTCGATCTGGTAGCGGCGAGCGGCGCTCGCGCCGGCGGCGACAATCGCCCGGCCCGATCTCCCGAGCCCGTGCCCGACTCCGACGACCTTCATTCGCGTGCCGCGCTGGCCCGGCGCTTCGGTCCGGGCTACCGCTGGCGCGTGCTCGCGACCGTGATGATCGGCACCGTCGCGTCGATCATGGCGTCGACGATCGTCAACGTCGCCGTTCCCGACATGAGCCGCGTCTTCGGCCTCGGCCAGGACCGCGCGCAGTGGCTCTCGGCCGGCTTCATGGGGGCGATGACGCTGTCGATGCTGACGACGCCGTGGCTGCTCGCGCGCTACGGCTACCGCCACACCTACACCGCCGCGGTCGCGCTGCTGATGGCGGGCGGCATCGTCGGCGGCTTGTCGCAATGGTTCGACCTGGTGCTCGCGATGCGGGTCGCCGAGGGTCTGGCGGCCGGCGTCCTGCAGCCGATTCCCGCCATCGTCGTGCTGCACGCGTTCGCCGCCGGCGAGCGCGGCAAGGCGATGGGCATCTTCGGCTTCGGCGTCGTCCTCGCGCCGGCGCTCGGCCCGAGCGTCGGCGGCATCCTGGTCGAGTGGTTCGGCTGGCGCTCGATCTTCTTCGTCGTCACGCCGTTCTGCGTCGTCGCGATCGCGATGGCGCAGCGCTACCTGCCGATCGGCGCTCCGGGCGGTGCGCCGATCAGCCGCGCCGGCGGCCGGCTCGACGTCGCCGGTCTCGGCCTGATCGCAGTCGCGGTGCTCGCGCTCCTGAACGGCATGGTTCACCTGCACGGCACGACGATCGAGCTCGGGCTCGCCCTCCTCGCGTGCAGCGCCGTCGCGATGGTCGGCTTCGTCCTCCACCAGCGGCGCGGCGCCAAGCCGTTGATGGCGCTCGGCCTGTTCGGCCATCGCGTCTTCACGATGGGCGGCACCGTTGCCTTCATCTACGGCATGGCGCTGTTCGGCTCGACGTACCTCGTCCCGGTGTTCATGCAGGAGGCGCTGCACCTGCCACCGTCGCAGGCCGGTGCCGTGCTGCTGCCGGCCGGTCTGGTCCTCGCGGTGACGATCCCGATCGCCGGACGCTTCGCCGACCGCGTCGCCGTGAACCGGATGGTGACCGCCGGACTCGCGCTGCTCGCGGCGTCGTTCTACCTCATGCTCGGCGTCGGCCTGGCGACCTCGCTCCTGATGATCATGATCTGGACGATCATCGGCCGCATCGGCCTCGGCATGATCATGCCGTCGCTCAACCTCGGCGCGATGTTCGGCCTGCCGCCGGGCCTCATCTCGCACGGGTCGAGCACGATCAACTTCCTGCGCCAGCTCGGCGGCGCCGTCGGCATCGGCCTGGTCGGCAACGTCCTCGAGTGGCGGCTGCGCACCCACGCGAGCGCGCCGATCGCCGCCTACCACGAGACCTTCGCGCTCGTCGGCACGATCACCGCAGCGGCGATCGTCGCAGCGTGGCGGATGACGCCGCCCAGGCACGCGGCGTCGCAGCCCGCACAGTCGTCATGAACCTCGACCTCGAACTCCTCCCCGTGCGCTGCGACGCGATCGTCGTCGGCGCCGGCCCTGCCGGCAGCGCCGTCGCCCAGATCCTCGCGCGCGGCGGCCGCGACGTCGTCCTCGTCGACGCGCAGGCGTTCCCGCGCGACAAGGTGTGCGGCGACGGCCTCATCCCGGACGCGCACCGCGCGCTCGCCAGGCTCGGCTGTCTCGACGCGGTGATGGCCGAGGCGCGGCAGGCGACGACGCTCGGCTGCATCGCGCCGCGCGGCGGCCGCATCGACGTCCCCGGCCGGCTCGCCGTGCTGCCGAGGAAGCGCCTCGACGAGATCATCTGCCGCGCCGCCGTCGACGCCGGCGCGCGCATGTTCGCGCCGGCGCGCTTCGTCGCGCCGCTGCGCGACGGCGGCGACGGCAGCGGCCGCGTGGTCGGTGCGCGCCTGCAGGACGGCAACCGCGTCCGCGACGTGCGCGCGCCGTGGCTCGTGGTCGCGAGCGGCGCGCAGCCGCAGGCGACGATCGCGGCGGGGCTGTGCGAGCGGCGCACGCCGAGCGGGATCGCGCTGCGCGGCTACGTCGAGAACGCGGCGATGACCGCGAAGATCAGGACCCTCGAGGTCGTCTGGCACAAGAAGCTCTCTCCGGGCTACGGCTGGATCTTTCCGTGCCGCGGCGACGTCTTCAACATCGGCGTCGGCGTCGCACAGAGCCATCGCGAAGGGCCCGACGGCCGCCACGCGATGCACCATGCCAACCTGCGCGAGGTGTTCGCCGCGTTCCAGTCGCTGTACGCGCCGGCGCGCGAGCTCGTCGCGTCCGGCCGTTGGCTCGGCGATCCCGAGCACGCGCTGAAGGGCGCGCCGCTGCGCTGCTCGCTCGAAGGCGCGCGTCTCGAGGCCCCGGGTGTCCTCGTCACCGGCGAGGCGGCGGGCAGCACGTACGCGTTCACCGGGGAAGGGATCGGCAAGGCGATGGAGACCGGCATCCACGCCGCCGAGGCGATCCTCGGCCGCGCCGGCGGCGACGCCAGCGGCGAAGCCGACGCCGCCGTCCGCGCCGACTACGCGGCGCGCGTGCTCGCGCTCAAGCCCCGCTTCGACGTCTACGAGCAGGCCAACCGCGCCAACGAGCACCCGTGGCTCGTCGACCTGCTCGTCTGGAGCGCGCGCCGCAGCCCGCGCCGGCTGCAGCGGATGGCCGGCGTGCTCGAGGAGACGCACATTCCGACCGACGCGGTCACCGTTCGCGGCGTCGTGCGCCGCCTGTTCGACTGGCGCTGAGCGCGATCGCCGCCGGCGATGTCGAAACCGGCGGCCGTCGAACGTCATCGCTGCGGGCGCACCGTGCGCTCGCATTCGTGGAGAACTGCGATGGACTACATGCTGATGTTCTACGAGACCAAGGCCGATTTCGACCGCCGCAGCGCGCGCGACGACAGTCAGCCGTACTGGGCAGGATGGATGTCGTACGTGCAGGCGATGCACGCCTCCGGCCTCGTCAAGAGCGGCGCCGGGCTGCAGCCGCCGGCGACCGCGACGACGCTGCGCACGAGCGCCGGCAAGCGCCACGTCCAGGACGGCCCGTACGCCGACACCAAGGAGCAGCTCGCCGGCTTTTTCGTCATCGACGTTCCCGACCTCGACACCGCGCTCGCGTGGGCGTCGCGCGCGCCGTGCGCGGCGACCGGCGGCGTCGAGGTGCGGCCCGTGTTGCCGCCGCCCGCGGCCGCCTGACGGCATGGCCGATCGGTCGTCCGACGCCGCGGCTGCGGTCGCGCGGGAGTCGTACGGCCGGCTCGTCGCCTATCTCGCGGCGCGCTCGCACGACATCGCCGCTGCCGAGGATGCGCTCGCCGACGCCTTCGCGGCGGCGCTCGAGCGCTGGCCGCGCGACGGCGTCCCCGACGCGCCCGAGGCGTGGCTGCTGACGACGGCGAGGCGGCGCCTGCACGACCGCTGGCGGCACCGCCGCGTCGAGGCCGACGCCGAGCCGACGCTCGCGATCCTCTTCGACGAGCTCGCCGAGGCGCCCCCCGAGACGCGCTTTCCGGACGAGCGGCTGAAGCTGATGTTCGTGTGCGCGCATCCCGCGATCGATCCGGCGGCGCGACCTGCGCTGATGCTGCAGGCAGTGCTCGGGCTCGACGCGGCACGCATGGCGTCGGCGTTCGTCGTCGCGCCGGCGACGCTGTCGCAGCGGCTGGTGCGCGCCAAGACGAAGATCCGCGCCGCCGCCATCGCGTACGAGGTACCCGGCGAGGACGAATGGGACGCCCGCCTCGGCGATGTCCTCGATGCGATCTACGCCGCCTACGGCACCGGCTGGGACGACGTCGCCGGCACCGACCCCGCCCGCAGCGGCCTCGCCGCCGAGGCGCTGGCGCTGGCGGCGATGCTCGCCCGGCTGGTCCCGCATGCGGCCGAGGCGTGGGGCCTGCTCGCGCTGCTCGCGTTCTGCCAGTCGCGGGTCGCGGCGCGGCGCGACGGGCACGGCGACTACGTGCCGCTGCACGCCCAGGACGCCGCGCGCTGGGACCGCGAGCTGCTCGCGGTCGCCGAAGCGGCGCTCGCGCGCGCGGCCGCGCTCGCCGCACCGGGGCCGTACCAGCTCGAGGCGGCAATCCAGTCCGCGCACAGCCAGCGCCGGCTCGGCGCCGACGTTCCGCCGGCAGCGATCGTCGCGCTCTACGACGCCCTCGTCGCACTGCAGCCGACCGTCGGCGCGCTCGTCAGCCGCGCCTGCGCGGTCGCCGACGCCGACGGGCCGGCCGCCGGGCTGGCGGCGCTCGCCCGCATCGCCGCACGCGACGTCGAGACGTACCAGCCGTACTGGGCCGCGCTCGCCCACGTCGCCCGCGCCGCCGGCGACGCTGCCGCCGCAGCGCATGCGCGTACGCGCGCGGTCGGCCTGAGCAGCGACGCCGCCGTGCGCCGCTTTCTCCTCGCCGCCGGGTAGCCACGGCGGCGGCGATACTCGCGGGCAACTCCCGCGCGCCCGCCATGTGCCAGCTGCTCGGCATGAACGCCAATGTGCCGACCGACGTGATGTTCAGCTTCACGGGGTTCGCGACGCGTGCTCAGGAGCACAAGGACGGCTTCGGCATCGCCTTCTTCGAGGACAAGGGCGTGCGCCTCTTCGTCGACACGTCGAGCGCGCGCGAGTCGCCGGTGGCGGCGATGGTGCGCGGCTATCCGATCCGCAGCACCAACATCGTCGCGCACATCCGCAAGGCGACGCAGGGTCCGGTCGCGCTCGAGAACACCCACCCGTTCGTGCGCGAGCTCTGGGGACGCTACTGGGTGTTCGCGCACAACGGCGACCTGAAGAGCTACGCGCCGCGGCTGCACGGCGCGTTCCGGCCGGTCGGCACGACCGACAGCGAGCAAGCGTTCTGCTGGCTGATGCAGGAGCTCGCGAAGTCGCACGCGCGCGTTCCGGACATCCGAGAGCTGACCGCGACACTCGCCGAGCTGATGCCGCGGATCGCGGCGCACGGCGTCTTCAACGCGATGCTGAGCAACGGCCAGGCGCTGTGGGCGCACTGCTCGACGCACCTGCACCACATCGTCAGGAAGCACCCGTTCGCGCGCGCCTCGCTGCACGACGAGGACCTCACCGTCGATTTCGCCGAGCGGACCTCGCCGAGCGACCGCGTCGCCGTCGTCGTCACCGAGCCGCTGACGAAGGACGAGCAGTGGCACGCGTTCGCGCCCGGCGAGATGCGCGTCTTCGTCGCCGGCGAGGCGGTCGGCTAGGCCCCGCGGGCGCGGGGACCGCGGCGGCCGGCGTTTGCAACAAAATGCAGCCCGCCACTTCCGGCACCTCCCCACGATGGCCACCGAGACCTCCGCACCGACACCCCGCTTCGACATCTTCTACAAGCACGACGAGCTGACCAGGCTCCTGTTCGAGTACGCGCAGGCGTTCCCGACGCTCGCCGCGATCCGCTCGATCGGCAAGAGCTACGAAGGTCGCGAGATCTGGGTGGCGACGCTCACCAACAGCGAGACCGGCGCTGCCGACGACAAGCCGGCGTTCTGGTGCGACGGCAACATCCACGCCGCCGAGCTGACGGCGTCGACCGCGGTCCTCTACTACCTGCACCAGCTGCTGACCGGCTACGGCAGCGACGCCGCCATCACGCAGCTGCTCGACACCCGCGCGGTCTACCTGTGCCCGCGCGTCAATCCCGACGGTGCCGAGCTCGCGCTCTCCGAGCGGCCGCGCCACATCCGCTCGTCGACGCGCCGCTATCCGTTCGACGAGGAGCCGATCGATGGCCTCACCCGGGAGGACATCGACGGCGACGGTCGCATCCTCTCGATGCGCATCGCCGACCCGCACGGCACGTGGAAGAAGTGCGAGCGCGATCCGCGGCTGATGGTCGCGCGCGAGCCGGGCGAGTTCGGCGGCGAGTACTACCGGCTGATGCCCGAAGGACTCCTGCGCAACTACGACGGCCTCACGATCAACGTCAACCCCGACCTCGAGGGGCTCGACCTGAACCGCAACTTTCCCTCGGGCTGGCGGCAGGAGTTCGAGCAGGTCGGCGCCGGCGAGTACCCGACCAGCGAGCCGGAGGTGAAGGCGATGGTCGATTTCATCGTCGACCACAAGAACATCGGCGCCGCGGTCAGCTACCACACCCACAGCGGCGTGATCCTGCGGCCGATGGGCAGCGAGAGCGACGACGACATGATCCCGGAGGACCTCTGGTCGATCAAGCGCTTCAGCGAGATCGGCACCAGGCTCACCGGCTACCCGGCGATCAGCATCTGGCACGACTTCAAGTACCACCCGAAGGAAGTCATCAGCGGGACGCAGGACTGGATGTACGAGCACCTCGGCACGCTGTTCTGGGTCGTCGAGATGTGGGCGCCGAACCGCGAGGCCGGCATCACCGACTACAAGTGGATCGACTGGTACCGCGAGCATTCGGTCGACGACGACCTCAAGCTCATCAAGTGGAGCGACGAGCACTGCGGCGGCCAGGCGCACGTCGCCTGGAAGCCGTTCAAGCACCCGCAGCTCGGAGCGGTCGAGATCGGCGGCTGGGACAAGATGAACTTCTGGCGCAACCCGCCGCCGCCGCTGCGCGAGCGCGAGGCGGCGCGGTTCCCGAAGTGGATGACGAC
>Ga0207703_10003559_pt1 | contig 13020 bp, 10 predicted proteins | sample KBSSwiS12_FD_184304 | JGI IMG/M metagenome (GOLD analysis project Ga0207703, IMG submission 184304) | Switchgrass rhizosphere microbial communities from Kellogg Biological Station, Michigan, USA - KBS Switchgrass S1-2 (SPAdes) (version 2) | ecosystem: Host-associated > Plants > Roots >... | reverse complement strand
CCGCTTGACGGCCAACCACACACCCATCGCGGCGGCCAACAGCAGGCCGAAGCCTCCCAGGATGAGCAGCAGGTCACGCTGTACCGGGGCGGCCGCGCGATAAAGCGCGACGGCCGCGCCGACGGTATAAGCAACCCAGAAGGCGATGACCGCGATTGATAGCGGCGACACACGTCGCATAATCCCTCCGGAGAATGAACTCAGGCCCGCGCCATCGCCGGGCTCCTGCCCTTGGCGGGTCTCTGCGAGCCTTTGGCAGGCGGCGCCTTCGCTTCGGCCCGCACCAGCACAACCGGGACCGGAGATTTCCTCACCACGGCCTCGGCATCGCTGCCCATCACCAGCCGCGTGATGCCCCTGCGGCCGTGCGTGCCGATGACGATGAGGTCCGCCTTGGCCTTGCGGGCTTCGCGCACGATCACGTCCGCCACCGGCTCGGAAATGTCTTCGATCACTTCGCCGCGCGCCTTGACCCCGGCCCGGTTCGCGGCGGACAGCGCCCGGGCGAGGATGATGCGTCCCGAGCGCACCAGCGCCCTCAGCACCTCGTCGAGGAAGATGCCCGCCCCATCGATGCCCATGCTGCGGTAGGTCAAACCCTCTTCCACCACGTGCAGCAGGGTAAGGGTGGCACCCTGCTCCTTGGCGAGGCGGATGGCCTCGCGCAGCCCCTTGTTGGCGGCGGCGCTTCCATCCACGGGAACGAAAATGTTCTTGAACATGGTCTTCCTTTCTTGATTGGCGGTTGCCCACGAGAGATGGCTCCACTGTAAGCGGACCGCGCCACCCCCTCTTGACCTAAATCAACAACCCGGGGGGGAGCGCCGGCTTGATCTGGGTCAAGGTCTCCGCGCGCCCCGCGGCTAAGGTGGCAACAGGCCCGAATGAAAGGAACCGCCATGCTCGAATCCATGCACAACCACTTCCGTGCGCTGCTCGCGTCCCGGCGCGAGGCGCTGGCAGCGGAAATCCATGCCAAGCTTGAAGATGCGCGCGCCCAGCACGTCTCCGCGGACGCGGCGACCACCGTGGACGGCGGGGACGTGGCTACACTCGCCAATGCCAGGAACATCGACCTCGCTGAAGCCGCCCGCGACAACCGCGAGATGGCGCAACTGGATGCCGCGCTGGCGCGCCTGGATGCCGGCCGGTTCGGCACATGCATTGATTGCGGGCGGGAGATCCCGCTGGCGCGGCTGCTTGCGTATCCGCCGGCGGCCCGCTGCACCGCCTGCCAGCAGGCTCACGAATCGAGCGCGACCGGAATTGAAAGGGATTAACATGGCTTTTAACCACGCCGTCATCTGGATGGATCACCAGCGCGCCCGGATCATGCTCTTCAACAAGGAAGACAGCCAGCCCGTGGAGATCGAGTCCCATGCCGAGCAGCACATCCACCACAAGCACGGCGCGATCGGTTCCGGACACGCGCCCGAGGACCGGCACTTTTTCGAAGCCGTGACGCAAGCCGTCACGGGCGTCGAGGAAATCCTGGTGTGCGGCCCCGCCCAGGCCAAGCTGGCCTACGTGAAGCACCTGGAAGCACACCAGCCTGTGCTGCGCAGGCATATCATCGGCGTCATCGACAGCGATCATCCCAGCGAAGGCCAATTGCTGGCCGAGGCCCGCAAGTGGTTTGCGGCGGCCGACCGCATGCGCCCCGGCGGCGGGATACGGCTTGCCTGACCCGCTTCGTCCCGATCCGCCATGACCGCCGCCATGCACGCCATGCGCCATCACCGCGGAGGAACACCGCTGCGGTATGAGGCCATGCCTGCGCCGGTGCCCGGACCGGGACAGTTACTGCTCAAGGTGGCGGCCTGTGCCGTCTGCCGCACCGATCTGCACATTGTTGATGGAGAACTTGCAGGCGGCCGTTTGCCGGTGGTGCCGGGGCACGAAATCATCGGGACGGTGGTCGAGCTTGGACCCGGGACGTCATGCTATCGCACCGGTGAGCGCGTGGGCGTTCCCTGGCTGGGGCGCACCTGCGGCCATTGCCGTTATTGCCTGTCGGGCCGGGAAAATCTATGCGATTCGGCGCGCTTTACCGGATTCGACATGGATGGCGGCTACGCGAGCTATACCGTTGCCGAGGAAGCCTTTTGCTTTCCCATCCCGTCCCGCTACGACGATCTGCATGCCGCGCCGCTGCTGTGCGCCGGGCTGATCGGCTATCGCGCCCTCAAGTTGGCGGGCGATGCGCGCCGCGTCGGGCTGTACGGCTTCGGCGCGGCCGCGCACATCATTGCGCAGGTGGCCGTGCAGCAAGGCCGGGAGGTGTACGCCTTCACCCGGCCCGGCGATTCGGCCGCGCAGGCCCTGGCATTGCGGCTGGGCTGCCGCTGGGCCGGGGGATCGGACGATCCACTGGCCGAGCCGCTCGACGCCGGTTTGATCTTTGCCCCGGTGGGCGCGCTGGTTCCCACCGCGCTCAAGGCGACGGTCAAAGGCGGCTGCGTGGTGTGCGCCGGCATTCACATGAGCGACATTCCCGCCTTCCCCTATGATCTGCTGTGGGGGGAGCGCGCGGTCAGGTCGGTGGCCAACCTCACCCGGCGCGACGGCGAGGAATTCATGGCGCTTGCCGCCGGCATGGACATCCGCACCGAGATCACGCGTTATGCGCTCGCGGATGCCAACCACGCGCTCGCGGACCTGCGCACCGGTCGACTGACCGGCGCCGCGGTGCTGGTGCCTTAGGCCCGGCCATGCTGACCGAAACAGTGGGAGCGGCACGGGACTTCAACCGGTTGCACGCCATCGCGGGTGTGCTCATTCGCCACGGGTTTGGCGAAGCGGTGCAGCGCTCCGGCATTGCCGGACTGCTGCAATCGGTGGGACACGCGCTGCACATCAGCCGCGAAGCCCCCACAATTCCGCATAGCCCGCCGGAACGGGTGCGCATGGCGTTCGAGGAACTGGGCACTACCTTCATCAAGCTGGGGCAGGTCCTTTCCACCCGGGTGGACCTGTTCGGCCCGGACTGGATCGCGCAGTTCGAAAAGCTGCAGGACCAGGCGAAGCCGCTGGATTTCGAGGCGCTGCGCCCGCAGTTGCGCGAAGACCTGGGCGACGAGCCCGAGCGCGTGTTCCGCTTCGTCGATCCTCGGCCGCTCGCCGCGGGTTCGATCGCCCAGGTGCACCGGGCGGTCCTCATCAGCGGCGAGGAAGTGGTGCTCAAGATCCGCCGTCCGGGCATCGTGGAGACCGTTGAAGCCGACCTGCGCCTTCTCGGGCACGTCGCCGGCCTGATCGAGAGCAATTACAAGGAATGGCAGTGGTGCCGTCCGCGCGCCCTGCTGCAGCACTTTGCCCTGTCGCTGCGCCGCGAACTCGACCTGGAAAGCGAATGCCATCACGCCGAGCGCATCGCCCTGGCATTTGCGGACAACCCCGACATCGTGGTGCCCAGCGTGTACTGGGAATGGACCGGCCGGCGCATGAATGTGCAGGCCTATGTCGAAGGCATCCATGGCCGGGACATGGCCGGCCTGGAGGCGGCCGGCCTCGACCGCAAGCTGCTCGCCCGGCGCGGCGCCAAGGCCGTGCTGAAAATGGCGCTGGAAGACGGCTTCTTTCACGCCGACCCTCATCCGGGCAACGTGTTTTACCTGCCTGACAACCGCATTGCCCTCATCGATTTCGGCATGGTGGGGCGGCTCACGCCCGCCCGGCGCGGTGAAGTGGCCGACCTGCTGTATGCCCTGGCCGGCCGGGAAGCGGCCAAGGCCGCGGACATCCTGCTCGCCTGGTCAGGCGACAACGCCGTGGAACGCGAAGCGCTGGAAAACGATATCGAAGCCTTCATCGACCGCTTTCACGGCCAGTCGCTGGAGCGCATCGACCTGGGCGGGCTGCTAGGGGATTTGACCGCACTCTTGCGCGATCACCGCCTCGCGCTGGCCGCCGACTTGGCACTGCTGTTAAAAACGGCGATCTCCCTCGAGGGGCTGGGCCGCTTGCTCAATCCGGATTTCGATATGGTCAGCGAGGCCGTTCCCTTTCTGCGGCGCTCGATCATGGCGCGCCGCGCTCCCGGCGTCTTGGCCAAGCGCGCGGCCAACGCCTTCGCGGAAGCGATGGACGTCGCGGTCACACTGCCGGGCGAGCTGCGGCGGCTGCTGCAGTCCGCCCGCGGCGCCGCCCTGCCCGTGAAAGTCGAGATTTCGCGCCTGGAGCAGACGGCCACGCGGCTGGAGCGCTCGGTCAGCCGGCTGACGATCGGCATCATCACGGCCGCCCTCATCATCGGGTCTTCCATCGTCATGACGGTGGGCGGCGGCTCGGGTTGGTTCGGCCCTTCTTTCCTCGGCCTGGTGGGGCTGGCAGCCGCCATCGCCGGCGGCATCGGCTTGCTGGTTTCCATCTGGCGCGGCGGCAAGCCCTGAAGCGCTTCGAAGCCGGCAGTGGACTAAGCGAGGCCGAGGCGCGCCGCCGCCTCGCCTCCGAAGGGCCCAACAGCCTGCCGGACGCGGCCGGGCTCGGCTGGTGGGGCGGGGTGCTGGACGTCGTGCGCGAACCCATGTTCACGCTGCTACTGGCGGCCTGCGCGATCTATCTCGCGATAGGAGAACGGCGCGAGGCCTTGGTGCTCGCGGTGTCGGTGATCGTCATGATCACGATCACCGTAGCCCAAACGCGCCGCTCCGAACATGCGCTCCGCGCGCTGCGCGACCTGTCCAGCCCGCGCGCCCTGGTCATACGCGATGGCGCGGCGCGGCGCATTTCGGGCGCCGATGTCGCCCGCGGCGACCTGCTGCTGCTCGCCGAGGGCGACCGCGTGCCGGCCGATGCGCGTCTGCTGGCGACGAACGCGCTGTCCGTGGACGAATCGCTTCTGACCGGTGAATCGCTGCCGGCGGACAAGTCACCTGGGGATACCGTCTATTCCGGAACACTGGTTGTTTCCGGGCAGGCGCGCGCCGGCGTCGAGGCGACTGGCCCACGCACCGAATTCGGCCGCATCGGCGCCAGTCTTGCCGCACTGGAGAGCGAAAGCACGCCCCTGCAACAAGAGACCGGCCGCGTGGTGCGCTGGTTCGCCGCCGCCGGCATCACCCTGTGTCTGGCCCTCATCGCGTATTACGTGATCGAGCGCGGCGAGTGGCTGAGCGGCGTCCTCGCCGGACTCACGCTGGCCATGGCCATCCTGCCTGAGGAATTTCCGGTGGTGCTCACCGTGTTCCTCGCCCTGGGCGCCTGGCGCATCTCTCGTCATGGTGTTCTGACCCGCCGCATGCCCGCCATCGAGACGCTGGGCGCCGCCACGGTGCTGTGCGTGGACAAGACAGGCACGCTGACCGAGAACCGCATGAAGCTGGTGGATGTGTACACCGGCGCGGACCCTTCGCGGCAGCGCACCCTGGATGCCGCGGCGCTTGCCTGCGAGCAGGATCCCTTCGATCCCATGGAGCGCGCCATTCTCGCCGCCGCCGGCCGTGTGGCCGAAGAGCAGCGCGCGAGCTGGGCACTGGAGCGGGACTATCCTTTTGGCGCGGACTTCCTGGCCGTGTGTCACGTCTGGCGCTCCCCTGATGGCGTCCGGCGCGCTGCGGTGAAAGGCGCCGCGGAGACCGTGATGGGCCTGTGCCGGCTGGATGACGCCGCCGCGCGAGCCGCGCAAGGCCGCCTGGAGCAGGCGGCACAGCAAGGGCTGCGCCTGCTCGCGGTCGCGGAGGCGCCCCTGGCCGGCGACCCGCCGGCGGATCCGCGCGCCTTGCAATTCCACTGGCTTGGGTTTGTCGCCCTTGCCGATCCGCTTCGCGCCGAGGTTCCGGGCGCAGTCGCCCTGTGCCGGGAGGCGGGCATCCGCGTAGTCATGATCACCGGCGACCATCCCGGCACGGCGCTCGCCATTGCACGCCGGGCGGGAATCGACGAGCGCGCAGGAGCTCTGTCCGGACCTGAGCTCGCGCGCATGAGTGCCGAGGAATTGGCCGCCGCGGTCCAGCGCGTCAATGTCTTCGCACGGGTGCGCCCGGAGCAGAAGCTGGCCCTGGTCCGCGCCTACAAGGCAGCGGGAGAGGTGGTCGCCATGACCGGAGACGGCGTGAACGATGCGGCCGCCCTCAAAGCCGCGCACATCGGAATCGCCATGGGCCGCCGCGGCACCGACGTGGCGCGCGAGGCCGCGGCATTGGTGCTGGTGGAAGACGATTTCGGCTCCATGGTGGACACGGTTCGCCTGGGCCGCCGCATCTATGCGAATATCGCCAACGCCATGCGCTACATCGTGGCGGTGCACGTGCCCACCGCCGGCATGTCGTTCCTGCCGCTGGTTTTCGGCTGGCCGCCGTTCCTGTTTCCCGTGCACGTTGTGTTCCTGGAGTTCGTGATCGATCCGGCCTGCTCCATCGTGTTCGAGGCCGAGGACCCCGGCGCGGAGGTGATGCGTCGCCCGCCACGCGATCCGCACGAGCGGCTGTTTGGCTGGCGGCACCTGCTGATCAGCCTGATGCTGGGGCTGTCGGGCCTGGCCGCGGTGTGCGCCGCCTACGGCGTGGCGGCCGCAAGCGGCCTGGTCGACGGCGAATTGCGCGCCTTCGGGTTTGCGGCGGTGGTATTCACCAACCTGGCCTTGATCCACGCCACGCGCTCGCGCGACCTGAGCCTGGCGCGATCGCTGCGGCGTCCCAATGCGGCGCTGTGGTGGGTGACGGGACTGGCCTTGGCGGCGCTGCTGGCAGCGGTCTATTGGCCCCCAATGGCCGTCATATTCCGATTCGAGCCCTTGTCTGCCGTTGCCCTTGCATGGTCCGCTGCCGCGGGCGCCGCCGGAGTGCTATGGTACGAGGCATACAAACTCTTGCGACCGGCCAGGCGCGCATGAACCGTCAGACCTCCATCGGCATCATCGGCACGGGATGGGTGGGATCGAGCGTGGCCATCTCGGTGCTTCACCAGGGCATCGCCAACCGGCTGATGCTCTCCGACGCCAGGCCCGGCCTGGCGGAAGGCGAGGCCATGGACCTGCGGCACGGCTCGGCCTTCTATCCCGCGGCCGAGATCGACAGCGTGGATCCCGAAGGCATGCTGCAGGCACAGGCCATCGTCATCGCGGCGGGCCGCAACAGCCGCGCCGATCAATCCCGCCTGGAATTGCTGCGCGACAACGCTACGGTAGTGCGCGACCTGGCGGCGCGCCTGCGCTCATACCAGGGGATCGTGGTCATGGTCAGCAACCCCGTGGACGTGCTGACCGCCCTGTTCACGCAGGAATCCGGCCTGCCGCCCCAGCGCGTCATCGGCACGGGCACGCTGCTCGATACCGCGCGGCTGCGCCAGGCGCTGGGCCGCGAGCTGGGCCTCAGCCCTCATTCGATACACGCCCATGTGGTGGGCGAGCACGGCGATTCCGAACTGGTGCTGTGGTCGAGCGCGAGCGTCGGCGGCATCCCGCTGCGGCGATGGCCGGAATGGGGCCACGAGCGCGAAGCCCGCGTGGCGGAGAGCGTGCGCACCGCGGCGTACGAAATCATCCGCCGCAAGGGCGCCACCAATCACGCCATCGGCCTTGCCACCGCGGCGCTGCTGCGCGCCATGCTGCGCGAGGAGCACCGCGTGCTGACGGTGTCCACGCTGCACCAGGGAGCTTGCGGGGTGCGGGACGTCGCCCTCTCCCTGCCGGCCATTGTCGCCGGCGACGGGATCGTCCGGGTGCTCGAACCGGGTCTGGACGACAGCGAGCGCCTTGCGCTCATGAAATCCGCCGACCTGATACGCCATAGCGTGGCCGGTTTGAAGGCCGGCGCCTAGCCCCGCGCGTAATAGACCCCTCGGATCGCCACCCCGCGCGGCGGACGGTTTGATCTGCATCAAGCCCGCCCGCGCCCACCGCGCTAAGGTTCATTCAAAGAGTGTCCACCAGGGCGCGAGCACTCCCCTAACCAATAATTAAAAAGAGAGGAAATATGAAAAACGTGGCCGGAACCCTGCTTCTCGCGCTGGGCTTGACTGCCTGCGGACCGGAGCCATCCAAGCCCGTGGACCGCTACGACGTCTCGAAGATGGACCTGAAACCCGCTCCGGCCAAGGTCTCCAACGAGCGCCACACCGGCCCCTTCGCGCAGGGCAACGCGCTGAGCATGACGGCGGAGCTGAAGCCGCTAGATCCGTCGCCGGTCAAGGAGGTGCGCCTGGACACGGTGCACAAGGTCATTGAGATCGCGCCGGGCGTCAAGTTCAGCGCCTGGACTTTCGGCAACCAGGTCCCGGGACCGGCGATCCGTGCCCGCGTGGGCGACAAGATCAGGTTCAGCATGACCAACCGCAGCGACGAGGCCGTTCCCGGCCTCGCGCTCACGGCGGCCCCCATGATGCACTCCATGGACTTCCACGCCGCCATGGTGTCACCACAGGACAAGTACCGCTCGGTGGCCCCGGGCCAGACCATCGAATTCGAATTCACGCTCAATTACCCGGGCCTGTTCATGTATCACTGCGGCACGCCCATGATCCTGGAGCACATCGCCTCGGGCATGTACGGCGCCGTGATCGTGGAGCCGCGCGAGGGCTACCCCACCAAGGCCGACCGCGAGTACGTGGTGGTGCAAAGCGAGTTCTACGCCAAGCCCGATCCATCGGGCAAGAAGATCGACGGGGCGCCCCTCTACGTGCTGGACAGCGACCACCTGCGCGCCTCGCAGCCCAACTACACGGTGTTCAACGGCACGCACAACGGCATGGTGAAGAACCCGCTCTCCGCCAAGGCCGGCGAGCGGGTGCGGCTATTCGTGCTCAACGTGGGCCCCAGCAAGACGTCCAGCTTTCACGTGGTGGGCACCATATTCGACCGGGTGTGGATGGAAGGCAATCCGGACAACCAGTTCCGCGGCATGCAGACGGTGCTGCTGGGCTCGTCCAACAGCGCCATCGTGGAATTCATGATCCCGGAGAATGGCTCCTACATCATGGTGGACCACCACTTCGCCAACGCGTCGCAGGGCGCCATCGGTCTCATATCCACCGCGGCCAAGCCGCCGGAGAAGGACCTCGAGCACCACAACATGGAGGCGAGCGCGGTCCCGTCGGACGCCGAGGCCGTCAAGGGCAAGCAGGCTTTCGAGAGCAAATGCCTGGCCTGCCACTCGATCGGACAGGGCCGCAAGCTCGGGCCCGACCTGGCCGGAGTCACCAAGCGCCGCAGCGACGAATGGCTGTCCCGCTGGCTGAAATCCCCCGAGCAGATGCTGCAGACCGACGCGGCATCCAAGGCCATGCTGAAGGAGTCGAACAACATTCCCATGCCCAACCAGAACCTCACCCAACAGGAAATTGGCCAGTACATCAAGTTCTTCCACTGGGCCGATACGCAGAAAGCCATGATCGGCGGGGGCGCGGGGCACTGAGCGCCCACCCGTTGCTGCATCGCATGGCCCGGCGTCACGCCGGGACATGCGGTGGGCTCAGGCCAGCAGGTGCCGCTCGCGGTAGTCGGGCACCGCGCAATCCCAGCCCAACTGTTCTGACAGCCTGAGACGCAGCGCGTCGGCGGCCGCCGGCTCGCCGTGGGTGATGAAAGTCCGCCGTGGCTGCGAATCCAGCGTCTTCAGCCATTCGACCGTTTCGGCGGCGTCGGCGTGCGCCGACAGGTTTTCGATCATCGCCACCTCGGCCCGCACCGGCACATAGCGGCCGTGGATCTTCACCGCCTCGGCGCGTCCGGCGATGGTTGCGCCGCGCGTTCCACCGGCCTGGAAGCCCGTGAACAGCACCGTGTTGGCTTCGTCCGGAAGGAATGCCTCGAGGTGATGGATGATGCGTCCGCCGGTGGCCATGCCGCTGCCGGCGATGATGATCATGGGGCCGCGCAGCCCGTTGAGCGCGCGGGATTCCGATGCGTCGCGCACGAAGCGCACCTCGCGATGAATCTCGGCGCAGACCTCCGCCGATAGCTTGTGCTCGCCCACGTGCGCCGCATGCACCCGCGAGGCTTCGGCCGCCATGGGGCTGTTGAGATAGACGGGGAGGTCCGGAATGCGGCCTTCACGGCGCAGTTTCCACAGGTAATACATTACGGACTGGGCGCGGCCCACGGCGAACGAGGGAATCATGATCACACCCTTGCGGGCGGCGGTGCGTGTGACCACGTCGGCCAGCTTGTCCGCGGGATCCTCGCGGGGATGAATGCGGTCGCCGTAGGTTGATTCCAGCACCAGGTAGTCGGCGGGCGGCCGGGATGCCGGAGGAAGCATCAGCGGGTCGGCAGGCCTTCCCAGGTCACCCGAAAACAACACCGAGGTCTGTGGCGATTCCACGCGCACCATCGCGGCGCCGAGAAGATGGCCCGCGGGCGCCAAGCTTGCGCGCAGACCGGCGCCGAGATCGACCGCTGCGCCGTAGTCGACGGGCCGGAAAAGCTCCAGGCAACGCAGGGCATCGGCCTCGGTGTAGAGCGGCAGCGCCGGCCTGTGCTTGGAAAAACCCTGCCGGTTGGCGAATTCGGCCTCCTCCTCCTGCAGCCTTCCGCTGTCCGGCAGCATGATCCGGCACAGGTCTAGGGTGGACTGGCTGCTGTATATATTGCCCGCAAACCCGTTCCTGGCCAGCAGCGGAAGATAGCCGCTGTGGTCGATATGCGCGTGCGTGAGCACCACGCAATGAATGTCCGAAGGCCTGACGGGGAGCGGCGCCCAGTTGCGCAGGCGCAGTTGCTTGAAGCCCTGAAACAGGCCGCAATCGATCAACACCCGCCGGCCGCCGCGCTCAAGCAGGTACTTGGAGCCCGATACGGTGGCGGTTGCGCCGAGGAACTGGAGATTCATGACAGGTCGCCGGAGGCAGAAGGTTGCCGTTGCGCTGCCGCCGCAGAGCGCGTGACGTCGGTCCCTTGATTCAGGCTATGCGGTCAGCGTGCGTCGGCCTTGCATGTGGAAACGCCGAACAGGGCGTAAAGCGGACACCAGTGGGCGAGCGCCGTTGCCAGCAGCACCCCGCCGGGCAAGATGAGCCACCTGCCGTTGTCCGGCAAAACAAAGCCCAGCCCTAGCAACAAGGCCCCGGCTGCGGCCCTCACGGCGATGTCAATGGTGCTGCCCACGTTGTCTCTCATGATCCGGTCCTTCAATCCATGGTTAGTGCGCCCAGCATGCGGTAGCCGCCGGGGCGCGTGTTGACCCAGATCAAACGGCCTTCATGGGGAGAAGGTCCAGCACGGCCACGCGCATGTCCCCATCCACCATGGGTTCCACGGCGTAGCCGAGCCGGCGGCACAGTTCCAGCATGCGGAAATTGTCCGGCAGGACGTGGCCGCACAGGCGGTGCCAGCCCTGGGCGCGGGCGCTGTCGACGAGCTTGCGCATCAGCAGCCGTCCCAGCCCCCTGCCCTGCCAATCGTCGGCGATCACAATGGCGAACTCGCAGGTCTCCCCATCCGGGCAGGGGCAGTAGCGCGCCACCCCGGCCTCCTCTCCGCTGTGCGTGTCCACGGCAATGAAGGCCATTTCCCGGTCGTAGTCGATGTGGGTGAAGCGTTCCAGCATGTCGGGCGGCAGGCTGCGCAGCGCGTTGACGAAGCGGAAGCGCCGGGCGCTTTCCGAAAGCGATGCGACGAACTTCTGCTCCAGGGCCGCGTCCTCGGGACGGATGGGGCGGACCTCCAGGTGGGCGCCGTCCGGCAGTTCCTCGACGGAAACAAGCGACCGGGGGTAGGCGGGAAACGACAGGCGCTCGCCCGGTGCGCCATCGGCCGCCTGCAGCAGCATGCGCGCATCCAGCGCCATTACGCCCCCGGCATCGGCATACAAAGGATTGATGTCCAGTTCTGAAATCTCTGGAATTTCGCAGGCCATCTCCGATAGCCTCAGCAGCACGTCACGTATGGCCGCACGGTTGGCGGGTTGCCGGCCGCGAAAAGCGCCGAGCAACGCGGATACCCGCGTCGCGCCGATCATTTCGTCCGCCATGCCGGCGTCCAAGGGCGGCAAGCCCACGGCGCGGTCGCGCAGCACTTCCACCGCCGTTCCGCCCGCGCCGAAGGCAATGGCCGGTCCGAACACCGGGTCCCGCATGATGCCGGCGAGGAGCTCGCGCGCGCCCTCGCCGCCCCGCATGGGCTGGATATCCACGCCGCGTATCTCGGCATCAGGGCGGGCCCTTGCCACCGCGGCGCACATGTCCACGAACGCCGCGCGCACCGCCGCGGCATCGGTCAATCCCAGCCTGACTCCGCCCACATCCGACTTGTGCGTAATACCCTGGGCGCTGATTTTCATGGCGACGGGAAAGCCGATGGCGGACGCGGCAGCAGCGGCCTCTTCGGCCGTGGCCGCGCGGGTTGCGGCCACGACGGGAATGCGGAACGCCGCGAGTAGATTGACCGCTTCGCGGGCATCAAGCAGCGTGCGCCCGGCGGCTAGCGCGCCCGCGACGATGGCCCGCCCCGCAGGGATATTGGCCGGTTCCGGTGATGGGTGCGGCAGCCGCGGCCGCAGCAGCGCTGCGTGGGCGGTGTTGATGCGCACCAGGGTGCCGTAGGCGTCCACCGCGGCCTCGGGAGCCACGAATTCGGCGATGCCCGCCGCCCTCAATGCGTGCCTCGCGGCCCCCATTTCATCACCACCCATCCAACTCGCCAGCACAGGCTTGGTCTGGCCGGTTGCCGCCCCCGCCACGGCTTGGGCCGCTTCCAAGGGGTCCGTCATGGCCTGGGGCGTGAGCAAGGCGATCAAGCCGTCCACGTTCGGATCGGCCAGACAGGCGGCCGTCGCCGCGCGATAACGGGCGCTGCCGGCGTCTCCGATGAGATCGACGGGGTTGCCGTGCGACCAGTTGGCGGGCAAGACCCCTTGCAGCGCCTCCACGGTGGCTCCAGACAATTCGGCAAGGCGCAAACCGAGGTCGGTAGCGCGGTCAGCCGCCATGACTCCGGGTCCTCCTCCATTGGTAACAATGGCCAGGCGCGGGCCAGCCGGGCGGGCGTGGCCGCGCAGCACCCGCGCCGCGGACATCAGTCCTTCGAGGTTGTCGACCCGAACGGCGCCGCAGCGCTTCACCACCGCATCGAATACGTCGAAGGAC
>Ga0207703_10003555_pt1 | contig 13026 bp, 11 predicted proteins | sample KBSSwiS12_FD_184304 | JGI IMG/M metagenome (GOLD analysis project Ga0207703, IMG submission 184304) | Switchgrass rhizosphere microbial communities from Kellogg Biological Station, Michigan, USA - KBS Switchgrass S1-2 (SPAdes) (version 2) | ecosystem: Host-associated > Plants > Roots >... | reverse complement strand
GGCGATCGATATCACCATGGCGCAGAAGGCGAGCTCGAGGGTCGCGGGCAGCTTGTCGAGGATGAGCTGGATCGCCGGGATGTTGAACACGAACGAGCGCCCGAGGTCGCCGTGCGCCGCGCGCGACAGGAACACCGCGTACTGCTCGAGCAACGGCTTGTCGAGGCCGAGGGCGGCGGTCGCGCGCGCGCGCTCGATCGCGTCGGCCTGCGGATTCACCAGCAGCTCGATCGGGTTGCCGATGGCGAAGACGCCGAGGAACACCAGGAAGGACATCACCACCAGCACGAACAGGCTCTGGCCGAGGCGGCGGATGGTGAAGGCGAGCATGGAAGGCCGATTGTCGCACAGGGTTCGCGCCCGACCGCGCCAGCGAAAAGCCCCGCCGGAGCGGGGCTTTTCGGTGAAACGGTCCCGCCTGCGCGAGGGCGAAGGGGCGCTACTTGCCCGTCGGTTTCAGCTCCGTCGCGAGCGTGTACTGGTCCGTCCGCGGGGTGTACTTGAACCCCTTGGCGGTGCCCCACGTGCTCACCTCGTAGTGGATCGGGATGAGGCCCACGTCGTTCATGGCCATCTCGGCGGCCTGCTGGATGAGGGCCTCGCGCTTCTTGTCGTCCATCGTGGCCATCGCGTCGTCGAGCACCTTGTCGAACGCGGCGTTCGAATAGCGCGCGCGGTTGGTGACGCCCATGCCGTGGGCGGGATCGTAGGTCGCCAGCAGCGAGCGCAGGCTCGAGCCCTGCTCGCCCGACTCCGTCCCCCATCCGAGGATCATGTAGCCGAAGTCGCCCTTGGTGGCGCGCGTGAAGTACACGCTCGACGGCATCGTCTCGACCTTGGCGTCGATGCCCGCGCGCGAATAGAACTGCGCGATCGCCTGGGCGATCTTGTCGTCGTTGATGTAGCGGTTGTTGGTGCCGTGGATGGTCATGGCGAACCCATTCGGGTAGCCCGCCTCGGCGAGCAGCTTCTTCGCGCCCTCGGGGTCGTACTTCGGCGGCCTGAGCTTCTTGCTGGTGCCGAAGAAGAAGTCGGGCAGCAGCTGCGCCGCCGGTACGGCCTTCTTCTCCATGATGCGGTCGGCGATCGCGTCGCGGTTGATAGCCATCGACAGCGCCTTCCTCACGCGCACGTCCTTGAACGGGTTCTTGTCGAGGGGCTTGCCGTCCTTGGCGGTCACGAACGGCACCGCCTTGTCGTCGCGCTGGTTGAGGTGCACGTAGATCACGCGGTTGGATACCTTGTCGGCGAGGCTGAAGTTCTTGTCCGTCGAGAGCTTGGCGATGTCGGAGGTCGGCACCGTCTCGATCATCTGCACGTCCCCGGAGAGCAGCGCCGCCACGCGCGCCGCCGCGTTGGTGAGGATCTTGAAAGTCACCTTGTCCCACGGCTCCTCGCCGCCCCAGTAGCCGTAGTTCGCCTTCATCACCACGCGCTGGTTGGGCACGTACTCGACGAACTTGTACGGGCCGGTGCCGATGGCCGCCTTGCCGGAGTTGAAGTCCTCGGTGGTGGCCTTCTCGGCGATCGCCTTCGGAACGATGTAGACCGAGCCCAGGTCGCTCGGCAGCAGCACGTGGGGTGCCGCGGTCTTGAAGACGATCGTGTACGGATCGACGATCTTGGTCTCGACGATGGGCTTGGTGAACGTCGCGAACGACGACGGGCTGTTGGGCACGTTGGGCACGCGCTTGTACGTGGCCACGACGTCCTCGGCGGTGAAGGGCGTCCCGTCGTGGAATTTCACGCCCTTGCGGAGCTTGAACTCCCACGTGAGGTCGTCGATGGCGCGCCACGACGTGGCGAGCCCCGGGATCATCTTCTGGTTCGCGTCGCGCTTCACCAGCGGCTCGAAGATGTGCAGCAGCAGCGAGTTGTTCGGCGACAGGTTGTGGTAGTGGGGATCGATCGAGGTGATCGCGGCCTGCAGGCCCACCGAGACCTCGCGTTCCCTGGGGGCCGACTGGGCGGCGGGGACCAACGCGAGCGCCAACAGCGCCGCGACGGCGTGGAGCATGCGCAACATGGGTTGTCTCTCCCGGTTACCGTTAGTTGTGGGCCGATGATACCGTGAGAGCACGACCATGAATCCCGCGGAACGCTTCGAGGCCCTGCTCGCGCAGGGCAAGGACAACGCCCTGCTGCGTTTCAGCCTGGGGCTCAATTACCTCAACGCGGGCGAGGCCGCGCGCGCCGCCGGGCACCTGCGCGCGGCGGTGGCCCACGATCGCGACTACTCCGCCGCCTGGAAGCTCCTCGGCAAGGCGCTTGCGGAATCGGGCGATGCGGAGGGCGCGAAGCAGGCGTACCGCGACGGCATCGAGGCCGCCGGCCGCAAGGGCGACAAGCAGGCGGCGAAGGAGATGACGGTCTTCCTGAAGCGCCTGGAGAAGGCCTAGGCCGCGGCGAGGAGGTCCTGCAGCGCCTTGTCCGGGGTGTCGCGCACCACCGACGCCCGCCCGAGCGCGTCGAGGAGGATCAGCGTGATGCGCCCGCCCTCGTTCTTCTTGTCGCGGCCCATGAAGGTGAGCCAGGTGTCGAGCGGGAATGCCGGCGGCTTCACCGGCAGCCCGAAGGACTCGAGCACCGCCACGAGGCGCTTCGCATGCGCCTCCGGGATGCGCCCGAGCCGCGCCGAGAGTTGCGCGGCGAGCGCCATGCCCGCCGCGACGGCCTCGCCGTGCAGCCAGTTGCCGTAGCCCGCGCCCGACTCGATCGCATGGCCGAACGTGTGGCCGAAGTTGAGCAGGGCGCGCGCGCCGGATTCGCGCTCGTCCGCCGCGACGATCTCGGCCTTGATCTCGCACGACCGCCGGATCGCGTGCGCGAGGGCCGCACCGTCGCGGGCGCGCAGCGCCGTGGCATGCGACTCGATCCAGTCGAGGAAGCCCACGTCGTGGATGGCGCCGTACTTCACCACCTCCGCGATTCCCGCCGCGTACTCGCGCGCCGGAAGGCTCGCGAGCGTGCCCGTGTCGGCAATCACCGCGACGGGTTGGTGGAACGCGCCGATCATGTTCTTGCCGAGCGGATGGTTGATCGCCGTCTTGCCGCCCACGGACGAGTCCACCTGGGCGAGGAGGGTCGTGGGCACCTGCAGGTGGGCGATGCCCCGCTGGTAGGCGGACGCTGCGAATCCCGCCATGTCGCCCACCACGCCGCCGCCAACGGCGACCAGCACGGCCTTGCGATCGAAGCGCGCCTCGAGGAGCGCCGCGAAGATGCGGTCGAGGTGCTGCCAGTCCTTGAAGGCCTCGCCGTCGGGAAGCACCACGCGGAGGGTGCGCGCGCCCGCCTTCGCCAGCGCCTGCTCGACGCGCTCGGCGTAGAGCGGCGCCACGGTCTCGTTGGTCACGACGGCGGCGGCGCGACCCTTCACGTGCGGCGCGTAGAGCGCGGCGTCGTCGGCGAGCCCCGTGCCGATGTGGATCGGGTACGCGCGCTCGCCGAGCTCCACCCGCAGCGTTTGGGCGCTCATGCAGCCCTTCCCGGCGAGTGCTCGGCGAGGGCCGTGACCACGCGCGTGACGAGCGTGGCGGCGCTCTGGAAGCCGGTATCCACGGTGATGTGGGCCGCCTCGCGGTAGAGGGGATCGCGCTTCTCGAGGAGGTCGGCGAGCGTCGCGCGCGGATCGGGCGTGCGAAGCAACGGCCGGCTCGTGTCCTGGCGTGTGCGCTCCCAGAGGCTGTCGAGGCGTGCGCGCAGGTATACGACGGTGCCGTTGTCGTGCATGAGGCGGCGGTTGTCCGGCGAGAGCACCGCGCCGCCGCCGGTGGCGACCACGCAGTCGTCGCGCTCCGCGAGCTCGGCGAGCACCGCGGACTCGCGCCGGCGGAACCCCTCTTCCCCCTCGATCTCGAAGATCGTGGAGACGCTCACGCCGGTGCGCTCGACCAGGACCTTGTCGGTGTCGACAAACTCGCGCCCGAGCCGGCGTGCGAGCGCCTTGCCGAGGGTGGTCTTGCCCGCGCCCATCATGCCCACGAGGAAGATGTTGCCCATGGAGGCCAGTTTACCGACCCCGGAAAGGGAAAGCCCCGGGAGGTCCCGGGGCTTTCGTGTGGCTTGGAACCGGCTACCGGACCTGCAGCGAGTCCTTGACGATCTTCGGCGTGACGAAGATCAGCAGCTCGGTCTTGTTCTCGATGCGCTCGGTCTTGCGGAAGAGCACGCCGACGAAGGGCAGGTCGCCCAGGAACGGGACCTTGGTCGTCGTGTTGCGCGTCTCCTGCTCGAAGATGCCGCCCAGCACGATCGTGTCGCCGTTGTCGACGAGCACCTGGGTGTTCACCTTCTTCGTGTCGACCGACGGGATGCCCGAGAAGACCTGGCCCACCGAGTCCTTCTTCACCTCGAGGTCCATGATGATCCGGTCGTCCGGGGTGATCCGCGGCGTGACCGCCAGCTCGAGCACCGCGGGCTTGAACGACACCGTGGTGGCGCCCGAGGCCGCCGCCGTGAGGTACGGGATCTCCGTGCCCTGCGAGATGATCGCCTTCTTCTTGTCGGCGGTGATCACGCGCGGGCTGGACACGACCTTGCCGCGGTTGTCGGCCTCGAGGGCGGACAGCTCGATGTTCACGAGGTTGCCGCTGCCCAGGTTGAGGATCGACAGGGCCAGCGAGCCGGCCGCGCCCGCGACGGGCAGGTTCACGTTCATCTGGTCGGGCTGCGCGCCGATCGGGATCGTGCCGTAGCCGGTCGGGACCGCGAAGAGGTTCTGCGACTGGCCGCCCGGATAGACGAGCGAGGCGGAGCCGCGCGACACCGGGTTGTTGCCCAGCGGCTGCACGGTGTCGACCGCGGTGCCCGACACGCCGAAGTTGTAGTTGTTGGTGTTGAACGCCGACTGCGTGCCGAAGCGCACGCCCAGCTGGCGTCCCCACTTGTCGTCGGCGATCACGATGCGCGCCTCGATCAGCACCTGGCGGACCGGGATGTCGAGCTGCTGGATCAGGCGGCGCGCCTCCTCGAGGCGGCCACCGGAGTCCTGCACGAAGATCGTGTTGGTGCGCTCGTCGATGCTGGCGCTGCCGCGCTTGGAGAGGATCCGCTGCTCCTTGTTGGACAGCAGCTTCTGGATGTCCTCGGCCTTGGCGTAGGAGAGCGCGAACGACTCGGTGCGCACCGGCTCGAGGTCGGAGACGGCGGCCTGCGCCTCGAGGGCGAGCTTCTCCTTGGCGGCGAGCTCGTCGGTCGGGGCGATCAGCACCACGTTGCCGTTCTTGCGCTTCGACAGGCCCTTCGCCTGCAGGATGATGTCGAGCGCCTGGTCCCAGGGCACGTCCTTCAGGCGCAGCGTGAGGTTGCCGCCCACCGTGTCGCTGGTGATGATGTTGAGGCCCGTGAAGTCGGCGATCACCTGGAGCACCGCGCGCACTTCGACGTTCTGGAAGTTGAGCGAGAGCTTCTCACCCGAGTAGCCCGGCACCGAGCTCTGCACGAGGCGGTTCGGGTCTTCCTTGACCGGCTTCACCTCGATGATGAACTGGGTGTCGGTCTGGTAGGCCGAGTACTCCCAGATGCCGCGCGGCTCGACCACGATGCGGGCGTTGCCGCCCTGCTCGAAGGTGTCGACAAAGCGCACCGGCGTGCCGAAGTCGCCCACGTCGAGGCGGCGGACCAGGTTGCGCGGCACGTTGGTGTTCAGGAAGTCCACCACCAGCTGGCGGCCCTGCTGGCGGATGTCGATGCCGATGTTGGCCGACGAGAGGTCCACCAGGATGCGGCCTTCCGAGGTGTTGCCGCGGCGGAAGTCGACGTCGCGCAGGTTGTAGCGCACCGAACCGGCGGGGCCCTGCTCGGCGAACACCGTGGGTGCCGCCATCGGGGCCGTGGCCACCGTGCCGCCGCCGACCGGGGCCTGCGAGGCGTCGATCGCGACCACGAGCTGGCGGCCGTCGACCGATTGCGTGTAGGTGAGGTTGCGCGTGAGGTTCATCACCAGGCGCGTGCGGCTGGCGGTCTGCACGATGGAGACGCTGCGCAGGTCGCCCTCGCCCGCCTCGATCTGGGTCTTGCCGGTGCCGTTGACGGTGTCGGGCAGGTCGATCGCGATGCGCGGAGGGTTGGTGACGGCGAAGCCCTGGGGCGTGGCCGTGAGCGGATCCTTCAGGTCGACCTTGACCAGGATCTTGCCTCCCTGGACCGACGAGAAGTTGATCGCTTCGACCGCGTTCTTGGCGGCGCCCTGGGCCCAGGCGAGCGGTGCGGCCAGCGCGAGCGCCAGCGCCGCGAGCGCGGCCCCGAGTTTGGGAGTTCGGAAATGGAGCGTGGTCGTCACTTTTTGTCCCCTTTACCGGCTTCCTCCAGGAGCGGCAGAACGCTCTGCCGCTCGGCCCAATCGCCGGCGCTGTCTTGAACGATTTCCTTGAGCTTGATCTCGTTTTCGGTCACGTCCGTGATGAGGCCGAAGTTCTGCCCCATGTAGTTGCCCTTCTTCACGCGGTAGAGCGTCTTGTCCGCGCGCACGATGGCGTACGTGTCCTTCCCTTGCGAAAGAGTGCCGACCATCTTGAGCTGCTCCAGCGGGAACGCCTCGAGGGGTTCCTTGCGCCGGTTGAGGTCGGGTGCGATGCCGCCGCCACCGCCTTCTTTCGGCGGGGTGAGCTTGCGCGGCTTGAACGGGTCGGGCAGGTCGAAGCCTTCGTACGTGAACGGCTCGAACGGCTTGACCGCCGGGAGGGGGTCGATGCGGCGCGGCAATCCCTTGTCGGAATCGCGGACGAACGTCTTGAGGTCGTCCATCTCCGAGCTGCAGCCCGCCAGCGCGACGGCCACACCCGCTCCGAGGATGAGGCGCTTCATCACTTGCCTCCCTTGCCGCCCTTCGCAGCCTTGTCCTTGGCGGACTTGCGCTGCTTGGCGACTTCTTCTTCGTCGAGGTAGCGATAGGTCTTCGCCACCGCCTCCATGGAAAGCACGCCTTCTTTCGGCGGGTCGAGCTTGAGGTCGGTGAGCAGCACGATGCGCGGCATCTTCGCAACGTCGCTCGCGAAGGCCCCGAGGTCATGGTAGTTGCCCGTCACCTTGATGTTCACCGGCAGCTCCGCGTAGAACTCGGTGAAGTTTTCCTTCTCGGCCGGCTTGAACAGCTCGAACGCGAGTCCGCGCCCCAGGCCCGCCTGGTTGATGTCGATCAGCAGCGCGTCCATCTCGCTCTTGTTGGGCAGCTGCTTCAGCAGGGCGCCGAACGACTGCTCGATCTCCGCGCGCTGCTGCTTGTAGGCCTCGAGGTTCACCGCGAGCTTCTTCTTCTCGAGGAACACTTCCTTCTGCTTGGCGACGTCGGCGCGGCCCTTCTCGATCTGCTCGGACTGCGCCTGCCAGAAGATGAAGTACGCGGCCACCTGCACGACGACGAAGATGAGCAGGAACGCGCCGATCTTGATGGCCCACGGCCAGTTGCCGGGCTGCTTGGGGTCAAGCGTTCGGAGATCGTCGATCAGGCTCATTTGAAGCCTCCCACCGGGATCTTGGAGGCGGGCGCTGCCGCCGGCGCCTTGGCCGTGGTGGCACCGCTATCCGGCTGGGCGCGCTTGATCGAGATGTTCATGTTGAACTCGTTGATGCGGTTCCCGGACTTGTCGGGCGAGGAGACCGCCTTGATCTCGACGAGCTCGGGATTCTCGAGGTAGGGCGAGGCTCCGAGGTTGCGCATCAGGGTCGAGACGCGGGCGTTCGACTGGGCGTAGCCGCTGATGTTGACCTTGGGGCCCGCCTGCTTGATGGCTTTGAGGTACACGCCCTCGGGAAGCTGGCGCAGCAGCTGGTCGAGGAGCTGCACCGGCTCCGAGCGGTTGCTCTGGAGGCCCTCGACGACCTGCTTCTTGGCGAGCAGCGACGCCGTTTCCTCGCGGATCTTGCGGATCTCCTCGATCTGCTTGTCGAGCTTGGCGATCTCGCCCTTCATGTAGGCGACGTTCGCCTGCTGCTGGGTGACCTGCTGGTCGAGGAAGATCCAGACCGCGCCGGCGACGAGCAGCGCGATCGCGAGCGAGATGCCGGCGAGCACGCCGAACTGCTGCTGGCGGCGCTTGCGCGCTTCCTCGCGGTGGGGAAGTAGGTTGACGCGGATCATGACGGGTCGAACCTCCGCATCGCGAGGCCGCACGCCACCATCAGCGAGGGCGCGTCGATGGTGAGCTGGCGCGGCTTGATCTTGGAGGACAGCGCCATGTTCGCGAACGGGTTCGCGACCACGGTGTGGACCTGGGTGCGCTGGGCGACCATCTCCTCGAGCCCGTCGAGCATGGCGCAGCCGCCCGTGAGCAGGATGTGGTCGACCTTGTTGAAGCTGGTCGAGGTGAAGAAGAACTGCAGGGCGCGCTGGATCTCCATCACGATCTTCTCGTTGAAGGGCTGCAGCACGTCGGGACCGAAGTTCTCGGGCAGGTTGCCGACGCGCTTGGCCGCCTCGGCCTCCTCCACCGGCATGTCGAACTGCCGGGCGATGTCCTGGGTGAGGAGGTTGCCGCCGATCTGCTGCTCGCGCGTGTAGACCGGGGCGTTGTTGTTCACGACGGTGACGCGCGTGACGGTGGCGCCAATGTCGACGATCACGGTCACGTCGCTCTCGTTGATGCCGGAGCTGCCGCCGCAGATGAGCTCGAAGGCCGTCTGGGCGCAGTAGGACTCCACGTCCATCACCACCGTCTTCAGGCCCGCGGCCTCGGCGGCCGCGACGCGGTCCTCGATCTTCTCCTTACGGGAGGCCGCGATGAGCACCTCCACCTCATCCTCGCCCGACGGGGCGGGGCCGAGCACCTGGAAGTCGAGGTTCACCTCGTCCAGGGAGAACGGAATGTATTGGTTGGCCTCGCCCTGGACCTGGACTTCCATGTCCTCTTCCCGCTGGTTGCCGGGAAGGATCACCTTCTTGGTGATCACGGCGGCGGAAGGCAGCGCCAGCGCCACGTTCCGGATGCGGGAACCGAGCGCCTTGTGGGCCCGCTTGATGGCCTCGCCCGCGGCCTCGATATTGGCGATGTTCCCGTCGACGACCGTGTCCTTGGGGAGCGGCTCGATCGCGTACCGCTCGACGCGGTAAACGTTACGGCCAGCTTCCACGATCTCCACCATCTTGACCGAGGACGAGCTGATGTCGCAGCCCACCAGGGGCGGCGCTTTTGCTTTCAGGAAGTCGAACTGGGCGGCTAATTTTTCTTTAAGCATGGTGGAAGGTTAGCACCCAAACGGAGAATCTACTTTAGATGCTAGCAACAAGTCCTAGGCCTGTAAAGCATTTTGTAGCAAGGCCTTAGTGCGAGCATCGCCGCTATAATGACGGCGGTAAATTGAACCTGCCTGCGCCGGCGCGGCCACACGACCGCCTCCCGTCGCAAAGCTTTCCGATGACCTCCCGCTGGTGGTTCTACCCCGCCCTGATCGCCGTCTCCCTGGTGCTCGTCGCCGCAGGGGTCGGTGCGCTCACGGTCGTCCTGCTCTGGCCCAATTTGCCGAGCCTGGAGGTCCTTACCGACTACCGCCCGAAGATCCCGCTGCGGGTTTATAGCGCGGAGGGCGAGCTGATCGGCGAATTCGGCGAGGAAAAGCGGGCCGTCGTCAAGATCCAGGAGGTTCCGCAGGTGATGAAGGCGGCGATCCTGGCCGCCGAAGACGACCGTTTCTACCAGCACGGCGGGGTCGACTACATGGGGGTGGCCCGGGCGGCCATCGCCAACATGCAGGGCCGCCGGGAGGGCGCGAGCACCATCACCATGCAGGTCGCCCGCACCTTCTTCCTCACCCGGGAGAAGACCCTCGCCCGCAAGCTCTCCGAGGTCCTGTTGGCGTTCAAGATCGAGGCCAACCTCACCAAGGACCAGATCCTCGAGCTCTACATCAACCAGATCTTCCTCGGCCAGCGCGCCTATGGCTTCCAGGCGGCCGCCAACGTCTATTTCGGCAAGACGCTCGCCGAGCTCACCCCGGCCGAGGCCGCCATGCTGGCGGGCCTGCCCCAGGCGCCCTCGCGCCAGAACCCGTTCGTGAACGCCAAGCGCGCCCAGGAGCGCCAGCAATACGTGCTGCGGCGCATGGCCGACGTGGGCTGGCTCTCCCAGGACCAGTACAAGAAGGCGGTGGCCGAACCGTTGCGCCTGAACAACGCTTCCCAGCGGGAAACCTTCGCCTTCCGGGCCGACTACGTGGCCGAGATGGCGCGGGCCGCCATCGTCGAGCAGTACGGCGAGCCCGCCTACGTGAGCGGGTTGCGGGTCTTCACGACCATCCGGCGCAAGGACCAGGAGGCGGCGACGGCGGGCCTGCGCCAGGGCGTGATGGAGTACGACCGCCGGCATGGATACCGCGGCCCGGAGGGCCAGGCGGACCTGCCGGCCAAGGGAGGCGAGGTCGACGAGGCGGTCGAAGAGGCGCTCCAGGACCGCGAGATCCTGGCCGACATGGTGCCGGCGGTGGTGCTGGAAGCCAGCCAGAAGGAGGTCAAGGCCGCCATGCGCCGCGGCGAGGAAGTCTCCATCACCGGAGAGGGCCTCAAGTTCGCGGCCCGGGCGCTCGCCGACAAGAATCCCGATCGCGCCATCCGGCGTGGCTCGATCATCCGGCTGCAGGCGGGCGAGAAGGGCGCCTGGAGCATCGTCCAGCTGCCGAAGGTGGAGGCGGCGATGGTGAGCCTGGACCCGGCGAACGGCGCCATCCTCTCGCTCGCGGGCGGCTGGGAGTTCAACGCGAGCAAGTTCAACCACGTGACGCAGGCCTGGCGCCAGCCCGGCTCGAGCTTCAAGCCCTTCATCTATTCGGCGGCCCTGGAGAAGGGTTTCACGCCCGCCACGGTCCTCAACGACGCGCCGTTCGTGATCGAGGCCGCCAAGACCGGCGGGCAGCTGTGGGAGCCGAAGAACTACGACTCCAAGTACGACGGCCCGATGCGCCTTCGCACCGCGCTCGCCAAGTCGAAGAACATGGTCTCGATCCGCCTGCTGCAGGCGATCGGCCCCAACTACGCCCAGGACTACGTGCAGCGCTTCGGCTTCGACCCGAAGATGCATCCCGCCTACCTCACCATGGCGCTGGGCGCGGGCTCGGCCACGCCGCTGCAGATGGCGACGGCGTATTCCGTGTTCGCGAACGGCGGCTACCGCGTGAAGCCGTGGTTCATCTCGCGAGTCGAGGACAACAAGGGCCAGACGCTCTACGCCGCGAGGCCGGAGACCGCGGGCGTGGACGCCGAGCGTGTGCTCGACGAGCGCAACGCATTCCTCATGACCACGCTGATGCGCGACGTCGTGCGCTACGGCACCGCGGCCGCGGCGATGCGGCTGGGCCGCAACGACCTCGCGGGCAAGACCGGCACGACGAACGACCATATCGACGCCTGGTTCTGCGGATTCAACGCCGGCCTCGTCGGCGTCGCGTGGATCGGCTTCGACACGCCGGCGAACCTCGGGCCGAACGAGACCGGCAGCCAGGCGGCGCTGCCGATCTGGATGGGATACGCCGGGAAGGTCCTGAAGGGCGTGCCGGAAACCGAGCTCGTCCAGCCGTCGGGCGTCGTCACCGTGAACATCAACCCGAGCACGGGGCTGCGCGAGCCGAGCGGCGTGAGCAAGACCACCGAGTTCTTCTACGCCGAGTCGCAGCCGCCGGTGGGCGACGACACGTCGTTCGCGCGCGACCAGGGCCGCCCGCCGGACGAGGTCCGCAACCAGATCTTCTAGCGGCCATGCCCAAGTCCCGCTCGCGCCGCGACAGCAACCTGCGCCTGCACATCGCGTACCTCGCCGCGCGCCTCATGGCCGAGGACGGCATTGCCGACTACGCCACCGCGAAGCAGAAGGCCGCGCGCCAGGCGGGGCTCGCGGACGCGGCGCTGCTGCCCGACAACAGCGAGATCGAGGAGGCGCTGCGCGAATACCAGGGCCTCTACCAGAGCGAGGAACAGCCGGAGCACCTGCGCTACCTGCGCGAGGTGGCGGTAAAGGTGATGCGCGAGTTCGAGGAGTTCCGCCCGGTGCTCGTGGGCTCGGTGCTGAACGGCACCGCGGGACTGCACTCCGACGTGACCCTGCAGCTCTTCACCGACGACGCCAAGGCGCTCACGATGTTCCTCGTGAACCGGCGCTACCGCTTCGAGGAGGGAACGAAGAACGTGCGGCGCGGAGGGCGGATGGAAGAAGTGCCGCAGATCTCGCTCGACGTGGGCGACGCGACCGTTTCGATCACGGTGCTGGACCCGGGCGACGAGCGCTCCGCGCCGCGCAACCGGCCGGAAAACGAGCCGCCGCAGCGCGCGCGCCTCGACGAGGTCGAGGCGCTGCTCGCGTCTAGCGCTTCTTCCCCGCCAGCCTCTTAGCCGCGTCGATCGCGAAGTAGGTGAGGATCGCGTCGGCGCCCGCGCGCCGGAATGCGAGCAGCGATTCCATCATCACCGCGTCGCCGTCGAGCCAACCTTTTTGCGCGGCGGCCTTGAGCATCGCGTACTCGCCGCTCACCTGGTAGACGAACGTGGGCACGCCGAAGCGCTCCTTCACGCGCCGCACGATGTCGAGGTACGGCATGCCCGGCTTCACCATCACGAAGTCCGCGCCCTCCTCCAGGTCGAGCGCCACCTCGTTCAGGGCCTCGTCGGAGTTGCCCGGGTCCATCTGGTAGGTCTTCTTGTCGCCCTTGAGGCTCTTGCCGGAGCCCACGGCGTCGCGGAACGGTCCGTAGAACGCGCTCGCGTACTTCGCCGAGTAGGCGAGGATGCGCACGTCGATGTGCTTCTTCGAATCGAGCGCGCGGCGGATGGCGCCCACGCGCCCGTCCATCATGTCCGAGGGCGCCACGACGTCCACGCCGGCCTCGGCGTGCGAGACCGCCTGCTTTTCCAGCACCTCGAGCGTCTCGTCGTTGACGACGTAGCCGCTCTCCTCGTCGACCAGCCCGTCCTGCCCGTGGATGGTGTAGGGGTCCAGCGCGATGTCGGTGATCACGCCCATCTCGGGAAAGCGCTTCTTGATCTCCCGCACCACCCGCGGCACGAGGCCTTTCGGGTTGTAGGCCTCCTCGGCCTTCGCGGTCTTC